>Ga0316209_1001580_pt1 | contig 22562 bp, 20 predicted proteins | sample 6monopyrite_MG_FD_204945 | JGI IMG/M metagenome (GOLD analysis project Ga0316209, IMG submission 204945) | Microbial mat bacterial communities from mineral coupon in-situ incubated in ocean water Damariscotta River, Maine, United States -... | ecosystem: Environmental > Aquatic > Marine >...
GATGAATTCAATACCGGAGCACATTATTCTGATAACGAAGGCCGCCTTTACTTTGGCAGCATTAATGGCATAACGATTGTCAATAACATTACAGTGAATACAAAGCCCAATAATAAGGGCGTTTTGTTTACCTCGATTCGAATTGGCGAAAGAGATGTCAGCGTGCATTCACTAAATCACAGTGCAACGCCTCAAATTATTCAGAAAAGCGATGAAGCATCGTTAGATGTTGTGGTCTCAAATATCAATTTTAGCAAGTTAGGCACCCAGCGATATCGCTATAAAATAAATGGACTAGAGAATAAATGGAATTATTTAGGCACACGAAGAAGTATGTTTATTGCTGGTTTAGCCGAAGGAGAATATCAGCTCGAAGTTCAATCTCAAATGCCTGGACGAGAATGGGAAAGCCAAAGTCGGAAACTTAGTATCTTGGTCCAAACAAGTTTTTGGAGTAGTGCTCAAGCCTATTATTTATTGGGTTTTTTGTTATTCTTATCTTTCGCCGCAATTCTTTATTTTATGTCAAAGTTCTACCGAAGCAAAATCAACCGAACTAAAAAGAAAATGGAAGTGGAAAGTTTGAGAATAAGAGAGTTACGTTCTGACAAGGATTCTCTTAAGTTGGAATTAGAAAATAAAGAACTAGAAATAAGCAATTTGCAACACAAAGTTAAAATAGGTGATCGCCAGCTTGATATCGAAAAATATCGAGACGTAACCACCGGTTTTTATCGATTAAATTATTTGTACCGAATCGACGAAGTGGAGCAACAAACGAGTTCTGATGTTGCTTCAGGTTTTTCTGGATACAAAGCCTTGGCGGTTTTAGAGTTAAGTGATTATTTAACGATTCATAGTCAACAAGGTCCACTCGCTGCGGCGGAACTTGCTTCTAGGATTTCCATTTCAATTCGGCAAAAAACCCTTGCAGGGATTCAAGTTTTTAGTGTTCAAAATGGTTTATTCCTGTTGTTAAGCCGTGAAGATACAGGCGTTTCTTTCGAAGACAATTTGAGTAACCTCAGGCATCAAATCCAGCGAAGCGAGTACGATATTGCCAACGGACTATCGGGCAAAACTTCGGTAGCATTGACGTTTATGCCTTTGATGGATATTTCGATAGATTCCAAACCTGAAATGATGGCGATGATTAACCTTTTAATACAAGTTCATCGCCAGTTAGTAATTAAGGGAGCTGGCAAGCAGTTTAGACTGACCAGCAAAAATAAGGCCAAATATTTCGTCGATGGGCCCGCGGATTGGAGTTTGGAGAGTCTAGAACAAAAGAATATCATCAATATTGATGAAATTTGAGTCAATGACACTACCATCGTGAGGTTTTTGTTAGTCTAGATCTCACAGTTATTTGTTTTTAGCTAAAAATAAAATAGAATGCGTTCTAGCTTGCCTAAGATCCAAAGTTTTAAATCGTACTTAACACAAGAGATTAAGAAATGGAAAAAGATAAACTTATCCACCTAGCGGACCATTCAGCTGAGAAAACCAATGCTTGTGGAATCGATCGAATATTAGGGGCCGTTACAAAAGCATTGAATCAAATAGTGCTATCGCTGCTATTTACTTCGGCGATTTGTTCAAGCGCAATAGCAACAGAAGTAAAACCGCTGCTTAATTTTGATGCAAGGATTCTTCCTAATATTGCGACTAAGGGTATGGTTGCCACTCAAGAGTCGCGTGCTACAAAAGTGGGCGTGCAGATTCTAAATCAAGGTGGCAATGCCGTCGATGCTGCAGTTGCGGTCGGTTTTGCTTTAGCCGTGACTTTACCGCGAGCAGGCAATCTTGGCGGCGGCGGATTTATGATGGTTTATGATCAAAAGTCCAAAAAGGTTGAAGCATTGGATTATCGAGAAAAAGCCCCTAAAGCCGCTTATCGTGATATGTTTTTGGATAAGGGTCTTAACGTCGATAAAAAGAAAACTCGATATTCCGTTTTTTCGGCTGGCGTGCCGGGAACTGTTGCTGGATTACTAGAAGCTCACCGAAAATATGGCCATTTGCCACTTGAGAAATTGATTGAGCCAGCCATCAAACTCGCAACCGAATTGCCGATGAGTTTTGCTATGGCAGAGTCGCTCAATCGCAAAAAGAAGTATATGTCTCGCTCAAAAGTATCGCTAGAAACTTATTACAAGGCGGATGGCAGCGCATGGAATATCGGCGACACGATTTATCAGCCAAAACTGGCTAAGGTACTTGCGGGCATTTTAAAAAGCAATGGTAATTCTTTCTATAAGGGCGACACTGCCACTAAAATTATCGACTTTATTAAGTCACAAGGCGGCATTATGACAATGGACGATCTAGCTTCCTATCGACCCGTTTGGAGAACGCCGCTTGAAGCAAAATTTGGCGATGCAACCATCTACTCGATGCCGCCACCAAGTTCTGGTGGTATTCATTTAGTCCAGTTGCTTAACATCATTCAAAACTTCCCAATTGAAAGGGCCGGACATAATACTGCCTATTCGGTTCATATGAGTACGGAAGCAATGAAGTTTGCCTATGCCGATCGAAGTAAATATTTGGGCGATCCGGATTTCGTAAAAATACCGGTCAAGAAATTAGTTTCGGTTGATTATGCTAAGACGATTGCTAGCAAAATTTCGTTTGATAAAGTTTTAGAATCGAGTGAAGTCTCTCCTGGTATGTATCTTTCGGATGAAAGTCCACAAACCACTCATTTTTCGATTATTGATAAAGACGGTAATATGGTATCGAATACTTACACCCTTAATTTTAGTTTTGGGTCAGGAATAACCGTACCCGGCACCGGCATGATCTTAAATAACGAAATGGACGATTTTTCTGCCAAAGCAGGTGTGCCCAATGGTTACGGTTTACTGGGTGGTGATGCGAATGCGATTGAAGCTGAGAAACGGCCATTAAGCTCTATGACGCCGGTATTGGTTTTAAATAATAAAGAGCCGTGGCTTGAAACCGGTAGTCCAGGAGGCAGCCGAATTATCACTATTGTCTATAACTTCTTGATGAATAAAATGGTACACAATATGAATATTGCTAGTGCAACCGTCGCACCACGAATTCATCATCAGTGGTACCCCGAAGTATTAATGCTGGAAAAAGGCTTTCCTTTGGATACCGCTAAAATACTCAAGCAAAAAGGTCATAAAATAAAGTTTTATAATCCGTGGGGAAGTCTGCAAAGTGTTGAAATGAAAAATGGCGTTTTCTTCGGTTTCTCTGACACTCGAAGACCCGGCGCGTTGGCCGAAGGCATCAATTCGCTGGCTGAAGAAGCTAAATAACGCGAATTTGCCAATTGGAGAAAAAAAAAAGTGTCAGGTTTCAAAACCTGACACTTTTTTTGATAATTACAATATCGAGGGTAAATTTAGATCCAGTCGCAAGGACAGCTTATTGATTGTCTTCTTCACTCTCAATTACTATCACTTCTTTTTTAACGTGTATCTGACCTTTACCGCCTTTTAGTTTAATAATTTTAACCTGCTCGCCGTCATCCGAAACCCAGGAGTTGACGTCGGAAGAATCACCTTTCACTTTAAATTCGAAACTGCCTTCGCCATCTTCGTTGCCATCAATGCTAAAGAACTGCATATCGTGACCTTTAGTGAAATTGACTTCTTTTTCAACACCTGCAGCTGCAAATGCATCTTTTATAATAGCCACTTGTTCTTCGGTTAAATCGCCAATAACTTGTACACCTTGATTGGCTGTATGCAATGGGCCACCCATTCGCATAACGTGAGCGGCCATGTCACCACCCACAGAAGGAAGCTCAATATCATTGCCGTCGACATTAATTGATAATCCAGATTCAGTTTTAGTAATCGTTATGGTTTTACCCGATTCAGTAATAATATCCTTCGTTTCACCCACTTCTAGCTCTGGCAAACTAAAGACCTCCGCGTTGCCGTCTACATTAATATCGACTTTAGCATTACTGTCACCTGCCTTTAGAATTTCGACCATCACATTTCGTTCTTCCGATTCGTTAGCGCTAATTGAAATCGCGCCAAAACTGAATATACCCATTGTTAACGCGACCATCGTAGATTTTAATTTTTTCATCGTTGATTCCTCTTGATTTAAAAGTTTAATTAATTTGTGTTTCATTAGAGACTATTCAAGTCTTGTGCCAACTCTTAAATATATACCCGTTATCATTCAAGACGCAGGTTTCAGCGAGTCATGAAGCTACCATATTTGAGGCGCAATGACGCCGGATTAGTCATTCTAATTCAAGTTATTGCAACAAAGAAGATGGTAGCTTCATGGCTCGCCCTGCGGGAGCTAAGCTAGAAACCTTGTACTGCGTTGTAAGCCTTGAAAAGGGCTAGCCATTTCCTGCGGCTTACGCCTTGTTCTAGATTCCTAGCTTAGCTCTGAATCCTGCATCTTGAATGATAACGGGTATATAACTTTATTCCTTTCGCATTTCGGTAGCAGAGCACGAGTATAGCGCTCTCTTGGAATATATTCTCTATTTACAGAGACAATCTTTTTAAGCAATCATGTTGCTCGCCGCTATAGACGCCCCGTTGTTATTTCGAATATATACGGGTATATATCCTCATATGAGGAATCGTGTTCTTAAATGAGGAGTGTTGAAAAATCGTGCAGCAACGCAGAATATTAGAACTTGGTGTTAAAAATCACTATAGCTTGTATTTTTCGAGGCGGTATAAAAAGGCTTTGTATCCAAGGCCCAGTAATTTGGCCGCCTGAGTTCGATTATTATTGCAATGGCTGAGGGCTTGCAAGAGACATTCGCGTTCATGAGTCTCCCAGTTAAGGCCTTGCTCAGGAAGTAAAAACGATTGGTTTTTATTTTTGTCCGTGAGTTCTAATTCTTCGACGTCTTCTGCGACGATCGTTTCGCCCATTGAAAGCAAAACCAATCTTTCTAAACTATTTCTAAGCTGCCTTACATTTCCCGGCCAAGGGTAGGCTAATAACATTTTTAACCCAGCACTTGAAATATTCTTAAGCGCCATTTTATGCTGTTGGCAAAAATGTTTTAAGAAATGCGAAATTAAAAGAGCGGTATCCTCTTGGCGTTGTCGTAGTGGTGGAATGGTGACCGGAATAACATTCAGACGATAGTATAAATCTTCTCTAAACTGCCCTTGTTCCACTTCATCCAATAAATTTCGATTGGTAGCAGCAACAACACGAACATCTAATTTTATTTCTTCATTTGAACCGACTCGGTTAATCGTGCCTTCTTGTAAAAATCGCAACAACTTACTTTGTAGAATGAGTGGTAATTCACCAATCTCATCCAAAAAAATTGTGCCGTTATCGGCAGCTTCGAATTTTCCGAACCGGGTTTTATTCGCGCCGGTAAAGGCGCCTTTTTCTGCGCCGAACAGTTCTGCCTCAGCCAAACTTTCTGGTATAGCCGCGCAATTCACTGGTAAAAAAATACTCGTCGAGCGAGTGGATAATTGATGAATAGCCCTAGCCGCTAACTCTTTGCCGGTGCCACTTTCGCCTGATATTAAAAGCGTCGCGTTGGTGGGGGCAGCTTTTTCTATTCTTGCAAATAAACGGTTCATTGCGCTTGAACGACCTATCATATCGACTAGTTGAGTACGATGTTTCGATTGCTGTTTCAATTGCTCGTTTTCGTTTTCTAGCGATTTAGTATAGATTAATTTTTTAACTGTAAATAACAGCGATTGTTTATCGAAGGGTTTTGGTAAATAATCATCAGCACCGGCTCGAATAACATTGATTGCGTGAGAAGCTTCGCCATGAGCAGTAATTAATATAAAACCACAGTTAGGAGAAATAACAGTGAGTTCTTTGAGTAATTCTTCACCATTCATACCTGGCAGTTGCCAATCGGAAATTACCAAATTAACAGCTTGTTGCTTGAGTATCTCGATAGCTTCTTCTGCGCTCGTAACAGCGGTTATCTGATAGCCTGCCGAGGTAAGGATCGATTGAATAATTTTGCGTTGATCGGCTTCGTCTTCAACCAATAGAATATGAATGGACATAAGTGTTAAACCCTGTTTTTTAGCGTTAATTCGATAAGCGCACCGGTCGATAATCTGTCATCACCGAGTGGTTTGTTGTTGACAGACAGTTCCCCTGAATACTTAAGCGTAATAATTCTGTGAGCTAAATAGAGCCCCATGCCAGCCCCGTAGGTTTTATTGGTATTGTGGGGAGAAAAAAGTTTGTCTAAAACTTCCTGGCTGAAGCCAATGCCTTGGTCTTCAATGCTGATTTTAACAGCTCCTTCCGTTTGACTAAGATTAACAATAACCTGGCCAGCTTGAACGCTCTTGTCTGATCGATTAGAGTTTTTCTTTTCCAAGCTAACGGTTTCGGTTGATTCCACGGCATTAGCAATTAGACTCTGAAGCAAACTTTTTAATTCAGGCTTAATCGCTTTTAAAGCAATGTCTTTTTGGGTTTTATTATCCGACGTTAAATGATTACTTATCACTTCTATCTGAACTGATGAAGTATTGTTCAAACTGATATCTTCTACGCATGATTCAACAAGATTCTCTAGATTGATAGTTTCGATCAAGCTGGAATCAGTCGACATAACATCCATTAACGAACGAACCCATTTGTCGATCCGTTTCACCTGAAATTTTGAAATTCTAACGAGCTCTTCTTTGCTTTCTTTTTCATCGGCTGAAGTGAGTTCATCAATCGCTAAATTTAGAGTGTTCAGCGGATTGCGAATGGTGTGAGCTAAGCCTCTAGTAATTTCTGAAAGTTCGGATAGATGTGCTTGTTTTTGAAGTATTTCGTTTTCTTGTTGGAGCTTTTGAATTTTTTGCGACATTTCATTAAACGCGGTAATGGTATTCTTTATTTCGACGCTTTGAAATTTTTGCTGATTTTCAATTTGAATTCCAAAATCACCACGACCGACTTGTTCTGAGGCAATTTGAAGGGCGCTTAGCGGTTTAGAAAATAAACGCGAAAAGTAAGCAGCAGTAAGCAAGCCGATAACAATAAAGATTATCGCGCTACTCATAATCTTGCTCGACATATCATCCAATGAATTTTGGATGCCCGTTCTAGGGATATCGATTTTGTAGTTTTCGCCAGCAGAATTAATGGTTAGAAATTTATCTTTCTGTCCGTCTTGCAAACTGATATTAACGTGACTGGCAATACTTGAAACAGAATTCAGTATATCGACTCTTTCGTCAACCGAAATGTTTTTTGAGATGGCAAAAGATTTGAGTGCAATATTGGGTTGCCGAAAAACTAGCGTTTTAACCGTCGACAAACTGACCTCATATGCCGCTTCGCCTATTTTTCCAGAGACGTCGTTGGTGAAATTTTGTATCAGCCAAAATTGTAGAAAAAAAAGTGAACTGAGTAATAATGCAATAAATACAAACATTATTTTTCGGAAAGTCATGAGTCGTTATCCTTTACTATCAATAGAACACGTTTATAAGTGTAGTGCAAATCGGAAGTCGTTTTAGAACTCGTATCAGAAATTATTTAGCAGGATACGTGCCAATGAACACTCTAAGCTAAATAGTGATATTTTTTATCACTGACGTCAGCCTGTTATTATGTCTTGTTTATTGACTAAAGCGTAGTCGAAATTCTGTAAGAATGGGGCTTCTAGAAAAACAGATGCAGCGATATCACGGTGACAATGCCAAGGCTCATACCGATCGCTTCCCATTGATCGGGAAGTTTGTTCTTAATCTTGTTAGCGAGGCTATTTTTGTGAGTCTGTGAGTGAGCTTTGCTGGAATTTTGGCTGTCCTGTGATTGCTGTGAATGATGGTCTAGTTCTTGATGAGCCGTTTTCTGATGGTCTGTTTTCCGAAGAGCGGATTTCCGATGTTCTGGCTCGTCGATGTGCAAGTGTTGATGCGACTGGCTGGTATGCATGCATCCATCAGAATGAGGCTTGTGGAAAATAACATGCATTAATGAGCCGCTGATAAATGCTTGCAATACGACAAAACTGGTGCTCGAATGATATTGATGCAGTTGCATACTGAGTACAAACCCGCCACTGGTGGCTATCGCCATAGCTACCAGAGTTAATAAGGCAAATCGCTCGCCTATTAGCGGTCTTAGCAACCACCAAATAGTGAGACCTACCGGAAGTCGGTGCAATATTATCGCTATGGATAGGTTTTCATGTTGCAAAGCTTGTTCGCCATTTTGCAGCATTGCGCCGTCAATACTGGCGTGCAAAACCAATCCTAAAATGCCTAGAAAAATAGTCAATGAATGGGTGCGGGTAGCAGCCTTTGCAAAGGTTTTTTCAATAATGGTTGGGCCGGCAAAACCTAACAATGCAAGTAAAATAGCGGAATAGCCAATTACCTCGATAGTCTCTGGCAACACGTCCATAAACAGTGTAGAAGCAATCACAACCAATATAAAACCACTAACAATGCGATCAGTTCGCCGCATTGGGCCAAATGTTTGGTAAATCAGTGGGCCGATACCCAGTGCGAATACGCTGGCGATTAATGCCATCATTGGGCGGATGTTCCTTTGCTAGCATGGCCGTTAAAGAGCTTTCCTGGGTTCATAATATTGTTTGGGTCAAATGAGGATTTAATGGCTTTCATTAGCTCAATTTCAAGCGGGCTTCGGCTGTAGGCTAGATAGTCCTTTTTGACCAGCCCGACACCATGCTCCGCCGAAATGCTGCCATTAAATTCTTTAAGAATGGCAAATATTTCAGGATTAGCCGCAATGCACTGACTTTTAAATTCTTCCAGTTCTAAATCAGCCGGTTTAAGGATGTTTAAATGTAGGTTACCGTCTCCGATATGGCCAAACCAAATATTTTCGAAATTAGGGTAATTAGCTTGTACGAAATCATCAACTTTTTTGAGAAATTCACCTACCTGTGAAGGTTTGACAGCAATATCATTTTTATAAGGCGGGTAGTGCGAGATGGACTCCGAAATACCTTCACGATATTGCCACATTTCTTCGGCTTGTTGCTGACTTTGGCTGATTAATCCGTCGATCAACCATTCATTAATGGCAGCGGCTTCAAATGCTTCTAGAGCTTTATCCATTGCTTGCTCATTAGCGCATTCGAATTCGATTAAAACATAAAAATTGGCAGTTTCTGAAAAAGGCGACTTTAAATCTCGATGTTGAATGACTTTGTCCAACGCTTGCTGTGAGAAAAACTCAAAAGCCAATAAGTCGAGAGAAGATTGAAAATGCACCAGCAAATTGGAAACATCCTTTAAGTTGTCTAGTGCTAGCAACATGACCGTCGGTTCTTTTGGCGCGGCGGTTAAACGCATTTCCGCTTCGGTAATGATGCCAAGAGTACCTTCACTACCAATGATTAAATGTCTTAAATCGTAGCCCGTCGCATTTTTCACTAAACCGTTATTCAGTTTGAGAACTTGGCCATTGGCAGTCACTACCGTTAGACCAACCACCCAGTCGCGGGTTAAGCCATACTTAAGAACTTTGATACCGCCCGCATTTGTGGCGATATTACCACCTATTTGACTAGACCCCGCCGATGCAAAATCAACCGGATAATAGAGGTTTTGCTCTTCGGCATAGTTTTGAAGCTGTTCGGTAATAACACCGGCGCCACAATGCACAGTGCGGTCAACGCTATTAAAATTTGAAATCGTATTTAGGCGATCGAGAGAAAGCACAATTTCGCCGTTAGTGGCAACTGCGCCGCCACTAAGACCGGTTCGTCCACCCGAAGGGACAATGGCGAGTTTATTTTCATTGGCGAAAGCCACAAGCTGTGATACTTGCTCAGTATTGGCGGGTTTTACAATTACTGACGGGGCAGGGTGGTATAACCGGCTCCAATCCTGACCGTAAGTTTCTAAGTCTGAAGCTCCGGTTAAAACGTAGTCTTGACCCACAATTGCGGCGAGCTGTGGCAGATAATTTGACATTGATTATTCGCTGGTGAATTAGTGGCTAATTTGCGTGGATTGTAGCAGATAATTCGGCGCTGCATTATCATTTAAGTAAATATCAGTAATAGAAAAATACAGGGTGTTGATTGAGATTTAGCAATATTCACAATAGCCCAGATTATATGTTTATTTTAAACCTAGAATGCTGGATATATAGCTTTGGTTAAGGGTAAAGCGTTGATTTTATGTGGTTATTTATTTTCGAGTTGCTGTATATATCGCTTTAGTGTCGATTTTGTCCGATTATGAAAGAGAAAGTCTAAACTAAGTCTTTGATTTTTAATCATAAATGGGTTTTAATTAGGCTTTGAAACCGTGCATATATAGATTTTATGCATATAATATGTAGTTAGGCCCCCAAGGAGGAATCTTGAAACTATTTATATTATCTGCGTTATTGCTAGTTTCAGTATCAGCAATATCAGCACAACCAAATGAATGCTCAGGTACATCTGAAGATGCTGTAATGCAGTTGCAGCCACCTTTAAAATACTGGGGCAATATTTACTGCACTCCTTACGGTCATATCATTGCTGCCAAGGAAGGTTGGATTTGGTCAAATCCAGGCGGATTTTCGCCGGTAATGATTCCTTCTCAGATGGTTCGAGAAAATCCTGAGAAACTAGGTAACAAATCTTACTTTATAAAAATTGATATGGTTGCCTTAGATGGCAAAGAGGCTAAAGAAGCTATAGATCTTTTTGAAACTGGGTATGATAAATCCTCTAACCCACCCAAACCTTATTCAGTCATTATAGAGTCTGTATCGGGAAAATCTCTTAAATTCCAATTCTTCGATAATGGAAATGATGAGGGTGGTTGGGGTATGTGGTGCAATAAGAAATGTGACCCTTCTACACGTTTTATGATACTAAACATGAGCAAACGGCCTAACAAATAATTGCAGATGGACATTTTACACGTTGGTTTTTAGTGTGGCAGGCTTCGCCATTTTGCCACACTAAAAACCAACGTGTAAAATGCCACTGAATAAGGCGTTATGCATCAACTGAAGAAAAAGTATGAATCAAGTAGAAAAGCAGATTCTCGAGAGCATATTTGACGCGCTGGATCGACTGTTCGATAGGGAGTGTAAAGTAATTGATGTCTCTGCTTTACTATATGCCTCAGAAAAGGCTCTTATTGATTCAGCAATTGTTCCGCTAGACAGTTATGTGGCTAAACTAGAAAAAATTGTTCGGAGTGATGAACCAGAAGATATACAGCGGGACCATGCTCTAGATATTACTAATAATTTACGTGTGGCGCTAAATGAGTTACTACCAATATAGCGCCATACATAACAAGGGTAGGCAAAGTCGCCCACAAAAAAACGTGGGCTGGACGCGCAAAATGCGCGCGCCTTTGCTACCGACGTTAGTGTTCAAAAGGTTAGCATGAAGATTTATTTAATTATTTTATGTTTGTTCTTAACCTCGTGTTTTGATTTTGGTGAAAATTGGAGAGATGGAAATTATGCCGTCTATTGGATTGATAATTCGAGCGAGAAAGTGCTGGGTTATGGTGTCGGGGATGGAGGGTTCGTTCAACGAATAGGCGCAAATATCATTTCTGTTGGCGCCAATAAGAGTTTCATATCAGCGATTTCATGTCGAAAGACAGCGTGTGGCTATTTCTATATTGATCGTAAAAAAGATCACAAATTTGCCGATGGCCATGAAGCAGTTTATGGTCCATTCAGCGAAAAACAATTTGAAGCTAAAACTGTCGAATTAGGGTTACCAAACTTGAGTGTAAAAATTTGATCAATCACACTAACCAGTGCGTGAATATCGATTCAGCGGAAAGCACGCCTCTCGAATTACGCGGGCGTTATGTGCCGTAATGGTAGCGGAGTTGTGCAATTAGGATTGAATCATCTTTCTGTTTATAAACAATTCGATGTTCATCATTTATGCGACGAGACCAATATCCTGATAGCCCATGTTTTAGTGGCTCTGGTTTGCCAATACCTTCGTGGGGAGTTCTTTGAATATCTTTAATGAGCAAATTAATACGTTTTAGTATTTTTTTGTCCGTATTTTGCCAATAAAGGTATTGCTCCCAAGCTTTAGTTGAGAAAGTTAACTTCATTCAATAAGTTCTCTTTCAGCTCCATTGCCAGCTTCAAGCTCTGCAATGGATTCTAAAAGATCTCTAGCATTAGCTGGTGATCTAAGTAAATATGTAGTTTCTTGCATTGCGTTGTAGTCTTCTAAGGACATCATCACAACAGGATCTTCACTTTTACGGGTGATAATAATTGGCGCGTGGTCGTTACAAACATGTGCCATTGTGTTTGCTAAGTTAGCTCTCGCAGAGGTATAGCTTATTGCATCCATGTTGTTCTCCAAATTGTTCATGTACGTTTATTTGTACATAATAGCGTAGTGGCACATAACAAGCAAATAAAGCACAGGACTCATAACAGTTGGCTGAGTTTCGCTTCGCTCCACATTTTAGCCAACTATTATTCGCCTCTTATTTGGGCGTTAGGTGAACATAAACAATGAGTGAAAATGATAATAAGGTTGAGTGTGAAACACATGGAAAAGCTGATGCGACGTTTCTTTGTCAACATTTGAGTTGTGGTGAAAACCTTGGCTTCAATATTGGCTATGATGAAGAAAATCCTTATGACTTATATCCTGATGCTTGGTGCGATAAATGTGAAGAAGTATTAAATCTCGAAGGTGAATGGAATGACGAATCAGAGAAGTTCGCAGGAATAAAACTTATTTGCTCTCATTGCTATGAAGATGTTCGAGATAGAAACTGGTTGCAAGATGACGAAATTTTTCATGACCTCATATGTTCTAGCTTTCGCTATCTAGAAGAAAAACAGAAAGCTTTCATGGAAGAATATAAAGCAGATGAACATGAAAGGTGGGACTGGCACCAAGAAACCGGTAAGTTGATATTTACACATGATGGGAAACCTCAAGTTGAAGCTGATATTCATTTTTCTGGTACGTTTTCAAAGAAATCGAATACTTGGATGTGGGCTTGGGCTAATCAATATATTGATGAGAAAGTTAAAGCTTCATCGAGAAATATAAAAACTGTAGGAGAAGAGCTTGGTCTGAAGCAGTTGGTGGCAGGACATTGGAATGCAACTCAAGTAAATGGTTGGGAAATGACGTCCATATTAGCGAAAAACCTTAATGCTATTGGTGCCTATCGAACAGCAGATGAGAACGGTTTTACCTATATGGTCGTTACAAAAGCCAAATGGATTAATAAAAGCATTTTTTCGAAGCTATTTGGAACATAAATGCCTAACCAACAGTTGTTGCGCGACAACTCACTCGTTGCCGCAAAACAAAAACGTTAGCACTCAGGAAGAATAATGAGAGAAGTTGGACTTTGGGAATTAAGTGGTGCTGCACTGATAGTACCTGAAAAAACCGGTGTAACTTTCACTAACCAGGTTAATGGCACTGCTTGTGAACACCCAAAGCTTGAAGGCATTCTTATCCCTATAAATAACGATTGCTTGCCAGAAGATTATAACGATTTATTAGAAACTCAACTATGTCTTCTTCACGACTGGTCATGGGGCAAGATAACTGAAGAAATAGCAGATTCTATTGATGCCGTATTGTCAAAGTACCCTGAGACGAGTGGAATAAAAGTAAACCGTGATAGAATAAACGACTCTGTAGAATCCTGGGTACATGTAATAGCAAAGGAAACGAAGTTTAGTTGCTATCGAGGATTTGACGATATTCATGGAATATTAACATGGCAAAACAGCGATTAAGAGAAAAAGAGAGGACACTCATAATTAAGGTAGCGAGAATAAATATGGGTGTCTCATTTGTATTATTAGAACCGTATTATTTACTTAGGCATTTTCATGAATTCTTATGAGTTACCATTCGCAAAAATCAACATTTTGCAAGATGACATTGCTGAGGTGATAGTTGATAAAGATATTGAATTTAATGTTCTTATGGTTGATGGGCTGCATCGTTCTTTAATTTCTAAGCTAAAGTCGCCTTTTTCAATACTGGTTAACAGGGCAAATCAATATACCTATGATTTTGAGGCTCAACTGAAAATTGGGGATATTGAGCAAATGCATGCGGTGGCAGTTGTAACATACTCTAAAACCTCAACGTTAGTAGCTAAGGGAATGGAAAAAATGCCCCGAAGTACGACTAGGATTGTACAATTTTTTTCAGTTAGAGAGGATGCGCTAAAGTGGTTAATTCATGAACAGAATAACTTGTAGTTTATTTTTAGTTATTCGATTTACTAGCTCGGAAGAGTGAAGAAGAGTGAAGAAGAGTGAGGAAGAGTGAGGAAGAGTGAGGAAGAGTGAGGATTCCCATACTTAAGGTAGCGAGAATAAAAATGGGTGTCTTCGTTTTCCCGAAGCGAGCGAAGAAGATATTTTATTAGTATCTTCGAATCAAAAGAATTATAAATCTGCTCTACACTTTGCTTGGAAAGTTATTTCTTATGAACGCGAAATAGAAAATAAGGTAGATGTTCGAGAAATTCTTGAAGGCTCTAACGGTAGAGAGTCAAATCTGTCTGAGGCGCTTGAAATAATGAGAAAGATTTCACCTCGGTGGTTCTCAGAGAATGACGGGCTGTTGTGTGATGCTAAGAAAGTTTATTCGATTTGGAAAGATGATTTAGATTTATACTTTGTATTTAAAAATGGAAATGATTATGTGGCCTGGAATTGGTTGTCAACAGCTTGACTTTAACGAAAGAACAAGGATACCTACGATAAAGGAAGGCAAAGAATATGGTGTCCCAGTTTTCGTCATGATATGCATAAACTAGTGTGATCTGTCGTGCTGTTTAATTCATACGAATTTATAACGCTTTTTTTGCCCGTCACTGTTCTGGTGTACTTTTTATTAGGGCGATTCTCGCTCTATAAATACGCTATGTTATGGCTAGTTATTGCGTCTTTGTTTTTTTATGGATGGTGGAACCCAATTTATATGGGCTTAATCAGCCTGTCTATTATTGTTAACTATTCTGTCGGTAATTTAATTTTCAGATTTAATACAAGAGGTGACAATGTAAGCTCGTATAGATTCCTGATTTTTGGTTTGTTGTTTAATTTAACTTTATTGAGCTATTACAAATATAGCTTGTTTTTTGTAAGTATTGCAAATGATGTTTTTGTAGCTGAGTGGAATTTATATAATGTTATTTTACCCATTGGTATTTCATTTTTCACTCTGCAGCAAATAGCTTATTTAGTTGATGTTAGAAAAAACAAAACCAGTGAGCATAACCTCCTTCAGTATTCATTGTTTGTGGTTTTTTTTCCACAATTAATTGCGGGGCCTATCGTTCATCATAAGCAGATGTTGCCGCAGTTTTTGAATGTGGAGACATTTCAACCGGCGTTGAAGAACATTGCAATTGGCATGTCAATTTTTATAATTGGCTTATTTAAAAAAGTAGTGTTGGCGGATAATCTGGCCGTTAATGTAACTCCGGTGTTTAATATGGCTGAAGCGGGGAGTGTTCTTAGTTTTTTTCAGGCGTGGACGGCTACACTAGCCTATTCGCTACAATTGTATTTTGATTTTTCTGGTTACTCAGATATGGCTATAGGTCTGGCAAGAATATTTGGCATTGTATTGCCTCTTAATTTTTACTCTCCCTATAAAGCAACCAGTATAATAGAGTTCTGGAAACGCTGGCATATGACGTTGTCGCGGTTTTTGCGTGATTACGTATATATTCCCTTAGGTGGGAATAAAAAAGGCAAAACGCGCCGTCATATTAATATTATGTTAACAATGTTAATTGGTGGCTTATGGCATGGTGCGGCCTGGACATTTGTAGCATGGGGTGCGCTGCACGGTTTTTATATAATCATTAATCATCTATGGCGAATAGTTAGAGGTTCGCCCGATAGTGGGTGGTGGTCGGTTTTAGTGTCAAGAGTATTTACTTTTATACTAATATCATTAGCCTGGGTTTTGTTTAGAGCAGAATCATTTGATGCTGCTATTGAAGTGTATAGAGGCCTTGTTAATATATCATCAATATTTAACGACAAAGTGGTGGGGCACAATAATTTAATGGCTTTTTACTTTGGTTATTATGTGGATATTGAAAATATAAAATTATTGCTGCTGCTGGTTGGAGGTGTTTTTCTTTTGTGGACGCTTCCCAGTACGCATGATATTTTTTCAAAATATAACCATAATAAAATTGGTGACGATAAAGTCGAAATAAGAAAGTCAAAGCAGGGCACTTTTTTTGACAATTTACTGTGTTGGGAACCGACGTTATTATGGGCTGTATTTATTGCGGCTTTATTTATAGTGTCTTTTATGAGTTTAACAGAGGTGTCTGAATTTTTGTATTTTCAGTTTTAGACTATAAATGAATAGAGCTTATAAAAAATATACCTTATATGTGTCAGTGATTGTTTCGATAGCTTTAGCTATGGTGTTGATCGTTAACTCAGTGGTTGATACATTATGGTATTTTGGGGGGAACAAACTATTCCCGGAAAATTATTCTTTTAATGAAAGATTATCTAAAGTTAACTTATACTTAATGTCGCCTGCAGAGTTTGACTGTATTGTTTTAGGCAGTTCACGTGTCACGTTATTAGATGCTAAAAAAATAGCAGAAAGTAACTGTTTCAATTTTTCATTTTCGGATGGTACGCCCCATGAGTTTGTATATTACTCAAAATACATTAAGAAATATGGCCGTTTGCCAGATAAGCTTATCGTCGGTATAGATATGCGGTTTTATTCTCGAAAGGATGCCGCGCCCAATGTGCCAGAGTTTGTGAAAACGCTTGATTTACCGCCGCCATTTATTAAACCTTATTTGTCATTTGATGGGTTAGACTTTACAATAAGAACGCTTAAAAAAGATCCGCCGAGGCTCAGATATTATACTGATGAATTAATTGGTGATCTTTTACCCGGCACTAAAGATTATGTACCACCCGAGTGCTTTACACCTGACGGTTTTGGTGATTCGTACAGTAGTAAAAACATTCATTATATTTCAAAAATTAAAAAAATATTACAGGCCAATACAGTTATTGGATATGTCGCGCCGGTTAGTGCGTGGGATATGTTGCCGTTGCTTGAAGATGGTGAGCTAGAAAGTTATATCGACCTTGTTTATCAGCTTTCAAAAGAGTTTGAGCAGTTTTATGATTTTACCGTGCCGTCTAAATTAACAACACGTACGGATAATAATTATGATGGGCACCATTTTAATCGATTGGCAAATAATGAAATTGCAGCGATTTTAAACGGCAAGAAATCAACAGCAGGCTTGGCACTGCATGAATTAAGTTTTAAAGAATATAAGTATGCTTTTATAACGGCCATGCACGATTTTTCCAACAAAGTGGGTGCAAGAAAAAAGTCCAGTTGGGCCTGTTCTCACCGCAGTGCCATTCGTTAGGGCAAAAAATGAGGACGCCCATGATAAAGGTGAATAAGTAAAGAATATGGTGTCCTCATTTTCGCTTCTCTCTGTGACGAATAATTTACTGATATTACCAAAGGATAATTATAAAAATGAATAATCACATTCTGATAAAATCCGAAAGTATCTTGATCTTATTGGTTTTGTCTTTAAGTTTTCCAAGTGTTATAAATGCGGAATCAATATTTTCAAATTTTGATTCGAAACTGGAACTTTCAAAATGTGCGAAAAACAATACATTGACTATGTGTGCGATTGCATATTTGGCTGAAACACAAAAATCTGACTCGATTGCAATTAATACTGCGATTCAGAAGAGTGAGGACACCCATAATTGAGGTAGCGAGAATAATCATGGGTGTCCTCATTTTCTTCGCTTCACTCCTATAAGAATCTGCTAAATTTGGAGTTGAGTATTTAATATGAAACTAATCAAGATCGGAATATTTATCACATCATTGATGATCGCTATTGCTGGTATCTCGTATGCCGTCGAAGGACATTTAGTGACCGTGAGCCCAATTGCTCTACCCGGATATGTAGCAATATTAGAAAATGATAAGCGAGAGCTAGCGACATATGAGAAGGAAATGCTCATCGAGATGATTTACAGCGAGAATAGTGCCATTCGACTGATGGAAGAGCAGCACGCAAAATTCGAAAAATATCATGATTTGAACCTCAAAAGAATTATGGCTGTTATAGCTTTATTATTTGTACTCGTCGTTGCTGCACTTGTACTTAACAGGAAATCGCTGATTGACGCAAAAGACGCTCAACATAATTAATCGTTAAGCATCTAGAGAGCATAAAGAACAAGGAAAGAACAAGGAAAGAGCAAGGACACCCATGACGAAGAAGAGTAAGCAAAGAATATGGGTGTCCTCATTTTCCACTCATTTTCCTTAGTTCGAAGACGAATGCAGTTTTAGTTTTTTCCTCAAATTTGATATTACGATCAGTTAAGGAAAGCACTGGTTTGCTAGGGTGGGTATGTCTTACCCACCGTTATCAGTCTGTGCCTAAGACTGACGGGTAATTAAAAGATCCCAGTTTTCTCATTCTTTACCACGGAATTACATTAACGCCGATAATACTACTAATCGGCAACAGGATCGCCGCAACCACCGGGTTGTCTTGCCAACCACTAAACGCGCCTTTTCTATAGTCGTGAACTAACTCGATTACGTAATTAACTTGGCTTAATTTTTCGGCATCGTTGAGATAGCGTGTTTTCTGAATAATGAGTCGGTCTAGCGCATTCTTTTTGGCCTTTTTTGCCAACATTCGTAACCAGATGGCGCAGGCTAATAAACACAGACCCGAGATACTAAAAAAGAACAAGAAACTGGCTGGGTAATTCCAATTATCGAAATAGGTATTTCTAGTGATGATAATCAAAAATATTGCAACAAAAGGGATCACCACTTGTGGCCCAATGGTGTTGGTTAAGTTGCCGATCAGTTTGATACCTTGGTACTCCGAAAACAAACATTTTATCACGTCTTCATTTTTTGAATATTCCGATTTAAGTTTATTAATGTAGACTTGTGGCCACTCTATAATCCCTCGGCTTAGATGGCTTACCAGACGGCCACAAATATAAGTGATTACAATGACGTAGGATATTTGCAGTATGATGAACGCATTTGAAACGCCAGCAAAAAAGCGATCGTACAAGGCAGCAACATCGCCTCGCGCTATTGGATGGGCGGGAATGCTCATCAACCCGCCATACTGATTGTAATAAACCCAGGAACCTAGCCCTAAGAAAATGATTAATAAGTAAAATGACTTAATAGTGATATTTCTTGCGCTTAATTCATTACGAAAAAAATACCAGCTCTTTTTAAATTTTATTCGATTGAAAATATGATCTTTTTCTTTGCTTAATAATTCGTTATTCATAAAAACCAACGGATTCCAATCGCTTTTGATTTTAAATGTTGTTTTGTTGGTATAGCGTTTTGAAACTCTGTCTCGCCAATAAGTTAGTTTAGTCCAGCTGACGGTTACCGAGTATAAAATTACATTGATAGCTAGCGCACGACCAATTTCGCTTATCCAAATACTGATACCCGAAAATAGTTCCGGCGATTCCACCGTAAATCGGCCAGTTACCGCAAACACAATAAAAATCAAATTAAAGAAAATCATACTAACCACTAGAATAGCCCCGATCCTCTTCCAAAAGGTCACTCCCGGCCCTATGGACTTTAAGATAGTTCTCTCAAATGCTGAAAGCGCTCCAGGACGATTAAACTCCGCATGATTGTGTATGGATGACTGTAGCCATACGAAAGTGATTAGCGCACCTGACATTAGAAGTGCAATAATAATATTTTGTAGTAAAATGCTCTTGTCGTTTGACCAATTGGAGGAATGCTTTTCCTGATGTTCATCCAGCAAAACAAAGTCAGATTTTCCAACCTCGTAAAGGGCTATGTTATCGCTAATTTCTTTTTCGCTGAAAAGTAGACCTTGTGATTGGCTTAAACTTTTTGTTATCGCGTGAAAAAGGCTGGTTTGATAATTATCTCTAAAATGAATCGTGCTAAAACTGCTCAGCGCGTTTTGATTCGATTGTAGTCTGTCTTGATCAGCATTGTCTGACTCTAAATGTATGCTCGTATCATCATCAGACTTCAATGAGAAGGAAGAGCCGATCAATAAATTTCTAACGGGGTATTTTTTTATCAAACTGGCATATAGGACATTCATGTCTGTGGTGATAATGGTCGACTCTTTGTTGGTTTCTCTTATAGCCTGTAAAACTAACAGTTTGTCATCGAAGTTAGAGCCAAATAAAGCAAACACGGTATTACGTTTATTGGCTAATCCTGCATTAAAGTTATGAGTTAAGCGACGAATATAGTCGTACTGGCTATTACCAATCGGCAACCTGATTTCATGTTGTTTGTTTGATTTTTCGTTTTCGTCGGTTTTAATAATATTGCTTTTACTCGCGTAAGAGGAATCGCCACTGATACCTGAAATATAGGGGAATCGAAATATCTTGCAGTCTTTATTTTTTGATTCATCTGGCTGTCTTAGCCTACACAATTTCTTGAATTCGTTGGCCATTTTTCTTGAATAAATGTTTTCCCATTCAGTTACTAATACGAAAACGGATTCCTGCGGGGAAAAACCACGTTCATGTAATAGTTCATCCAATAATTTATTAATGACTAGGCTGTCGTTTGCTATAGTGGTATCAAACGTTAGATGTAGATTAAACTCCGTGTCACAAGAGTTTTCAGCTGGACGGGTGTTGTCTTTTTTCGACTTTGGCTCAATTGTCGGATAAAGTGATGTTTGATTTGGCATACTATTTGGAGCAGTTGCTGAGTAGTTAATGAGCCTAAAATTCAATTCTGGGCAGCTGTTATTCGCTGCAACCGAACCGGCCATTTTTTTTACTTTCGCTAAACCGCTAGATGTTGGAGGCCAAAATGCGGTGAAGTCGAAAATAGACATTGCTTTTTGGGTATCTGGATTATCCGAAAAATTTCGTTTGACGGCAGCAATTGCTTGAGATGAAAATTGGTGGAAGAATTCCGCAGGCTTTTCCGAAACCTGAGAGTTTCTTATCCAGAACAAAACCACTGTTTCTTGCATAGGCTTTAAATCATTTTGAGAATTATTCTTTGAATTTGCATCGGTCAGTATTTCATAATGAATATATTCGTGTGGCAAGCAATCGCCAGAAGTGTGAGCGATCTCTCCTGTAGCGAGTCTATGAACGCCATGGCTTAAGCAAATCGAATGTATACTGGAAGATTGTGCCGCTATGTAACCCTGGCGATACAACGCCATATGAGTGGCGTAGCGTCGTTTGATCCTGGCTTCTTGGGAACTGTTCCATCCATCTACGGCCATTGGAAGGAGGTAAAAATGAATTTTGTTTTTCAGTTTATCTAAGCAGTCATCGTCACAAACTATTTTTTTTGTGGTGTCTGCTGGTGCAATGAGAGAAGAAAATACGCCCTGAATCATATTATCCATTGAAGTGTTTAACTCTAATTTCGCCTTACTTTTTAATATTTTATGGGCTGATTCGAAAGGGTCTTCCCATATTCTAGCCGGAATTTTTTGATGCCCACTTATGGGCGTTATACCTGCGTCGACTTCAGCCGATGGAGTAGGATCTTCAAGTGGGCCTTGATAAAGGTGCATAATGCCAACGGAAGAGAAAAGCAAAAGAATAAACGCATATGGAACGTTACTAAAAGACCCTTTAAACCCTTGCATCAACTTTCCCCAATTAGGTCGATTTTACTGGATTGACAGTGCTCTACTGACTGCACGGTATTAATATTGTTGAATCGTTGTTATTTTGTTTTTCGAATTCGTTTCAATTTAGAAATAGTTTCAATTCAGACATTGGAAATTAACCCATTTACTTGGCCATATTAGAAATGGCCTTCGCATAAGCCGCAATTAATTTTTCATAGTTTCGATTAACAATCTCGAGATCTTGATCGTTATCTATAAAGAAAGGCTCACTGATTAAGCAGGGAGCGTTTGTGTTTTTGAGCAAATAACCACCACGGTCTTCGGTAGTCCGTGATTTGATACCGCGATCTTTTAATTGCAATGCGGAAAGTAATTGTTGCTGTAAGATGTTAGCAAGCTCTTTTCCTTTGGAAGAACGGTGATAATAAAGCACCTCAGTACCAGAGGCCGTTCGATTATAGGCATTGCAATGCAGACTAATGATAAAATCGGGCTGATATTCATTAATATCACTCGGCAGCGTTGAATAAGTACGTCTATAAATTCTTTGAACTTCGATTGAGCTCTGGCTTATCTTATCAACCTCCTTTTCAATGGCATGTGCAAGTTGATCGTTAAAGGTAAATTCAGAAATTCCAGCATTTTGATTGCCAGCGCCTGGCGAGTTTTTTTTATGGCCAATGACCAGAGCACAACGTGTCATAATTAATTCCTCTTTAAATCCATTTCTCGAATCAAGTAAAATAGTCGATTCAATTTGAAAAATTTAGTCATTCCAAGATTTTTGACGACACCAACTCAAGGAGTGAATGTGAAGCCGAATACGAATATCGCCTGCCGAGATTGTGAGGCTAATATTATCTTTTTCTGAGATAATTAGTTTCGTGATCAACGATATAACATAACAGAGCCAAGTCAGATTGTACAATAAGTGGTCATTTTTAGAAT
>Ga0316209_1001583_pt1 | contig 22509 bp, 23 predicted proteins | sample 6monopyrite_MG_FD_204945 | JGI IMG/M metagenome (GOLD analysis project Ga0316209, IMG submission 204945) | Microbial mat bacterial communities from mineral coupon in-situ incubated in ocean water Damariscotta River, Maine, United States -... | ecosystem: Environmental > Aquatic > Marine >...
CATTTTTTTGTTCAATATTATTGATGGTTGATTTCAGGTGAGCTATTCCTGCTTGATGTACTCTGGGTAAGTCCTTATCTAAAATATTTCGCCGTAAGATAAAGCGTTTCTCGAGTGAGTTAATGTTTTCCCCGTATCGCCGCACTACTTCAACCATATTTTTTATGTGGCTTAAGCTTTTTTTATCAGTGGTGATTTTTCTTATCTCATTTAAATTCTTTTCAATGAGTAAATAGGTAGAGTGCATTTTTCTAATAACAGAATTACTGCCGGACTGCCCATAAACTAACGCGCTGCGCTGAAGCTCAGTAATGTCTCTGTTTATATCAAGTATGGATGTTGCGTTATTTGTTAGGCTGGTTGTTTTAGCAATAGATTCATCAAGCGCATTCATTTTATTAATAATGAATACAGATAAAGTAATAAATATTATAAATACAACAATAAAACCGAGTCCAATTTTTATGCCAATCGAAATATCATTGTGGTTTTTAAATATGTTCGTGAGTTGCATGAATTATATATTTTTTTACGAGTTAAGAAATTCATACCATTTGTCGAGGCTGTAGTCATAATTGTCCATTACAGTATTCCATACAGCGATATTTGAAAATCGTTTTATATAACTTCCGCCGTCCCGGGTTTCACCTGCGCGCACGGAAATATTTCCATCTGTGCCTTTAAGGGTTGTAGAGGTTGCTAAACCTTGATACCAATAATTCCATTCATCCACGGACATTAATGCGCGGGAACGCTCTGGATTTGAAATGTAATAACCCTGCCGGGCAATAAATGCGCCGGGATAACCCGATAACCACCAATTCATATATTCATAGGCTGCATCTTTAACATGGCCATGCGTTTTAGAGGATAAACACATGACACCATGCCAGGCGCGATAGCCTTCTTTTGGCGAGGCGTAGGTGACAGGTATGCCCTTCCCTTTTGAAGCAGAAACGCCGGGTGAAAACATACTCTGAATTGAAACTCTTTTTGAGGTCATGTAGTCAACAGATTGGGGCACTGAAGTCCAAAACCCGGCAAAATGGCCTTGTTGTTTTTTCATGGTCAGTATAGAAAATAGTTTATCGATTTCTTCGACCGTCATATTACCAATATCTTTAAACTTCATTAATCCTGCTGCTTCAGCTGCAAGTGCAGCATCAAAGATGCCAATTGTGGGTGCGTTAACAAGCGCAACTTTTCCTTTGTTTTTGTTATCGAGCAACCAGGCCCAGCTTTCAGTTTGGTAGGGTATGCCTTTCGCTATGACATCGGTGTTATAACCAAAGGAATCAACATTGTGCACATATGGCATAAAACTAATGTGTTTACTTGCAGCCTTGCCAAGGCTTTTGTCGGCTTGCACGTAAAGTAATTTATCGGGTGCATCACCTTTGCCAATTTTTGCAGCAGGTGCGACTTTTCCTGTTTTGGTTAATGAATTAATTTCTGACCAATAGCGAAGTCGTTCAATCTCTATGGGCTGGATAGCATTTGCCTGCCAAAGAATATTAATACTGTCAGACCATTGTTCATATAAATCAAACGAAGAGGGATCTGAGGCGGCTTTTTGTAAAACTGCAGCACTTCCTTTTGCTTCAAAAACCAGGTTAATACCAAGGTCTTTCATTGCTTGCTTGCGTAGTTCTTCTTGCAAGGTAACGTGCGTGCCCAGCACTCTTACGGTGGATTTTTCTTTACTTATTACATACGGTGCATTTATTGCGGTAATACCCAGAGCGGTTGTTTTTGCAATATTGCTAAGAAACTGTCGTCTGCTAAAATTTTTTGCTGGCATATCCGTTCCAGTAGTAAAGTGAAGGTGTACACATTATATGTATCGTGCAGATCGCATAATACTTTAGCAATATATAGCCTGAGTATTTTATCTTTTAGCAAAACAGTGATGTAAAGCGGGCAGAGAGTACAGAATAGCCTTTATAAAAGTATATTTTAGTGGGGGCTGTCTTATTTTTGGCAGTAAGAACAGTAAAATGTTGAGCGTTGGCCGAGCGTGACTTGTTTTATTAGTTTTTTACATTGAGTGCAGGGTTCGTTTTTACGGTCATAGACCTTCAATTTTTGTTGGAAATAACCCGGTTTGCCGTCGCTGGATCTAAAATCTTTCAAGGTTGTTCCGCCTTGTTTTATCGCTTGCTTAAGAATTTTTTTAATTGCTGCGGTTAAATCGTTTGCGTTTTGTTTTGTTATTTTTCCGGCAAGGCGGGTCGGTTTGATAGCGGCCAGAAAAAGAGACTCACTGGCATAAATATTACCAACACCGACGACAATTTTTGCATCCATAATGAATTGCTTTATGGTGGTTTTACGTTTACGTGATTTTTCAAAAAGCCGTTCGGCATTAAACGCTTTATCCAAAGGTTCAGGACCAAGGTTAAGCAGGAGTTTGTGTTGCTGTGGATCATCTTTTGTCCATAGCACACAACCAAACCGTCTTGGATCGCGTAGACGCAGACAAAGACCATCTTTGAACTGCAGTTCAAAATGATCATGTTTTTCAACAACCTCGTTACCCTGCAAAATACGCAGGCTACCCGACATACCAAGATGAATAATTAAACTACCGATGTTTGTGTTAATTAATAAATATTTTGCGCGTCGCGTAACACTAAGAATTTTTTGCTGATTTAATTTGCTATTTAATCCTGTTGGGATAGGCCAGCGCAAATTGCGGTTACGCACAATCACTTTTGTAATGATGTTATTTTCGATGTGTGGCGCGATGCCACAACGGGTTGTTTCAACTTCCGGAAGTTCAGGCATAAAGCGGGCTACTCATTATTTATGGCGGGTGATATTTTAAGAAGTTTATCTTTTCGATCAGCGGATAAAATATAGCGAATCCCCGTCTCTACATTTGTTAAATTAAAATTATTCTGCTCTTCACTGATATTAAAAAAAAGTGGAGCGCTATTTTTAAAGTAAATTTTTACATCCGCATTGAGTTTGTCTGATTTTTTATCAAAGGTAATGTTATAAGCCTGACTTAATTGCCACTCATCAATAAGTTGGTTAATGGCATCAGCTGAAAAATTATTTTCAGGTATCACACTCCAGTTGCCCTCAATTTGTTCGAGTTCCATTGTCGGTAAAATTAATTTTTTTATGTTACTTTTTTCCGGTAAAAGTTTGTGATTAATAAAGCTTTCACTGTTTGCTGCGAGTTGATAATAAAAAGTATCGGCAATAAGGTGTAGTGTGGAGCCGATTTTTACATAACGGTGATGATTTAATGATTTATTATGACCAAATTCTATACTCACATCGTTATTAAAAGTAATGGTTGCTGATGGTTTTTTAAGGCCAAACTCAAAGAGGTTTAAGTCAGCTAAGCTGTTCTGAGAAAGAGAGGCAGCGCTTAACAATTTTAAGATGGAATTAATACGAAAAACGTTAGCTGACTGCTGGTAAGGCTGAGACATCTGCCAGCCATCTTCATTTTTATATAGCTCTATTGCAGGTTCATTTGGTTTTGTAATACGGATATGTTGAATATCATCTGTTTTTAATTTCGTTAGTGTATTGGGAGCTATGGCCGTTTTTTTGCCGGGTTCAAAAATAGCCAGCGCAACGAGAAGTACGACAAAAACGAATAAAATAAGATTAAGTAAATTACGTTTAGACATAGATTAAGCAGAGCGGCGTTTTAGCCAAATTATGGTGCCACTAACCAGTAAGCCCAGTGGTAATATTATTAAGAAGAATAATCCTATAAGCGCACCACTGAGCTCGCTTAGTGTAATAAGTTTATCGACTGAACTTGTATCAGGAATTTTAATAAAATTATCGTCATGGCTTAACCAGTTAATAATATTACTGCCAATATTTAAGTTGCCCTGATTGCCAAGGTAGGTATTGGACAGAAAATCTCCGTCTCCCAGAACAACAATGCGTTGTTGTTTTCCTTCTTTATCTTTCAGGTTTTTGCGCTCCAATGCCAGGCCAATGGTTAATGGGCCAATAATGTCGCTATCCTGGTTGTAATCAATTTGACCTCTTAAAACACCTGTTTCAGACCAGCTACGCGCAACGGTTTTCAAAAAAGGTGTTGCCTTCCATTCGGGTTTTACTGCGACATGAATAATGCCAACCGCTTTTGGAAAAATACTCATATATTGAAAGTCACGGGTAATGGCGTGCGCGGGATAACTTGTAATTAAGGCAAAAGAGGGATCATTAACATTCATCATTTGTGTGGTTGGATCGACAATAGTGCCGGGATAAAAGCTTATGCCTAAAAAATCAGCTAAAGGCTTTAAGCCATACATCGATGTACCTGGATCCTGAACCCAGAGCAGATTACCGCCATCTTTAACATATTCAATGAGTCTATCAACTTCGCCAGGTAAAAAATTAATCTGTGGGCTGGCGATAACAATTGCCGCAGCGTCGGGAATATTGGGTGTTTCATTGAGTTTTAATACGTGGCTATTAATGCCTTTGGCTTTGAGTTTTGCTGCAAAATTTGCCCAGCCATAATTGGCTTGTCCGTCAGGTTTTCTTTCACCATGCCCGCTAACAAAGAGTAATTGTCGCTCACCCTGACGTAGCAAGCGTTGCAATGTGTTAGTTAAAGTTTGTTCTTTTAGTTGATTAATATGTTCGTTACGACCCTGGTACTCAACAACAACTTCGCCGTAATTCGTTACCTGCATACTGCGCACTTTATCCGGTGCGGTATCAGGGTTAATAATTTCCAGATTGATGTCTTTTTTATATCTTTTGTATTTATTAACTAATTCTTCAATATATTTTCGGTTTGATAATAGATTTCCGTCAGGGATAAAGGTGGTGATTTTTATTGGTGATGGCATTTGTTGAATTAACTTTATGCTGACATCCGACAAAGTATTTTTATTATTTTCGGTCCAGTCAGCTTCAATATTGTACTTAGTTGACAGCCATGCGAGTAAGCCGACTACAGTGGTAAACAAAACGATAAAGGTGATGTTTTGCAGGCGTAATTGGGTGCGTGTTTTTTTTGTAATTTCCATAATGGCTGCCGTTACGATCTAGCGTTGTAAACGATCGCCATCAAGACGCCGAATACTTAAAACAAGGAAAAGGGAAATAAAAAGAATATAGTAAATAAAGTCACTACTGCTAAATATGCCTTTCGAAAAAGCTTCAAAGTGCCGTAGCATAGATAAATATTCGAGTAAGCCACTTGCAGTGGCATCGGCCTTACCGCCTGCCCAGTCAATAATCCATAGCATGATCAACATACCAAAGGTACTCATTGCAGCAATGGTCGGCTGTGCGGTAAGGCTGGACATATACAAACCTAAAGCCATAAAGGAAGCAATTAACAAACTAATACCTAAAACAATCGTAAATAGCAGTCCAGCATCAATACTACCTCCAATGTACAGTGATAGCGGCATCAATGTCATCATAAATATCATAATGGCAGCAAAACCAAGCATGCCAAGGTATTTGCCAATAATAATTTCTGTCATGGAAATGGGGGCAGAGATTAATAAGGCCAGAGATCGGTTACGGCGTTCCTCGCTGATTAAACGCATGGTCAGTAACGGCGTGACCAGCATCATAATAAAAGCTGCGCTGCCATAAAGCGGTACGATAACAAGTTCAGTTACACCAGGCGCATTTTCTATGCTGGCCAGCTTTGATTGGATCAATAAAAATTCCTGTAGTTGACTCATAAATAAATATGACAGAATAAACTGCACCGTAGCTAATATGGCCCATGCTAATGGCGAGAGGAATAAGCTGCGAAGTTCACGTCGGGCTAAGGTCAAGACCATCATGCTGCGGCACCTTCATTATTTTCTGTGTGAATGACTTCACCTGATGTGAGTTCAACAAAAACCTGTTCGAGTGTTTTTTGTTCAGGGTTTAATTCAAACAGTGCCCAGTTATTTTCCGCTGCAATACGCGCGATCTCTTCGGCAGGATGGTGTTCTGCTGAATGTGATAAACGAAAGCGGTTATTGCCCAGTGCCTCAACGCCATCAATATAGTGTAATGCGTTAAGCTCGCTTTCCGGTGGGGCGTTATTTAAACCCAAAATTAAACTATTTGATTGCATGCGTTGATTGAGCTGGCTGATGTCATCGGAATAAACCAATTGGCCGTGATTGATGATTTGCACACGATCGCAGGTCATTTGCACTTCGGGTAAAATATGGGTCGAAAGAATAACGCCGTGCTCTTGTGCAAGTTCGCGTATCAAAGTACGGATTTGTCGAATTTGAATGGGATCCAGTCCAACGGTGGGTTCATCCAAAACAACAATAGCCGGATTATGAATAATGGCCTGCGCGATACCAACACGTTGTTGGTAGCCTTTCGATAAATTATTAATTAAACGTTTACCGACTTCATTCAGACCACAGCGTTCTTTGGCGCGATCAACCGCAGCCTGTTGCTTTGATTTTTCTATGCGGTTGAGTTGCGCACAAAAACGTAAATACTCATTAACACTAAGTTCGCGGTATAAGGGTGGCTGTTCGGGTAGATAGCCAATATGGGCCTTGGCTTTTTTAGCGTTATCCAGTAAATCAAGGCCGCAAACGTTAATTTGGCCGGCTGAAGGGGCAAGGTTACCGGTAATCATTTGCATGGTGGATGATTTTCCTGCGCCATTCGGGCCAAGAAAGCCAAGTACTTCACCGCGCTGTAAGTGAAAGCTAATATTATTGACCGCTGTTAACGCGCTGTAATATCGACTTAAATGCTTAACTGTTAATAAATTTTCGTTGCTCATGCTCTTTTCATTCATCAAAAACGGTTTAAGGATTATAAGCGTCAGGGAGAGTGTGGCAAGAGCAGAAACAGAGAGTTTGTGATTAATACTTTATAAGCAGATATAATTTCAAACGAGATATTTGAGGAGAGAGTACAGTGATTTTATTGGGTGTAGATACAGGGGGTACCTTTACGGATTTTATCCTTTACCGTGACGGTAAATTGACCTCGCACAAAGTGCTGTCTACGCCCTCTGCACCTGAACTCGCGATATTACAAGGCATTGAAGATTTACAGCTGAGCGAAGCAGAGTTAATGGTGGTGCATGGCTCAACGGTGGCGACGAATGCTTTATTGGAAGGTAAAGGCGTTACCACCGCTTATATTACAAACCATGGTTTAGCGGATGTTTTATCTATCGGCCGGCAGACACGTCGTGAGCTTTATAATTTACAACCCCAAAAAAAAGCCCCGCCCGTTACAGATACATATTGTCTGGAGACAGGGGGGCGGTTATCAGCTTCAGGTGATATTGTTGAGCCATTAACCACATCGCAACTAGAGAAATTACAATCACAAATAAAAAAGCTCGCACCGGATGCCGTTGCGATTAACCTTTTATTTTCTTATTTAGATGATGAAGCTGAAAAACGTATCGCAGACATTATTCCCGCGGGTATTTTTGTCTCACGTTCATCGGCGGTATTAGCAGAATATAAAGAGTATGAGCGTGGCATTGCGACCTGGCTCAATAGCTACGTTGGGCCATTAGTCGAGGGTTATCTATCGCGCTTAAAAGACGCTCTGCCAAAGGCAAAAATTGCGGTGATGCAAAGCTCTGGTGGTACGGTTGCTGCTGATCTTGCCGGGCAACAGGCGGTTCACATGTTACTGTCTGGCCCCGCGGGTGGTTTGGCTGCGGCAAAATTCATGGGTGAAGTAACGGCTAAAAAGGGTTTGCTCACCTTTGATATGGGGGGCACTTCAACCGACGTTGCCATGATTGATGGTGAGCTGCAATTAAGCAGTGAAGGCGAGATTGCGGGCTATCCCGTTGCGGTTCCGATGGTGGATATGCATACCATCGGCGCAGGCGGAGGTTCGATTGCGAGCATCGATGCAGGTGGTTTATTGCAGGTGGGGCCTGAGTCGGCCGGTGCCGATCCGGGGCCGGCGTGTTATGGCAAAGGCGGCACAAAAGCCACAGTAACCGATGCCAATTTAGTTTTAGGCCGGTTACGTGCGGACGTTTTTTTGGGCGGTGGTATGACATTAGATATTGCTGCTGCACGTAATGCGATTATGCCGATTGCTAAAAATTTAAATTTATCGATTGAAGATGCTGCGCTTGGCATTATTCAGCTTGCCAACGAACATATGGCGCACGCGTTACGTGTTATGTCGGTACAAAGAGGGATTGATCCACAAGCGCTTAGTTTGGTTTCTTTTGGCGGTGCAGGCGGCTTACATGTTTGTGCTTTGGCGGATGCTTTAACCATGAAGCAAGCAATGGTACCTCGGTATGCGGGAGTATTATCTGCATTAGGTATGCTGGTTGCACCACCGGCACGACAACTCTCGCAAACATTTAATTATTTATTAAATGACATTAGCGTTGAACAAATAGAGCAACGATTTGAACTTTTATTACAACAGGGTATTGCGGCATTAAAAGAAGAAGGTGTCAGCGAAAAAAATATCATGGCGCAGTACAGCTTAGATTGTCGTTATCTGGGGCAGTCTTATTTTTTAAATGTGAAATGGAAAAATATTGATGCGGCAATTAATGATTTTAAAAGTCTGCATGGCAAACGTTATGGGCATCAACTCGAGTTAGAGGTGGAGCTTGTTAATTTGCGCGTCGCACTTAAAGCTAAAATAGAAAAAATAAAATTACCGCGCCTTAGTAACGATGTGATTCAGCAAGAAATACAAAGCGTTAACCTTTTTGGCGTTGAAGAAGAGGTAAAACTTTACCACAGAGATAACTTAAGTTGTGGTGAAAAAATTAGCGGTCCGGCATTAATTGTTGAAACAGTTTCAACAACGTACCTTGCTCAGGGCTGGTTTTGTCAGGTTGATGAAAGCGGTTGTTTATTATTAGAAAAAATGTAAAAAAGAGTCAGGGTGTTAGTGCAGTACACTGGCGCTTTCATTTGCCCATTTTAGCGCGGCTAAAAAACTACTTTGCAATTCTTCATCTTTTAAATCCACATAGACGGCGTTTTCCCAGTCGCCATTTTCATAAGCTATAACACAACTTAATATTCTTCCCAGAACGCCTTCATGTCGCAATAAAGCCAGTTTTATGTTTTCAGGCAGCGGTAATTTTTCTATCAATTCTCCCATTTCCTGATCCATTAACGCATCAATGACGGAAAATAAACCAATAGTAAAGCAGACTTCTTTATCTGAATTAACCAGCGCTGCAATATTTTCTGCCATTTTTGCACGAATCATTGAAATAACAATAAGCTCGTGTGGTTTGTTTTCTACTTGTGACATGGCAATGAGATTGGCAATATTTCGAATGGTGCTACGGCCCAACATAACCGTTGCTCTTTGGATGGAATCAATTTCTTTGCCGAGATTAAATTGTGCTGAATTTATATAACGCAGTATGCGCATCGACATAGTAACATCTTGTGAAATAAGGCTTGCAAGATCATCCATGCTACTTTCCGGATCTTGTAGTTTTGCCAGTAGTTGCATGGTTGCTACTTTATTCGCAGGCAGTTTTTTGCCTTTTATAATTTGTGGCCGGCTAAAGTAATAGCCCTGGAAATAATCGAAGCCTAGTTCTTTGCAGCGTTTGAACTCTGCTTCACTCTCTACTTTTTCTGCGAGTAATTTACGCTGACCATTTGAAAGTTTTTTGACCTGTTCTTCAAGTTCGGCATCCGTTAATGCCATTAAATCAATTTTTATTATCTGTGAAATATCGACTAATGGCTGTAAAGATTCTTCATAGATAAAGTCATCTAATGCGATTGTAAATCCCTTTTTTTCAAGTGAGTGGAGGGCGTTAACGATAGCATCTTCAGCTTTAACATCTTCCAGTACCTCGAGAACCAATCTTTCTTTTAGTTCGTGAAAGGGTTTTTCTGCCATTTGTAAAATATGGGTGTGGGTGAAATTTACAAAAGCGAGGTGTTCACCGACCAGGTTGTCCATGCCAATTTCAGTAATGGCGTTAAGTAATACATCTGCAGTTGCTCTGTCGCCATCAATGACCTGCGCTTCACTGGCAAATTGATCTATGCGAAATAACAGTTCATAGGCAACAACATTAAGGTCTTTGTCAAAAATGGGTTGCCGGGCAATATAGGTGTTTTGCATTAAATGTAATTCTCAGTTTTCAGTAACAAAATGAACAAGGTCAGAAACATATTATAGCTATATATCGGCCAGGATTAGTCAGGCTTTATTTTTTTAGGGGGGGGGTTGTTGTGTGATTGATTGAGGTATCAGTCGTGGTCACAAAAAACCCGCATAACAGCGGGCTTTTTAGGAAAACTTAACAGATTAGAAAAAATCTATTTAATTTTTCCTTCTTTATACATCACGTGTTGGCGAACAACAGGATCGTATTTCTTTATTTCCATTTTCTCAGGCATATTGCGCTTGTTTTTCATCGTGGTGTAGAAATGACCTGTACCAGCACTTGAGTTTAAACGGATTTTTTCACATACAGACTTAGCCATGATTTATACCTTCTCTCCACGTGAACGCATGTCAGCTAATACTGAATCAATGCCTTTTTTGTCAATAATACGCATACCTTTAGAGGTTAAGCGTAAACGAACAAAGCGTTGCTCAGATTCTACCCAAAAACGGTGCGAATGCAGGTTTGGTAAAAAACGACGACGCGTTCTGTTTTTTGCATGAGAAACGTTGTTTCCCGACATTGGCCGCTTGCCAGTGACTTGACAGACTCTTGCCATGATACTTCTCCAAAAATTCAAAATTCAGCTTGGCCGAGAGCAATAAACTAAAGAGCCTCGGCGATAAAGAGCGGGGATTTTACGTAGATCGACAGCAAGATACAAGTGAAAATTGCTTGAAAACTACTGCTCTTGCAATTATTCATCTAAATAGACGACTGTTTGCCGCATAGGCGTCGCTCTCGCCCTTCTTTGGGCTCCACGACATAAGCAACATAGCCCAGGCTAGCTTCTCAATTTCCAATTTCACCTTCTCCGTGTGCAAAACTCCGTTTCTTCGCAAATTTTTGCCTACACGGATGTAGGCAAGGGGCGTTAGCAGGAGCGGCAGCTTTGCCTTGTTCTTGCTGCGCTCATTACGTTTTCAAACAATTTTAAGAATTTAAAGCCAGCCCCGCTCCGAAAAGGCCACGCATTCGCCATCCCCGACCACAATATGATCTAGTACCCTGACATCAATTAAGGCCAGAGCCTGTATGAGTTGTTTTGTGATATGGCGGTCAGCTGAACTGGGTTCGGCGATGCCAGAAGGGTGGTTGTGCGCCAAAATCAGTGCAGCGGCGTTATGTTTTAACGTTTTTCGCACCACTTCTCGCGGGTGTACCGACGAACCATCGATGGTGCCCTGAAAAAGAATTTCAAACTCGATAACGCGGTGTTGGTTGTCGAGAAAGAGACAGGCAAAAACTTCATAGGGCAGGTCACGAAGGCGCGCACTCAGATAATCCTGTGTTGATTGAGGGTTTTTTAAAAACTCGCCACGCTGCATGGTTTCTTTTAAATGGCGACGAGAGAGCTCAATAACGGCCTGTAACTGCGCAAATTTGGCCTCACCCAGCCCTGAAAACTGGCAAAAGGCTTTTTTATCTGCCAGCAGCAAATTTCTGAGGCTGCCAAAATAAGCGATAATATCGCGCGCTAAATCAACCGCGGTTTTGCCCTTTATCCCGGTACGCAGGAAGATAGCAAGAAGTTCGGCATCAGATAGTGCATTTGAGCCCAGCGAAAGTAATTTTTCACGCGGGCGTTCAGCTTTTGGCCAGTCGGTAATCGGCATTTTGACCTCCCTGTCAAAACGAGAATAAAATTAAATAAATTTGCTGTTGTGAACACCATATAGAATGCGGTGTGAATGTTCACTATCTGTTAGAATAGCGCTTATGCAACCTTTATCCAATAAAAGAATTTTACTCGGTGTGACCGGAAGCATTGCGGCTTATAAGGCTGCCGAGCTGGTGCGTCGTCTGCAAGATGCCGGTGCCGAAGTACGGGTGGTGATGACCGAGGGCGCAAAAGCCTTTGTTACACCGCTCACTTTTCAGGCGCTGTCGGGTTTTCCGGTTTATGAAAACTTGCTGGATAAAGAAGCCGAAGCGGCCATGGGGCATATTGAGCTGGCGCGCTGGGCCGATGTCATTTTAATTGCGCCAGCGAGTGCAAATAGTCTTGCTAATTTTGCGCATGGCCGGGCAGATGAATTATTACTGGCGGTGTGTTTAGCCGCCGATGTGCCATTAGCCATTGCACCGGCCATGAATAAACACATGTGGGCAGATCAGGCGACACAGGAAAATGTGAAAGTATTATCGCAGCGCGGCGTTTTATTTCTTGGCCCTGATAGCGGCTCCCAGGCCTGCGGTGATATTGGCGAAGGCCGTATGATCGAGAGTGAAAAAATCATTCTTGCCTTGAGTGAGTTATTTTCAGCGGGCAGTTTAAGTGGGCAAACCGTTTTAATTACCGCAGGGCCCACGCGTGAAGCACTCGATCCTGTACGTTATTTAAGTAATCATAGTTCAGGTAAAATGGGCTACGCTATTGCCGAAGCAGCAGTTGAAGCAGGTGCAAACGTTATTCTGGTCAGCGGGCCGGTGAGTTTAGAAATACCAGACAGAGTGACGTGCATTAATGTTGAAAGTGCAGCAGAAATGGAAACGGCGGTAAAAGAGTATATTGCAGAAACGGATATATTTATTGCCAGTGCCGCGGTTGCAGATTATCGGCCGTTAACCGTACAGCAAGATAAAATTAAAAAGAAAGATGATCGCTTAACGATCGAGTTAGAAAAAAATACCGATATTCTTACCATGGTGAAAGCAGAGTATGCAAAAACATTTTGCGTTGGCTTTGCGGCTGAGACGCAGAATTTAGAAAGCTATGCACGCAAAAAATTAGCACAAAAAAATATCGAGATGATCGCGGCAAACTTAGTCGGCGCAAGCGCGACGAAAACAGACGGCACATTTAATAGCGATACAAACGAATTAACTCTTTACTGGCAAGATGGTGAGAAAAAACTTGGGTTTGCCAGTAAAACAAAATTAGCAAGACAGCTGATTGAGATAATCGCAGAACGTTTTTCTTTATATGAAACAAATTTGAATAATGTTGTTTCATTAAAAAATCTTTAAATTCAAAGAGTCACTAAATTAAAAATATAATAGAAGCGAGTAGTATGCATAATATTAAACTTAAAATTCTTGACCCACGTATTGGTAAAGAAATTCCATTGCCCGAATATGCAACATCAGGTTCAGCAGGGCTGGATTTAAGAGCCTGTATTGATGAACCCTTAGAAGTAAAACCAGGCGAAACACATTTAGTGCCAACAGGTATGGCGATACATATTGATGATCCTGCAATGGCGGCGGTTATTTTACCGCGTTCAGGTTTAGGTCATAAGCACGGTATTGTATTAGGAAACCTAACCGGTTTGATTGACTCCGATTATCAGGGGCAGTTATTTGTGTCAGTTTGGAATCGCGGCCAGACACCTTTTACCATGGATATTGCTGAACGTATGGCGCAACTTGTTTTCGTTCCTGTAGTACAAGCAAAGTTTGATCTGGTAGAAAGCTTTGAGACAAGTGATCGTGCAGAAGGTGGCTTTGGTCATACGGGTAAAAGCTAAAATGAATACTATTAATTTACCGGAAGAAATTTTTAAAGCCTACGATATCCGCGGCATCGTTGAACAAAGTTTAACAATTGAAAATATAAAATTAATTGGTCAGGCAATCGGAACTGAAGCCGGCCATCGAGGACTGGATTCGATAGCGGTTGCGCGTGATGGACGTTTATCTGGTCCATCTTTAGCGAAGTCATTAATAGAAGGTTTAATGGCCTCCGGCATGAAGGTGATTGATGTGGGTATGGCACCAACACCCGCGCTTTATTATGCGGCGGTAAAACTAACAAAAGGTACCGGTGTAATGTTAACCGGTAGTCATAACCCACCCAACTATAATGGCCTTAAAATGGTTTTAGGTGGCGAAACGTTATCGGGTGATACGATTCAGTTATTACGCCAGCACATTGTGGAAAATAAATTAACCTCAGCCAAAGGTAGCTACGAAGAAAAAGACATTATAGAAGAATATGTTAACCGTATCGTTGGCGATATTAACTTAAAGCGTAAACTTAAAGTTGTGGTCGATTGTGGTAATGGTGTGGCGGGTGCCGTTGCACCGCAGTTATTTGAAAAACTCGGTTGTGATACAACATTATTATTTTGTGAGGTTGATGGGAACTTTCCTCATCATCATCCTGATCCAAGCCGTCCGGAAAATTTAGAAGACTTAAAAGCCGAAGTGAATAAACAAGGTGCTGATCTTGGTCTGGCTTTTGATGGTGATGGCGATCGTATTGGTGTGATCAGTGGCAATGGTAATGTGATTTGGCCCGATCGTTTAATGATGTTGTTTTCCAGAGATATTTTGTCACGTAATCCCGGTGGTAAGATTATTTATGATATTAAATGCAGCAGTAATTTAGACATTGCCATTAAAGAAGCCGGGGGTGAGCCCTTAATGTGGAAAACCGGCCATTCTTTAATTAAAGGCAAAATGAAAGAAACAAATGCTTTGCTTGCGGGCGAAATGAGTGGGCATATTTTCTTTAAAGAAAGATGGTACGGTTTTGATGATGCCTTATACTCAGCGGCGCGATTGTTAGAAATATTAGCGGCACAGGCTGAGAAGCCAGATGTTGTTTTTTCTAACTTACCTGACTCGGTGAATACGCCAGAATTAAATATTCATATGCAAGAAGGCGAACACTTTAAGTTTATTGAGCAACTTAAAGAAAAAGCGAAGGACTTCTCTGATGCCAAAATTACGGATATCGATGGCTTGCGTGTTGATTACGCCGAAGGCTGGGGTTTGGTGAGAGCATCAAACACAACCCCGTGTTTAGTTTTACGCTTTGAAGGTAAAACAGAAAAAGCCATGGATGATGTGCAGGCAAAATTTCGTGAAGTGTTAACGAGCATAAATGCAAATATACAATTACCCTTCTAATAAAAAGAAAAAATTATGAGCATAGAAATATCTTCAGCAGCAAACATCGCTAATGTCTTAACAGAAGCATTACCCTACATACGGCGCTTTCAGGGAAAAACCATTGTTATAAAATACGGTGGTAATGCCATGGTGGACGAAGCCTTAAAGCAGGGCTTTGCACGCGATATCGTGTTACTGAAACTGGTTGGTATGAACCCGGTTGTTGTACATGGCGGCGGCCCGCAAATTGGCAATATGCTGGAACAAATTGGTAAAGAAAGTCAATTTGTGAAAGGTATGCGGGTGACCGATTCTGAAACCATGGATATTGTTGAAATGGTTTTAGGCGGTCAGGTTAATAAAGATATTGTTAACTTAATTAACCAACAAGGCGGACACGCGGTTGGTTTAACCGGTAAAGATGGCAGTTTGATCACTGCACGTAAAATGCGTTTTGAAAATGATGCACCCGAAATGAACACATCAGAAATTATTGATATTGGCCATGTCGGTGAAGTTGAAAGCATCGATGCCTCCATTGTTCACATGTTAATGAAGGGTGACTTCATTCCTGTGATTGCACCCATTGGTGTTTGTGAAGACGGGCAATCCTATAACATTAATGCCGATATTGTTGCAGGGAAAATCGCGATAGCTTTAAATGCTGAAAAACTCATGCTGTTAACCAATACGCCGGGCGTGTTAGATAAAGATAATAAACTGTTAACCGGTTTAACCGCGAATCAGGTTCAGGAGCTTATTGATAATGAAACAATCTACGGTGGCATGCTACCCAAAATTGATTGTGCGATTGATGCAGTTAAGTCGGGTGTACAAACAGCACAAATTATCGATGGGCGTGTTGAACATGCGGTGTTACTTGAACTCCTTACAGACGAAGGTGTTGGTACTTTAATTAAAGGCTAAGTTATGACAGAAAAACAAAAAAAACCTTCACGCCGGCAACAAATTCTGGAAGCGTTAGCGCGAGAACTTGAAATTAATCCGGGTGAACGTATAACCACTGCCGGATTAGCCCGCGCCGTGGGTGTTTCAGAAGCTGCGCTTTACCGGCACTTTCCGAGTAAAGCAAAAATGTTTGAAGGCTTAATCGAATTTATCGAAGAAACCATCTTTGGTTTGATTAATCGAATTCTCAAAGAAGAGCCGTCATCATTAAAACGTTGTGAAAAAATACTTTCCTTGTTGCTGGGTTTTGCAGAAAAAAACCCGGGTTTAACACGAATTTTAAGCGGTGATATTTTAACGGGGGAAACAGAGCGTTTGCGTGTACGCATTAATCAATTTTTTGAGCGTCTTGAAACACAAGTTAAACAGGTGCTGCGTGAAGGCGAGATGAACAAAGAGTTAAGCTTTGCCATCCCTGTTCAGGTTCAGGCAAACCTGTTGATTGCAGTAGTAGAAGGTCATATTGTTCAGTTTGTTCGCTCCGGTTTTAAACGCAGTCCATTAGAAGGTTGGGATAAACAATGGGCCTTGCTTGCTGCAACCTTCGCAACAACATAATTATGGTGTTTTTGCAGGAATTAGAATAATACCGCTCTTTAATGCTCTGAAACGTTGTAAATCGTTTTCAAATTTTTTACGAATAGTATTTTGCATCGCGCGTTTTTCTGCGATTGATTTATTATTTTTAGCAATGCGGTTTTCTATTTTTTTAATATCTTCTGCATCATGCTTAGTCGGTTTTTTTTCACTACGTTTTTTTAGTTTAGTGAGTTTTTTATTCAGCGTTATGTTGTTGCTGGCGGTAACTGAAATAATACCTTCCAAGACATTTATTTTGCTGTCTCTAAGTAAGGTGATATCAAGTTCGCGCGAAAAGGTTTCTAATAAAATCGCATCTTTTTTTTGTTGCTCGGCAATTTTTTCTTCTTCAATTTTTTTTATTTTAGCCAGGCGTTTTGCTTCTTTTATTTCCTCTTTATTTTTTGCCCGTTCTTTAATCTCAATAACACGGCCACTTTCACCGCGTGTTTCTATTCTTTTCTGAGAATGTTCAGCGGGTACATAGGTACCGCATTCTTTGACACCTTCATCATTACGCCAGCATTTTATTTTTCCGGCAAAGGCGGTTTGTGTGGTGAGCAGGCTTGATATCAGGATAAGAAAAAAGGTCTTCGTGGTATTATTTTTCATCATTTCAAATTACACTTTTGGTTTAATTCATTGGGGGCTTTTTGTGTAAGGCCTTCCATAAAGTAGCAGACCCTGTGACAGAAACAATAGCACTATTTCTCATTTCGTTCATTGCCAATGCCTTTTCTGCTTTCGCCGGCGGCGGCGCGGGCTTACTGCAATTGCCATTACTCATTTTTCTTGGTCTCCCTTTTAGTGTGGCGTTAGCTACACATAAGTTGGCTTCTGTCGCACTCGGTGTGGGCGCGACGGTCAGGCATTTTCGGGAAGGCACCCTGAACTGGCGGGTTTCACTGCTCATTTTAGCCAGCGGTTTGCCCGGCGTTGTTTTGGGCGCACTGGTCATCGTCAATATCCCTGAGCGTCCGGCAGAATTTGCCTTAGGCATACTCACCCTGGGATTGGGTTTGTACTCGATATGGAACAAGGAATTAGGACAGAATATTCATCAACCGAAAAATAATGTTGTTCACCGCTTGGTTGGTGTCGGTGTTTTATTTTGCATTGGTTTTTTAAATGGTTCGCTAACCTCCGGCACAGGTCTTTTTGTCACCATCTGGCTGGTGCGTTGGTTTGGTCTTGATTATAAACAAGCCGTGGCCTACACATTAGTCCTGGTGGGGTTATTCTGGAATGGAACCGGTGCATTTACACTTGGGCTACAAGGGCCGATCCGATGGGACTGGATCCCCGTTTTATTCGTTGCTTCCGCGTTAGGTGGATATGTGGGGGCGCATTATGCGATTACGGCGGGGAATAAGTGGATTAAACGGGTGTATGAGGGGGTGACTTTGTTGGTGGGGGTTAAGTTGTTACTGGGATAGGTTTGTCTTCTGGCCGTAATCCAGCTTTTTTGTTCTGTAGGTCGGGCTTTAGCCCGACGTTGCGGTGTAGGGTTTCCCTTTATGTAAATTATATATGTTTTTTATTGGATAACTGCGTCGGTGGTTCACTTAATAAACCTCTTCGAGTTTTGTCAGTATGACCCTAACGTATTTCATACGTTCTGGCCTTCCCGACAGCAAGTTACTTTTTCTTGCGCGGCCAAGAAAAAGTAACCAAAAAGAAGGCCGCCCGAAAACTCGTTGTGATTTACAATCACAATTCCCTCGCATAAAAAGAAAAATAGGCGCTGACCGCAGAACACTATGTGTTCATCCGGCACTCCCTGAACTCTCTTCGAGTGTTCTGGTCGCGCAACTCTCGCGCAAATACTGCGTATTTTAATGCGCTCAAACAGTGCTCGCTATGATCCTATTTTTATTTTGATGCTCGGCTTCGTTTCACGAGAATGGGGAGAAGCATGTTTTAGTGTTATTATTTTAATATAAGATAAATTTTGGAGTTGCTTATGTCTATTATAAAATATGCGAAATTGGCTTTAGTTTTATTGTTTTTAACGACAACAACACTGCAAGCAAAAGATCTTGTTGTGACAAAAAATATTGGCATGGATTTATCTCGTGACCTTGCAAATGAAGCCGTCATTGCTTGTCGAAAAGCGGGTTATAGCGTCAGCGCTGTTGTCGTTGATCGTCATGGTTTAATGCGTGCGGCTTTACGTGATGATGCTGCTGCGCGTTTTACTTTAGAGATCGCACAACGTAAAGCGAACATGACAGTGATGGCATGGACTGACAGCGGGTTATTTCGTGATGCTCGCAGAGACATTCAACAAGAGTTAAATCATATTGATGGTTTAGTGGTAATGGAAGGCGGTATTAAAATTGTAGCGGGTGGTTATAACATTGGCGCGATTGGTGTGAGTGGCGCACCGGGCGGTGAGAAGGATGCAGATTGTGCGAGAAAGGCAATTGAAAAATTAGGTGAGAGGATAGAATTTTTGATTGATTAATTTTTTTCATATTTCTCCAGTTATTTGTTATTTCGGTGTAGGCGGGAATCTGGTTTTGGACGTTTTTTAAATATAAAGGTCGTCGGTGGTTCACTTAATAAATATCTTCGAGTTTTGTCAGTATGACCCTAACGTATTTCATACGTTCTAGCCTTTCCGACAGCAAGTTACTTTCTTTTTGACAAGAAAAAGAAAGTAACCAAAGAAAACGACACTTGGAAACTTGTTGTGATTTTCAATCACAATTCCCTCATAGAAAAATAAAAACAGGCACTCGCTAACTCGGGTTATGCTAGTCGGAGAACCACTACGTGTTTCATTCGACATGCCCTGCACGCTCCGCGTTCTGGTCACGCATTATTCGCCCTCAAACAACGCTAGTCGGAGAACCACTACGTGTTTCATTCGACATGCCCTACACGCTCCACGTTCTGGTCACGTATTTTAATGCGCTCAAACAGTGCTTGCTATGATCCTATTTTTATTTTGATGCTCGGCTTCGTTTCACGGGAAAATATTGACAAGTGTCCGAACGAGCGATATGTTAGCTCCATATATGTTCTCTTGGCAAAACCTCCCAGAATTCCAAGATATTTTTACATAATATTTCAAATTTTTCTTCACCTAGAAGAAAATGGTCACTGTAGTCTGACACATCTTCAATACTAGAAAATTCAAAATATGATGGATAGTTACTATATAAGTTTTGAAAGCTTTCTGAGTCACCATGTTTAAAACAATTCACGATTTCTCTAGCTTCATTAAGCTTGTCCCAAACATCTTCACTAATATTACAGTCAAAAACATTTTCAAGATTATTTTGTGTGTGTTCAACAAAAGATAATCTTGTTTTATTTTTCAACAAGCTGAGTTCCTGTTCTTCAGCCTGATCAATCATAAGTTTCTTAATACTTTTTTCCCAATGGTGATAAACAGTTACAAGTCCTACTTTAAATGACTCTTCTGTAGCCCAACTAGCGTAAATTTCTCCAAATTCATTGAAAAGTGGCTCTAAGTCTTCAGACTCTTTTTTTTTCTCTGCCTCTACAAGTTCTTTAAAAAATGATAGATATAGGTCAATAAAATGGCCTGCATGTGCCCAGGCTTGTGTTGCTGGATCAAGAAGTCCTTTTACTACAATTTTTGACATATCCTAGTAATCTCTTAAGAGCTAACAGTGAATTATAAATTTTAATAAAAAAGTTGTAATGGGGGAGGACAGATCATCTTTTTTAAGAATATAACATCAATCTTTTACTGGATGAAAGATTTAGTTAAAACTTTTATGCTTGTTATAGAGTTATCCCCGTGTGACGCAGCCGAGCATCACAATTAAAACAGGATTATAGCGAGCGTTTGTTTGAGCACGAGAAAGTGTGGAGCACCGTGCGAGTTCGCGAGTGCCTGTTTTAATTTTGATGTGAGGGGATTTGAATTGGAAATTCAAACAAGTCTTTGGGTGTCTTTCTTTTTGGTTACTTTTGCTTGGACAAGCAAGAAAAAGTAACTCGGCTGTCGGGTCTCGTCCCGACAAACAGTTTAAGAAAATAAATTAGCTATGAGGACAAAACGAAGAAAAGTTAAATCCCATACTGATCACGATAAGCCGTTACCTTACCCAAATACTCACCAAACTCCGCATTGCCTTCTAAATAAATAATTAAATGCTCTAGCTTAATAATACTTAACACAGGAATAGAATAGTCTTGTTCTACTTCCTGAATAGCAGATAGCTCACCGGTGCCTTTTTCCTGACGATCTAGCGCAATAATCACGCCGGCCGGTTTTGCGTTGGCTGCGGCGATAATGTCCATGGATTCTCGAATTGCGGTGCCGGCGGTGATGACGTCATCAATGATTAAAATATCGCCTTCGAGTGCGGCGCCCACAATATTGCCGCCTTCGCCGTGGGCTTTGGCTTCTTTGCGGTTGAAGCTGTAGGGTATGTTGGTGTTTTGGTGTTCATATAAGGCGACGGCACAGGTGGTTGCGAGTGGGATGCCTTTGTAAGCGGGGCCAAATAACACGTCAAACTTTACGCCGCTTTCTTTGATGGCGGCTGCGTAATATTGGCCGAGTTTGGCAAGGGCTTCGCCTGAGTTAAATAAACCTGCATTAAAGAAGTAAGGACTAACTCTGCCAGATTTCAGGGTGAATTCGCCAAAGCGAAGCACGTCATTTTTAAGGGCAAATTCGATAAAGTCTTTTTGGTAATCTTTCATGATTGTTTCCGCTTGATTTATGCAGGTGGCTGTTTAGGTCGTGTATGATACACGTTTTGAGAATAAAATTGGACAAGGTTTGATGCGAATTATTACGGCAAATGTGAATGGGATCCGTGCGGCGGAGAAAAAAGGTTTTTTTGACTGGATGCAAAAACAAAATGCAGATGTGGTGTGTATTCAGGAAACCAAGGCGCAAGAGCACCAGCTTGATGACACGATGTTTTATCCAAAGGGCTACCATTGTTATTACTTTGACGCTGAGAAAAAAGGTTATAGCGGTGTCGCTATTTACTGTAAAACTAAACCCAATAAAGTTAGCCGCGGTTTAGGCTGGCCTCATGTCGATACCGAAGGTCGCTGGATTCAGGCGGAGTTTGATGGCATTACCGTTGCCTCATTATATTTACCTTCGGGCTCTTCAAGTCCTGAGCGACATCAGGCGAAATTGAAATTTATGGACAGGCTTTCAGAAGACATGAAAGCGATGAAACGTAAACGCCGTGAGTTTGTCATTTGTGGTGACTTTAATGTTGTGCATAAAGAAATAGATATTAAAAACTGGAAAAGCAATCAAAAAAACTCGGGTTGTACTCCGGAAGATCAGGCGTGGGTCACTAAAACGATTGAAGAAGTGGGCTTTGTTGATGCTTTCCGTGAAGTGAATAAAAATGCGGGCGAATATACCTGGTGGTCAAACCGCGGTAATGCGCGTGCCAATAATGTTGGCTGGCGTATTGATTACCAGTTTGTCACGCCGGGTTTAAAGGCAACGAAGGCGTCAGTGTATAAAGAAAGCTGGTTTTCAGATCATGCGCCGTTAACCATCGATTATGATTTCGATATAAAATAATTATTCTGATCTAAGTGTTTCAATAAATTTAAATTTTACAGCACGGTGCGTGGCTATGGCTGAACATTTTTCCACAACATAAGCTTGTTAAAGTGGTAAAGTAATGAAAATATTTTTATATGGATCAATATGTCACCACCAATAGATTTAAAACCTCGAACAAGCTGGGAAAATGCATTTAAGGTCTATTTAAATCGTCGCGTTTTAGCGATGTTATTTTTAGGATTTTCTGCCGGCCTGCCTTTGCTTCTTATCTTTTCGACATTATCACTTTGGCTAAGAGAGGCCGGTGTTGATCGTTCTGCCGTGACTTATTTTAGCTGGGCGGCTCTCGCATATTCTTTTAAATTTATTTGGGCGCCGGTTATAGACAAACTTCCGTTGCCTTTTTTACATAACATTTTAGGGCGTCGCCGAAGCTGGTTGATCGTGGCACAGCTATCAATTATGGCAGCCATTA
>Ga0316209_1001584_pt1 | contig 22507 bp, 10 predicted proteins | sample 6monopyrite_MG_FD_204945 | JGI IMG/M metagenome (GOLD analysis project Ga0316209, IMG submission 204945) | Microbial mat bacterial communities from mineral coupon in-situ incubated in ocean water Damariscotta River, Maine, United States -... | ecosystem: Environmental > Aquatic > Marine >...
GCCCGCGCGCGCTAGCATCGCCGCCCGTGGCGAGGTTTCCGAGGCTGGTGCCCGGCCTCGACTTCAAATCGAGTGTGGAGCGCGTCGCCGCGTTCCAGGCGGGTTCGATTCCCGTCCCTCGCCGCCATCGTATTTTTTGATACGACGCGCCATGACGCGTTCGAGGCGTCGAGTTGTTCCGCGGCGGCGGTTTATCGATCCGTGACGCCTTCCTGGCGACGAGTTGTTCCGCGGCGGCGTCCGCAGCGGGAGGAACGCCCTCTCTCGATCACGTCGGCGAAGACTTCGTGCGTCTAGATGCCATCGCCGCTAGCCCCAGTCCGATCAACAGAGCTGTTCCCGGTTCCGGCACAACGTTCTGACCGATCACCGCTGACAGCGCAAGTGAGGACCCCGGCCGTGCCCCCCGAGCATCAAACGAGATGTTCAAAGTCGGAGGAACCGGAAATCCGCTCGGCCCCATGTCAAAACTGCCTAGATCGAATGTCTGACCAAAGAACACCCGCGCGGCGGCCACGGAGTCAAACGTCATGCTGATGAGGGAGCTGATATCGAATGAAACGTTGATCGTGAGCTCGTCGAACGCCTCGGGTCCGATCTCCACATTCATGAAGCTCAGGTAGATCCCGTCAATTCGGGGTTCGTGCCCGCTCAGATCCAATCGCGTATCCACATCGAGCACGATATCGAGCCCCTCAGCGGCGCTGGCGACCTCCGGAGCCATTCGCACGTCGATCTGCGCCCATTCGCCATCGCGCTCGTGAATTCCGCTCGCCGATACAGCAATCGTTGCATCGGAGATGAGCGCCTTTCCCTCCTGCCCTGAGCCTACGAGCGACTCACCGGAGAGCGCTGCGGCGCCGCTGGCAGCCGTGATGACGGTGAGCGGAAAACCGGTCTCGCCTTGTCGCCCGGTCGCATTCGTCGCGGTCGTCCTCACGGTCGCCTCAGCACCTGACGCATTCGATCGCGCATGTGCGATTTCTGGCGCCAGAGAACGGGCATTGGCGGTTGCAATCGATGTTGCCCTGGCAAGTCCCCCAGCGCTTGTCGCATCCGAGATCGCGATCGCGTCGCCGCCCATCGTGCTCTCATTGGACCCACTTCTTCGCCGCGACTCGGTCGTCACTGAGGCCCGTCCGAGACCCTCTGTCAGTGCAATTCCATGTGTGATCGCACTGCCAGAGCCTAATCCTTCTCCTCCATAGGATTCGGCTTCGATCGTCGCCGGACCGTCGCCGCGCACGATCGCTCGAATATTCGTCGTGGTGACGCCCCCAGCACCGGGCGGGGCACGATCATCGCCAAGAGAGATTCGGTTGATCCCCCGCCCCCCGAAAGCCAGACTGCGAATGAATACGGAACCCTCGTCGCTCGTAGCTTCGGCAACGACGTCGACCGTTGCGGCTCCGCCGCTTGAGCCACCCTCGCCGAACGCGCCGCGCCCTCCAGTCCCGCCGACCGCTCGTGGTCTTAACGCGATACGGCCGGTTGGGTTCACGACGTCCACGCTGACGTCTCCTACACCGGCCGCCCCGCCAATGGCTGCGCTCCCAGCATCGCCCCCTTCTGCTTCAATTCTCGCGTCAAGGACCGCCGCATCGTAGATGCCGCTCAAACGTGTCGTTGCGTTACCGCCGGCGCCGCCTTCGCGGTAGGCCCCCGAAATCCCACCGTCACCCCCTGTCCCGCCGTGGCCGTATTGATTGAGTTCAAGGTTTCCAGAGGTCTCACCGCTCGCCGCATTGATCAGCACGACGTCCGCTCCGTCGCCACCACGACGTGCCAGATTGGACGGGCCCGCCACAGGGCGAGCCCAACCGCCTCTCACCTCGACCTCGGCCAGAACGTCACCGCCGGAAGTCGATTGGCCCCATGCAGATCCAGTCGCGACTCCGCCATCGCCACCTTCGTTCCCACGTCCGCCGCTCACATCCACAATCGAGACTACAGGGCCATCGGCGCTCGAGGCGAAAGCCATGCCCTGTGCATTACCGCCGGCGCCGCCGTCTCGCCCGCCTTCGCCGGCTCGGAGCGTCACCTCGGCGGTTGCCGGGCCCGTCTCCACCTCGGTTGTCGAGGTGCCGGTCACTTCGCCTCCGGTAGCGCCAGAACCCGAATTGCCGCCCCAGAGTTCAACGGAGTTCGACGCATCGCCAGGGCCTACGCTTCGATTCAGGGACTGCCCCTCCACACCCGTTCGAGACGTGCTCGTGCCAATGACCCTGATTGATTCGGCGAAGGCCGGGCCAGCTGATACAACCATTGCAAGGGTGACAAGCAGCCATCGCCATTCCACGCGACGTTCCCATGATCGACCAGTGGAGCGACGCTTCGAACTAACCAAATCAGCGGTGGACACGCGGGCCTCCTTGAGTGATTCGCTCACGCAGAGACGATCCAATCGCTCGGCGCTGTAAATGTTCGTGGTGATCGGCCGAGGAATGTGTCCGCATTTCTTGCAGATGCGGCGTTGGCTGATCTCATCTCGAACGCCGCGTCGTCGACGTTCCATATCGCCAGCCCGTAACCCTGCGGCAATATCGCGCACGCTGAACCTATTGCACTCGCGTTTCGGGCGAAACCGGAACTAGGCCCAAACGGTGGGACGTGACGCATCTGGAGAGCCAGAACGAGGAACGACCTTGGCCGGCCCTGCGAGAATGAGACCAGTCTCAGGGTTGGGCCTGCCACGCAATGCGGTCCGCAGAAACGGAACACGTCACGCCGAAGGAGTTCGCCGCGGAGCTGGCATTGCGGCTGGGCCTCAAGAGGGGGGGGGCACATCAATGTCCCGCCGGCAGAGTTCGAAGCGACGTACTACGAACGACTGGAGAGTCCGGCCTTCGGGACGGGACTCAACTAACCGAGTCTCCGGGATTCCCTGCGTGGTTCAGTCGGACAGCAGAGAGGGAAGCGGCGTGACGTTCACGCCAAGATCCCAGCCCTGAGACTGGTCTCGTTATGTTGGGCTTGTCAATGCTCGTGCGGAGCCCTCGAAAAACGAACCATCATTGCTCTGAGTAATAGCGAGATGATTCCGGCGATAAGGGCGGCAACGGAGATAAAGTACGTGATTCCTACCCCGGCAACGGCTGTTAGTGATTCGTAGATGGCCAGCGGCAGAGCCAACAAAACGAATAGTCCTCCACCGACTAATGTTCTGCGAATTGCCATCGCCAAGCTCGCAAATAACTCACACGCAACGAGTGCAGTAAGAACTCCATACACCGTCATGGAATACCCCTCGCCGCTTTGCTCAAAGAGCGAGAACGCCAGAGTCGCTGCTGCTGCTATACCTAAGCCTATGGATGAGAAACACGCCAAACCAAGTAGACTCGACATTTCTTATTCCAATCCCACGCGCTGTCTTACCATGCCTATTTCTGCGTGTAGTGCCTTCAAATCCCTGTCGGCCATCCCACTCCGCGTCGGGTCGAACCCACCAAACCTAAGAACGTCGGCTCGCTCGACTAGTGGGAGTCCAAGTTTGCGCCTGAGTTGATTCTGTTGCGTTTCGTTGGCGAACACCGCAAGGTCGGCAACGGCTTCGGAGAAAAGCATCGCTCCTTGATGCCAAGGGTCGGTATCTGTAGCATTCGCCACCAACACTTCCCCCGCAGTCTCCTTAGCAGCGGCGATGATCGGGGTCATATTAAGCACTTCTATCAGCTTTTCGGCGTTCGCAGTATCCTCGGCACTCGCGTCCATATCAGAGAGAGCAACGTCCGGCACACCCACCAAACCGTTGCGAACACTCTGGGACAACAGCACACCCGGTTGCGAGTTCGTCGTACTCCTTCCGATTTCCCTAGTTCGTTCGCCAGTTTATCACGGCCTGCGCCCGAGACCTTCCCGGATCTCAAGGTCGGAACCCCAGACGCGAGTTTTGGTTCGGGAAGCCTGATCCGGATTGGCTGTCTTCTGCTTCTCCGGGGCGCCGAGAAGGCGGCTAAGGAGGGGAAGAACTGACGCTCGTAGGCGCCTTCTTGCTGGCCTTCGAGGCCAAGGGCATCCTCTGTCCATGACGGAGAACGCTCTCGGCGATGATCGGATCCGGCATCTCGAGATGCTTCAGGGCGCGATCTCGCGCATGGCCGGCGCCTCCGCCGCGATCAAGAACCTGAGCCTCGTGATCGCAGCCGGCGCACTCGCCTTCCTCGCGTCTTCCCAGAGGCCCGAGATCCCGGCGTTCGCCGCCGTTCTCACGCTCGCGTTTTGGTTTCTCGACGCCCGCTATCTCCAGCAAGAGAAGTGGTTTCGGGACATGTTCGATCAGGAACGAGAACGGGACCCTGCCGAGGCGGCCTCGTTTGTCATGACGCCTAGCAAGGAGATTCGGGACAAGACCTCGATCTCCTACGGGCTCAAGAGCTGGTCGACCTGGGTGCTCTACGGCGCCGTCGTCTTGTTTCTCGTCGCCCTCTGGCTGATCCTTCCTGGACCAGAGCCGGTCACGACGTGCGGAGGGCACCATGGCTAAGAAGGTCTTTTTCAGCTTTCACTACAAGCCGGACAGTCAGCGAGCAGCGCAGATCCGGAACATCGGATCGGTCGAGGGCAACGCACCTGTTTCCGACAACGACTGGGAGTCGGTCACGAGCGGAGGCGAGGCCGCGATCAAGAGATGGATCGCCGGGCAGCTCAAGGGCAAGTCCTGCGCGGTCGTCCTGATCGGCTCGCAGACGGCCGGCCGGAAGTGGATCAACCACGAGATCGCCGAAGCCTGGAACGCCAACAAGGGCGTCGTCGGGATCCACGTCCACAAGATCAAGAACTTGGCCGGGGAACAGTCGACCAAGGGCGGCAACCCGTTCGACCACGTCACGTTGAAGAGCTCGGGCAAGGCCCTCTCGACCATCGTGAACACGTACAACCCGACCGGCGCGACGAGCAAGGACGCGTACGCCTGGATCAGCCAGAACCTGGCGGCGGCCGTCGACGAGGCGATCAAGATTCGGGCGGAGAACTGAACCGCCTCGACATCACTTCGCCTTAGCCGCTCGCTCTTCGCATGCGGCGGCGCAGCCGCCGCTTCCGGGGCGGCCGAAGGCCGCGCCGGACAGACGGCACGGCGCTCGCGAGGCGCACACGCCCGGACAAGCACGAGGTCCGGAGCCGGGCGGCGTCCCGAACGAGCCGCGGCCTCCACGCCAGCACGGCAGAGCCCCTCCCAAGTGGACATAAGCCTCGCTTATGTCCAGGCGACCAACGGGAGCCCAAGGAGGGGGCCGGCCAGGGGCAGCGCGGATAAAACAGTTTTATCGGCGAGGGCAAGCACGCGACGTGAACGGCGGCGCAGCGAAGCGGAGACGACGGGCACGACGCTTGCTCGCCCGGCTGCCCCGAAGAGGAGCGGAGCGACGAAGGACGGCCCCCTCCGACGCTTGGGAGGGGCAACATCGCGGCGCATTCATCCGTCGCAGCAAGAGCCCGCCTCCGGGCCGCAGTTCGCATAGCAACGAGGGTCGTTGACTACTCCCGCTCTTCGGCGGATTCAGCTTCGAGAACGGTGAGGAGTTCGTCAGCCGACGGCGCTTCCGGCTCGGCGATCGCCTTCGATGCGGTGCGTTCGTGCTTGGAAGTCGGATGCGTCGCCCGGTGGATTTCTTGCAGCTTTCGGATCGAGACCTGCGTGTAGATCTGCGTCGTCTCGAGCTTCGCGTGCCCGAGCATTTGCTGGATGAACCGGATGTCCGCTCCGTTCTCGAGCATTTGCGTCGCCATCGTGTGACGGAACAGATGGCAAGCGCCCCTCTTGCCGAGGTCAGCCTTGAGGACGTAGTTCCGGACGAGAGAAGTCATCCCGTTCGGCGAGAACCGATCGCCTTCGGCCGTCAAGAACAACACGCCTTCGTCCGGCTCCATCACGAACTGCGGCCGAACGTCGCTCCGATATTTCTCGATCCAGACGATCGCTCGCTCGCCGATCGGAACCATCCGATCTTTCTTCCCCTTGCCCTGGCGGATCATCAGCGTCCCGCGATCAAGATCCAGGTCGTAGAGGCCGAGCCCGACGAGTTCCATCCGTCGCATGCCCGTCGAGTAAAGCGTTTCCAAGATCGCACGGTCTCGAACGCCAAGCGGCTCCGCCGTGTCGGCCTGGACGAGCACGGCCTGCGCTTCTCGTTCACTCAAGACGTGCTTCGGCAGCCGATGCTCGAGCCTCGGCAGCTCGAGTTCCGAGGCCGGGTTGTAGAGCAAGACGTTCTGGCGCGTCAGCCACTTGAAGAACGCTCGGACCGGCACCAGCCGGCTGTACTGACTGCGGAACGTGAGCGGTTGTCCGTTCTCTTTGCGGTAGTGGTACAGATGCCGCTGATAGCGCTCCAGGATCGGCTTCGTGATCTCCGATGGCCTCGTGAGGCCCCGCTCTTCCGACCACCCGATGAACAGCGCTAGATACGACTCACGGTTCGCAACCGTCGTTTCCGAGTAGTTGTGGCTCCGCAGCCATTCGAGGTACTGAGCCAGCCAGGCCGCCATGCCGTGCGGATCCGAGGGATCTCCGACGGGGGCGCGCTGCTTTCGAGAGCCGCGACGGGGCATCCGGTCAACGCGCCTGCGACGCGGCGGCTAAGGGAAGAACTTCGTCTACGACGGATTCTTGAACTTTGCTCCCGAGTAGTGTGTTTTCGGCTTGATTGTTAGGTGAAGCGTATAAGCCGTTGACGGCCTTCACGTTTTCAGCGTTTTCAGTACCCCGACCACTACCCGACATCCCCCCGACTTGGGGCCGACCTGGGCCCGACTTCTCCGGATTCAACCCCGACCGGTCCGGATCGTAGGCATGGGATTCGAGGGTTTCGGCGTCGAGGAGACCCGGAAGCGTCGGCGTGTTCGCGTTGGCGGCGCCGTTGTAGGCCAGCTCGTAAACGAGGCTTTGGCCGCGGCCGCCCGCATGGACGAGCAAGTATTCGAGTTCTTCCAGACGATGCAGATGGATCTTCAGCTGCGTGTTGCCCCAGCCCGTCCACTCGCGCACGTCGCGGCGAGTGAACCGGTCGTCACTGCGATCGATGCCCTTGCTTTTGCAACGCTCTGTCGCCATCGCATCGACGAGTGACAGAAGGCGCCGTGTCTGCGGCGGCAGCTCGTCGAGCGATCGTCCAAGCACTTCGTGCGCCAGGCGGTTGGCGATCACGATGTCTTCCTTCGTGACCTCGATGTAGCGGACCGTCTTCCCCTGCTGCGTCGCTTCGCGGATAGGCCGCTGGTACTGATGCAGCAAGGCGACGCTGCGGATCAGCGTGAGGTATTTCATGTGGTCGCGGCGGGTGCGGGTTTGATGGTCGAGGAACGTGAGGTCCCGGGCATAGGGATTCGCGACCAAGAGCGGCCGAAGCAGCCGCTGGGCGTCGTGGTGGACCTTCAGGACATCCTTTCGGGATTGGCGTGCGAGCAGGCCTTCGAGGGTTTGGCGTTCTCTCTGAAGCCGATGGATGGCGCGGGTTTGCTCGCGATCTTCGTTGACGGAGAGGACGAGACAGCGGTTTAACAACTCCTCGTCGATCTCGATCGCGGTCGTCGTCAGGAAGATCATCACGGGACCTTCGACGCGGTACTCGTGCGTGATGAGCCGTCCCGTCGACGCATCCTTCCCCGTGCTCGCGATCGTCAGCTCGCCTTCACTCTGAAGAAGCTTAAGCGCATAACTCGCTCGCTCGGCCCCCTCCTCCTCGACGATCGCGAGGATCTTGTGCTTGAGATCCGCTTCGCCCATGTAGAACAGCGACTGTCCCGTCATCGCCGAGTACTGGACCCGTTCTTCCTCAGGCATGAACGCAAGAACCGCTTCCATCAACGCGCTCTTGCCCGCGGCTGACGTCGACTGGATCACGATGGCGAGCGGTTCTTCGAGCTTCCTCGAGACAGCGGCCAAGTAGCCGACGAGCTTGTTCGTTTCTTCGCCGACCACGCCGCAGCGCTCGAAGTCGACGAGCAGGCGGTCGAGAAGCTTGGGGTCTCGGAGCAGATCAAGAGCGGCTTCTCGCTCGTCGTCGTCCAGCTCGATCGTTTTCTCCTTCGGCTCCAGAGCCTTCTGGATCTGCTCTTCCTGAAGTGCTTCGAGCTTGAGCAGCACCTGGCCGAGGTCCTTCTTGACGACGCGTTCTTCGAGACCGAGCTCGGCCGCGGCTTCGGAGAGATACGCCTTGCGATGGCGAGCGGAGTAGAGATCCAGCGTGTCGACGTGGAACCCGGCTTCGTCCCGGGCGACGAGGACATTGACTCGCAACGCGTCGAAGCTCGTATTCTTCGTGACGCCGCGGACGCGCCAGCGACGATCGCCGAGCGTCATCACGACTTCCTCGTCGTTGGCCTCGGCTTCGGGAAGCTCCACGGGCGGTGCCGGCTCGGGAGAAGCGGCTAAGGGACGAACGGCTTCCTCAACGACGGGAGTCACAGCGGGCACGGCAGACTCAGCCACGACGTCGGCCGGCGGAACCTCGATCGTTTTCTCTTTAGCTGCCTCCGGCACGATGCTCGGGGCCGGCACGGCGTCCGCGCTCGGCTCGACCGCTTTCCCCTTCCCCAGCCATTGGGCTTTTCGGATCACGAGACCCAGCCCCTTCGAAGCCGGCGTCACCTTCTGCCCGTACTCGTTCGCGTCCATCCCTTTCGGGAACTGGATCCGGTACGCGCCGATGCCCTTGGCGGTGAGTTCCTTCGCGAGCTTCTCCGACGCCTTCTCGCCCGCCTCGTCGCGATCGAACGCGATCAGCACGCGCTCGGTCTCGTACGCTTCGAACGCCTTCCAGTGGTCCGGCGTGACCCCCTTAGTCCCGTAAGCCGCCGTCACGTTTCGGAACCCGGCGCACCAGAAGGTCATCGCGTCGACGAGGCTCTCGCACAGGATGATTTCGCGGCTGGCCACTAACGCTTCGAGGTTCCAGACTCCGCGATGCGGGCCCGGCAGATACATGTGGAGCGGGGTGCCCTTGCGAAGATTTGAAGTGATCTTTCTCCCGTAGAGTTCGGCCACGCGGCCGTCAGCGTCCAAGACGGGAACGACGATTGAACCATTCAGGTGCTCGTGGCCGCTCTTTCGGAGCACGCCCAACGATTGGAGTTTTTCGCGGATGGCCGCGCCTTCCTTCCGGTTCTTCGCCGGAAGGCGGTAGGCGAGCGTCCTGTTCGCGAAGCCGAGCTTGAACCGGTCGATCAGCTCCGGATGCTGAAGGCCTCGGCTGGCGAGATACGCCATCGCCTCCGGGCTCTCCTTCAACGTCGAGTGGTAGTACTCGACGACGCGGCGAAGCAAAGCCTGCTCGTCCTCGTTGGCGTCGAGCAAGCCGGCGAGCTTGGGCGCCGTCCCCACCTTCGGCGGCTTCCCCTTCGAGAGACCCTCCGGCGGAAGATCCGCTCGAAGCAGCTCGGCCGCGTGTCGGAACGACACGCCCTCCGAACGCATCACCCAGTCGATCACGCTCCCACCCGCTTGGCAGGCCCCCAGGCAGTTCCAGAGGTTCTTCCGAGGCGAGATCACGAGGCTCGGCTCCCCGTCCTCGTGGAAGGGGCAGCAGCCGTGGAGATCCTCCCCGCGCCGCTCGAGCTGGATCCCTCGCGCCTCGGCCAAGCGCTCGATCGAGACCTCTTGCTTCAGCTGCTCCAGCTCCGCGTCGGGGATTCGGGCCACTTTTTTCGACCTCCAGGCAAGATTCCCACAAGGGTCCCTTTGATTGCCTTTTAGGTCATCATAGTATACCTATGGTGTCAAGATGAAGATGAAGACCGTACCGCCTGGCCGACGCGCCAACCAAAGACCCGTGATACACCCCATCGCAGACCTCTACGAGGAGCGGGCGCGGATGGCCTTCAAAGACACGTTTCTGCAGCTGCGGAAGGAACGGGGCTGGACCCAAGCTCAGGTCGCCGATCAGGTCGGGATCTCCGTCGGCCAGGTCAAGAAGTACGAGAAAGGGGACTCCGCCCCGAACTTGCACGCGCTCGGGCGCATCGCCCGCGTCTTCGGCGTCAGCAGTGACGAGTTCGTCTTCGAGAACGGCAAGGGGATTGCCGGCGTGAAGCTCGAGACCGAGCTCCTCGAACGATTCGAGAAGGTCGCTCAGCTCCCCAAGGAGGAGAAGGACGCCATCCTTCTCCTCATCGACTCCGTCGTCGCCAAGCACACCATCCGCGAGGTCATGGGGTCATGACTCTCACGCAGAGGCGGCTTTTCCCTAGATCCCGCCAGCGAACATAGAGTTCACGACACCATGCGAGAGTCCCGGAACTAACACAGATCGGCTGTGGTAAGCGGCGATCGCGTAGATCACTCCAGCGCCTGCCTGCGGCACGACCATTTCCAAGGAGATGTGAGCAAGACCGAACACCGCCGCAGATAGAGCGATCGCTCTGGCAGGTCCAAGCAAGGCGACCAGACCGCTCAAGAGCAACCCCCTGAAGAGGAACTCTTCAACAAAGGCCGACGCAAAAACTGAAGAAGTCAACTGGAAGTCGCCCATGCCTGGAAGAAGAGCAACGGGCCCAGAACCGAAGATCCAGCCCGAGATCACGATTCCGACACGCGAAGCCACAACAACACCGACTGTACATCCGCAGAACGTGGCAACTCCTCTCCTAGAGAACAGAGACCTAGGATCCAAGAGGCTCCTTACTGATCCCAGAGATCCCGCCGAGCACAGCGCAACACCGGCGAGCGCAAGGCATAGGCCCATCACATCAACAAATGCCTCCCACACGAACACCTCTGAGCTTCCTAGAAGACCCTCGCTTCTCACGAAGTCGAGAACAGAGATCAAAACTACGCCTGCGCAGAACGGAACGACGAACGACACGGACGTAGGCAGCTCTAGCCGAAGAGCCGAACGCCGGGTGTCCCCGAAGACCGAGACCAGAACGGCGAACAAAACGGCAACACTCAACAGAACAGTTCGTCGCAGGCCGCTCCGAGCCAACAGATCGCGGCCCATCATGTCGGCCGAACCTGTTGTCACCAGTGGACCCCCAGAAGCGAAGGCGTCACACCTCGCCAAGAGCCTGGAGCGCACCCAACCTTCGGCGACTACTCGGTCGATCTCTTCAGGCGTATGCGCGCCGCAACTGCGCGACGAGTATACGGACTCGACCAAAGATGCCGCGCTATCGCCACGAGCGTCGCGATCCACATCGACGTCGGATCCCAGATCGCCATACTCGCGACTTAACACGTTCAGCATCAGCCGAGCACGGCGCCAGAAGACACCGTCTATGACGGCATCCATGTCGCCTGCCAAGGCAGATTCGGATAGTTCGGAGCTTGAGAAGAGCGCCGCTATCCGACTTAAGCCTTCTGCGACTTCAAGACGGATCTGCGACGACGACGGATACGTGCTTACTAGACCAGCGCAGTACCAACCAGAACAGTCATCAAGCGCGTCCGCGAACCGAAGACGATCCTCCAAGTCATACGTCGCCAGAGCAAAATCCGGCAACGCGACTGCGTCATCTATCTCCGGGCCAACCCTCCAACTGCTCAGCGCGTACGGCAACGAGCATGACAGAAGAACCGCCGCAACTAGTAGCGCTCGCTCAGTAGTCACAACGCTCGACGCTATCGGAATGGAACACCCTCGTGGTCCATCCCTCGAAGTACAGCGCGGTTCTTTGCGCGATCATACCCAAGCACCAAACTTCGGAGGCCGGCCTTAACCTCTCCGATTCTCCGAGATACATCTGCGCCTTCCGCTCGAATTGCATCAGCCTTCTCTTGAGTCAACTCGCCGGACATCTGAAGCGTCGCCATGTTTCGGAGCAACACTGCTTGCTCTCGACCAAGCTCTTCCAAACGCGTATTGGCTTGGTCTATCCGGTCCTTGTAGCCAGCAAGCTGCGATTGCGTATCAAGGACTTCAAGCTGGCGCTCGGTCAGAGGCTCGCCGGGTTTCGGCGCGTCCTGACCAGGAGGAACGATCGGAAGAGTCTCTCGTCCCCCTCCCGGGGTTTCGCCTCCTCCCGGCTCATCACTTTGGGACAACAGCACACCCGGTTGCGAGTTCGTCGTACTCCTTCCGATTTCCCTAGTTCGTTCGCCAGTTTATCACGGCCTGCGCCCGAGACCTTCCCGGATCTCAAGGTCGGAACCCCAGACGCGAGTTTTGGTTCGGGAAGCCTGATCCGGATTGGCTGTCTTCTGCTTCTCCGGGGCGCCGAGAAGGCGGCTAAGGAGGGGAAGAACTGACGCTCGTAGGCGCCTTCTTGCTGGCCTTCGAGGCCAAGGGCATCCTCTGTCCATGACGGAGAACGCTCTCGGCGATGATCGGATCCGGCATCTCGAGATGCTTCAGGGCGCGATCTCGCGCATGGCCGGCGCCTCCGCCGCGATCAAGAACCTGAGCCTCGTGATCGCAGCCGGCGCACTCGCCTTCCTCGCGTCTTCCCAGAGGCCCGAGATCCCGGCGTTCGCCGCCGTTCTCACGCTCGCGTTTTGGTTTCTCGACGCCCGCTATCTCCAGCAAGAGAAGTGGTTTCGGGACATGTTCGATCAGGAACGAGAACGGGACCCTGCCGAGGCGGCCTCGTTTGTCATGACGCCTAGCAAGGAGATTCGGGACAAGACCTCGATCTCCTACGGGCTCAAGAGCTGGTCGACCTGGGTGCTCTACGGCGCCGTCGTCTTGTTTCTCGTCGCCCTCTGGCTGATCCTTCCTGGACCAGAGCCGGTCACGACGTGCGGAGGGCACCATGGCTAAGAAGGTCTTTTTCAGCTTTCACTACAAGCCGGACAGTCAGCGAGCAGCGCAGATCCGGAACATCGGATCGGTCGAGGGCAACGCACCTGTTTCCGACAACGACTGGGAGTCGGTCACGAGCGGAGGCGAGGCCGCGATCAAGAGATGGATCGCCGGGCAGCTCAAGGGCAAGTCCTGCGCGGTCGTCCTGATCGGCTCGCAGACGGCCGGCCGGAAGTGGATCAACCACGAGATCGCCGAAGCCTGGAACGCCAACAAGGGCGTCGTCGGGATCCACGTCCACAAGATCAAGAACTTGGCCGGGGAACAGTCGACCAAGGGCGGCAACCCGTTCGACCACGTCACGTTGAAGAGCTCGGGCAAGGCCCTCTCGACCATCGTGAACACGTACAACCCGACCGGCGCGACGAGCAAGGACGCGTACGCCTGGATCAGCCAGAACCTGGCGGCGGCCGTCGACGAGGCGATCAAGATTCGGGCGGAGAACTGAACCGCCTCGACATCACTTCGCCTTAGCCGCTCGCTCTTCGCATGCGGCGGCGCAGCCGCCGCTTCCGGGGCGGCCGAAGGCCGCGCCGGACAGACGGCACGGCGCTCGCGAGGCGCACACGCCCGGACAAGCACGAGGTCCGGAGCCGGGCGGCGTCCCGAACGAGCCGCGGCCTCCACGCCAGCACGGCAGAGCCCCTCCCAAGTGGACATAAGCCTCGCTTATGTCCAGGCGACCAACGGGAGCCCAAGGAGGGGGCCGGCCAGGGGCAGCGCGGATAAAACAGTTTTATCGGCGAGGGCAAGCACGCGACGTGAACGGCGGCGCAGCGAAGCGGAGACGACGGGCACGACGCTTGCTCGCCCGGCTGCCCCGAAGAGGAGCGGAGCGACGAAGGACGGCCCCCTCCGACGCTTGGGAGGGGCAACATCGCGGCGCATTCATCCGTCGCAGCAAGAGCCCGCCTCCGGGCCGCAGTTCGCATAGCAACGAGGGTCGTTGACTACTCCCGCTCTTCGGCGGATTCAGCTTCGAGAACGGTGAGGAGTTCGTCAGCCGACGGCGCTTCCGGCTCGGCGATCGCCTTCGATGCGGTGCGTTCGTGCTTGGAAGTCGGATGCGTCGCCCGGTGGATTTCTTGCAGCTTTCGGATCGAGACCTGCGTGTAGATCTGCGTCGTCTCGAGCTTCGCGTGCCCGAGCATTTGCTGGATGAACCGGATGTCCGCTCCGTTCTCGAGCATTTGCGTCGCCATCGTGTGACGGAACAGATGGCAAGCGCCCCTCTTGCCGAGGTCAGCCTTGAGGACGTAGTTCCGGACGAGAGAAGTCATCCCGTTCGGCGAGAACCGATCGCCTTCGGCCGTCAAGAACAACACGCCTTCGTCCGGCTCCATCACGAACTGCGGCCGAACGTCGCTCCGATATTTCTCGATCCAGACGATCGCTCGCTCGCCGATCGGAACCATCCGATCTTTCTTCCCCTTGCCCTGGCGGATCATCAGCGTCCCGCGATCAAGATCCAGGTCGTAGAGGCCGAGCCCGACGAGTTCCATCCGTCGCATGCCCGTCGAGTAAAGCGTTTCCAAGATCGCACGGTCTCGAACGCCAAGCGGCTCCGCCGTGTCGGCCTGGACGAGCACGGCCTGCGCTTCTCGTTCACTCAAGACGTGCTTCGGCAGCCGATGCTCGAGCCTCGGCAGCTCGAGTTCCGAGGCCGGGTTGTAGAGCAAGACGTTCTGGCGCGTCAGCCACTTGAAGAACGCTCGGACCGGCACCAGCCGGCTGTACTGACTGCGGAACGTGAGCGGTTGTCCGTTCTCTTTGCGGTAGTGGTACAGATGCCGCTGATAGCGCTCCAGGATCGGCTTCGTGATCTCCGATGGCCTCGTGAGGCCCCGCTCTTCCGACCACCCGATGAACAGCGCTAGATACGACTCACGGTTCGCAACCGTCGTTTCCGAGTAGTTGTGGCTCCGCAGCCATTCGAGGTACTGAGCCAGCCAGGCCGCCATGCCGTGCGGATCCGAGGGATCTCCGACGGGGGCGCGCTGCTTTCGAGAGCCGCGACGGGGCATCCGGTCAACGCGCCTGCGACGCGGCGGCTAAGGGAAGAACTTCGTCTACGACGGATTCTTGAACTTTGCTCCCGAGTAGTGTGTTTTCGGCTTGATTGTTAGGTGAAGCGTATAAGCCGTTGACGGCCTTCACGTTTTCAGCGTTTTCAGTACCCCGACCACTACCCGACATCCCCCCGACTTGGGGCCGACCTGGGCCCGACTTCTCCGGATTCAACCCCGACCGGTCCGGATCGTAGGCATGGGATTCGAGGGTTTCGGCGTCGAGGAGACCCGGAAGCGTCGGCGTGTTCGCGTTGGCGGCGCCGTTGTAGGCCAGCTCGTAAACGAGGCTTTGGCCGCGGCCGCCCGCATGGACGAGCAAGTATTCGAGTTCTTCCAGACGATGCAGATGGATCTTCAGCTGCGTGTTGCCCCAGCCCGTCCACTCGCGCACGTCGCGGCGAGTGAACCGGTCGTCACTGCGATCGATGCCCTTGCTTTTGCAACGCTCTGTCGCCATCGCATCGACGAGTGACAGAAGGCGCCGTGTCTGCGGCGGCAGCTCGTCGAGCGATCGTCCAAGCACTTCGTGCGCCAGGCGGTTGGCGATCACGATGTCTTCCTTCGTGACCTCGATGTAGCGGACCGTCTTCCCCTGCTGCGTCGCTTCGCGGATAGGCCGCTGGTACTGATGCAGCAAGGCGACGCTGCGGATCAGCGTGAGGTATTTCATGTGGTCGCGGCGGGTGCGGGTTTGATGGTCGAGGAACGTGAGGTCCCGGGCATAGGGATTCGCGACCAAGAGCGGCCGAAGCAGCCGCTGGGCGTCGTGGTGGACCTTCAGGACATCCTTTCGGGATTGGCGTGCGAGCAGGCCTTCGAGGGTTTGGCGTTCTCTCTGAAGCCGATGGATGGCGCGGGTTTGCTCGCGATCTTCGTTGACGGAGAGGACGAGACAGCGGTTTAACAACTCCTCGTCGATCTCGATCGCGGTCGTCGTCAGGAAGATCATCACGGGACCTTCGACGCGGTACTCGTGCGTGATGAGCCGTCCCGTCGACGCATCCTTCCCCGTGCTCGCGATCGTCAGCTCGCCTTCACTCTGAAGAAGCTTAAGCGCATAACTCGCTCGCTCGGCCCCCTCCTCCTCGACGATCGCGAGGATCTTGTGCTTGAGATCCGCTTCGCCCATGTAGAACAGCGACTGTCCCGTCATCGCCGAGTACTGGACCCGTTCTTCCTCAGGCATGAACGCAAGAACCGCTTCCATCAACGCGCTCTTGCCCGCGGCTGACGTCGACTGGATCACGATGGCGAGCGGTTCTTCGAGCTTCCTCGAGACAGCGGCCAAGTAGCCGACGAGCTTGTTCGTTTCTTCGCCGACCACGCCGCAGCGCTCGAAGTCGACGAGCAGGCGGTCGAGAAGCTTGGGGTCTCGGAGCAGATCAAGAGCGGCTTCTCGCTCGTCGTCGTCCAGCTCGATCGTTTTCTCCTTCGGCTCCAGAGCCTTCTGGATCTGCTCTTCCTGAAGTGCTTCGAGCTTGAGCAGCACCTGGCCGAGGTCCTTCTTGACGACGCGTTCTTCGAGACCGAGCTCGGCCGCGGCTTCGGAGAGATACGCCTTGCGATGGCGAGCGGAGTAGAGATCCAGCGTGTCGACGTGGAACCCGGCTTCGTCCCGGGCGACGAGGACATTGACTCGCAACGCGTCGAAGCTCGTATTCTTCGTGACGCCGCGGACGCGCCAGCGACGATCGCCGAGCGTCATCACGACTTCCTCGTCGTTGGCCTCGGCTTCGGGAAGCTCCACGGGCGGTGCCGGCTCGGGAGAAGCGGCTAAGGGACGAACGGCTTCCTCAACGACGGGAGTCACAGCGGGCACGGCAGACTCAGCCACGACGTCGGCCGGCGGAACCTCGATCGTTTTCTCTTTAGCTGCCTCCGGCACGATGCTCGGGGCCGGCACGGCGTCCGCGCTCGGCTCGACCGCTTTCCCCTTCCCCAGCCATTGGGCTTTTCGGATCACGAGACCCAGCCCCTTCGAAGCCGGCGTCACCTTCTGCCCGTACTCGTTCGCGTCCATCCCTTTCGGGAACTGGATCCGGTACGCGCCGATGCCCTTGGCGGTGAGTTCCTTCGCGAGCTTCTCCGACGCCTTCTCGCCCGCCTCGTCGCGATCGAACGCGATCAGCACGCGCTCGGTCTCGTACGCTTCGAACGCCTTCCAGTGGTCCGGCGTGACCCCCTTAGTCCCGTAAGCCGCCGTCACGTTTCGGAACCCGGCGCACCAGAAGGTCATCGCGTCGACGAGGCTCTCGCACAGGATGATTTCGCGGCTGGCCACTAACGCTTCGAGGTTCCAGACTCCGCGATGCGGGCCCGGCAGATACATGTGGAGCGGGGTGCCCTTGCGAAGATTTGAAGTGATCTTTCTCCCGTAGAGTTCGGCCACGCGGCCGTCAGCGTCCAAGACGGGAACGACGATTGAACCATTCAGGTGCTCGTGGCCGCTCTTTCGGAGCACGCCCAACGATTGGAGTTTTTCGCGGATGGCCGCGCCTTCCTTCCGGTTCTTCGCCGGAAGGCGGTAGGCGAGCGTCCTGTTCGCGAAGCCGAGCTTGAACCGGTCGATCAGCTCCGGATGCTGAAGGCCTCGGCTGGCGAGATACGCCATCGCCTCCGGGCTCTCCTTCAACGTCGAGTGGTAGTACTCGACGACGCGGCGAAGCAAAGCCTGCTCGTCCTCGTTGGCGTCGAGCAAGCCGGCGAGCTTGGGCGCCGTCCCCACCTTCGGCGGCTTCCCCTTCGAGAGACCCTCCGGCGGAAGATCCGCTCGAAGCAGCTCGGCCGCGTGTCGGAACGACACGCCCTCCGAACGCATCACCCAGTCGATCACGCTCCCACCCGCTTGGCAGGCCCCCAGGCAGTTCCAGAGGTTCTTCCGAGGCGAGATCACGAGGCTCGGCTCCCCGTCCTCGTGGAAGGGGCAGCAGCCGTGGAGATCCTCCCCGCGCCGCTCGAGCTGGATCCCTCGCGCCTCGGCCAAGCGCTCGATCGAGACCTCTTGCTTCAGCTGCTCCAGCTCCGCGTCGGGGATTCGGGCCACTTTTTTCGACCTCCAGGCAAGATTCCCACAAGGGTCCCTTTGATTGCCTTTTAGGTCATCATAGTATACCTATGGTGTCAAGATGAAGATGAAGACCGTACCGCCTGGCCGACGCGCCAACCAAAGACCCGTGATACACCCCATCGCAGACCTCTACGAGGAGCGGGCGCGGATGGCCTTCAAAGACACGTTTCTGCAGCTGCGGAAGGAACGGGGCTGGACCCAAGCTCAGGTCGCCGATCAGGTCGGGATCTCCGTCGGCCAGGTCAAGAAGTACGAGAAAGGGGACTCCGCCCCGAACTTGCACGCGCTCGGGCGCATCGCCCGCGTCTTCGGCGTCAGCAGTGACGAGTTCGTCTTCGAGAACGGCAAGGGGATTGCCGGCGTGAAGCTCGAGACCGAGCTCCTCGAACGATTCGAGAAGGTCGCTCAGCTCCCCAAGGAGGAGAAGGACGCCATCCTTCTCCTCATCGACTCCGTCGTCGCCAAGCACACCATCCGCGAGGTCATGGGGTCATGACTCTCACGCAGAGGCGGCTTTTCCCTAGATCCCGCCAGCGAACATAGAGTTCACGACACCATGCGAGAGTCCCGGAACTAACACAGATCGGCTGTGGTAAGCGGCGATCGCGTAGATCACTCCAGCGCCTGCCTGCGGCACGACCATTTCCAAGGAGATGTGAGCAAGACCGAACACCGCCGCAGATAGAGCGATCGCTCTGGCAGGTCCAAGCAAGGCGACCAGACCGCTCAAGAGCAACCCCCTGAAGAGGAACTCTTCAACAAAGGCCGACGCAAAAACTGAAGAAGTCAACTGGAAGTCGCCCATGCCTGGAAGAAGAGCAACGGGCCCAGAACCGAAGATCCAGCCCGAGATCACGATTCCGACACGCGAAGCCACAACAACACCGACTGTACATCCGCAGAACGTGGCAACTCCTCTCCTAGAGAACAGAGACCTAGGATCCAAGAGGCTCCTTACTGATCCCAGAGATCCCGCCGAGCACAGCGCAACACCGGCGAGCGCAAGGCATAGGCCCATCACATCAACAAATGCCTCCCACACGAACACCTCTGAGCTTCCTAGAAGACCCTCGCTTCTCACGAAGTCGAGAACAGAGATCAAAACTACGCCTGCGCAGAACGGAACGACGAACGACACGGACGTAGGCAGCTCTAGCCGAAGAGCCGAACGCCGGGTGTCCCCGAAGACCGAGACCAGAACGGCGAACAAAACGGCAACACTCAACAGAACAGTTCGTCGCAGGCCGCTCCGAGCCAACAGATCGCGGCCCATCATGTCGGCCGAACCTGTTGTCACCAGTGGACCCCCAGAAGCGAAGGCGTCACACCTCGCCAAGAGCCTGGAGCGCACCCAACCTTCGGCGACTACTCGGTCGATCTCTTCAGGCGTATGCGCGCCGCAACTGCGCGACGAGTATACGGACTCGACCAAAGATGCCGCGCTATCGCCACGAGCGTCGCGATCCACATCGACGTCGGATCCCAGATCGCCATACTCGCGACTTAACACGTTCAGCATCAGCCGAGCACGGCGCCAGAAGACACCGTCTATGACGGCATCCATGTCGCCTGCCAAGGCAGATTCGGATAGTTCGGAGCTTGAGAAGAGCGCCGCTATCCGACTTAAGCCTTCTGCGACTTCAAGACGGATCTGCGACGACGACGGATACGTGCTTACTAGACCAGCGCAGTACCAACCAGAACAGTCATCAAGCGCGTCCGCGAACCGAAGACGATCCTCCAAGTCATACGTCGCCAGAGCAAAATCCGGCAACGCGACTGCGTCATCTATCTCCGGGCCAACCCTCCAACTGCTCAGCGCGTACGGCAACGAGCATGACAGAAGAACCGCCGCAACTAGTAGCGCTCGCTCAGTAGTCACAACGCTCGACGCTATCGGAATGGAACACCCTCGTGGTCCATCCCTCGAAGTACAGCGCGGTTCTTTGCGCGATCATACCCAAGCACCAAACTTCGGAGGCCGGCCTTAACCTCTCCGATTCTCCGAGATACATCTGCGCCTTCCGCTCGAATTGCATCAGCCTTCTCTTGAGTCAACTCGCCGGACATCTGAAGCGTCGCCATGTTTCGGAGCAACACTGCTTGCTCTCGACCAAGCTCTTCCAAACGCGTATTGGCTTGGTCTATCCGGTCCTTGTAGCCAGCAAGCTGCGATTGCGTATCAAGGACTTCAAGCTGGCGCTCGGTCAGAGGCTCGCCGGGTTTCGGCGCGTCCTGACCAGGAGGAACGATCGGAAGAGTCTCTCGTCCCCCTCCCGGGGTTTCGCCTCCTCCCGGCTCATCACTTTGGGACACCGACCGACTACCTACGCCGCGGTCCACGAAGACCTGCCCTGGAGCCGACACAGTACCGTCGGCAGAGACTGAATCTTGCCCGGAGCCAAAGGACGCAAAGCCTGCGTCCTTACCGTCGACAGTAATCTGCGCACCACTTGAGCCTTCATCAAGGCTGTCCATCGACTGCCATTTGCTAGCCGCAGTGAGGTTCCCATCGGCATCCCTCCACTCGATCCTCCACTCTGACGCCATTCCTGTCGGGTCAATCGCTGTGATTGGGTTATTCTCGACATACGCATACCCGTTGAACGACTGAGCAACGATCGCCTCCCGTACAAGCGGATCAACGGAAATGAACGTCCCGCTCCCTGGGTTCATCCAACGCGCATTCATATACACAAGGTCCACATCAAGCTGTCGATCATGTCCCGCATAGTATTTCCGACTTCCCACTCCCGACGAGCCCCAGCTCGTAGCTACGTCGCCAAACGGCTCATAGGCCGCATGCGACAAGCGCTGACCCGCGGCATCAACCTCAACAAGCCCGCTCCCGATCGCATCCGACATCACCCATCTGAATACTTCGGTTCCGGTCCCATGAGGGTTGGTGATTCCGCCACCAGCCCAGACCTGGATCGGCAAGATGGAAGCGACCAAGGTCATGGCCGTACATGCCGCTCCGTAGATTGGCCGCGGGCATGCGGCGACATAGACGAGAACGGTGACCGCGGTCCCCGCGAGCATGATCCAGGCAAGCGCAAGAAGCACATTCCCGAGCCACGGTGGAACTTCCCAGCTCGGGAACATCTCGACGATCCGGAGGGCACCTCCATACACGTGCTTATAGGCCAATCTCCCGCCACCCGCGTTAATCTCAATCCAATACTCGGCGACATTGCCCGATGCATCCTTTCGATATCGGAAGTCGGGCCCCGCATAGACGTAGGTATTCGAACCGACTTCCTTTACCCTCTCGCCGTCGCCGCTGTACGTGACCGCGAGTTCGTCGCAGCCTGCTACGACCGCTCCCACGCAGATGAGACGCCCGCGGTCGTCGAATGTGTAGTGAAGCGTCCCGCCTGCCGAAGAAGTCCGACTCTTGAGATTTCCTGATGCGTCATACGTATAGGAATAAGTGGCTCCGTCCGGGACAGTCCTCGTCTGAATCGCGTGAGCAGTCACCCCCGACGTGAAATCCTGAACCTCGTCCGCCCGCTTAATCAGATTGCCTCGACGATCGTAGTCGTAGTCGGTCTCGTCTCCGTTCCATTTCCAGGTATCGATTCGGTTGCGAGCGTCGTATGTGTACTGATGTTGGTAGGTTGCCGATCCGCCTTCGGTTCCAAGGGTCGCGTCGACACGGAGAAGATTCCCAAGAGGGTCATACGCAGGGACTACCGCAGAATCTCCTGGCATTTCATAGGCGAACGTAATGTCCTGCCCCTCGGTCGCGGAGTCAAACTCGTCGCGCGTTCGACGACTTGAGTTGCCATCATAGTTAAATGTCCGTGTTCCACCCGGAATCGACATCGTTTCAATGCGCCCAAGTTCGTCGTAGACGACGTCCGATACAATCACGTCCGCAAAGGCCGAATCGCAATCTCCGTTGAGCCCTCCAATGTCGCAGATCCGATCTAAGAACTGGCCGTCATAGACATACCCTATCGAGTCGATCGCTCCGTTTACGACCGTTGGATACCTGATCTCCGTAGGCCGACCCATCAGATCGAGTTCGAACTCTGTTCGCATCATCTTTGTGTCGACCCAGCGAATTTCCCGTGACACTCGGCCGAGGTCGTCGTACTCGAGGAGCTTTTCCGAAACGTCTCCCGACAACATTCGTTCGAGCTGAAGAACATCCGGGGCATACTCAAAATTGGTCGGCGTCTCGTTTGGAGACGAGATCTGAAGCGGTCTATTCAAGACGTCATAAGTGGTCGTGATTGTGATTCCGCGTGCATCAGTCATCTGCGTGAGATTGTCGAACGCGTTGTACTGCTGGCTACTCACGCCTGCGTCGGGATCTTCGATGGACGAGATTCGGCCGAGCGTGTCATAGGAATAGCGAAGACGCTGGTTTGCGAAGGCCCCGACATTGAACCCGTTGTATCCGCCGTTATCGACGACTGTTGGGTCTACGCGCTCGCGAAGCTCGCCGGTAGGTTCGTAGGCAAGAATCGACTCATCGGCGTTCTGGCACGAGACCGATGATAGATCGGAAAGGTCGGGATCGATCGTCGCGTTGTTGCAATCGCGAATTCGGACCGGCTTCTCACCGGCCATGATTGACTCTCGCAGCCCCCCATTCGCATTCTTGTGTAGGACCGCGTCGTGCGGCG
>Ga0316209_1001587_pt1 | contig 22455 bp, 17 predicted proteins | sample 6monopyrite_MG_FD_204945 | JGI IMG/M metagenome (GOLD analysis project Ga0316209, IMG submission 204945) | Microbial mat bacterial communities from mineral coupon in-situ incubated in ocean water Damariscotta River, Maine, United States -... | ecosystem: Environmental > Aquatic > Marine >...
AGATCAGCCAAGCGATCCAGACGACGGGGCACTTCGAGCGCCCCGATGACTCAGGCAGGCCGACGCAGCCCGCCCGACCGAACACCGCCGAGCTGACGGACCTCTTCGCGGCCTTCTACGACTGGCGAATCAACGTGAAGGGGGCGCGGGGCAGCACGCTGAAGACGATCGCGGGGGCCCTGCTCGCGTTCGAGCGCGGGCTTCGGGCCACCCAAGGACTTCAGCAGGATGACCCGATCCCGGTCACGATGCTGACGACTCGCACGTGCACGGACGTGTTGGCGTGGATGCGCGTGACTCCGACCCCCTCTCCCAAGGGCCGTCGTTGTCGCGACGGTTCTCCCGCGCGCCCCTCCGGGAAGAGGCGAAAGCCGCCGGGCGGCAACCGGCTGAACCAGATCATGCGGTACGTGCATCAAGCCTGGGAGTGGGGAGCAGATGAGGGTGAGGACGCGTGGCCGGGCCTCCCTGCCCCTCCACGCCAGAAGTCTCGGATCGTCCCGGAGCCCCCCGTCCCCAGCGACCCGTTGGAGGCCCCGACCTGGGCGGAGATGGACATGCTCGTTCGGGCGGCGCGGACCCTCACTCGGCCCGAGAGCGCCGATGTCGGGGACATCTTCGAGGTCGCGCGGGGTCTGGGCCTACGCATCGGTCAGGTCATTGGGCTGAAGGTCGGGGACTTCCGAGGTCTGCGCCGAACGGACACGACCATGGTGCGCATCCGACCCGAGCTGGGCAAGACGAAGCAGGAGCGCAAGGGCCGCACGGTGCCCGTGGCCCGGGTGTTGGAGCCGTTGTTGCTGCGCTTGACCGAGGGCCGCTCGCCGTCGCAGGGACTCTTCGACCGGGACTACCCCATCAACCCCTACACCCTGAAGACCATCATCAAGCGCGCTTCCGCCGAGGGACTTCGCCCCGAGGTGTACACGGCAAACGAGAGGGGGAACACACGCGCGACCCACTTCATGCGCGCGGGCTTCATCCATGGCCTTCAGGTCGTCGGCGCGCCGAAGAAGGCGGTGCAGAGGCTGGTCGGGCATGTGGCGTCCGACACGGCCGACGGCTCCTACGACCCCGCGACGCTTCAGATGCTCATCGATGCCGTTGGCCTGGTGCCCGAGGTCTGGGAGCGCTGACTCGGACGAGGCGATGAACGCCGGTATCTGCCACGATAAGCGGAGCCCGGAGGGCCGCCTGACCTACGCCGTCTACATCATGGAGCTGACGCCCACCCACCAGTGCGTGCACGCGGTGCCATTCAGGTTCTACGTCGGGTCTACCCACGAGTCGCCCGAACACCCGGCGTCCGCGCGTATCCAAGACCACCTCGACGGGCACAACTCGAAGGTTCTGGAAAAGGGCTACGAGATCATCAGCTACACCGTGCATCGCTCCGGGCTGCCCTCGCGGAAGGCGGCAGAGCAGGCAGAGGGCAAGTGCGCTCGCCAACTCAGACGCTCGGGGCACAAGGTCTGGTCCGACAAGTAGTCAGGTGTTGTCCAGCTCGGCGCGCTCGGCCCTCGCAGGTTCAAGCACCCACTTCTCGTAGGCGGCCGGGCTCCCCCCGTCGCCCGAGCCGACCCAGCCCGCCAGGTTGTCTGGGGAGAGCACCTGAACGTCGTTGCCGTGGCCTCGGACCCAGCGGACGAGGTCGTAGGTGATGTGCACCTCCATCGAGACCACGAGCGAGCCATCGTCGTCCTGCTCGACGGGGCCCTGCGTGGGGTGGAGCTTCTGGTCGCGCAGGTACGTCGCCCACCCGGAGGCGAACTCCAGCTTCACGGTGGGGGGCAAGCCTGCCTCCTCGTCCGCGATCATCAGCCCCCAAGAGTGCTTGAAGAGCTTGGCGGGGTCGTGCTCGGCTCGCACCGGGTACACGAAGGACTCCTTCGTGATCTTGGCGGCCTTGATGCGAGACACGCGGTACACACGTCGGGTTTGGATGTGATCGGCCTTCGCATCGCACTCGATGCAGCGGGCGTAGAGGTACAAGCCCTCGTCGGCCATGAGCAGCGTCCAGGGCTCGACCAGCACCGAGAAGGAGTCGCCCGAGAACTGCGTGTAGTCGAAGCGCAGGACACGCCGCTTGTACGTGGACTGGGCCACGGCATCGACCACATCGGGATCGATGCCGAAGGGGTCGAGCAGGCGTGCACTGGCGAAGTACATCCGGCCGAGGTCGGCCTGGGTGTTCAGGCTGGCTGGCAGGCGACCCCGGTGGTCTTGGAGAAGGCCATCGAGAACACGACCGAGCTGGGTGTCGGTGAACGCACCGAGGAGTGCACGCGCGGCCGCGAGTGCCCAGACCTGCTCGGCGCTGCTGCTCTCGTCGGACGGCCACTCCCACCAGAACTCCTCGGCGCGACCGCGACCTGGGCGGGACCGACGAGCCTGCGGAAGCGCATCTACAAGCGCGTGCATGGCCTTGCGTAGAGCAGGCCGCTTTCGAGCGCCCTTCTCCTTCTCTAGGGCCGCCAGGGTGAGCCTCTCCCCAGACATCATCCGGGCCAGCCATCCGGCTGACTTCTCGACGAGCTTGTTGGACATCCAGTTGATCCTCAGACGATCAGGATCCGGCCACATGATCGCTAGAAGATCAACCTGGGATTCGATCGTTGTCGAGGTTCTTAGCCGTGGACATGCTTTCGATGAGCAAGCCCTCGCGCCCACCACGGGTGCGGACTGCCCCCTTCAGAATCCCACCTCGGAGCCCTCATGAACGTGTACGCGCCCTCCCGCACCTTCCACTGCCCGGCCTGCGGGGCCGCCAACTCGACCTCCTCACCCACCGGCGCGCGTGCCCGCTGCTATGCCTGCAACACCACCGTGGAGCTGAAGGCCCCGCGTCAAGGCGCAGGCCCGGGACTGGGCCAGCTCCTCGTGGGCGGGCTGGTTGCCCTGGGGGTCGGCTACGGCATCGGCTACGCGATCGAGCGCGCCGCGAAAGCCGCCATCGCCCACGACGTGTTCATCTCTCACGCCTGGACCTACAACGACGGCTACTACCGCCTGGTCGGGCTGCTCGACGCCGACCCCGACTTCACGTGGCGCAACCACTCGGTGCCCGAGCACGACCCGCTTCTGGGTGGTTCTGCGTGGGCCCTGGAGCGCCAGCTCGAAGCTCAGGTCCGTCAGGCGGACGTGATGCTGGTGATCGCCGGGATGTACGTCAACCACCGCGAGTGGATCCGGAAGGAGATCGACATGGCCCGCCGGTTCGGCATCCCGATCATCGGGATCGAGCCGTGGGGGTCTCGGGTCACTCCCCAGCAGCTCCGGTGGACGGCCGACGAGATGGTCGGGTGGCGGACCAAGTCCATCGTCGATGCGGTGCGTCGTCATGGGTGACGCCGTGGTGAAGCTGGAGCCGGAGTCCAACGCCGCCGACAACCCGGCGCTGATGGAGCAGTACAAGCTCTACGTGCAGATGATGGACGCCACCAGCGCCCGCCGCCAGGAGACGAACAAGTTCTTCCTCTCGGTTCTGACGTTGCTCGCGGTCGTCTACCCGGCGGTGGTCGCCATCCACGAGGTCGGAGTGTTCTGGCGCTACGTCGTGCCGGTCATCGGCTTGTTCATGTGCGCGGTGTGGTGGGTGCTGCTGCGCTCATACCGGACGCTCAACTGGGCCAAGTTCGAGGTGATCGGCGAGTTCGAGAACGTGCTGCCGATGCAGCCCTACGCCTCGGAGTGGAAGCACCTCCAAGGCGGCGGGAGCTGGCACCACTACCTGCCGCTCGGCATGGCGGAGTCCTTCGTGCCTGGGCTCTTCGCGGTGCTCTACGTCGTGCTGGCGATCGCCGCGTTCTTCACCATGACGCCGGGGGGGAGCTGATGTCCGAGGAGTCCCCGGATTCGCCAACGCGGCCGACCGCGCGCGAGGTTGAGGCCACCGACTGGAGCCTCGGGTTTCGGTTCCAGGGAGTGGCGTCCAAGGAGGACGCCTACGCGATCGTCGATGCGCTCGTTCCACTGCTACAAGAGCTGGCGGGTTCAGACGACGACCCCGGCCTTGATCTGGCTCACGTCCGGCACATCGCGTTCACCAACGACCTGCGGGAAGAGGTGTTCTACTGGCAGCGCCAGCTCGGGCGGCCCGAGGGCATCACTGACGGTGAGGTCCAAGCCGTTGGGAAGGCGCTGTCGTGGCTCGACGAGCGCGGTGCAGTGCATAGCGTCGTGCTCTTCAACCTGAACATCGCCTACGGGCTGCTCGACGAGCGCCCGCTGGCCCAAGCGCTCGTTGCGCACGAGCTTGCACACGCCCACTATGCACCAGTTCTTCGGGATGCCTTCGGCGAGGTTGTGGACCGTCAGCTCTACGCCTCCGAGTGGCCCGGGGTGCGTCGGCAGCTCGCGATCTGGTGCTTCGACGAGTTCCTGGCGGAGCACGTCGCCGAAGGCTTCTTGGACGATGAGTGCCGAGAGCTGGGGCGCGAAGCGCTTGGCCAGATCGCAGCCGCCACCCATCGTGACGTTCGAGAGCGAGTGGCCGCCTACCGGCACGACGGCGATCATGCGGCTCTCTGGGGAAGCACCATCACGTCGGTCTCCGCCCTGATGAACCAGATGGGGCGCGTGGCTGGCCAGGGGCCCAAGGTTGTCCAGCAGTACATGGCCGCGCTCAACGACGAGCAAGAAGGTCTCGGTGACCGGCTGTCCGAGGTCTCTGGGGCCATCGAGCTGCTCCTCGGGCTCTCGATCGATGGCCTCGGACCGTCCGAACTGGCCTCCCTGGAGTCGGTCGTTGAGTCGGTCTTCCACTCCGTCGGGGTCATCCCGAAGTGGCACGAGGAGGAGTCTGCACTAGGGATCGACGTGCCCTTCTGGCCCGGCGATCGGGAGCGGGCGGAGAGGGAATACTACGAGCGCACGGTTGGACGGCATGTGGCCGACCTGGCACGAGCCGTCCATACTGCATCGAGCCTCTTGGAGGCCATTGCCGGCCTGAATCGAAGGGAAGACCGCTGATGTCGTCACGGATGCGAAGCTGGCGGGCGGGCGGGCGTAGCGATGCGAAGGGGGCAGCTTGATCAGCAGACAGACGTTCCAGTACCAGTTGTTCTGCTACGTCGGGTGGGACGGCGTCTACACTCCCGAGGAGATGCTGTTCGATGCCGGAGAGGGCGTGACCGTGCGGTTCTTTCGTGAAGTGGAGGAGTCAGGCGGGCCCGCACCCGTGTCCATGCGGCGACTCTTCGCCACAGCAGTGACTTCGGAGGAGCGACGCGCCGACCGGCCGCTGACGCAACTCCTTCTTGCGCTGGAACGAGGCGAGCTTCCGGTGGACCATCTGAACGATGACCTGCGAGCCCGCCTAGCGAAGGACGATCCCGTGACGCTATCCTCAGGCCGACTCCCAGAGGGAAGGTTGCTCCCAGACTTCTATCTTCCCGACAGCTACCGCTCATTGCTGAAGGAGAAGCGCGACCTTCTGACCGACCCGATCAGGCGGGTGGTTGATCTCCTCTCGCTTCGTGTTGGCGGGCTCCCTGATGCCCACGGCCCACACCTTCGTCTGCTCCAACTCCGCTCTGGAAACAACGAGGACTGGACCTCTCTGCCTCAGACGAGTGGCACCGGTGGCTCCAGGGGCGGGGGTATCCCCGTCGTTGACCACGAGGTGATAGCGGACGTGCAGGCTTGGCTATCGACAGTTGCGCCACGGACAGGCGGGTATGCCCTGTTTCGGGAGGCGTGGAGCGCGGTATTGCAGCACCCTCACGCGTCGTTCCTGACGGCGTTTGCAGCACTAGAGACCGCCGCAAAGGAATGGGTCGCCACCCAGATCCCCCATGCGGGGTGGCTGGTGAAGGAGATGCCATCGCCCCCCGTGCACCGACTCGTCGGTGAGATGATCGCGGATGTCGTCGAGGCGCGCGGCGATGACGACCTCGCCGCCCAACTCAGGCGATTCGCCGATCCCATCCGAAAGCATGCAGGCATGCGAAACCACGTCGTCCATGGGCGCAGGCAGGACATGAGCCATGGTCAGGCAAAGAGCGCGCTGAAGGAGCTGGAGGAAGCGTTCTGGTTGCTTCAGTTGGCGGCAGGTGTAGAAGGAAGCGACAGTGCCTTGGAGCATGCGAGGGGCCGACGCTAGCTGTTCCCGCACTACCGGCGGCGCGATTCCACCCCCTATGCGGTTTCCCAGTCCTTACGCAGGATCTCGTACAGGGCATTGTGCCACTTCCCCATGTGCCAGCCGTTGCCCTTGAAACGGTCCTCGTACTTGTCGATGGCGAACGCACGCGACCTTACACAGCACCCTGCGCCACGCATGTAGGCAGGCACCGCCTTCAGCATCACCATGCCGTGCTTGCCCGTCTGTACCCACCCGTTGTTGATCGGGAAGAACGTGTCCAACAGGTCCAACATCGTCGCGATCTCGCCAGCCGCAACGCCTGTCAGGTTGGAGACAAGCTCGACATCATCTGGATCGTCCGGGAAGTAGAATCCGCCCAACGCCTCGGTAAACACCTGGAAGAAGTAGGCGACCATGTGCGCGTTGGGCGCTGACTTCAGTGCCTCCAAGCCCTTGGAGAAGTTCGACGGCAAGAAGATTAGTGTCCACGTCACCTTGCCCCAGGCGGGCTGCGCCTCCGTCGCCTCATCCGGGTTCTCCAGCAGATGGTCCAGCGCATTCTTGATGATCGCCAATCTGGACCGATTGCCGAGGGTCATCAGGTACTGGAGCGGTAGACGCTCGTGCGTGTTCCACGTCTGCTTTCGGAGCGCGAGGGTCTTGGTCGCGTCGCCGCCGGACATATGTTCGAGGATCGCATTGACGAGGTTTGGGGCGTCCTTGTACGCGTCGTAGAGCGCGTTGGCCCTCGACGCGGGCTTCGGCTTGAACATGGACTGCTCGACGGCGAATGAGTAGTCCCTCGACGCGCTGACAACCTCCGGCGGGTTCTTCCCCTCCGACTTCCACCAATCAACACATCGCTTCTGGGCGATTCGGTCGGCGATGCGGCTCCACCAGAGCGCCTCGACAAGAAGGTGCAAGTTGCCATCTGAGATGGTCCTCGCCATGGGGAAGCCCATGCCCTGCACGTCATTGAGGTCGTCCATTTGGAACTGTCGGGTGTCCACAGCCGAGTTGGAACAGAGTTCCTCCAGTCCTTCCTGCTTCTGGGCATCGGCAGCCTTTCGGTGCACGAGCCATGCTCTGTGCATTCCGGTGTAGTGCGTCTGCCCGATCAGCTTGAACAGGTCGTTGAACCCCCACCCTCCGGACTTCACCTCGATGATGATGCGGGCGAGATAGTCGTCGATGGGTGTCGCTACAGCGTCCAGCTCCAGCAGGTCCGCCGAACCGGAACGGTAGCGCAACCTGCTCTCGACGTAGTGTCCGGACGCGATCAACATGGCCGAGATGAGATCCTCGTAGACGTACTCCTTCGGGTCGTCCGGCAGCTTGATGGTCATCTCGCAACTCCCGCCTGGAGCCTTCCAGGGCTTCGGTGTGTTGGCCCAATCTCGACTGGCGGTCGAGCCTGACCTCGTCGAACGTCTCTCCATGCTTGTGAGGGCATCATTTGGACGCCTCGGTCTGGGTCAGCGTCGCATACACCTCGTCCAGCACCTTCTTCTTCAAGAACGCCAGGATGTCGGAGTCCGCGAAGACCTCGTTGATGAAGTCCCCGTGCTTGGCGTGCCGCTCCACCAGCGCGTCCTCCAGGGCCGGTCCCCCGACGTAGTCGAAGTTGGCCCGGTCGTTGGCGGCGGCGGCCTGCTGCACGCTGGCGTCGTCGAGGAGCTGCTTGGTGACGCCGTCGAGCAAGTCCTGGGCGTCGAAGTCGGTGCCGAAGCGGTCGTTGACCACATCGATCAACGCCGACAGCTTCTCGGTGTCGTCGTTGACCTTGCCGGTGCCGGTCTCGCTGGGGCCGTACAACTCCTGGGAGCCATCGGCGGCGAGGAGCAGGTCGCCCTCTACGACCTTCTGGAGCCGGTAGTACTTCATGGCCACGTCTTCCCCCAGGTCGAGCTTGGGGGACGCCTCTGAGGCCGAGGGGAGCTTGCGGAGCAGCATCTTGCCGAAGACGTAGAGCTTCTCCAGATCAGCGTCGGAGAACGGGACGATCTGCGCCATGAAGCCGTACAGGTTGATGAACGCCTGGAGCTGCTTGCGGAACTCCTCGGCGGGCTCCTCGTCCTTGTCCTTGAAGCGGTCCACCGAGGGGTCGAGGGCGGCGTTCATGGTGGCGTTGTCGCTGGGGCGCTGCTTCTGGAGCGGCTTGAAGAACACCCGCGCGAAGCGGTCCACGTCCTGCTTGTAGTAGACCTGCGCGGCGTCGAGCTTGCCCTGAAGCTCGTAGAGGCGCTGGGGGTCCACCGTCTCGCGTACCTCCGTTCCCTCGAAGAAGGTCTGGAACGAGCCGAGAATGCCCTTCCCGGGCTTGCGGCGGCCGTCCTCGCCCATCTCCCCCAGCTCGCCGCGTTCGTTGACGAAGTCGAGCACGAAGGTCTCCTCCTTCCCCGCGTGGGTGCGGTTGAGGCGGGAAAGGGTCTGCACGGCCTGGATGCCGTCGAGCCGCTTGTCCACGTACATGGCGCAGAGGAGCGGCTGATCGAAGCCCGTCTGGTACTTGTTGGCGACCACGAGCACGTTGTAGTTGTCGCCGCTGTACGCCCTGGGCAGCTCGGACTCCTTCAGCGGCTTGCCGGTCTTGGGGTCGGCGTTCATCTCGGGTTCGGTGTACTTGACCTCCGGGTTCACGTCGTCGGTGACCTCGCCGGAGAAGGCCACCAGCGTGCCGATGTCGGTGTAGCCCTTCTCGGCGACGTACTTGTCGAACGCCTGCTTGTAGCGGACGGCGTGGAGCCGGGAGCCCGTGACCACCATGGCCTTGGCGCGGCCCCCGAGGCGGTGCATCACGCAGGAGCGGAAGTGCTCCACCATCACCTCGGTCTTCTGGGCCACGTTGTGCGGGTGGAACGACACGAAGCGGGCGAGCGCGCGGCTGGCCTTCTTCTTGTCCAGCTCGGGGTCGTCCGCGATGGACTTCACGAGCTTGAAGTAGGTGGTGTAGGTCGTGTAGCCGCGCAGCACGTCGAGGATGAAGCCCTCCTCGATGGCCTGGCGCATCGAGTAGACGTGGAAGGGCTCGTAGATGGGCTGGCCGGTCTCGGGGTTCTTGCCCACCTCGGTGCCGAACAAGCAGACGGTCTTGAACTTCGGGGTCGCGGTGAACGCGAAGTAGGACATGTTCTTTGGCAGGCGGCGGCGCTCGGCCGACCACTTCGCGAGCTGGTCGGACTCGCTCGTGCCCTCGCTCTCATCCTCCTCATCGGGGATGCCGATGATGTCGCGCACGGCCTTGGCCATGTCGCCGCCCTGGGAGCTGTGGGCCTCGTCCACGAGCACGGCGTAGCGGCGGTCAGGGAGCGCATCGAGCTTGTCGGCCACGAAGCCGAAGCTGTGCAGCGTGCAGATGATGATCGGCGCGTTCTCGGTGAGGGCCTCGGCGAGCTGCGTGGACTTCACGCCGTCCTCGCGGATGCGGCGCACGACCCCGGCCTTGTGGTCGAACTGGTAGATCGTGTTCTGGAGCTGCTGGTCCAGCACGCGGCGGTCGGTGAGCACCACGACGCCGTCGTAGACCTTCTTGTCGTGGTCGTCGTGCAGCGAGGCGAGGCGGTGGGCCAGCCAGGCGATGGAGTTCGACTTCCCTGAGCCCGCCGAGTGCTGCACGAGGTAGTGCGTGCCCGGCCCGTTGACCTTGGCCGAGGCGACGAGCTTCCGAACGGCGTCGAGCTGGTGGTAGCGGGGGAAGATCATCGTCTCGCGCTTGTGCACCTTGCCGTCGGCGTCCTCCTTCTCCTCGACCTGCAAGTGGATGAACCGGGCCACGATGTCGAGCAGGCTGTGCCGCTCCCACACCTCCTCCCAGAGGTAGTGAGTGCGGTGCTTGTCCCCCGCAGGCGGGTTGCCCGCGCCGGTGCCGCGACCCTTGTTGAACGGCAGGAAGAAGGTGGACGTGCCTCGGAGCCGGGTGGTCATCCAGACCTCGTCACTCCCGACGGCGAAGTGGACGAGGGCGCGACGCTTGAACCGGAACATGGGCGCGTCCGGGTCTCGGTCGTGCTTGTACTGCTTGATCGCGTGGCCCGCCTTCTGGCTGGTCATCGCGTTCTTCAGCTCGCAGGTCACGATGGGGATGCCGTTGAGAAAAAGGACGATGTCCAGCTCCAGGCCGGGCTGCTTGGGGTCGTGATGGACCTGGCGGACGACCGCGAGGCGGTTGGCGTCGTACTTGGCCTCGACCTCGGGGTTGAGGCTGTGGGCGGGGCGGAACGTCGCGACGCGCAGCTCGGAGCCGTAGAACTTGAAGCCATGCCTGAGGACGTGGAGCAGGCCAAGGTCGCGGGTGGCCTTGTCGAAGCCTGCCAGAAGGTTCGACCGGAGTGCCGTGCCGTGGATGGCTCGCTGCTTGGCCCACTTCTTCGGCTGGGTTTCCTCGATGTAGCCGAGGAGGTCGTCGGGCAGGAGCGCCAGGTCGGGGTCGTAGTCGCCGGGCTTGCGGGAGACGTACCCGTTGGCCAGCAGGTGAGCCTCGATGAGCGCCTCGAACGCCTCTTCGGAGTGGGCCTTCATCGTGCGCCTCCGAACAGGCCGAGCTGGTCGGCGTCGCACTGCGAGGGCGTCGGAACGCTTGTCTCTGCCTTGGACATGTCGAGCTGCCCTGTGACGGCGGCGGTGATGAGGGCCTGGCGGTACTCGCGGAGGCGTTCGTTCTGCGCTTCTACCCGGCCAAGCACCCCCTTGAAGGCAATGCGGAGTTCACGGACACGCTGCTCGACCGTTCGCTGCTCATCCATCGGCGGAACAAGGAGCGGGAGCCGACCCAGGATCGACGTGTTCAGGTTGTCCATGGTGGACCCGACGGACTGGTCAGACAGCCACTCCGCCACGCCATCAATGGCGATGAAGCTCTCGACGAAACTCGGCATTACGCGACCTGGATCCAGTCGTGCCCGCAGGCTACCGGTCCCACAGAGCCATCCTTGCTCGGTAGGCGTCACCAGTCCGCACCGACCCAGAACTCCTCGTCGAGCGAACACGAGGTCTCCGACCTGCAAGCGGTGGCGGCACAAGCGCTCGGCCGTGTCATCATCTACGGTCTTACGCCAATCGGGCACCAATCCCGCTGGTCCGATGTTCGCTGGGTTCACGATCGGAATGCCGTCGTCCACGTAGTCCGCAGCGCCGAGCTGGCTGCCGAAAGGCCCAGTCTGGAGGCTGTTGGAAACGAATCCGAGTCGAGAGAGTGTCCAGTGGGCCGGGATGTCGCCGATCCAGGGCACGCCCGAGTCCTTCATAGGCACGTTCGGGTCGAGGCCCTTGGTGACGGCCTGATGGATCAGTGCGGCGCGCTTCTCGGCCAGGAGCGCGAGCAGGCGCCCCTTCTTCGCGATGAGGTTGTCGATGGCGGCGGTCTTGCGGTCGAGGAGGTCCGCGATGGCCCGCTGCGCCGGACGCGGCGGCACCGGGAATGGCAGCTCCGCGAAGTCGTCTTTGGAGATGCGCCGGTCATAGGTTGTGTGGCCACGCGTGAGTACCTGGTACAGCGACCAGAACACCGGAGACCGGAACACGTAGTGCGCGAACGAAGGCTCCACGTCGGCACGTAGGTCGTACACCCGGTAGTCCGGGCTGATGACGCCCGACATCCGGGACACCGCGATGCTGCCGTTGTTGAGCCACATCGGATTCACGACGAGTTGATCTGGCTTTACGCGCCAGTAATGGGCCAGCTCTTCTCCTGTTCGCAACCGATTCTCGTCGTCGTGGTGCTTCAGGTTGATGCCGGTGTACGACGACAGGGAGAGCAGGCGACCGTCGTGCTCATCGTTCCGCCGATCGCGGAAGGTCGTGATTCGCCCTACCCGAGTGACCTCCCAGTCCGACGGCACCGCTCCCATCCAAGAGACGTTGTCGGTCCAGTGTCTTGCAGCGCTCACGCCAGCACCTCGGCCAGCAGCCCATCGATCTCCTGCTCCAACTGGCGGATGTCCGCCTCGATGGTCTTCAGCGGCCGGGGCGGGCTGTACACGTAGAAGTGCCGGGTGAAGGGGATCTCGTAGCCCACCTTGGTCTGGGACTCGTCCACCCAGGCGTCGGGCACATGCGGCAGCACCTCGCGCGCCATGTACTCGTCGATGTCCTCCTTCAAGGGGACGTTCTCGTAGTCGCGCAGGTTGGAGTCAGGCTCGGGCTCGCCCTTGGTCATGCACACGGCGGCGGCCTCGTTGTGCTCGCCCAGGGCCGACTCGATGGCCCGGTTGATGCTCGCGGGCACCTTCACGTCCTCGGCCTTGCACGCAGCCTTGAAGTCCTTCCTCCACGCCTTGCGGTCCATGTAGACCTTGGTGGCGTCTAGGCGGCCGAGGACGCGTCGCACCGCCTCCTGAAGGGCCCGGCCCTCCGCGATCTCCGCCTCGGCCTTCTCGCCCTTCTTGCGGCTCGTGAGGAGGTTGTTCCATGACCGCTCGTCCTCCAAGCGCTCGATGCGCTCGGGGCTGGCTTGGAAATCGAGCTGGAGCGGACGCTCCACCCGGATGCGGTGGAAGCCGAAGTCCTCGTTGTCGAAGACCTTGACCAGCGGCCCCTCCTCGAAGTCGGCGAACAGCTTGGTCAGCTCCTCGATGTGCTCGTCGCCCAGCTCCTTGCGCTTGTCGCCGAGCGACTTCCGCATCTTCTGGAACAGGTCCACGCCGTTGACGAGCTGGACCTTGCCGACGCGGTGGGCGGGCTTCCGGTTGGTCACCACCCAGATGTAGGTGTTGATGCCGGTGTTGTAGAACATCTGGTCGGGCAGGGCGATGATGGCTTCGAGCAGGTCGTTCTCCAGCAAGTAGCGCCTGATCTCGCTCTCGCCAGACTCCGCCGCGCCGGAGAACAGGGGCGACCCATTGAAGACGATGGCCAGGCGGGAGCCGCCCTGCTCGACGGGCTTCATCTTCGACAGCATGTGCAGCAGGAAGAGCAGGGAGCCGTCGTTCTTGCGGGGCAGGCCGGGACCGAAGCGGCCCGCGTGCCCCTTGTTCTCGTGCTCGTCCTTTACGGCCTTGGCGGCCTTGCTCCAGTCCACGCCGAACGGCGGGTTGGAGATCAGGTAGTCCACGCCGAGCTGCGGGTGCTTGTCCTCGGAGAAGCTGTTCCCGAGCTTGATGTTGTCGGCCTGCTGCGCCTTGACCAGCATGTCGGCCTTGCAGATGGCGTAGGACTCGGGGTTCAACTCCTGGCCGAAGACCTCCAGGCGCGCCTCGGGGTTCAACTCGGCCAGGTACTCCTCGGCGACGGACAGCATACCGCCGGTGCCGCAGGCGGGGTCGTACATCGTGCGCACGATGCCGGGCTTGCGGAGGGCCTCGTCGTCCTCGACGAAGAGGACGTTGACCATCAGACGGATCACCTCGCGGGGGGTGAAGTGCTCACCGGCGGTCTCGTTGGATTGCTCCGCGAACTTCCTGATGAGTTCCTCGAAGATGTACCCCATCTCCATGTTCGAGACGCGCTCGGGGTGGAGGTCGATGGCGGCGAACTTCTGGACGATCAGGAAGAGGATGTTGGCGCGGTCGAGGCGCTCGATCTGGGTCTCGAACCGGAAGTGCTCGACGATGTCGCGGGCGTTCGCGGAGAAGCCGTTGACATAGCCGACGAGGTTCTGGGCGATGTGCTGGGGGTCGTTCAGCAGCGAGGCGAAGTCGAGCTTGCTGGTGTTGTAGAAGCTCTCGCCGCTGGCCTTCAGCACCATGCGCTCGCGCAGGGCCTCGGGGCTGTCGGCGAACTTCTCGGCGGCCTCGCGCACGGCGTCGCGGGTCGGGGCGAGCACCTGATCGAGGCGGCGGAGGACGGTGAACGGGAGGATGACCCGGCCGTACTCGGACTGCTTGTAGTCGCCGCGCAGGAGGTCCGCGACGGACCAGATGAAGCTGACTTTTTCGCTGAAGCGATGCACGGTTGGGGCTCCGTTGATCTTCGGGTCGCGCAGTCTACGATCCCTGATGACGCGCGAGCCGGTTGGATCGGACAGGGGCCCTACTCGACGGGGGCAGCGGGTCGCATGATGCGGAGTCGAACAACGAGCTGTCGTGCAAGAGCGCGAGCCGCCGGACTGTGCATCTGGCTGAGCATGGGCAGCACGCGGTGGAGGGCGTCGCCGAAGACCTTCCGGCGGCGGTTGCCTGTGTCGGGCCAGTCCTGGGCGTCGTCGAGCAGGGCGAGCTGGAGGGCGGCGCGAGCGAGCTGGTGCTCTGGCACGGCCTCGGACAGCTCTCGCCAATAGCTCCTGGGGTAGTCGGACGGCCGACCTTGGAGCACCTTCACGGCCATCGCGACTTCGCCGCCCAGGACGGTGATCTCGTCGTCGGTCTCGGGATCGCTGTGGGCGCATCCAACGAGGAGGAGCGCGGCCTCGACCGCGTCGTCGTGGACTCCAGCGTCGCGCAGGTAGGCGACAGCGCGTAGGGCTGTCTCCTTCGCCCACCAGCCCGGCCAGAGCGATGCGTTGAAGCTGACCTGCGCCGGGTGTCGAAAGACTCGGCTGCGGATGTCCAGCGCCTTGCGTGCGAGCGGTCCAAGGTGATGGCCATGGTCGGGCATGAGCGCCTCCATCCGTACTACGCGCGGCGAGACAGTCCAGCACCCCAGGGTTGGGGTTCGAGCCGCCGCGCGTAGTAGGCGAAGGAGGTGTGCATGGACCCGCACACGATGCTCTCGGTGGCCGAGGCCACTCTCGACGCGGCCGCCCAGGTCCGCAGCGACGAGCCAGGTCTCGCCGTTCAACTCGTCGAGCATGTCCGCGCCTGGTTGCTGGACTACGCTGCCGGACTGCAAGGCGAACATTGGTCGGATGCCGTGAGCGCGCTCGCGGAAGAGGCCGTCGCTCATCCGGAGCTTTTGGACGACCTCGCAGCGCTCGTGGACGAGCTGGTGAGAGACGATCTCGACGAGCGCGGCTGCCACACTCCAGGCGAGCCGTGCGATGCGTGTCGGCGTGGCCACCCCTGTCCGATTCCGGGGTGCGAGACCCTCTTCGAGCCCGCCGACCCTGCCGGACCATGGTGAGGGCCGGTAGGCGGCCTATGGACCCAGAGAGGTGGAGGTGCCCTTGGACGACCCTCACCTACTCGACGACCTGCATCGACTCACGCCCAGGCTCTCGCGCATGTCTCGTCGAGATCACTGGTGTCCAGCCTGGCAGCCTGCTCGCCGTAGAAGGTGAGCCCTCTCCCCAAGTGCCCAGTGACGTGGCCGAGGTTCTGGAGCTGATGGGGCGCATGGACAACGGGCGTCGCAAGACGGCGCTCACGGTGCTCCAGGCGCTCGCTGACGAGTCGTAGCGCCCACCCGCCACCCGAGGTCCATCCCAGCGCTGACCAGGGCCAGGTAGGCGGTCTCGACCTCCAGCACAAGCTGGGTCAGATCGGCCTCGTCCTCAACGGCGGAGAGCAAGACACCGAGGGCGTCGGCCGCATCTCGGCGAGCCTCATGGTAGTCAACGTCGCCAGCGACGGCCTCGACCACTTCGGTGGGCACGGTGGCCGGGAGCGGCGCTCCGGCTCGTAGCCGTGCGGCAAGCAGGTGGGCGAGCGCCTGGTCGAGGTGTAGGACGAGGGTGGAGGCGGGGGCAGGCATGCGGCGGTCCTCGGGTCGGAGTCTTCGAGGAGTACGCACGAGGTGTTGATTCTGAAGGCTACTTCGCGGCCAGCGGCCAGTTCGCCATGAACTCATCGTTCCGAGCGTTCCGCGCCCGGAGGCTTCGCCGCAGGGCATCCGTGAAGGGCGCGTTGTTACGGTTGTGGCGCTTCAATGCGATGCGCTGCTCCCGCATGAGCACGGCGATGTCCCCGGTCTCCTTGTCGGCACCGACCCATTCCCCCGAGGCGATGGCCTGTTCGTAGTCCTCGGGTGCGAAGATGCGGGACCGGGCGGCCCATGGCGGAATCAGGTGGTCCTCCCGACCGCCCTCCGAGAAGACCACGATGAGGTTCTCCGGGATGTCCTCGGCGAGGACCATCGAGACCTCCTTCGTGTAGCCGTAGAAGATGATCTCCGGGTGCTTCCGCACGATCGTGAGCCAAGCCCGCAGGTACTCTGGCTCGAAGAAGTCGCCGCTGTCATGCAGGCGAATGGCCCGGACCTTCTTTCGACCCTGGGCTCGGTTCGACTCTCGTACCTCCTCCATCATGTCGTCCAACAACGTGCCGTACACCGCCTCGCGCTCCTCGGTGCCCCGCCCCGCAAGCTCCAGGGCGTAGAGGTTGTTCTCGGCCATCTCCTTGCCCTTGAAGAACAGATTCCGGGCGAAGCAGTCCTTGATACATCCGGCGGCGTTGATGCAGATCAACCGGCCGAGCACCGATTTCCAGGCGGGCAGGTTGAAGGACCAGATCCGGCCGTCCTTCCCGAGGGCCCTCTTCAGCACCTTGCTGGTGGTCTTGTTCTTGTCGTTCTGCTTCGAGAGGTTCAGCTCCGGCGTGTTGATCTGCGGGTACCTGTGCAGGCCCTCGATGCGCGCCAGGCACTCGTCGAGGTAGTCCTCTTGGAGGTCGATGCCGACGGCCACACGTCCGTGCCGAAGGGCAGCGAGCGAGGTTGTGCCGGAGCCGTTGAAGGGATCGAGCACATGATCGTCGGGCCGACTCGTCAGGAGGATGCATCGAGTGGCCAGCTCTACAGGGAACACGGCCCGGTGCTGCCGCTTCTCCGGGTGCCGCTCGTCGCCCCAACCGATCTCCCAGACAGAGCCCAGAGGCTTCGTGCCCCCGGAGAGCGTCGGCTCGACGAAGCCGTTGCGGTCGTAGAAGTAGCCGCTCGTCTTCTTCGTCAGCATCAGGAGCCGAGTGTCGCTCCGCCCCGGACGGCTCTCGCGGGTCTCTGGGCTCGGGTTGAGCGCGGCCCAGATCACCTCGCTCCGAACCACCCACCCGGCCTCCTGAAGCCCCATGCCCACACGTGCAGGGAGAAACAGCACGTTGCCCGCTGCCAGTTCCAGGGGAGGCTCATCCACGGCGTCCGTAGGGCTACATCCTCGCGTGAAGACCCGGCTCCCTCCACCACCACCGACGTGCTTGTCGCCGATGTCCATCCAGACGACGCCGTCGTCTCTAAGCACGCGCTTCACCTCCTCGAAGACCTCGACGACGTGCGCGACGTAGCTCTCCAGCGTGGGCTCCAGCCCGAGGTGACCGACCCAGCCATCCTTCCACGTCACCTCGCGCGTGCCGTAGGTCCGGTGGCCCCAGTACGGGATCGATGTGACGACGCACTGCACGGATTCCTTGGGCAGTCGGCGAAGGGCATCGACCACGTGGAAGCCGTAGTAGAGCCGTGCCCGGTCTCGCTTGGTGCTGAGGGTCTCCGGGTAGGCTGCCTGGATGCGCATCCGCCGGATCTTGCGGTTGGCCGAGAGCGCCTGGGCTTCGAGGGTGCCGAGCACCTCCGGCCGGTCGTCGTAGCGCTTGGCCAACGCCAGTCGTTTCCGAACCAGGGCCTTTCCGCAGCGGGTGTCGGTAGTGGGCTTCCGGACATCGCGGCCTTCGTGGCCGCAGAGTTGGCGAGCCTCCTGCGCCAGCTTCTTCAGGCTTCCGCTGAGCCACTTCCCCCCAGGGAAGTCGCAGAGAAGCATGGCCTCACCGATGAAGACGAGGCGGTCGGCGGTGCTGCGGCGGAATCCGTAGGGGTTGTCGCCGTCGAGGTACATGGCGCACTCTGGAGTCCCACGACCGATTTCCGCGACGTGACGGGCCATGTCGAGCCCGGCGAGGAGTTTCCAGGCTCGCTCTTCCCGCAGCCGCTCGGCGAGCGTCTTCTGGAGATTGGTGACGACTCCATCCGCCTTGTCGATCCCGGCGCGAACTACCGATGGGTCGAGCTGCTGGCGGGGGTCCACGCCCGTGAGATTGCGGATCTCCTCCGCGACGTTCTGATCTGCGGACGCACTTCGAGCGTGCTTGGCCATGATGGTCTTCTCCAGGCCCCTGCTCTCCGCCCCCGTGGGTCTCGTGCCAGTGGGAGTCAGTGTCGAGTGGCGAGGCCGCCATCACCCGACACTAGTTGTACGCGTGCGAACTCGAAGCTCAACCCTGAGAACACTGGATCAAGGTAGGAACTTAGCTTTCAGCGTCCGGCATGCGTGAGTGTCGTTACACCTTCACTACACGTCGTCCCGACCCGGTACACTCCCGGCGTGCCGAAGAAGCGTCGCCGGAAGGTTCTCCAGCTCAGCGTTGCTGACGAGACCCGCATGACCCTGGAGTTCCTCGCCGAGCGGTGGGGGATGCCGATGAGTCGGGTGCTCGATCAGATCATCGCAGGCCGCATCGAGGTGAGCGACCAGACGGTCCCGCATGCGTGGGCCAGTCGATGGCGGGCCCAGGAACACGACGACGACTAGCCCTTTCGGTTGCCAAGCCAGTGCCGCCCCTGCCGCCGCCAGTCCCTCGCCTGGAGCGTCTTGGCCGCGATGTCGAGTCCGGTCTGCCTTCGCCGGGCGGACGTGAGCACGACCTCGGCCAGTGGGTAGTCCGGCACTGCGATGGGGCCCTCGACGCCATCGACCGCCATCGCGATGGCCTCCCACCGCGCGTAGGCTTCCACGCACGAGACCACCCGCACCCTCTGGCGGACGATTCCGTTGGCCGGGGTGCGGATGGTCACGGTCCATCGGCTCCCGTGAGACGACCGGTGGCGGGCCTCGACTAGCGTATGGGTCTCGGCCCACGGTGGAGCCGCCTGCGCCTCCGACGACGACCGGACCTCTCGCATGCGCAGCGTGACCACGACGCCGCCCTGCGCAGGCTCCTCCTGGCGGCGCACCCACTGAGGGTCGTTGGGACCACCGAGCAGGCCCGGCCGATGCACCCAGGCGTCGCCAGGGTGGATGAGGGCTCGGACCTTTCGCTTCCACCGGGCTGCTCGCAGGAGCCCTTCGACATGGGCGGCCAGATCATCGGCATCGAGGCCCAACGCGTTCACCCGCGTGAGGTCCACCACGGCCCCCTTGTTCACGCGCGTGGTCATGTCCGTAGACGACGGAAGTACGGGGGCGTCGGCGGTGGGCTCATGACCCACCGCCGACGCACTCCGGGGCGTAACTCCCTGTAGGCAAAGCCTCCCGCTTGTGGGCCGATCTCCTTCTCTTTCGAGGAGAGAGACTTCCGTGGCGACCCTGCTCTGTGTACTTCCGACAGGAGTAGCAACTCGGACGGCGAGGATGCTGTCGTCGTCGGCTCCTGCCGAGGGCTCACCATCAGACGCGTACACGTTCTCCCACATGGTGGGTTCGACGCACGCCTGATCTGGGTATGCCCAAGAGCACGTTGGCCTCCCAACCAACAACTCGTCTCCTCCTCCCCCAGTGGGGGGCATCATCGGAGCGCTCGGGTGACCTCCTTCATCCACGTCCACGGCATCAGCAGATGAACTCCTCCGATCAGGGGCCCCGCCAGGGGCCCTTGAAGGGAGGGTGAGGTCGGTGCCCTCCTCGGTGGCGGCAACCACCGGGGAGGGCTGGGGAGATGGGTTGATCAGGCCCTCGCGGATCATCCACCGTGCCGACAGCACGCGGGCTCCTGCGAGTCTTCTGATCTGGTTCGGGGAAGGGTTGTTCGAGCTGCGAGCTGCGAGCTTCAACTTCAGGTCGGAGAGCTTGCTGGCGAACACCCTGCCGTCGGCGTTGACCACGGGCATGTCGGTCAGCCCCACCCAGGGCACACCGGCCTCCAGGCCCACGAAGAAGGTCTTGATGAGCGGGATGGGCTGATGCCTGGCGTCGATGATCTGGCTGTCCTTCGAGCCCGTTCCGAGGGGACGGATGTTGTCGAAGTCGAGCCGACGGCAGATCAACCTGAAGCGCTCGAAGGCGGCCTCGGCCTCGGCCTTGCTCTTGGCGAACAGCACGATGTCGTCGCCGTACATGGCGGAAGCGACCTTCGAGGCCCTCAGGAGCTTGACCACCATGCCCATGACGAGGTTCGAGAGCGTGGCGGACAGAGTGTTCCCCTGCTCGACGCCGTGTCGCTCGGCCTTCACGGGCTCCTGGCCCCGCTCCTTCGTATGCAGGAGCGCCATGTTGATGAGCCGCCTCCGGACGGCGCTTGGAAGGCCCAGGCGGCGCAGAGCGGCCTGTATGGCCTTCCGGGGCAACCGGCCGAAGTGGTCTTCCAGATCAACAATCACGGCCCATGGGCCATGCCGCCGGAGCTGGCGGACCACGAGACCGGCGAACTGATCTTGGATGGTGACGCCTTCGCCTTGGACGAAGGGAGGCAGCTCGCCCCGGCTGCGGTAGCTGATGATCTCGGGTGGGATGGCCTCCTGAAACCGGGCAAGGCGTAGCAGATCAGCGTTCGCGAGAGCGAGGAGCATCCGCAGCGCCTCGGGCGGCACGTCGATGGGCCGTCGCTTCCCTGTCCGGTTGTTGGTGATGAACACGCGGCTGGAGAGGGTGGACCGCTGCCCTCTGCGGACCACCTGCTTGGTCCGGACCTCGAAGAAGGTCTCGTCCCCCATGGAGGCCGCCGCGTGGACCATCTGCTTGGTGGTTCCAACGCGGTCGGGCCTGTCCGGGCTGCCTCGGTGGTGGCCGAGCCCACCTTCGATCGGGTCTCCCGCCGTGAGCGAGTAGGCGGCGTTCACGAGCTGCTCGACCGTGTACCTGAACGTCGGCACCCATACCCAGTCGGGGCTCTTGATCTCGGCCAGCTCGGCGCTGATGGTGTGCTTGTTGGCCAGCATCAGGACACTCTCCACACCGAGAGGAGCCTGTCGGTCGCCGCAGGCACCCCGAGCGGGGCCCAGGGCGTCTTCGGGTAGCGGACCAGCACCGCCCGGTCGGTCGTGTCGAGCATCGGGTGCGGCTTCAGGTTGAGCACGTCCTCCAAGCCCTGGCGCACCGCGTGGTGACCGTTGATCTCCGACACCAACGCGACGATTGCTCTGGGGTTGAGCTTCACGGGCTTCGGGATCAGAGCTGTCGGCACCGCGTGGTCGGCGAGGAAGCCGACGACCACCATGTCGTACTGAACCTTCGAGGCGCGGCGGAAATAGCCTGGGCAGGTGTACTCGGAGTCCACCGCGTGGACGACGACATTCGAGTTCAGGCTGGCCGAGAGCACCTGCGCGCCGACTGAGTGCCCGAGCCCCAGCGCCAGAACATGACGGCGTTCGGAGGTTGTGGTTGAGACCGGGACCGATGCGGCAGCTGCGACGCCGAAGAGGATGTCGTCGAGCACGTCGTCAAGATCAACGTCCGTGGCTGGATCCCGGTCGTGGAAGATGTCTGCCAGGAGCGCCATGGCCTCTACAGGCGGGCGTCGATGGTCGGCCCAGTAGTCGAGCCCGGTGGACCGGCGGTCCCTGTCCGGGGTCCACGTGGCTTCGATGATCTGGGTCTCGCGTGCGACATCGAGCCTGTTGGGCAGCAAGCCGACCCGCTGGAGGTCTGCCCCCGCGATGGGCCCGCCAGCGTCCGACTGACCCCTACGCCAGCGGTATGGCGCTCCCCCAAGTGCGTACCGGCGCTCTTGCCCGGCCTCCGCCACGGTCATCTCGATGGCCCACTGGGCGCACACCCGGATGCTGCGCTCGAACGTCTTGGCCGCGAGCGCCCAACGGTAGGCGTCGATGTACAGCCGCTCCCGGGTCTCGTTCGAGTAGGGCTGTCGAAGGACTACTTCGTGGAGGGCTTCTTCCAGGGTGGCGAGCGGCATCACCCATCGATCGAACCGGCGACCAGCGGCCCTGTGTGCCGCGCCGTAGGGGGGCACGGCCGTGAAGTAGAGGGGCTGCTGGCGCAGGCGTTCGATGAGCTTGGGGTTGCCGATGTGCGCCACGGAGATGGCGTTGGTGTCCCCCCCGGTGGGCTCCTGAGCGGGCACCTCGCAGAGGAGATGTTCGCGCCACCGGATGTGGAGCCGCTGGACCCGCTGGTGGAGCTGCCGCTGTACATGTCGTCCACCAGCAAGCCCACGTGGAGCCGGGCCGACGGGCGGTGGGCTGTCGGCAGGAGGTCGCGGTGTCTGGCCGCTGAAGGTGTGCGTGTGCTTGGTCATGGTGTTCGTCGTGGTGTTGGTCAAGGTCGGCTCGGTCTCGGTGTGGCCCCGGGAGATGCCTCTCCCGGGGCCGGACCAAGCACGACTGGCGGCTGCGACCCCGCCTGGTGCACCTGTACCCACGGGGGCCAGGTGCCGAACCCACCTGAAGGCGGGTCTCATCAAGGGCAGGCCATAGGCCAGCTACCGGACCTGTCGGTTGATCCCGAGCCACCGGATTCGGATCATGCCGCTCGCCCTGGCCGCCGGGTGGGACAGCCCAGGAGCCCGTCAGGCAGGGCGCTCCAGCGCTCCATGTCCCACATGCACCACCTGCCACGGAGGAGAGGGTCGGCGTTGAGCCGCAGGGGTCCGGGATCAACCTACTGGGCAGTGGGACAACCAGGC
>Ga0316209_1001589_pt1 | contig 22437 bp, 18 predicted proteins | sample 6monopyrite_MG_FD_204945 | JGI IMG/M metagenome (GOLD analysis project Ga0316209, IMG submission 204945) | Microbial mat bacterial communities from mineral coupon in-situ incubated in ocean water Damariscotta River, Maine, United States -... | ecosystem: Environmental > Aquatic > Marine >...
TGAACGCGAAAAACTTTACGCCGATGCTAAATTAAAATCGACCAAGAAAAATCCGGGCGCTAAAAAGACAAGTGCCAACAAGCGAAAACCAAATACTTCTACTAGCAAGAAAGCGAATTCCTCAGCGAAAAAACGCAAAACATCATCAAGACGGTCGGCTGGTAAGTCTTCACAAAGCAAGAATAAAAAAGGCAATTAGCTGAATATGAGCAATACCGATAAAATTTATGGTATTCATGCGGTGGAAAGTATTTTGTCTCGCAATCCGCAAAATGTCATATCACTATTTCTATTGAAAAATAGAAAAGATAAAACGTTGCTACATATCGAGTCTTTGGCTAAGAAGGCCGGAATTAAATGCCAAAGCATAGACCGAAAGAAAATGGATGACAGGGTTCATGGCAATCATCAAGGAGTGATTGCTGAAGTTAAAGTCATCGATGCGATGATGAACGAAGGCCAATTGTTAGAATTGGCCGCCAACTCGGAAAAGCTCTTTTTATTAGTATTGGACGGCGTGACTGACCCGCATAATTTGGGAGCGTGCATTAGAACTGCCGATGCAGCGGGTGTGAACGCCATTGTTTTACCAAAAGATCGTTCGGCGTCGATGAATGCCACGGTCAGGAAAGTCGCTTGCGGCGCCGCTGAAAATGTTCCTTTGGTAAGGGTAACAAATTTAGCAAGATTTTTAAAACAACTCAAAGACGAATATGTGTGGATAGTTGGGACCGCTGGCGAAGCGGTATCGGACGTCTATCAAACTAACTTTGGTCCCAAAACTGCCATTGTTATGGGCGCAGAAGGTGCCGGAATGCGTCGTTTAACGCGCGAGCACTGTGATGAATTAATTAATATTCCAATGAATGGTAGCGTCTCAAGTCTTAACGTATCGGTTGCTACTGGTGTTTGTTTGTTTGAGTATGTGAGGCAACAAGGTTTAAAATAAAACTGATCGGTGCGCGTGATAGCCGTTTGTGATCTTGAGCGCACAAATCCGATTAATAATAAAGGGAAATCTACTATGTTATCGAGTTTATCAAGAAAAATTTCTATCATCCTATTTTCATTAGCGTTTGTTTCAGCCTGTACTGAAAGCAGTGATCCGGCAAATCAATCAGATAAAACGAATAAAATTAATTCGAGTGAAGCAAACAGCCCGCAGATTGAGTTAACTGAAGATGCCCGCTTCGAAAAATTCAAGAAAGAATTTATGGAAAAATTTTGGCAGGCTAATCCAACCTATGCACTATATTCCGGTTACTATAAATACGATGACCAATTAGTAATTCCAAATAAACAAGATCTAGAACGCAGTTTAGAATTTATCGAGTCAACCAATAAAAATCTCGATCAGTTCGATCAAACAAAGCTCGATAATAATAATGCCAGCGATTTTTATATTATTAAAAGACAGTTGCAATCTTATCTGTGGTATCTCACCGAATTCAAATCCGGAGAATGGAATCCGTCTAATTACAATGTCGCCGGTGCTTTTGGTTTGATTTTAAATACCGAATATAAATCGCTGGATGAGCGCTTAAGAACCATTGCAACTCGATTAACCAATATTCCTGCTTATTATAAAGTCGCGCAAGAAAATATCACAACGCCAACCTTGGAACATACGACTCTAGCGATTCAGCAGAACAAAGGCGCGCTGGGCGTATTTGAAACAGACATTCCCAAAAGTTTAGCGAAATCAACTTTAAGCGAATCTGAAAAATTAGAAATGGCAGTCAAACTTGATTCGGCGGTCAAAGCGATTAATCGATATCTTGTTTGGTTAGAGCAAAAGAAAGCGCAAATAACCGACGGCGGTGCTCGAGATTTTCGGATCGGGGAAGTGCTTTATGAACAAAAATTTAAACATGATATTGTTACTGATTTTTCTGCCAAAGAGTTGTTTCAAAAAGCTAATGAAGCGAAACAAGCACTTCACCAACGTATGACTGAAATCACCAAATCCCTTTGGCCTAAATATTTCCCTGAAACCGCCTTTCCAAAAAATGAATTACTTGCTGTTAAAAAACTGATTGACCATTTGTCGGTTAAACATATCGATCGCGAAAATTTCGTCAATGAAGTGAAACGTCAAATACCAATTTTGCAAGACTATATTAAACAAGCGGATTTGCTGGATATGGACCCTAGCCGGCCGTTAGTCGTCAGAGAAACGCCTGAATATCAGCGCGGAATTGCTGGGGCATCGGTTAACTCCCCCGGACCTTACGATGCCACTGCGAATACCTATTACAATGTGACGCCGTTAGATAGCTACACCCCTGAACAAGCTGAAAGCTATTTGAGAGAATATAATCATTGGATTTTGCAAATATTGAATATCCACGAAGCGTTGCCTGGTCATTATGTTCAGTTGGTGCATGCCAATAAATCACCGAGTTTAATTAAATCAATTTTTGGCAATGGCGCAATGATTGAAGGCTGGGCGGTTTATTCGGAAAGAATGATGTTGGAATCCGGCTATGGAAATCAAGAACCTGAACTCTGGTTAATGTATAGCAAATGGAATTTAAGAGTGGTAGTGAATACTATTCTCGACTACAGCGTTCAAGTTTTGGGTATGAGCAAAGAAGATGCTTTAAATTTATTAATGAATGAAGCGTTCCAAGAAAGAACCGAAGCTGAAGGAAAATGGCGAAGAGCGACACTTAGCCAAGTACAATTGACCAGTTATTTTAACGGCTACTCAGAAATCTATGAATTTCGGGAAGCGGTTAAAAAAGCGAAAGGAAAGGATTTTGATTTAAAGGCTTTCCACAATGAATTTTTAAGTTACGGTAGTGCGCCGGTGCCGATTATTAAAAAACTTATGCTACAAAAAAATAATTAGGTAGCTTCGAGTAATTATTTGCTAGCGCTATCTATAGATGCAGCTAGATCTTGTATAGAAGTTTTATAGAAGTTGCTTAGAAGTTAAATTGAAGCGAAGGAGGGTTTAGTTTATTCATCTGGGCTTTCCCTTATTCAGTTGCAAGATGAAAGACTATTTATCCAACTGCTAACGATATTTACGCCGACGGAATCGACCATCGCTGAACCCAGTGGAGGCATTTGGTCGCCGGTAGTGCAGTTGGCATTTCCATCTCGACAGTTGATCCGCAAAACTAGAGTAGAATCTGCTGCATCGCCGGGCGTTATAATGGAATTTGCACCACCGATTAAATAGATGGGTGATTGCTCGCAACTGTTCATTTCACTATCGGTACTTTCAATATGAAAATCGATATTAGCATTAGTTGGCCCTCCTTGCTGGTGACATTGGGAACAGTTAGTGTAAAGGTAGGCTCGGGCGCGATCGCGAATAGTCGCATTAGTATCGGAAGGATTGGTTATTCGAGGTAAATTTCCAGGAAAATCGGGAAGTGCTTCGGTAAACAGACCAATATTTTCTAAGGTAGCGAGTTGATTGGCGCTGATTCCGCTACTGGGATACAAAAAATCGCGGTTGAGTTGCCTAATTTCTGGACCTAAGGTATTTCCGGCAATAGTCGTGTGGCAAATTTGGCATTGTGAACTGCTTGGAAAAATATAAGGTTGGTTTTCCTTTTCTGCCGTTTTTCCATTAAGAACCAGTGTCGCGTCGGTTTGTTGATCGTTCCATTCGTAACTATAACCTCCCCAACTTCCATCGGAATGGCGTGCCAATAGCCTTGTTTCTATGCGGCGTCCGTTTAGTTCGAAATTTTTAATTAATACCGAATTAATCGGAAACGTCCAATCACCACTGGCTTCAACGGTAATTTCTGAACCGTCTGCTAATGCCATCCAGCGATCTTTATTTGCACCGTCAGACCAAAAGGGCGCATTGATATCGTAAGGAATTGCTCCAGAACTCATATTAAGTGGGTTGTTGTTATCAATACAGCCGGTTTCTGAAAGTAAATTGGGAAAAGTTCCGGTACCACTTCCTGAGGCTGGGTCGATTTTAAAGATTTGGCCATTTGAAAAATCGAGAAGATAGAGTTCGCCGTCACTGTCTTCGGCAAATGAACTAATGAAAAAAGGTGCATTGATTAATTCCGAATTGACCGCGTTTGGACCTGTTGGATCACTTATTCCCCAAATGGGGCCTGAACCGTAGTCGGTATACAAATAAGTTCCAAATAAAGATGGAATGGCGTTTCCTCGATAAACATAACCGCCAGTAATTGAAAAACCTTCACTATGATCGTATTCGTAAATGGGAGCATCGTAGCTATTTTGCGCTAGACAGTTTGCAGTATTGAAGGCGTTATTTCCTTCGTAACATCGCCATCCATAATTACCGCCCTTAGTTATGATATCCACTTCCTCCCACTGATTTTGACCGACGTCGCCGGCAAAGATATCGCCGGTATTTTTATCAAAACTCCAGCGCCATGGATTGCGCAATCCGGTGGCAAATATTTCATCCAATCCAGAAGAGCCAACAAAAGGATTATCCGACGGAATACTGTAATTATTTCCATTGGCGGCGGTATCAACATTAATCCGTAACATCTTGCCGAGTAGTGTTAAATTATTTTGCGCTCGATTTTCTGGATCGCCTGCTGATCCACCGTCGCCTAAACCAATATATAAAAAGCCGTCCGGGCCGAATAAAATATTACCGCCATTGTGATTATTATAAGGTTGATTAAAACGCATAATTTCAAGTTCGCTAGTGGTATCGAGAGTCGTTGCTGAGGTTGCCGTAAATCTTGAAATCACCGATTGGTGATTTTCAACCCCTCCGCTTGTTGAATAGTATAAATAAACGAAATTATTATTGGCAAAATTAGGATGAAGCGCCATACCGAGTAAGCCCATTTCGTTACCGAGTGTCGAAACTCTGTCGGTGAGGTTGGCAAAAACGCTGGCATTAACATCGTTACTCAAGAAGGTCCGAATGACTCCACTTTGTTCTACAACATACCAACGAGAAAGGTTAACCGGTGACTGTCGAAGCGCAATCGGACGATTAAAACTCAGGTTAGTAAACACTCGATTGAGTTCAATATTCGAAGAAAGAACCGGAGCATTCGGTAATACACAAGTGGAATTAGAGGGCCTAACCGAAAGCCCAAAACTCGATTCTTGCACATCGGTTATGGTTATTGATAAGTCGATACTCGTCGACAAGGATGCATCGCTGGCGGTTACTTGGACCAAATAAATATTATTGCTATCGGCGTCAAGCGGGTTTTCAAAATCGGCGGGGTTAACTAAGGATAATGCCGCTGAACTGCTATCAATTGAAAACAAACTGAGGTCACTACCGCCGGTTAAGCTGTAACTAATCGGATCATTGTTAGGGTCGGTTGCCAATATGTTGGCGATTAAGGTGGTATTTTCTGAAATTGTATAGTTATTTGTGGCGGTAAAAAAAGGCGCACTATTCGAGTTACTTCCGTTACCTCCTCCAGCGCTACTAGAAGAACCACCGCAACCGATAAATAAATAGCTAACCAATAAAATCAAGAATGAACGCAATATTGAAGCCATAGTCTTTTCGCCTATAGTTGTTTTATTGCCTCGATAGTACTCCTACTTTAGAAAAAATGTTGTGAATAATGGCGCAATGGAAGGAATTAATTTTAGAATTAGAAAGAGAAGCCGTTAAACGTCGTCTAATAAAAGGATAGTCAATAGAATTATTGCTGAGAAAAAGATACCTCCCTAATTACTTCAAGCCAAGAAATAATGTAGGAGGATATATACCCGTTTTCAATGAAGATGCAGGATTCAGCAAGGCTAGAAACAGCCAGATTTGAGGCGAGGAATTTTAGGGCTAGTCATTAATGTCCACGGATGGACTGAATGCAGATATTGCAGGAGCAAATATCTGCCTAGCGCAAAATTTCTCAACAAAGAAGATGGTTGTTTATAGCCTTGCCCTCCGGGTGCTCAGCTAGAAAACTTGACCGGCATTGCCACTCTCGGTAAGGACTAGTCATTGTCTTCGAGTGGCGCTTTGTTCAAGTTTCCTAGCTGAACACTGAAGCATGCATCTTCATTGAAAACGGGTATATTAGTTGATTTCGTATATCGTTAGCGGAAAAAGTTTTAAATTTGTCTCGAAGATGAGCCTTCGAAATGTTCGTTTAAATGCGAAAAGCGTAAAAATTATTTATTCTGAGCAATCCCAACATCTAACCGTTCAAACCAATTCAAAAACTCTTGCACCATTTCGCCTTTGAAAAGTCCGCCATGTTGTGGCGCCATTATATCAATGTCTAATTTTCTGACTCGAGCAATCCAATCATCTTTGGCTTTATTAGAAGGCATCCAGCGTCGATGGAAAAACTCCATTTTTGCGATATGCGCGTCAAAGTCTTCGACAAAAAATGGTGCGTCATCTTTATCAAGTGCCGCGCCAATGTCGCCACTCATCAAAATTTTTGCTTCCTTATCGTAGACATTAAAGTTGCCAGAAGAATGGAGGTAATGTGCTGGAATAAATTGAAGATTGACATTGCCGAGTTGAAAATCACTGCCTTCGTCAGGGATACCATCAAATTTAATATTATTCATACCAAAATGGCGGATAAACGACTCCCAAATCCAGGGCGAGTATAGGGTTGCATCTTGCAAACATTGGTCCCAAAGACCTAGCGATGAAATAATATCCGGATCTTGGTGTGAGGCAAATAGAGCAGTGATATTATCCAGAGAGGTATAACGCAAGACTGAGGTTAGCATTTGGGAAAAAAGTTCGATCCCACCCGGATCGATAATAATGCTTTTTTCGCCATGCATAACCATGTATTGATTAGTATCAATGATCTTTTCATCTCTCTCAGGATCACGGCCAAAGCAAAGCCATTTGTGATTTCCTTTCTGATATAAAGAGATTGCTTTCATAGTTGGTCCTTTTCAGTTGAGCAATATTGAATGATTATCGCAATAGGTCATTGGTTTATTGTAAATGAGATAAATGCCTGCGAGCGGTTTCTAAGTGGTTGTTGATCCGGCTGCCTGCGCTGGAAACTTTATCTGCCACGGAATTTAACGAGCCTTGAAAATCCTCACTCGCACGTGACGCTTCTACTCGGGAGACAACTGAAACAACTTGAGTCGCTCTTAATTCCATTTTTGTTTCGTCTAATCGCTCAAGTAATTCGCGTAGACTGCAGGAAATTTTTCGTTCTAAAAATTTGCGTTCGCTATCAACCCGGTCGTAAACAGCTTTTATTAAATCCACTTCACCTTCTTTGGTACCATATTCAACGTTGTTGAGTCTAATCATAAAACCATGGGTTCGGAATAAATTAGCGGCTATTTTTGTTTGAGAAATAGCAATGGTATTTACACTGGTTGCCGCTTCAATGGTTAATTTGGATAAACCCTCGATAAAACGAGTGATTTCATTGAATCCTGCGGCGGTGGAACCCGCTCGCACCGCTAACGCTCTGGCATTTTTTGAAGTAATTGAGAGTTCTTCTGCAATTGATTGAGCTTTGAAGAGTTCAGAAGCCACATGCGCTACAGAAATAAAGGTTTCCGCTGCGTTATTATCACGTGCCATTATTGGGTATCCTTGCTCTTTATTGTTTGCCTTAACTATAAATAGGCAAAGATCAGGAAAAAATCCAGTTTTAAGACAATAATTGAGCAATTAAATAGCTGCAGATGCTGTTTCGAATTTCACCAGCAAAAATTCCCGCTCTCATTTCGGCAACAAAATATAACAGATTGTATTTAATAGAGTTATTCAGATTGGTTAGACTTGGGCTCTGATACGCTTTGCGGCGCTGACTGTTTCAGTGATGACTACTTTATTACGTCCCTGTCGCTTGGCATCATAAAGGGCATTATCAGCATTTAAAATGGCTTCTCTATTTCCACCTTCTTTACTGAATACTTGAGATACACCTAAACTCGCGGTTAACCTACCAACGATTTTAAAATCTCTTTTTGCGATAGAAACGCGTAATTTTTCAGCTATTATGGCAGCGTTAGATATGGAGGTTTCCGGAAGTAAAATAATAAATTCTTCCCCGCCCCATCTAGAAAGAATGTCGGTAGCGCGTATTTTATTCTTAAGTAAGTTTGAAAACTCCTTTAGCGCTTCATCGCCGATTTGGTGACCGTGCTGATCATTAATGTTTTTGAAATGATCGATATCGAGCATGATAAGCGATAACTTGCTGCCGTATCGTTGCACCTTGGCAAATTCAAGTTGAAATTGTTTGTCGAAATAACGACGATTATTGAGTCCAGTCAATTGGTCGGTAACCGATAAATTTTCTAATTCCCGCAAATAGCTTTGTTCTTTCTCTCGGATCGCCATCACAGTCTTGTAGGCGGCCACTGAAGAAGACTCGAAAAAATAGGCGATAAACACGACCGTTAATGACACCATAAAAAATCTTAAAAACGCCGTTTTGCTCCAAAAGCCATTATCCCAATCACCAATACCGGAATAAACAATCGGTACTAAAATGAGATAGAACAAAAGGATCATTAGTAAACCCTTTCGTGTGCCGAGTATTGGGATCACAAACAGTGGATAACACAAGGTCCAGACCAATCCAAAGCCATGATTTTTTGTGATAAAAGAAAATAGAATTAGAAAAGCAAATAGCATTGTGGTCGCCACTAAGGCAGCAAACTCTATTCGTTTTTTGACAAAAAGATAATAGAGAGACAAGCTGGAAAGCAGGACCAGAAAAGCATCCAATTTGACCAATGTATAGTTTTTAAGAGAAGAATTGATAAAGATAAAGGCTGTGAAAGCGACCAATGCGATAATCAGTAACGCAGAGGTCATTATCAAACGCCGATAAAGAAATGGATTTTTTTCGGTATCAAAGCCTTCGGTTAACTTTTCTTTTATTTTTTTTATCATATCAGTCGACTGCTATAGCATCGAATTGAGTGTTTAACTGCGCGATCATCGGTCAATTTACATTTCAAGGCGGATTGTATTAACAAGTCCCAGCCAATTGTGCAAAAATCGTACTAATGCTAGCACATTTTGAGATATTTTGGTCGAAAAACCACTAAATTCAGCGAGTTGCGTGACCTAGTCGTACTTTTATCGGTTATATTGTGGTTAATTTTGTTTATGTGAAGCAAATGAGAGTCAATGTAGTGCTTATTCCTGTCGCTGAATAGTCTTGAATAGATGACTTTAAACCTTATATCCAGTAACATACGCGTTTTTTCAGAGCCCATAAAAGCGCTCTTTATTTCGACCTAGTTTAGTTCGTTGAAACAGGATAGTTTGGGCAACAAAACCAGTGATTTTTGAAGTCATCTGGTGGTGCATCTAGCGAGTTTTGCAATGCTATTGTTGCCGGTTTGGTAACCTGAGTTGCCTAAAACTTTCTACCGATATTAATGAATGAAATATTATTCAGTTCCAAAAAACTAATTTGGGTTCTTTTTTTAAGGTTTAATTATGCGTAGCCATTATAACGGCGATTTACTTTCAGTAGCGGAAGGCGAAACGGTTTCTATTGCGGGATGGGTTCATCGACGACGAGATTTAGGCGGACTAATATTTCTTCAAATTCGCGATCGCTCTGGCATCGTGCAAGTGGTTATCGAACCAGACCAACCTGAATTATTTGCTAAATGCGAAAACTTGCGTAGTGAATTTGTGGTGACAATTAAAGGCATCGTCCGTAATCGACCGCAGGAAATGATTAACAAGGATATGGCAACCGGTACCATTGAAATATTGGCGAGTGATTTATCGGTACTAAATAAAGCGGCTTCACCGGCAATCTTAATTGATGGGCACGAAGAGGTTTCAGAAGAATTAAGGCTAAAATATCGTTATCTGGATCTACGCCGCCCAGAAATGCAAGAAAAATTATTATTCCGTAACAAAGTCGCCAAAAACCTGCGGGATTTTTTAGAAGCGGAGCACTTTGTCGATATTGAAACGCCAATTCTCACCAAGGCTACGCCTGAAGGTGCACGTGATTATCTAGTTCCCAGTCGAACTAACAAAGGATCTTTTTTCGCGCTACCTCAGTCGCCGCAATTATTTAAACAGCTATTAATGATGAGTGGTTTCGACCGTTATTATCAAGTGGTACGTTGTTTTAGAGATGAAGATTTACGCGCCGATCGACAACCTGAATTTACCCAGCTGGATATTGAAACTTCGTTTATGGACGAACAAGCCATTATGACGATGATGGAGAAAATGATTGGTCAATTATTCAAGCAAACTTTGGCTGTTGATTTAGGTGAATTTCCAAGAATGCCCTATGCCGAAGCGATGCGCCGATACGGCAGCGATAAACCTGATTTGCGGGTAGCCATCGAATTGGTGGATGTTGCTGATTTGCTAAAAGATGTCGAATTTAAGGTCTTTTCTGGGCCTGCTAATGACGAAAATGGCCGAGTTGCCGCGATTTGTGTTCCCGGTGGCGCGGAATTAAGTCGTAAACAAATTGATCAATATACCGAATATGCAGGTCGCTATGGCGCTAAAGGATTGGCGTGGATGAAAATAAAAGAAGTTGGCAAAGGGGTCGAAGGGGTGCAATCGCCTATCGCCAAATTCTTAAGCGATGAAATTATTAATCAGGTTATCAATAATACCAGTGCAAAAAGTGGTGATATTTTATTATTCGGTGCCGATACCAATAAAGTTGTCACTGATTCTCTAGGGGCTTTACGATTAAAAGTCGCGCAAGATCGTGGTTTGGTCGAAGATGCTTGGAAGCCTCTTTGGGTAGTCGATTTTCCAATGTTTGAGCAAGACAAAGGTCAAATGCATGCACTTCATCATCCGTTTACGGCACCTCAAGAAGACGATGTTGAAAAGCTCAAAGCCGCGCCCACTGAAACTTTGTCGCGTGCCTATGACATGGTATTAAATGGTTGCGAGGTTGGCGGCGGTTCAATCCGTATCCATAACCAAACATTACAAGCGGCAATATTCGAAATATTAGGTATTGAAAAGCAAGAAGCCGATGATAAATTTGGCTTTCTATTAGAAGCATTAAAGTTTGGTTGTCCTCCGCATGGCGGAATTGCTTTCGGACTCGACCGATTGGTGATGCTAATGGTTGGCGCTGATTCTATTCGCGATGTTATAGCATTTCCAAAAACAACCACCGCCAGTTGTCCACTGACATCTGCGCCATCGAAAGTTTCGGCGGCACAGTTAGAGGAGCTAGCGGTAGCGACGATTAGTAAAAAATAGAGATTAAAATCGGATTGCCGGCGACCGACTAAGGCTTGCCAGCAAGACTACAAAACCAATTGGAGTATAGCAATGGCAGGGCATAGTAAATGGGCCAATATACAGCATCGTAAAAAAGCGCAGGACTCAAAGCGCGGAAAACTATTTACTAAATTTATTCGAGAGATAGTTGTAGCGGCAAAAAGTGGCGGTGGTGATCCGGATAATAACCCGCGATTAAGAGCAGCAATTGATAAAGCGCTGGGTGGTAACATGACTCGCGATACCGTCGAAAAAGCAATTAAACGTGGAGCGGGCGGTGATGATGGCGCACACATGGACGAATTAACCTACGAAGGTTATGGCCCCGGTGGTTGCGCTATTTTAGTTGAATGTATGACCGATAATAAAAATCGAACGGTCGCTGAGGTTAGACATGCGTTCACAAAAGCCGGTAGTGAGCTCGCTACTTCTGGCTCGGTGGCTTATTTGTTCGAAAAGAAAGGCCAATTGATATTCTCAGCGGAAGTCGATGAAGATCAATTAATGGAAGAAGCTCTCGAAGCCGGCGCTGATGATATTGTAAACCACGACGATGGCTCATTCGAAATCTTAACCAGCGCGGAAGACTACATGTCGGTCAAAGAAACGCTGGAAGCAAAAAACCTTATTCCAGAAGACGGTGAGATTGCAATGTTACCATCGACCGAAGCAGACTTAGATCTCGACACTGCCATCAAAGCGCTACGACTAATCGACCGACTGGAAGATCTAGACGATACACAAAATGTTTACAGCAATGCTCAAATTCCACCCGAGGCCTATCAGCATTTGTAGAACGTTATAATCCTTGCTTGAATGGTTTGCTAATGGGGTGATTGCAAACCAACAACATACTCCTGATATTAAGCTGAACTTCAGGGCGGGATAATACATTTTATTTCTGCTCCTAAAGTTACCTGTCATCCTATGATTTGGTACTGAGCTGAGTTTTGCATTCGCCAGTTAGAATACGCCTAAGCTTTCGTTCTATGCTATATTCCCTGTTAATCTTTTCGACAATCATTCGTAAGCGTTTTATGTCCATTATATTAGGTATCGATCCCGGCTCCAGAATAACCGGCTTTGGGGTGATTAAAATGAATGGTCGAAAAATTGAATATATTGCTAGCGGTTGTATTAAGGTTAAAGACGCTATTCTTTCAGACAAGCTCAATCAAATATTCGATTGTATTTCTGAAGTGGTGCAACAATACAAACCCGATGAAGCGGCTATAGAACAAGTTTTTATGGCAAAAAACGCCGATTCGGCTCTCAAACTAGGACAAGCAAGAGGCGCAGCGATGGTGGCAATGGCCCAACACGCTTTAGTTGTCGCAGAATATTCTGCCCGTCAAATTAAACAAGCGGTGGTTGGAACCGGCGCTGCTGATAAGAATCAAGTTCAACATATGGTGACCAGTTTGCTTGGTTTAAACGCCGCGCCACAAGCGGATGCCGCTGATGGTTTGGCGGTTGCTATTTGTCATGGACACGCGATGCAAAGTGCTTTATTTCAGGCAGGCGCTAAACGAGTCAAACGAGGTCGTTTGCGAGGATAGCATTAGGCTACGGGCTAGACTGGGCGAAAAGGGTTAAGAGTTAAGAGTTAAGAGTTAAGAGTAGTTGCTTGTGTCTAGAAAATAGCCATTTTTGTGGAATGACATTTATTAATTTAGTTTTGAAGAATAAATTGGAAAAGTAATCAATGATTGGTCGATTAAGTGGAACATTATTAGAAAAACAACCGCCCTTTATTTTGGTGGATGTGCAAGGTGTCGGTTATGAATGTCAGGCGCCGATGAATACCATTTACAATCTACCGGAAATTAATCAGCCAGTGATTTTGCACACTCATTTGTCTGTGAGCGAAAACGCGCATACCTTGTTTGCATTTTACAGTTTGGAAGAGCGAAAACTTTTTCGGGAATTGATTAAGGTCAATGGCGTTGGTCCGAAGCTCGCGTTAGCCATTTTGTCGGCGATGAGCGCGATGGAATTTGTAGTGAATGTACGCAGCGGAGAGGCTAATTCTTTGGTCAAAATACCGGGCGTTGGTAAAAAAACTGCAGAACGGTTAATCATCGAAATGAAAGATAAATTAAAAGATTGGCAGGTCGCTGGCGAATCGAAAAGTAACAATGATGACACTTCTGCGTCTCAGTCTAACAATGCCAATATTCAAGAAGCAATTAGCGGACTGGTCGCGCTCGGTTATAAACCACAAAGTGCCAGTCAGGCGATCAGCAAAATAAATGATGATACATTGCCGGCCGCTAGCCTTATCCGGTTGGCATTGAAAAACATGTAAGAATAACTCTTTACTAATGATGGAAAAAACATCTAGATGCTATTAAGAAAAATGTCACGACGTATTTTTTGCATCAGTCTTTTTTTTGGAGCTGGGCTAGTTCAAGCAGAAGATTCGCGAATATTAGCGACTGGTGGTGTTTCTCAAATTGAAGGTGCTGCCGGTGGCGGCATAGTCCCTTGGGCAGTGATTGCAGGATACGCACAACAAGATGAATTTGGTTTTACTGCCAGCGGCACCACCGTCAATACCGATGACTTCCAACTGGATGTGCTGGCCATCGCTTTCGGTTTCGATAATCAGTATGAATTTTCAATAGCCACCCAAACACTTAATCTCGGGCCGCTTCAAGCAAATCTTGGGCTACCTTCAAATGAATTAAAACAAACGGTATACGGGGGGAAATATAAGCTTTTTGGCGACATTATCTATGGTGATTTACCGCAAATTAGCCTAGGATTTCAATACAAAAAAGTCGATGACTTCACTATCCCTAATGCGGTTGGAGCTGTCGATTCTGACGGTGTCGATGTTTATTTGGCAGCCAGTAAATTATGGTTGGAAGGCTTTGGCGGTTATCCCATTTTAACCAACGTTACCTTACGTTCAAGCAGCGCTAACCAACTAGGCTTGCTTGGTTTTGGCGGCGATAAGCAAAGCGCCGAATCATTATTGTGGGAAATTAATGCCAGTCTCTTTATTCGAAGGAATTTAGTATTGGGTTACGAATATCGACAAAAACCCGATAATCTAAATTTTGCTGTTGAAGAGGATTGGCAAGATATTTACCTTGCTTGGTTTTTTGATAAGTCGATTGCGGCAACGGTTGCCTGGACAAATTTAGGCAGCATAGCCGGATTAGATGGACAAAAGGGTCTATACTTGTCTCTGCAAGCGACTTTTTGAGTATCAAGCTAAAACAACAGGTTTAAATATAGGTAGAACTATTTCCTCGTTTGATACCTCTAGGTAAAGAATATGAATAGAAAAATATTTGCTGCTAAAGGATTTATTTAAAAAATGAAAAATATCAATCGATGTTAAAAAATTGCTGGATTAAAAGTTTCAGGCGATTCGAGCTGTTGATTGTCGTTTTGATATTGACTGGTTGTCAATCGATACCAGTGGATAAATCGTCGTCAAATTTGCCGTCACTTTATCAACAGTTAGGCGGCGCTACAGCAATTAAAATCGCGGTCCGAAAAATGGTGGTTCGACTGCATCAAGACCAAAAGCTGAGCGAGCTTTTTAAAGAAACTAACGACGATGAATTAAGACAAAATTTCCAAGATTTTATCTGCCAGTTAACGGACGGCGGCTGTGAATATCAAGGGGCAGAAATGCTAGACATTCATGCGGAACTCTATATTACTAAAGGCGAATTCGACCATTTTGTGAGCCTGTTTATTTATTCCATGGAAGATGCAAATATTCCATTCGACGCACAAAATAAATTGTTAGCACGATTGGCCAAATTACGAAGCGAGATTATCGAATTGTAAATTCAATTTCTTGTCATGGATAAAAAAAAGGTTTTATGCAATGAAAAAAGTGGTTTTTCCTAAAATGGTTTTTAAACAGCACTACCTTTTTGGTTTGCTGTTTTTAATTTCGTGGACCATAGGACTTCAGCAAGCGAGTGCTCAAAGCATAGAGGGAAAAATTACCATATCCGGCAAACAAGCAAAAAAAGCGATGCTTAAAGATGTCGTAGTTTATTATGAACCGGTCAATCAAGTGAAATCCGAAGCGTTAGCGGAGCCTCATGAAGTCATCATGAAAAACAAAGCCTACCATCCTAGAGTTTCGGTGGTTCCGGTGGGAAGCGAACTTAAAATTTCTAATCGAGATAGTATTTTACATAATGCTTTTTCGCCATCCCGCTCGAATCAGTTCGATTTAGGTCTATATGGAAAAAATAAAGAAAAAATTCATTTACTTAACCGTTCGGGCGTTGTGAGGATTTTTTGCAACGTTCATTATCACATGGTGGCCTTTGTGCTAGTCATTGAAACACCGTATTACACTTTAACGGATGAAAATGGGAAATTTAATTTAGAGGGCTTGCCGCCGGGAAAAGGAAAGCTGTTTTTTTGGCACGAACGAGCGAATCGCGTGGTTAAAAATATAACCGTTGTAGCGAATGGAGAGCTGGCCGCAAATCAAAAAATAGCGGTCGATATACCCATTACCAAACGGCGTATTCCAGTACATAAAACAAAAACTGGTAAGAGCTATAAAAAGAAACGCCGAAGAAGGGGGTATTAAAGTGAAAAAGTCAAAGAATAATAAAAAAGGATTTAGGCTCTCGTTAAGAGCGCGAGTTTTTTTAGCAACCAGTCTTTTGCTGATCGTTGCATTAGGAGCAATCGTTGTTCCAACCATTCAAGTGGGAAAAGAAGTCGCCAGTCGCAGTGTCGATGATGCGATTGCCAATAGCTTGGCATTGCAACATTATTTTAGAGATCTAAATAACCGAGAATTACTCATAGTTTTAGACGGTTTTGCTAATGATCCTAATTTCTCAGCCTACGTTGCAGCGGCTGTCGATACACCCGAAGGTGAGATGCACGATTTAGCCTCAATTGAGGATTTGATTCTTGAGCGAAAACAGGATGCCGAGCTCGACTTCATTATGCTGTTAGATCCTCAAGGCAAAGTCATCATACATTCTGATAGTCCGGCAATGACCGGTCGAGATATTTCAAAAAAATTATTTATCGCTCCGGTTATCGAAGAGTTAACTGAAGCAACAGGCATTTGGATTGAGCAAGATCAAATGTATCAAGCGGCAATTATGCCTATTTCTCTAGATTATGATCTAATCGGATTTGTTGTTACTGGGATTTCAATTACTAAAGATCTTGCTAACGAAATGAAACGAGTCGGTGGCGGTGACACCTTATTTATGATTGCCAAAGGTGATCAACTATTAAATGTTGCATCGACTTATGATGTGGCGGAGAGCACTAATCTAGTCGGATTACTCAAAAATGATATTCTCGATGCGCTTGCAAGCTCGACCAGCGGAGGGAAAATTAGTTTCGAATTAGCCGGAGAAACCTGGTCCGTTCAAGTGGTTCCGCTAGCAGCAATAGAAAATCAGCAGATCCCGCTTTTCCTAAGCTTTTCTTCAGAAAGTAAATACATGGAAGGCTATGAGCGGATATTTAATATCATTTTAATTGTTGCGGTGATCACCATTGCGGTTTCAATTATTTTGTCGTTGCTTTTAACCTCTGGGATTTTGACTCCGATAAAACGTTTGGCCAGTGCTTCCAATTTGGCGGCAAAAGGTGAATACAATACTCAAGTTGGCTTAGCCGGTAACGATGAATTAGCGAAATTATCTAATTCAATTGATAGTTTGTTGAGCGATCTTCGTGATAAAGAAGATATGCAAAACTATATCACCGAACTATCCAAAATTTTGCCAGAAGAAACACCCAGTTCTCCTATAATCGATGCCGATCAAAAGTTGCCTGTCGAACTTGGGGAGTTTGCTTTATTGACAGTTGATGTGAATGATCTGATTGATCCAAACGCCCAACCTAAAGACGCTATCCAAAAATTACAAAAATTGAATGATATTATTGTTGGCCAATCGGAAATTTCAGATGGTTTGTTGATTCGTTTAGGTAATGGGGTTTACGTGGTGGCTTTTTCTGAAGAGAAAAAAGAACTGCGGGCTTTTTCAACGGCTGGAGGAATTGACAAAGAATTTAACGATGGAAAGTTCATTAGTGGGCAAATTGGTGCTAAATATTGCATTTCCAGTGGCCAGTGTTATGTCGGAAATATTGTCGCTAATTATGCTTGGCAAAGAGTCATTGTTGGCCGTCCGGTACGTCAAGCGATTAGATTGTTGGAAGAAAGCGGCGTTAATACTATTTTAGCCACTAACGCTGTTTATCAGATGATTAAAAATCCTTTCAAAAATGCTTCAATCGCTATTAAAGGAATGAAAGGAAAAGTTTCTGGAAAAACTTTGTGTAAACTAGACCTATCTGCAGCACACAATTATTTAATGCCACTAACGCCAGAGCAAACTCAACTTCGCCAGACCTTAGTCAGCCACCGTGTGAAACGACAATCGGTGTTCGATTTAGCAACCGGTAGCGTGTTTGCGGAACGCTATGAAATTATTTCTTCGCTCGGAAAGGGAAGTATGGGTTTGGTCTTTAAAGCGATGGATCGAGAACTACAAGAACCGGTGGCAATTAAGATCCTGCGCAAAGAGATTGCGGAAGATGAAGAGCATTTGGAGCGATTGCGTAGTGAAATTAAATTAGCAAGAAGAGTGACACACCCGAATATTTTACGAACTTATGACCTTGGAAAAGTGGATGAAACCCCATTCCTATCGATGGAGTATGTTCGCGGTATGACGCTTCGGTATTTGATTGATAATTCAGGGCGACTTCCTTATTCTGCGGCGCTTCGGGTGACTCGCCAGCTTTGCGATGGAATGGCGAGTGTGCATGAGTTAGGGATTTTACATCGTGATATAAAAGCAGAAAATGTCATGTTAGAGCCTAGCGGAAATCTAAAATTAATGGATTTTGGTATCGCCCGTACGATTAAAAAATCGGAAATGGATAAACTCGATGAAGGGTTATTTATTGGTACACCGAGTTACGCCTCGCCAGAGCAAATCCAAGGCGCGGAATTGGGAGTGGCGTCGGACATTTATTCTTTGGGAATATTAATCAACGAAATATTTACCGGCAAGTTACCGATTCAAGGAAATGATGTGAAAGAAATCTGTTTATCTCACGTCAAAGATCAACCGATAGCACCGTCGGAATTATGGAGTGATATTCCAGATGAACTTGAAGTAATTATATTGAAGTGTTTACAAAAACGTCCGGGTGACCGTTATTCATCAATTCAACAATTGATGAACGATTTGGACGTTTTAAGCGCGTGAAACAGACCCTCAAAAAAATCGCTATTTTTTCAGTGGTCTGCTATTTACCATTGGTTTCGGCTTTTCCAGAAGAAGATTCCAACGGCGAGATCAATACAGAAATATTGTTAGTCAGCGAAAATACTTCAGGATTACCAAATAGCCGTGAGGATCTAAACCGTACACGTTTATTCGTTTGGTCTGAAATCAATGCGTCAATAAGTGAAGATTTTTCCTTTGGCGTATCCTACTATGGTAATTTGGGTACCGACGAGCAACAGGATAATCGCAGAAATCTCGATAATTCGGAATCAAATACCAGCGAAATTGATCAATATTTTCTCGACTGGAATTTTTCTGAAAACGGTTTTATTCGAGGCGGTAAGCAGTATATTCCGAGTAAACTATCGACTATGCTATGGGATAGAAATATTAAAACCGTCGGCGTTAGCCTTAAATACGATTGGCTCGATGAGCAAGACAACGAATATCGGCTGGCAGCGGGTAATTATACTGTCGAACATTTATTTAGCGAAGAAAGTAAATTGGCCTTCGCTGACTTTCATTTTTCACTACCTGTATCAAATATATTACTGACTGCGGGTCTTACCGCCATGCAAGTAACCGACACTGAGTTCTTATTGCAAGATAATGTTAGACGAACCAATACCGCTGTTGCATTGTTGGAAGGATTCGATATTGCGTTAGTCGATTTATCAATGCAATTTTCTATTGCTGATCAATCCGTGAGTTTTGGTATAGAAGCATCGCAAAACTTTGCTCTAGATGATGCTAATCAAGCCTACCGGGTCAATTTTATTGTTGGCGACAATGCAGTCGAAAATGGTTGGCAATTTAATTTGCATTACCAAGATATAGAAAGAGACGCTGCTGTTGCGGCCTATGTTGATGACGACTGGTGGTTCGCCACTTGGATGACGGGTTATCGAGTTTCCGGTTCTTATGGCATTACCGATGATACTTTTGTGCAAGTCAGTTATTTTGACGAAGAGTTGCAGGCAATTAATACCAAGCGAATTTTTTTAGAATTACGTTCGTTTTTTTGAGTCTTATTTTTAAACTCTTATTCTAGAATTCTTATTCTAAACTAATGACTCAAATGAAATTTAGCTATCATTCGATTAAGTGATTTATTGATGAAAATATTTATTATTACACTAGTTTTAGTTTATCTGTTAATTTGTTTGTTATTCTATATATTCCAACGTTCTTTTCTCTATTTTCCTCAGCCCGCTGGCCAAGTTGATGCCACAGGAATATCATTTGATAACAAAGGACAAATATTAACAGGATGGATTTTAAATCCTGGACAACAGCAGGCGCTAATTTATTATGGCGGTAATGCGGGAGCCATCGAAAATAATATCGACTTCTTGGGTAAGGTCGCAACGGATTATTCCATCTATTTGATTCCTTATCGTGGCTACGGGAATAATCAAGGAAAGCCCACAGAGAAGGCACTTTATTCCGATGCGGTATATATTTATGACCAAGTGATAAAACGCCATCAGTCAATCAGTCTAATGGGACGTAGTTTAGGTTCGGGCATTGCAACTTACGTGGCAGCTAATCGTCAAGTGGAGCAATTGATCTTGTCAACGCCCTACGACAGCATTCAAAATGTTGCTAAAGAGCATTATCCTTTTTTACCGGTGAGCCTACTGGCAACCGATAAATTTTTGTCGATAGAAAGAGCAGCAAAAATATCGTCTAAGACATTGATTCTGATTGCAGAAGACGATCGAGTGATATCAAGGGCGAGAAGTGAGGCTTTAGCAAAAGCGTTCGCAGGCGAAATATTATCAAAGCGATTAATAAAAGGTGCGGGCCACAATGACATTTCGTTATATCCAACATATGCAACTGAGATCGAAGAATTCTTGAAGGTAAGAAAATAGTCTAGTATCGATCCTATTACCCTCAGCGAAGATAGTCTTTTACACGGCAGATAATATTCGCTAAAATACTACTCAAACAAACACCTATCTGAGCTTTACAGGTCTAATGATTGAAACCGATCGTATCATAAGCGCAACCCATCAAAACACTGAAGAGCAGATAGATCGTGCTATTCGGCCAAAAACCTTGGCGGATTATGTCGGCCAGAAGAAAGTCCATCAACAAATGGATATTGCCTTTCAGGCCGCTAGGCAACGGCAGGAGGCTCTCGATCATGTATTAATCTTCGGGCCGCCGGGTTTAGGGAAAACTACTTTAGCTAATATTGTCGCGACAGAAATGGCAGTTAATATCCGACATACCTCTGGCCCAGTGTTAGAAAAAGCCGGTGACTTGGCAGCGTTACTGACAAACCTTGAAGAAAACGATGTTTTATTTATTGATGAAATTCATCGTTTAAGCCCTGTGGTTGAAGAAATCTTGTATCCAGCCATGGAAGATTATCAGTTGGATATCATGATAGGCGAGGGACCGGCAGCGCGTTCGATCAAATTAGATTTACCGCCTTTTACCTTGGTGGGTGCGACCACAAGGGCTGGATTGTTAACGTCGCCGCTACGCGATCGATTTGGCATAGTACAACGACTGGAATTTTATGATGTGGCGGAACTTACTTCGATTGTCGAGCGGTCGGCGGGCATTGTTGGTTTACCTATTGATCAAAATGGCGCGAAAGAAATTGCCCGACGTTCTCGGGGAACACCTCGGATCGCCAATCGTCTTTTGAGACGAGTAAGGGACTACGCCGAAGTGAAATCGGATGGTTCTATTACCGAAAATACTTCAGATATGGCGCTAAACTTACTCGATGTTGATAATCAAGGGTTTGACAACATGGATCGTAAATTATTGTTAGCCATTATCGAGAAATTTGACGGCGGCCCGGTAGGACTTAATTCTTTAGCAGCGGCAATTAGTGAAGAAAGGGATACTATTGAGGATGTATTAGAGCCTTTTCTAATCCAGCAGGGCTATATCCACAGAACGCCACAAGGACGGGTAGCGACTCAATCGGCTTATCGGCATTTCGGTTTGAAAACCGCCGAAGAAGAGAAAGAGAAAGATTTATTCGACTAGTTTGTACAAGTTAAAAAATGATGCTTAACCCCGCGGGCTTAATCAATAGGTTAATGCAAACAGCACTTCTTAAATTTTTTGCCACTACCGCATGGGCAATCATCGTTTCTGCCAACACTGCGATGAATATTTTCAAAAGGTTGGCTGATTGGATTCGATTCGATCAAGCTTTCTGGTTCTTCCGCTAATAATTCATCAAACTCTTCGTCGCTTAGCGCCAAATCTTGTCCTAACATGCCCACCCCAGAAAGAAGATTGGGTAAAACCTTAAAACAGCCTTCGGTATCCGGCAATTGCCGATAGAGTTCGGGTTCAGTTTTTGCCATGATCTTTTCGTCAATAAAGCGCGCTAAAATAAAGTTAAGAACCGAGAGTGTGCGCTGCGCCTCTTGGTTTTCCTCAGGCAATAATGCTTGCCATGTTTCGAGTAACCAATCGAAGCCATCCAAATACCCAGTTGAAAATTCAATCAGTGCCTTATTCGGTTTACCGCTAGGCGTTAGCCCTAACTTTTCCGGAAGCACAATAGTGCCGCCTCTATCAAACAGTTGATTGCATTGATCCCACCAAGTAATCAAATTACTGGTAAAAACTTTCACTTGCTGTTCGCTATCAAAATGAGGGGTTTTGTCTTCCGAGATGATTAATTGATCGATCCACTCAGCAGGTTCAATTAAGTCGGGGCTCGATGCCATTGCGGTTATAAAACCGAGTGAATGATACAAACTCTCAAAGGAATCTTTGATTGTTTGCTTTTTAAAGCAGGATTCCAGTGCTTTAATATCGAAGCTAGACATTTCAGGCTCAAATTAGTAATTATCGTTTATAGGCTTTATTGTACCTTTTTTTTGAATAACAAGCATACTACAAAGCCCTATTAAGAGCAGCAACGCAGAAAATGTGACTAACAACGGCTCTTTGTCCGATGGAAGCCAAAACAGCAACGTAATGACAACCGCTGGAATGATAAAATTCATCAGCTTAGTTGGT
>Ga0316209_1001594_pt1 | contig 22407 bp, 19 predicted proteins | sample 6monopyrite_MG_FD_204945 | JGI IMG/M metagenome (GOLD analysis project Ga0316209, IMG submission 204945) | Microbial mat bacterial communities from mineral coupon in-situ incubated in ocean water Damariscotta River, Maine, United States -... | ecosystem: Environmental > Aquatic > Marine >...
GGTCATGCCGCGACGTGCTCGCCGCTCGAGCAGGCGCACGATGTCCGGACGTGAATGGTGTCGATTCATCCCGCAAGGGTGACGACCATCCCCGCCTACGACCAGGTGGGTGTCACGCGACAGTTACCCATGATCCCACTCGCTTCCAGGACGGGTTAGCTCGCGTGCCCGACCCAGCGCTGGGCGATGGCCTGCAGGTCGGGGGACGCCAGTGCCTGCCGGTCGAAGTAGTAACCTTCGATGTGGGCGATGTGTCCGATCAACTCCTCGCGCGCGCTCGCAGACACGCCATTGTTGGCCTGGATGTCCTTTAGCAGCCCGATGACCGTAAAGGGCGAGACCGTCTCGGGCATCCGATACCGAGTCGTATCGACATCTCCGGTTGGCCTGCGTCGCAAGTACTTGAATACCGCGATGCCGGCCGCGGAAAGCAGAGCGACGCGCAGGGCCCAGGTCCAAAACCCAGCAGTGTTGGTCTTGCCATAACTCTCTTCCAACGAGATGTTGGCGCCCACCGAAGCCAGGTCAGCATCCACGAAACGCTGGTACTCCATTTCTGCCTTCGCGTTGCGGACGGCACCGAACTCGAAGGTCTCCGGTAGCTCTTCAAGGTCTTGCTTCGCTTCCATGGCGACCATCCAAATGCGTTCCGAGAGCACGGCCGTCCCCTCGGCCTCTTCGTCGAACTTCACTACGGAATTGCCCTGGTCGTCGGTAGCAACGATGTCGAAGCCTTCGGGGGCCAGGTCCAGGAAGTTGTCCAAGTCGGGCAACAGACCAAGAGCGCTGGCCTTGACTTCGAGTAACAGCTTGCCGTCCCGGGCCTGGCGTTCGTCGAGGCTCTGCGTAACGCGCAGATCACGGTAGGGCCGCTCGGCTCCCTCATCGGCGGTCGCGTTGATGGGCAGGGGCGCCGACTCGGCTGGCAACACCGCATATCCGGTAGTGTCCATGAAGTCGAGGTCCAGGCGAACGGGCGGAATTCGGTCGACCTCGGGGCCGCGCGCCTTCATCAAGACGTAGGCGTAGGGTGTGATACGCCAACCATACTCCTCTGTTGCGCGAGAGTTGGTATCTGGATGATTGAAGGTTATGGAGAGCACGTCGAAGTGCTCCGCGAGAGACTTGCGTGCGGCTTCGTCGAACTTGTCTCGGTAGTCTTCGGGCGGTCGGCCGTAGTTGAACCCGAACGGGTTGTTGTTCTGGTTCACCATGTACTTCGAAAAACCGCCGGCTTCGCGCTCGATGGCTCCCGTGTGGCGAATGTTGATGAACATCCCGAACGCTTCGTCGTGGCCCACCTCGCCGTTGCCATCAATAGTGGTCTCTAGCTTGATCTCGGTAACCAGGTCGCCGTAGTAATCGGCCACCTCCCTGGCGTCCCGGGCTCGAGGGTGGTCGCCGACGATCTCGAGTCCTGCCTTCACGTAGCGGAACTTGACCGCAGGATTGAGATTGCTCATGCGCGTGAAGATCGAGTTGGCGAAACTCGCCAACGCGCGCTCGGAGGCTTCCCGGGGCAAACGGTCGAGTGAGGCTCGGATCAGAGGATATTGTTCTTCGGCTGGAAGTTTCTCGTGATCGAGCATCTTCAAGTCACAGGCGCCGAGGCTCGCATAGAACCAAGTCTGGTACAGCTCGACCGATTCTTCGTCGAGCTTCAACTCCGGAGCTTTCGCCTCGTAGAGCTGCGCCGCGCGAGCGAAGTCCGTCAACGCATCCCGGCGGCGCCCGGCGAATTCGGTGCTCTTGGATACTTCCTGGCGGTAATTGTTCTCGTCGTGGGCGATCGCGGCGCGCGCCAGCAACAAGGACCAGGAGTCGGGGTGGGCTAGCAATGCCTTGCTCGCCACTTGCTGGGCGACTTGATAACCGCGCAGGATCTCGTTCTGAATGTCCTTCTGACGGCGCTTGGTCTTGTTGTCCTTTTGCACTGCCGGCTGACGCCAAACATCCCCCAAGTTGGTGCGCATTTTCTGCACCAGATTGGACAACGTTTCGGCCTTGAGTCCGTCCATGTCACCGAACACTTGTTCGATGGTTCTGAGTTGGAAGACTTCCGCTTTGCTGTGGGCGCTGGTGAAGGCCGAGGCGATCAACTCCTCGTCGATGTCGGCTATGGGCAATTGCCGCAGTCGCTTGACCCACTCCGCCAGGGCTTCCAGGTTGCGTTCCTGCTTCGAGCGCGTCAGCGGAATGCCGTTGGCGCGGGCGTCGAAGCCATAAATGAACATGAACTGGTTCGTGCGCTGCTGGGTAGCGTTGGGGTTGTTGTTGCGCGCCCAGACGCGCAGGAATTCGTGCACGAGCTCCTTGGCTTGCTTCGGATGAACCTTCGCCAAATTCTCGATGTAGGGGAAGGCGTCCGATTCCTCGTTGACTTTGAGCAGGAGCTGCGCCGTGACCATGTCGAACTTCGGCCGAATCCCTCCCGGAACCAAGTCGAGCCACTTCTTGCCCGGGCGAATCCGAAGCACCTCATCTGTGCTGAGGGCCGTCGGGATGTTGCGGTTGTTCGACCCTCTGTTGAAGCTCGAGTAGAAGACGTTGCCGAAGACGTCTTGGGTGACCGAAGGACCGCGGCTGGTGGACTGGTCGTAGGTGTAGGAGTGAATCGCTTCCTGCAGCCAGTTGCCCGCCAGCAGAGTGAGTGTCGCGTGCCACTCGGCGGCCCGTTCCGGCGCGGCCACGAGTAGGGCTTCCGTGGCATTGGTTTGCAGCTGCAAGCTCTCGAGTCGTTGGGCCGCTTCCTTGGCCTGGTCGAAGAGTCCCTTAGACGTTCCGGAGCCAATCACTCGCAGGATCTCCATGCCGCGCTCGGGACGGGAGGTGAAGCTCTCTTCCAGCCAAGCTTGACCGAGTTCTTCGCGCACGTCGGGGGCGATGGCCACGGCGATTCTGAGGGCTTCTTCCTTGTCTTCGTCTTCTACGGCTCCATCGGCCAGAGCTGCTTGAGTCGTAAACCAAGCTTGCTCGAGGTGCTCCACTCTCTGCTCCTCGGCGTAGAGGGCGCGGTAGTGGCGGGTCAAGAGGTTGAGCACCTCCCGTTGGTTCTCCTCAACGGCGACGGCGGGTTCGGGTAGAAATTCTCCTGCGTCTAGCGGGAATCCGGCTTCGATCAGCATTCGCGCGAACTGAGGCTTGGTGATGATGAGTTCGTCACTGGCGAAAGCCATGCGAAACTCAATCAAGCAACCATCGAGCAGGCTGCCTTCCGCGACGCAATGGGCCAGGAGCGCTGCCAGCTTGTTGATCTCCGCGTTCTCGAGTCTATTCGGAGCGCACGCAACGAGTCCCCGCAGGTCTTCAGGTGCAAAGAAGTTCTTCTCGGCGTAATTTGCCAATGGACCTGAGACCCGAACCGGACCTGCGACCAGGGAGGTCAGCAGCTGCTCGTAAGCACTCTTGGCCTCGAAGTCTTCGAGCTCGGATAGGTACACCTGAATTCCGGACCAGTCCCCCAGGCTTACCATGCGCTTGAACTGCTCCATCTCCCAGGCGAGCAGTTTCTTCTCGGCCTCCTTGGCTTCCTTCTTCGCGGCCTTTCCGGATTTCGATTTCTGTTGGTTAAGCTGAGCTTCGTCGGGTGCCTCTGCGCCGCTCTCCTCACTGGCCTGCTCCCCGGTGCCGCTAGCGGACTGCTCCTCACCTTCGACCTGCTCGACTCCCTGCCCAGGATTCTCGGAACTTTCGGCGGCCTCCGGCGCTGCACCCTCCTCCGTTGATTCGAGCTCGGCTTCCGGAGCTGAGGGGACCTCGGGCTTGGGGTCCTGAACCTTGGTCCAGGCGTCGAGAATCGCCGAGGGTCGGCGATCGAAGACGAGTTTCTTGAGCAGCTTCAGTCTCGGAGAAGCTTTGGCCTGCTTGTCTTCCCCCTCTTCGGATTCCGAGGCGGTTGTCGGCGCTTCGAGCATCCCGCCGTCCGCTACGGAAAATGTCACTGCACCTGATTCGGTGATTTCAATCACCTGTTGGGCGGATACTACGGCGGTCGTCAAGCTCAAGCTCAGGAACGCGGCGATCAGGGCTTGCACAGTCATTCTCTTCCCCATTGATTCAATCATGTTCCACTGCCCTCTCGGCTCAACCGAGATCCGTGCCAGCCCGGGGGCTCGAACGGAGTGAGTTTGTCGCACGAAGAGATGATGAAGCGAAACGCCGAGTTTCATTCATCAGCAAGGATCCCCTGTGGGAAACCGATCTCAGGATCCACTGCCGTCCGGAGGCGGGCCAGCGCTAGCTCCTCGAGCATCCGCGGGCTTCGGACTTGGTCTCTGTGACTTACCCTCGCGACCGCGAGGGCTACTACAACCACGTCATTGACTCGGTAAGGGCAAGCCTTGCAGCTCCGTTAAATCAATGCGTGCGAGACGAATGCTGGCTTCCAAGTCCTGAGTCGATTTCTTCAGAAGGGCTTCATTGCCATCCTTCTGTGCCTCCACTGCAAGCAGCTTGAACGTCTGACGGGCCGCTTCGATGTGCGGCTCCCATTCGTCTCTTCCGAGTCCCTCGAGACGCATTAGCCAAGTCATGTAGTACTCGGAGTTGGCGAGCGTGCGGCGCGCGTCAGCGAGCAACTCCGGGTTGGCATCCTCATCGCCTTGCAGTTCCTCGACGAGCTTGGAGAGCTCCGAGTTGGCTTCAGGCAATTGCGAGATTTGCATTTGGCACTTGGCGCGCTCGAGGCGCACCGAGCGGCGCTCGAAGACCTGGTCCTCGCTGAGCAGCGCGAGCGCCTCCGCATAGGCCGACTCTGCCTGGCTCCACTTGTCGTTGGCCGCCGATTCACCCTGGACGAGCGAGATGGCAGTGGCAGACGCTGCAAACGCATTGGCATTCGTAATCCAGGTTTGGGCTGCGTCGTTCCGCATCAGATCCTGCCCGGGGCCCATGTGGTAAGCAAATGCGCCCACGGGTGCTGCCAGCCAAAGGCTCAGTAGTAGTCTTCTCATAACGATCTCCGTGGTTGGGCTCTGGTCGTGCCTTGGTTGCGAGCTGTCAAGATCGATCGATTCGACCTACGGGCCGCAACCTGCCTTGGCTGTGTTGTCTGTGCTTCTCCTGCGTTGTTCGCATCAGTCGAGACTTGGCCTCGGCCAAGAATCTTCCCCGGAGACCCTGAGTCTCCGACTTGATCGACGCCTTCCACTATAAGCACCAGGGCGCCAGCGTGTGCCCACGTAGAACAAGAGCAGCGGCAGAAGGGCCAGCAGGGCCGATCCGGTCCCAGAAGCGAGCAGGGCATACTCGCGCCGGGTGAGTTGTTCGAGGATTCCATCGTCCTCGCTGAGGGTGAGGTCGCTGATCAGCGCCGAGCTGAGGTACTTCTCATTCCCGTTGTGAAAGGTGCCGCCAAGTCGTGTCGCGATCTGACGTAAAGTGGAGATATCCTGACGCGATTGACTCCCGTCGATGAACTTACCGGTGACGGGGTCGCCGACGCCAACCACCAGCACCGAGGCGACCGAATCGGGCATCTTGGGCATGCCCGAAGTGGGCACCGTGTCCCCGTCGCTGACGAGAATTAGCGTGGTCGAACGCGGATTCCAAGGGCGGGCGACCCTGGCGGCTTCCTCGAATCCGCTGAGCAACTTGGTTTTGCCCGAGGGAAACGCGAAGTGCAGGGGCAAGTCACCGAGGATGTTGCGCACCACTTCGATATCGCTGGTCTCTTGCACGACGAGCTTGGCGCCATTGTAGACCGCGATAACGGTTATGCGGTATTGCTCGAGGGGGATACGGCTGAAGAAGGACTCCATCACGTCCCGCGCGCGTTCCATGCGGCTCTGCAGTTTCGTGGGACCGGAGTCCACCAACCGCATGCTTGGGGACACGTCGAGCAGTAGCAATACGTGCTTGGGAGCTTCGAGGCGCAACGTGTCGTTGCCGTCGTTGCTGTGGACCTTGGGAGCGAGCACGAGCAAGGTCAATAAGCCCCAGGTCAGGGCGGCCACGGCGAGTCCGCGCAAGAACGGAACCGCTCGTACCCAATGGGCCGGTCTGTTCTCGGGCCCGAAGGCCAGGCGACCGACGCGCGCTATTCGACGCCTGTGCAAGCTCTCCGCCAAGAGAGTGAGCAACCCCGCCATGACGCAGGCGTACAGGGGCGCGGACTCGGGGCCAAGCGGCTCTACCACGGTGTGTACCTCAGACCGAAGAGCGCGAGCACGGACGCAAGCAGCAAGAAGAGAGCGAGCTCGACATAGGGCCTGTAGTCGTCCACGGCTTCCGCGGAAGTCTTCTCGAGACGGGTTTCCTGCATCTCGTCGATGGCCTGAAAGACTCGTCCGAGGGCATCCGTATCCCCCGGCACAAAGACCTCGCCACCCGTGGCGGTGGTGATGTTGACGATCGCATCTGGTGCGTCCGAATTCGCGATGTGCACCGCGTAGACGACGATGCCGTCGTCGCGAAGGTCCCGAGCGATTTCCTCGTCGCGACCGCCTCCCAGGTCAGCGCTGTAACCGTCGGACACGAGCACGATCATGCGATCGCCCTCTTCTCGACTGGTCAAAACCTTGCGGCAGGCCAGCAATGCCTTGCCTATCTCAGTGCCTCCGAACCAGTACGGGAGATGACCTGGCCGCATGAATGGCGGCGCGCAACGGAAGGCGGAAATGTCCGTGGTCAATGGAACCCAGTGCAGAACGGAATTGCCGAAGAAGGTCAGGCCGAAAGCATCACCGGTGCGGTAGTCCAGAAAATCATTGATGGCAGCCATCGAGGCGTCGTAGCGGTTTCCGTCGCCAAACTGCGCGGTCATGCTGCCCGAGACATCCACGCAGAACTCAATGTTGGTCAGCACATGCTTCGATTTCGGTTCATCCCAACGCTGGGGGCCGGCCAGGATCATGATGACCACAGCGAGCTGGAGAACGGGCAGGGACTCCGCCACGCCGAGAAGCACCGAGATCCAGCGTCCGCCCCGTGCGCGTAGATGGTCGAGCGGCAAGCTGAAGCCTTTTCCCCGTCCGGTCCAAACCCACAGCAACAACAGCGCCGGGATCAGCAGGAAGAAGAGCACCGTGGGATTCCGGAAGGGAAACAACAGCTCCATGGAATCAGGCAGGCGTGCCGGTGTGCTTGGGAGTGCTGAGATCGACGGCCAACTCGAACTCGTCCAGCTCGAGATGCTGGTACGGTGCCAGCAGTTCCGCGGGGTCAACCTGCTCGCTCTTGTCTGGGCTGTGCAGCCAGATCTCGAGTTGCCGCAGGAGCGGGCCGGCCTCCTCGTGGGCTTTGAGTTGTTGCAGCGCGCCGGCCGAGGAATGATGGTGCAAGCCCAGCTTCCGCCGCCAAAAAGTGATCAAGGTCAGCTCGAGTTGCGCGCCATCCTCCGCGCTGAGATTGCCCGCCAGCCCTTGCTCCACCAGAGGTCGCAAACGTTCTGCCAGGCTTGGAGGTCGGGAAGCGGTGGCCGGGGAGCTCGGGGATCGCTTGCGGCCCACACCCCAAATCGCCAACAGGCCCAAGATCCACAGCACGCCAAACAGCGTCATGCGGAGGGTATAGCCGCCGACGGATGGTACCGCTCCGCTTTCGAGGGCATTCGGGCGTATGGTCTCCGCCGGCAAGTTGCTCTCGATCACGACCGGAATCTGCGCAGTCCCCTGAAGGCTCGATCCGTCCTTGCGTCTCAGGAAGTCCAACAGATTGAACGTTCCCGCTTCGAGACCGTAGTACTCGATGTCATAGCGGAACGCCGATCCGTGGGGGTAGACCTCCGCGATGCGTAGCACCATGGGCGTTGCGTTGTCGGCAGGCGCGAGCTCGACTTCGGAGCCCTCGATCACCAGGTCGCGCTTCCAATCCGGGACCCCTACGGGGACGCCGAGGATGTCGGATGATCCCTCGCGCAATTGCATCGCGCCCGCCTCACGCCCCAGGCCGATGCACCACACACAAAGGAGCAACAGAAGTCCGGGTCGAAGCATCTAGCGAGCCATCCTTCCCAGCAGACCCCGGGACTCGAAGAACCGGCGTACCGGAGCCACGTGGTCTTTGTCGGTGCGGATCAACAGGTGGTCAATCCCGCCATGTTTGAGAGAGCGCTGGATCGTGTCTTGATCATGATGGCGGGCGCGCCCGTGAGTCGCGAACTCCCGGCCCGTTTCCGCTTCCCGGGCGCGCACGAAGCCCGCGCCCCGAAGTCCAACCTCTGCGGGATCCTGCAATTGCAGCACCGCGCAATCGTGTCGTTGGGCCATGTACTTGAGGGACTTGAGGGCATTTGGATCGTGTAGATCCGAGAGCACGATGACCAAAACTCGTGTGCTGAGCCGCGGAGTGATCTCGGCGATGCGATCCGCCAGGCGCGTCTCCTCGTCATAGCGAAAGGAGCGCAGGCGCAACATCCATTCCATCACCTGCGTTGTGGAGAGGCTGGGCTCGATGCGCAAGCTGCGCTCGCCAACGGCCACCACGCCAACGGGGCTGACACGGTCCAGGCAGGCGAGCGCGAGGCCTCCAGCCAGGAACATCGCGATTTCGTACTTGCTCCTCTCCACCGATGAGATCGTCATCGAGGCAGACGTGTCGATCATGATGTGCACCGGCATGCTCTTGGGCGACTCGTACTCCTTGACGAAGATCCTTCCCGTGCGCGCCGTGATCCGCCAATCGATGCAGCGCACGGGATCACCGGGCGCGTAGGGCCGTGACTGAACGTACTCCACACCGCTGCCGAGGAAGGGCGAGCGGTCAGTTCCATAGCTCAAGCTGTCCGCCAAGCGCCGCACGAGAATCTTGAATTGCCTAGCGTCGAGAACCTTGGGGTCGTCGAGGTAGCCGTACATCGAGGAGTCGGTCACGTGCCTAGCGGCCTTCTCGAGTGCCGTTCTGGCTCACGGAATGCAGCTCCGGCTCGGAGGCGGTGGTCACGGGGCTGGCCCCCATGTCTCGCAGCAGTTCCTCCAAGACATCCAGGGTCGTCATGCCGTCGGCTAGCGCCTCGTAGTGCAAACGCAGGCGGTGCAAAATGACATCTTCCGCCAGGGCGAAGAGATCTTCGGGCACCACGTATCCTCGGCCATGGATCAGGGCGCGGGCCCGGGAGGCCTTGATCAGGGCGATGCCGGCCCGCGGACTGCCACCGAGCTCGATGGCGGAATGATTGCGCGTGCGATTGACTAGCTCCACCACGTGTTCGACGAAGGTTTCGCTGACGTGAACACTCTGGACTGCCTCCATGACGTCCACAACCTGTCCGATTTGAGCCACAGGCGAATCGTCGATCACGTCAAACTCGGTTTCGACCATGGCACCGTCGCCGCTGCGGGTTACGCCGAGCTTCGCGTTGCGACGCAAGACCTCACGTTCCTCGTCGGGGGTCGGATAGCCCAAGCGGTGCAACAGCATGAACCGATCGAGTTGGGCCTCTGGTAGCTCGAACGTTCCAGCTTGCTCCACCGGGTTCTGGGTCGCGATCACCAGGAAGGGGGCCGGCAATGGGTAGGCCGCGCCACCAATCGTGACTTTGCGTTCCTGCATGGCCTCGAGCAGGGCTCCCTGCACTTTGGGACTGGCGCGGTTGATTTCGTCCGCCAGCAATAGATTGGTGAAGATCGGACCCTTGTGGGTGTTGAACTCATTGGTGCGCTGATCGAGCACCTCAGAGCCGAGAATGTCTCCGGGCAAGAGGTCGATCGTGAATTGCACCCGCGCGAAGTCGAGGTCGAGCGACTTCGACAGGACCGCAGCAAGCAGGGTCTTCGCCACGCCCGGGACTCCCTGGAGCAAGATGTGCCCGCCTGTAAAAAGCGAAATCAACAGGCGCTCGACGACCACATCTTGGCCCACAACGATGGTTCCAATTCGTTCGCGAACTGCTCCGATGAACTCAGCGATTCCTTCGAGGTCGGGGACAGTGTCTTGTTTCTCGAGGCTCATAGGCAGGGGGTCATCACTGGAGGGAAGAAGCGCGCAGCTATTTCTAGTGTTCGAATGAAGCTTGGATCAATAAACGTAAGTTGCGAAAAGGTACAGACCAGGCCACTCGATCGGCGTCTCGTTGGCGGAGTTGCTGCAATTCTCGGAACAGATCAAGAAGACACCCTCAGCTTGCGCATTCGATGAGCAATGAGCACGAACTCTAACAGATCGCACTCTAACATCTATTAAGCATGTCGCCTGTGACGCTAATTCTAGCAGTTCGTGGTCGAAGCCCGAGCTGAGCGGTCGCGGATCGGGCGCTCATGCGAATACCTTCACTGGGATCACTACGCAAATCCTGCAGAAGCAGCCGCGCTGTTTCGTCGTTCGGATCGAGGGGCGGGTAAAGAGCGCCGAACGCATGGAGTCGCACACTTGGGTCGGGATGATCGAGAAGCTGATGAAGGCGACCAACGAACTGCTTCGAGTCGTACAACCCGAACGGCAGTTCGCCGAGGATCCAAGCGCCCGCCTTTTCCCTCCCGATGAGCTCCCACTAAAGGTGTCGGAGAGCCCCAAAAGCCTGAGAAGCTAAAAGACCTTACAACAGCACAGTACGACGCCTTCAGGGTTGCCCTTCAGAGTAGTTCCTGGCAACGGACGGCTCTCGACTACGTCCTCGGATTCGTGCTCGGGGATTGGGGCATCGTTGACGGCTAGCGTGCTCTACTCACGGCTGCGTCAGAGGCGTGCGTTGGCTCGAGAGGGAGAGGATTGACTTGTCGACGTTTTCGACCAGCCATTGAAGGCAACCGCTACTTGCCAGCGGAGGAATAGGTCACGGAGGTGCCCACGTAGACCGGGTACGTCGCGTAGTACGAGTTTCCGGCGGAGTTATGGTAGCCCACCTCGGCGAAGTGATGATCAACTCGCCTCTCCGTGTGGCCGGAGATCTTGCGCTTGAAGAGCGGCTCGCCCCTATTGTCGACGTACATCTCCATCACGATTGGGGTTGCACCCTGGAGGTGGGCGTAAGTGATCTCGTTGACTCCGTCCCAATCGCCGATTCGGGCCGAGACTCGTTGGCCTTCGATGTCGAAGAACCTCCGATACTCGAGTCGTCTCCCCAGGTTGGCAACAGTCTCTCTGAAGAAGCCGGCGGGCAGCAGCATCGGTCGATCGTCGGCATCGAAGTGCTCGTGATGAGTGAGCTCCATTCCGTCCTCACTCGATTCGTGTCGAGTTCGGCGTGCCGCGAAACCCATCGGACCAGCAACCGGATTTCCGAACCAATCGGTGAAGGACTTCGAGGACGAGCGTCCAACTGAATCGAACTCGTAGTGCTCGATCGGTTCGCCGGTCACGGCCTCTCCCTCGAGTGTCCGCTGTTCGACGCGCACGACACGGCCGGACATGTCCAGGTATTGGTGCAGCTCTCCGCCCTCGTTGGGGCGAGTGCGAATCGAACCGCGTTCGACGCCGTCCTCGATCCAGGGTGTGCGTGGAGTTGCACAGCCAGCGAGCGCGAGCGCGACGAGGAAGAGTGCTTTAGAGATCAGCGGCCGCAGCACGGATTACGTCCCCCTCGACGGTCACCTTTACGTGTTCAGGAATGATGATCAGCAGGGAAACCAACCACGACCAACCCGTTCCCTTCGCAGTGATCTTCAGGTTGACGATGCCGTTGCCGTTGGCGCGCTTGATCTCTTCGTGAAGGACTTCGGAGAGCTGTACATCCGAAGAGAGCGGGATCGAGTCGTAGAGCCAACCCCAATGCCCCCAACTTCGACTGAAGTGTGCGAGCTTCTCCGTCTCCCTCGGAGTGTAAGTCGCGCCGTCGGTGCCGACGATCGACTGCGAAAAACTGACGGGATAGCGCAGGCCCGAGCCATCGAGCTTCGTCGTGGAGAACGAGAAACAGCCTGAACAAAGGACCGTCAAGCACAGGGCTAGGGTGAGTCGGCGCACTACTGCTCACCTCCCGGCTGACTCGGCTCGGTCCCGTCCGTGTTCGATTCCAACTCGAGGATCCGGCCGCGCAACTGAACCGTGGCCATCTCGACGTAGACAAGCAACAAGTTGCCGCCGCCACTCGACACTTCGACTTCATCGATCGCCAGCACTCTCCGGGAGTGCCCGCCGATCGCCTCGAAGATCTTGAGCTGCACATCGTTCTCGAGAATCTGACTACTCGAGCTCGTTCCTACCTGACTCGATCCACCCGTTGCGTGAGTCGTGTCCGCGAGGAAGTCGCCCAACTCCGTCAACGACCAAGTTGCGGAGCGGTAAGGCAGCGGAGTCAACATGACCGGCTCCTCGATATTCGATAGGTCAAGGGTCACCGAAGCGCATCCGCCGAAGAGGCAGAAGGCAATCGATCCAACGACCCGCAGCCAGCGGCGATTCACAAACGACTGCACCGAGTTGAGTGAGTTCCGATTCATGAGCAGCTCCCGATCCGTGATTGTTCTTCCTGAGGCCACACCATGGGTAGGCGCCCAGTATATCCCCGTTACAGGGAAGAGCCCAATCTCGCAAACTCCAGGCTCAGCAACGACCGCGGCCCTCAGCGGACCTTGCGAATGCGCTCCATCAGGTCTCGTGCGATGAGCTTCGTGAGCCGGGCGGCACCGGCGGCGTTCAAGTGGTTCGAGTCGGCGCGGTGCTTCAGCTCGTAGAGCTCCGGGGACTGGCTCGGGAGAGCGTAGCTCTGGAACTTGGGGTAGATCTCCAGGCGCGCCATGGTGCGAGCGAAGGTGGTCTTTCGGAGGCTCGGCAGGCTGAGGTAGATCAGGTTTGGGATGTGAGCTTCGACGTACTCGACTTGGCGCTCGATCGCGGAGACGGGTAGGCGGCGAAGTGAGGCGCGGCCGGCGGTGGCGCCTTCGGTCTCGCCGGCGATCAGGTTCTTGACCTGGGCGCGCCACTTCTTGCCGTCGAGGCCGGCGCCCTCTTCGTCGATCGCTTGCCAGCCGCGCTCGAGGTCGAGCTCGGCCTCGCTCAGGTTGCGCTTGTCCATGTTGGCGAGGTGGCCCGCATTGCCCTGGAGGTATTTCCAGAGGTCGGGGCCGCGGCCGTTGGCGACGAAACGCGCGGCGCACAGGGCGGCGTGCTTGTGCAGGAGCTTGGCGCGCGTCTTCATCGGCTCGTCGAGCGCGAGGATCGACTCCACCAGGGCACGGGCGTTGGTGAGCGTGTGCCACTCGACGAAACGTTTGGACATGAAGACGGTCTCCTCTTCGGAGCGCGGGTCCCAGCGGCCGGCTTCGATGAAGACCCACTGCAGGCGCTCGCCCGCCACGTCGAGAACGGCGCGCAGGATGTGGTCGGCTTCGAAGTCCTCCATTCCGCCGATGCCGAAGTTGAAGGAGCGGAACTCGATGCCCGCTCGATCCAACTCGCTGTCGAGGAGTGCTGGACGAATGTCGCGGAAGACTCGGCTCGAGCCGATGAAGACCGCGTCGAACTCGTCGGCGTGCGCGGTGAAGTAGTCGAGCTTGGCGCGCAGGCCGAACTCGGCCGGCATTGGGATCGCGGCTCTCACTCCCGCGCTCACCGCGAAGAACGCGCCCAGCCCGAGGAGCATGTGCAGGAGCGCGCGCACGACTAGCAGTCCGTTGGTGAAGTGCTTCGGATGCCAGGGCAGCGGATTCCGCCTCGGTGTGGTGCCTGGAAACGTAGGCGAATCCGTAGATTCGGCGAGGATTCCAGGTGCCGCACCGTGGTGGAAGACGTTGTCATGGCGCCGAATGACTTCATCAATGGGCTGCTAGAACTGGAAGTAGATGAAGGGCTGGTAGTCGACGGCGGCCCAGGGGAAGGCCAGCGCCCAGGCGGCTCCGTAGGCGATGGAGTAGAGCGGCGAGGGGATGCGGTCGATGGCGCGCTCGAGGATCGACTTCGACATGAGGATGTGGATGACGACGAAGCCGCCCAGGATCGCCCACCAGTGCGAGGCGAGGACGGTCGCGCCGCCGGCCTCGAGGCCGAAGAGGCCGCGCGTGAAGGAGAGCGCGGTGGGCAGGTCGGCGCTGCGGAAGAAGACCCACGCGATCATCACGACGAAGAGCGTGTAGACGTGGCCGACGGGGGAGTTGCCGCGGAACTTGAAGACGCGCTCCATCACCAGGAAGGCGCCGTGGAAGAGGCCCCAGATGACGAAGTTCCAGCTCGGGCCGTGCCACAGGCCGCACAGGAAGAAGACGATGATCAGGTTGCGATAGGTCTTCATCGCGCCGGCGCGGTTGCCGCCGAGCGGGATGTAGAGGTAGTCGCGGAACCAGGTCGAGAGGCTGATGTGCCAGCGGCGCCAGAACTCGGTGATGCTCTTCGCCAGGTAGGGAAAGTTGAAGTTGATCGTGAGCGTGTAGCCGAAGAAGGCGGCCATCGCGATGGCCATGTCGGTGTAGCCCGAGAAGTCGCAGTAGATCTGGACGCTGTAGAGCGAGAGGCCGAGCCACTTTCCGAGGACGCCGTAGGCCGCCGGATCGGCGAAGACCTGGTCGACGACGGTGGCCACGTTGTCCGCGATGCAGGCCTTCTTGATGTAGCCGAACAGGAACAGCGCGGAGGACGCTCGCCAGGTGATCTCACTGAAGCGACGCTTCGAGACGAGCTGGGGCAGGAACTCGGAGGCGCGCACGATCGGTCCGGCGACCAGCTGCGGAAAGAAGGCGACGAAGACGGCGAAGTCGAGCAGGTTGTTGATCGGCTTCAAGTTCCCGCGGTACACGTCGATCGTGTAGGAGAGCGTCTGGAACGTGTAGAAGCTGATGCCGACCGGGATGACGAAGCCGAGCGAGCGTGGCGACGCGTCGATGCCCAGGGTGTTCAAGAACTCGACGCCGGAGGTGACGAAGAAGTCGAAGTACTTGAAGGTCGCAAGCATGCCGAGGTTCGCGACCAGCGACAGGATCAACCAGATACGGCGACCGCCCGGCGACTCCTTGCGCGCGAGCATGCGACCGACGACGAAGTCGATCAGCGTCGAGGCGACGATCAGTCCCAGGAACTCCCAGCGCCAGCCCGCGTAGAAGGCGTAGCTGCTCACGAGCATCCAGAGCTTGCGCGGACCGTTGCGCGGCAGGAGCCAATAGACTCCGAAGGCCAGGATGAAGAAGAGGAGGAATCGGAACTCGGTAAAAATCATCTCGGACCGACTCACCGGAGTGAGCAGCGGGCCGACAGTCTAGGCGCCGTGAATCCGTCGAGCGAGCATTAGGCCCCGCTCCTTGCCTACTCTGGCGGGATCCAGCGGTGTACGGACGGTGGCCGACTTCTCGGCAGCGGCCCCATCCGCTAAATTCGTCCGCCTCGCTGGAACCGGAGACGGAGACGGCGAAAGAGCGGCTCTCCTAGCCTCCGCATTCGAGCCCACCACCAAGGCTCGCTCTTCCAGTCCCAACCGAAGAACCCAATGGTCTCCCGATCCTTCTCGCGTTCCTTCCTGATCCTCGCGATCTCCGCCGCCGGCCTGGCCTCGTGCGCCACGACTTCGGAGTCGGCCTCCGCCGACACCATGACCGCCCACGTCGGAATCTACACTCCCCCGCCCCCCGGCGCGACGCGCCCCAAGGTCGGCGTTCCGCCCTTCTCCGTCACCGGCAAGGCCGCGAAGAAGGAGATGAACGCCGTCGCAGCGGACACGATGAGCACCCTGATGGTGCAGAGCAATCGCTTCCTCGTGATCGAGCGCGCGCAGCTGGACACCCTGCTCGCAGAACAGAACCTCTCGGGCATCGTGAAGCCCGGCGAGCTGGCCGCCTCCGGCCAGGTCAATGGCGTGGACATGCTCTTGATCGGCCGTGTCACGAACTTCCGCTCGAAGATCGTCAACACCAAGACAGGCTTCGGCCTGGGTAAGCTCGGTCTCGGTGACATTGGGCTCGGCGCCGGCGACTACAAGAAGGACGACGTCACCATCACCACCGAGTGCGGCGTCGACATTCGATTGGTCGACCCGACCTCGGGCGCCGTCGCCGTCGCGAACTTCAGCGAGTTCAAGCGCGAGGACAAGGCCACCGCGATCGGCGTCGAAGTGCTCGGCTTCAACGCCACCGCCGATGCCGACATGCGCATCTCCGATGACGACCACGGCAAGCTCTTGCGACTCGCGCTCGACGATGCGCTGCGCAAGACGCTCCCGATGATCGACAACTACCTCGCGACGAACTACGCGGCGCCCGTGACTCCGCCCACGGCTCCGGCTGCCGCGACTTCGACGGCGACGGCCTTCTGCTCCCAGTGTGGCGGCGGCCTGGCTGCGGAGGCGAAGTTCTGTGGCGCCTGCGGCGCGGCCGTGAACTAGCGCTCGTCACGATTCGAACGGAAGAGCCCCGCTCGTCCCACCTGGGTGCGAGCGGGGCTCTCTCGTTGGTGTCTCAGACGTGGAGGAAGTTGAGGAAGGACTGGACTTCGGCGCGGTACTCCTCGGGGAAGCGGCGCGTCTCGTACTGGCTGCCGATCTCCGCGTTGTTCCAGTGGTAGGCGGCGGTCAAGAGGCCGTAGAGGTAGCGCGCGTCGATGCGGATCTCGCTGCGCGGCGTGAGCTCGCTCACATCGTCGAAGGTGTACAGCTCGGGCGTGTGGCGGTTCGCGTTCAGGACGAACCAGCGCTCTCCACAGGCGATGCAGAAGAACCAGTCGCTCTCACAGGTCGAGCGCGAGTGCGCGCGTTCATAGGCGCGCGCGAAGAGCGTGTCGAAGGCGACCGTCGCGAGGTCCAGCTCGCGGAAGTCGCGCTCGTAGTCCATCTCGTGGTCCGCGAGTGAAGCGGCATAGGCGGCGACCGCGGCCGGGTCGTGGGGTTCGGTGCGGGCAACGCTCGGCGTGTGCGTGAGCGTGTCGATCCAGGCCTCGCCGCCGTCGGCGAGCACGACGGCTTGCGGATCGAACTCCAAGACCTCGACGGCATCGGGAACACCGCGCAAAGGATTCAGCTCGTGGAGCTGACCGCCGAGGATGTACTTGCCGGCGAAGGGAATGCGGACCTTCGGGTCGAGGGCGGCGGCGATGCGCTTGTACCGGTCGAAGGCGGAGTGCTTCTTGCGCTCGGCGGCCGCGAGCAGCTCGGGTCCTCGCTCGAAGTAGGTCTGCGGCCACGCACCCGCGCCGGCGTAGGGCAGGAGCGCGATATCGACGCTGCCGCAGAAGTCGTTGAGCTGGCCGAGCTGGACCTCGCCGCCCGGGTTGTCGTTGAAGTTGATGACGGAGTGATCCTTCCAGCGCATCGCGAGTGCCGAGTCGATCGAGCTCGGCGGGCCGGCACCGGAGAGGATCAGCGCGAGCTTCGTCTCGCCGATCGTCAGCTCCTCCAAGACCTCGTGCTCGATACCCGCCGAGGTCATCAACTTGGACAGGTAGTTCGGAACGAAGGGCGCGATGATCACGCGCGCATCGGGATAGCGCGCGAGGTACTCGAGCAGGAAGGCCGGATCGTAGTGGTCGGGGTGGATGTGGGAGACGTAGATGAACTCCACCTCGCCGATCTTCTCGAGCGGCCGCTCGAGCTTCGGATAGTGGAACCAGCTCCCGTCGTAGATGCCCTCGGTGAACCACGGGTCACACAGAACGCGCACGTCCGGCGATGCGATCCCGACGCACGCCGAATAGAAGTACGTGATCCGAATTCCTGAGTCTGTCGTGTTCAAGCCATGCTCCCCGAGCGAAGATCCTCCCCTTCGCGGGCGCTCGCGGCAACGCTGCGCCTCGCACGAAACCGTCAACTCGGGCCTGTGACCATGACCAAGAACGCGCGCGACGAGACCGGTTGGACCGAGGTGCTCGTACAAGCGCCGATCGGTTTCGGGGAGCTGGTCGCCGAGGTCCTCGCCGCCGGAGCGTGCAGCAGCGCCGTGATCGGTGCGGCCGACGACTTGCCCGCGCCGCATTCCGGCCGAGAGTGGGTGCGGTCGGCGCTGGCCTTCGCCGAAGACTCGGGGGACAAGCGCGAGGCGATTGCGAGCGCGCTGGCCGAGCTGGGCACGAGCTCAGGCATTCCCGAGCTCGACGGGCTGGAGCCGCAGTTCCGCGAGATTCCGAACGAGGACTGGGCCGGCGCCTGGCGCAACTCCTGGCGACCGTTTCGCGTCGGCAAGCTGTGCGTGGTCACGCCCGACTGGCGGGGCGAGCTGCGACCGGGCGAGAAGCGGCTCGCGCTAACTCCCGGCGGAACCTTCGGGACGGGACGACACGCGACGACGCGGATCTGCATGCGCCTCATTCAAGAGCGAGTGCCCGCCGGCGCGCGCGTCCTCGACGTCGGCTCGGGAACGGGGATTCTCGCGGTGACGAGCGCACTCTTCGGCGCGAGCCAGGCGATTGGTTTCGACATCGACCCGGCCTCACGACCCGCCGCCCGCGAGCTCGCGCGCGAGAACGGCGTGTCCGATGCCTGCGAGTTTCGTCACGGCGGATTCGAGGTACTCGCGGAGAGCGACACCGGCTTCGACGTGCTCCTCGCCAACCTCTACTCCGACCTGATCCAGAAGCACGCCGGGGAGCTGGAGCAGCGCCTCCGCCCCGGCGGCTGGTTCGCCGTGAGCGGTTGTCCCGAGCACCACCTGGAGCCGACCCGAACCGCACTGATCGAGAACGGTCTGCCGGTCTCACAGGTCCACGCGCGCGGACGCTGGAACACGCTCGAGGGTTTCAAGCCATAGAGACTCCATCTGGGGAGCGGCTACGCAGTTATCCACCGTTGCAGCAACTCGCAACGCCGCAATAGGATCTCTGCGAGTTCGTCGTCCTCGCCGAACCGGATCCCCACCCGTTCCACCCCGAGAACCCCATGCTCTCACTCCTTCTACTTGCGCTCGCCCCGACTCACGGTGACGAACCCACGATCTGGGATCGGCTCGACCTCTACGCCAATGGCCGAGTTCGGTGGGAGAGCACCTTCGAACAGACGAACGGCGAGGACCGGCATCGCGGGCGACTCCGTTTTCGGCTCGGTGGCAAGTACAGGCTCGATGACAAGCTCAACGTTCATGCGCGCATGTCGACGAGCGCAGATGGTGTCGATGCCAACAACCCGTACTGGGACTTCGGCGACGGTGGAGACGGCTTCGAGGGTGCCGAACTCGTTCTCGACCGGTTCTTCGTCGAGTGGCTGACGACCGACTGGTTGACTCTGCAGGCGGGAAAGTTGCCGCATGCCTTCGCCGCCACGCCGATCTACGGCGAGCTCCTGTGGGACGCGGACGTTCAACCCTCCGGCTTCGCAGCCAAGCTGACCCACAACGAGTCGGAGAAGAAATTCGACCTGCGGCTCGTGAAGTACACGGCGGTCGAGAGCGGCAGCGACGATGACCCTTCGATGGTCGGCGCGCAGGTCAACGCCACCTGCGAGTCGCACGAGGACCTGTCAATTCACTTCGCGTCGTCCTTCTCGCGCTGGTCGAATCTGAATCCCGGCACGGGTAGCTTCCAGAATCAGGGCAACCGCGTGGACGGCGCCGGCAACTTCATCAGCGACTTCGCGATCTGGGACACCTTCATCGACGTGACGCACACCGGCGGTCCGCTCGGCCGTCAGCAAGCCTTCGCCGAGTTCTGGGACAACACGAAAGAGTCGAGCCAGCGCGGCTACTCGCTCGGCGCGCGCGTGGGAGACAGCCGCAAGCCCGGCGACTTCAACTTCTTCGGCTTCTGGGCCGAGATGGACGAGGACTCCATCTTCAGTCCGGTCGCGCAAGACGACCTGCCGATTCCCGGCTCGGGCGCCGGCAACGGAATCGAAGCCGTCGGTTATGGTGGCGAGTATCGCGTCAACGAGGACACGATCTTCAGGCTCTGGGGGCTGAACTCGCACTCGGACATGACGGACAACCCGGTACGGATTCGGCTCGACCTCAGCTTCAATATCCGCAACAAGTAGCACGGTGAAGATCAATATGTGGCGCTCTCCCATCCGAGGATGGACCTCGCCGGCACTCGCACTGGGCGCTCTGCTCAGCGTGAGTTGCGCGGCCGATCCGCAGGTCGGGCAAGCTGCACCAACTGCGGAGGTTTCGGTAGTCGTTGACGAGCCTCAGCCCGAATCTGCGCCCGAACCTGCTCCCGAGACCCCGCCCGTAGCGGACGAGGTCGTCGTCGCGCCGGAGAAGTGGGCCTCGCTCAAAGCGGAGATCCGCGGCAAGTTTCCGGGAGTCGCGCAGCTCTCCGTCGATGAGCTGAAGCACTGGCTGGAAGAGCAGGAAGCGAAGCCGCTGCTCCTTGACGTGCGCGAGCCAAGTGAGTTCGCGGTCAGCCACCTCGAAGGCGCGCTCCTCGCGAACGATGAAGCCGTCGCGCTCCAGGCCCTCCGCGATGCGCCGCTCGATCGCCGCGTCGTGCTGTACTGCTCGGTCGGCTATCGCTCGTCCGCCCTGGCAGAGAAACTCTCGAAGCGCGGTTACACCAACGTCTTCAACCTCGAGGGCTCGATCTTCGAGTGGGCCAATCGCGGCGAGCACGTCGTTACCGAGCGCGAACCCGTGAAGCAGGTCCACCCCTACGACTCCGAGTGGGGACTCTTGCTGCGGCGCGACTACTGGTCACCGCTCTCGGAGTCGGAATGATCTACTGGGCCTGGCTCCTCGGAATCTCGGCGGCCTTTGCGCTGCTGGAGAGAGCGCGACCCGCGCGCAGGTCGCAACCACCATTTCGCTCGCAGCTCGCCAACGACCTCTTCTACCTGATCTTCAACGGCCACCTCTGGGCGGTACTCACCGGCGGCTTCATCGGTGTGATCGCGATGCGAACGAACTCAGCTCTAGACTCCGCCTCGCTGCTGCCGGAGTCCGGCCTCCTCACGGGCCAGAGCTTCGCCGTTCAGTTCGTCGTCTACCTGGCGATCAGCGACTTCTTGCAGTGGCTCGTCCACAACCTGCTGCATCGCGTCCCCTTCCTGTGGCACTTCCACAAGGTCCACCACTCCATCCACGAGATGGACTGGGCCGGCAACTTCCGCTTTCACTGGATGGAGCTCGTCGTCTACCGCTCGCTCCTCTACATCCCGCTTCTGTGGCTCGGCGGAGAGAGCGAGCCGCTCTTCGCCGTCGCCGTGTTCGCAACCGCCTGGGGACACTTCAACCACGCCAACCTCGACGTCGGCATCGGTCCGCTCGGCTACATCTTCAACAGCCCGCGCATGCACCTCTGGCACCACGACAGCTCGAGCGAGGGAGGCGTCGCGAAGAACTTCGGCATTGTCTTGTCGTGCTGGGACTACCTGTTCCGCACCGTCTTCTGGCCGAAGGATCGAGCGCCCGACCGACTCGGCTACCCGGGCGACGAGAGCATGCCCGCCGACTTGCCGCGGCAGATGCTCTACCCGGTCTTCCCGGCCAAGGCGGACTAGGCGGGCGAGCTCTCGACGGGGTGCGCCTCTGCCCAGGCGTCGAAGCCGCCGAGCACATCGACGACGTTCTCGATGCCGTTGCGCTGGAGGATGCTGGCCGCGATGGCCGAGCGGTAAGCGCCCTTGCAGTAGAGGATCAGCGGCTGGTCGCGCGGAACTTCGTCGAGGCGCTCCTGGAGCACCTGCAGCGGCAGGTTGATGTTGCCGTCGACGGAGCGCGTCTCCCACTCGCCGACCCCGCGCACATCGATGACGACCGGCGCGTTCTCCGTCACGCGGATGTTGTCGAACTCCTCGACCGCGATGCGACCGAAGTCTTGCAAGAGGTCGTCGAATCCGTCGGTCGCGGTCATTCCACCGTCGAGGTAGCCGACGACCAGGGAGTCGTAGCCGATTCGGGCGAGGCGCGTGAAGGCCTCCTCCTCCGCGCCGGGTTCGGCGACGAGGACGATCGGCTTGGAGCGGTCGATCACGAAACCGGCCCAGGTTGCGAAGCTGCCGTTCAGGCCGATGCTGAGCGCGCCCTGGAGGTGGCTCGCGGCGAAGAAGTCAGGGTGACGCGTGTCCACGATCTGCGCGCCGGAGTTCTGGAAGCCGAGGAGCTCGGGCAGGGTTAGCGGCTTCAGTTGCTCGCTCCGCTTCTCACCGAAGCTCGGGCGCTCTTCGCGGTTCAGCTGCGCGTCGAAGGAGAAGTAGGACGGCGCTTTCGGCTGGTCGGCCGTCACGAGCTTGACGAACTCGTCCGAGCTCATCGGCTGGAGCGCGTAGTTCGTCGCGCGCTGGGCCCCGATCGTCGTGTGGTTCTCGTTGCCGAGCGCCTTGCCGCACAACGAGCCGGCGCCGTGAGCGGGATAGACGAGCGTCTCGTCGGGCAGCTTCAGGAGCTTGTCGTGCAGCGACGAATACAGGCTGGTCGCGAGCTCCTCGGCGGTGACTCCGATCGACGCCATCAGGTCCGGCCTTCCGACATCGCCGACGAAGAGCGTGTCGCCCGTCAGGACACTGACCGGATTGTCTGCGTCCGCGGCCAGGTCGTAGACGGCGATCGAGGTGCTCTCCGGCGTGTGTCCGGGAGTCGAGAGGAAGGCCAGCTTCACCTTGCCGAACTCGAGCGCTTCACCGTCGACCATCGGCGTCGACTCGAACTCCGTCTTGCCAGCGGCGCCGATGTAGATCGCGGCGCCGGTCTTGTCGCG
>Ga0316209_1001595_pt1 | contig 22399 bp, 20 predicted proteins | sample 6monopyrite_MG_FD_204945 | JGI IMG/M metagenome (GOLD analysis project Ga0316209, IMG submission 204945) | Microbial mat bacterial communities from mineral coupon in-situ incubated in ocean water Damariscotta River, Maine, United States -... | ecosystem: Environmental > Aquatic > Marine >...
CCGTTATGCTTACGAGTATTCCTGCGGCCATGCTGATGGATCGTATTGGGCGCAAAGCGGGTTTTTTGTTTTCAACATTGTTTGCGATTAGTGGTGCGATAATTTCAACCTACTCAATTATGCATCATCAATTCATTGGCTTTACTGTGGGTATTGCGTTAATTGGCATGTTCAATGGCTTTGCCAATTATTTTCGATTTGCAGCGGCGGATGCAGTTGCAAAAGATTTGAAAAGTAAGGCGATTTCTTATGTTTTAGTCGGTGGTGTTATTGCCGCAGTCATCGGCCCAAATTTAGCCAATTATACCCGCGATAGTTTAGGGGGTGTTGCATTTGCCGGTAGTTATGCGTCATTGCTGGGCTTATATTTTTTGGCGATTATTGGCTTAAGTTTATTAAAGTTGCCTGATCACCGAGATGAAAAATTTACAGAACAAAAAAGGTCGTTAAAAGAAATAGCACAACAGCCGATATGGATAGTCGCTGTTATTTGTGGAATGTTAGGTTACGGTGTAATGAGTTTTGTAATGACGGCAACGCCATTAGCCATGCAACATCATATGCATGATTTTTCAGAAACATCATTTGTAATACAGTGGCATGTACTGGCTATGTTTGCGCCTTCGTTTTTTACTGGGGCTATGATTCATAAAGTCGGTGAGTTAAAGGTAATGTTTATAGGTGTATTATTGGGTTTCGCTTGCGTGTTTATTAATTTAAATGGCGCCACCTTATTACACTTTTGGGTTGCGTTGGCATTGCTAGGGCTTAGCTGGAATTTTTTGTTTGTAGGTGCAACTACGTTGTTAACTTATACCTATCACCCATCAGAACGATTTAAAGTGCAGGCGGTAAATGACTTTATTATTTTTACTACCGTAGCAATAGCGTCTTTATCGGCTGGATATTTGCAACACCATTTTGGATGGCGCGTGGTTAATGTGGGTGTGTTGCCTTTGTTGGGGGTTATTGTTTTGAGTATATTGTTTTTGGGTGTTTGGCAGAAAAGGAATCCGGTGCTTGCATCGGAATTGGGGTTATAAGTTAGTTAATTTTCGTATGTTCACTGTACAAGTGAGTACTTGATTGTATTAAATAGCTGTTAAAATGTTATGAATATAAATTGCCCGCAAGAATTAAATGATATTAATGCTACACGTTATGTGAATAATATTTATAGAGCAAGACAAGAGTCAGAACTTGTTCTAAATTTTTCTAGCCTAAATTTTGTATCGCCCTCAGGGGCATTAATATTGGCATTAGGGATTCGTGATATTGTTGGTGATCGGTCTAAATCTAATTTAGAAACTCAAGCATTGGGGGCAAGAAAAAAAAGTGGCGCTGTATCATACTTGAGTCACTTTGGCTTTTTTCAATTCATAGGTTTAGATATTGGTAATAAACCAAATGAAGTTACAGGTGGTCGAAATTTTTTACCTATTACAACTATTGATATAAATGAGTTTGATAGTAATAAAATTGCTATTCAAGAGCAAATAACCACAAGATCGTATGAGTTAGCAAGATTGATTTATCCAAAATCTGTAGATGTATCACGGGTAGATATGTTAGCTTTTTGTTTAAGAGAAGTAATCAGAAATGTATTTGAACATGCAGGCACAGAAAAATGTCATGTAATGGCTCAGAAGTGGGCTAGTGGATATGCAGAAATATCTATAGCAGATGAAGGTGTAGGCATACCTATGAGCTTATCCAAAGCGCATGCATTTACAAACTCAAAAGCTGCATTGCAGCTCGCTATACAACCAGGAATAACAAGAAATATTGAACCTATCACTAATGACGCGTGGCAAAATTCTGGGTTCGGTTTATATGTTATGTCAGAAATAGGAGGTAATAACGGAAAATTCAGTCTGGTTAGCGATAAAATAATGCTTGTAAAAGAAAACGGTGAAAGTATATGGCTGCCAACCGCAGTTAATGGAACTGTAGTTAATTTAAGAGCAAATACAAATGACTCAGAATATTTCCCTAATATTTTACAGCTTATAGTGTCTAAGGGTGAAGATGAGGCGGAAACAATTCCTGGAGCAATTAAAGCAGGTTCTAAAGGATCGAAAATGGTTGACCCAATTCAGTGGTGATCTTTTAGTGAAAAGTAAAAATTTTAAATTTATTAATAACAATAGTCGGGTATATTGTTCAGTCGCCTTAGTCTCAAGATGAATGTTTAAGGTTCGCCTGCTGGCGCCTTACTTTTTTCTGCAGCCAAAAAAGTAAGCAAAAAGCCCGCTCGCCTTTGTCGCTAGCCCTCATAAAAAGCATGAGAATTCCTGAAAACTGTTTATGTCCTCTTTCGTGAATTTATTAATCTGTTAGTTTGTTTCTCTTTTGCCGGGTCGTTTCGATGCGCCGTCCGGGCTTAATCGAAACTTGATTTCACATCCCTGTGAAATCAACCCTACTGATGTGCAGTTTTCAGCTTGCAACAGGGCTGGTTGTCGCCAGACTTAAATTAATTACTTCGATTTATAAAAAGCATTATCATCCCTGAATGTTTTTGTCAGGGATCTAGTGTCTTTTTGTAATTTAAGGTCACTGGATTCCTGCCTTCGTAGGAACGACGACACTATTTTTTGTAGGAGTTAGCTTTAGTTGACGATATTCGGTCGGCACGAGCTAAGGCTCCGCTCTTACAGTGACGCTGATTCTATTCAATTACGATTATATAAATGGGCTAGCGAAAAACTTCCCTGTGCCATGCCGAAAATTATTTCTACACAGGGGCAAAATCACACGGACGTGATTTTGAGTGGCGATAAGCCAGGACGGCGCATCGACACGACCCGGCAACGAAGCTATAAATTAACAGGATATGAAACTCTAACAATTCCAACGAAGAATTTTCGGGAACCCTAATTAGCTTTTTAATTAGGGCAAGGCACCGGGAACGGCAGTCTTTTGATTACTTTTCTTCTGCTGCTGCAAGATTAAAAACGTCTAAAACGTTTTTGAACATGCTCGCATGGCCCGAAGGGTGAAAGCCAGGGATGGCTTTCATAGAAGTAAGGCGCCAGCAGGCGAAACTTAGACGCTCAGTCGGTGACTAAGTCGTGCGCCCGTAGGCGAACCTTGGATCTTCAGTTTGAGACTATGGTTGCGCCTATAATAATCACCCAGAACCGCACCAACAGGAATCCTTAAAACTTCAGCGCAAGACTAATATCACGGAACAAACCAAATCCCAATGTAACCAAATTGTCATATCTCGTTAACTTAGTTGTCGAATTGCGCATTAATAATTACACCTATATAAATTAACAAAAGAGAATTTTAAGATGAAATTTTATATTCGTGAATGGAATGACAGTACTATAGTGTTAATGACAGAGGCAGGCCATGTTCTGTCTTATTTTTCTTCTGTCAAAGATGCGCTGCATGCATGCTCTGAGTGGTATGACGTAAATGTGTGTGAGAAAAAATATGAAGTAACGGTGCAGTATAGAAAACCCGCGCATGGATATACATCAATGCCTGCTTATGCTTGATTTTTAAGTATCACAAACTTCAACTAAAACAAAAACCTCATCATCGACTTCGCGCGTGTTTAAAATTTTATGGCCATTGATGCGACACCAGGCTGGAATATCACTAAGTACTCCCGGATCAGTCGCTACTACTTCCAGGGTGTCGCCAACCTGTAGTGTGTTCACTTTGTCCTGCGTGCGTATAACGGGCATTGGGCAAAACATGCGGCGGGCATCTAATTCATAATGCAACTGATTGATCTCCATAAATTCTAAGTGTGATAAAAAACTGAACCATGGTTATACATACCACTCAGGTTTTATTTCTTCTGCAGTCATTGGTTTAACATCAAGTGTTGTTGTGTCGCCATTGGTGCGACGTGCTTCAATGGTTACGTTTTCCGCATTTTTTCCCTGAGAAAAACGCGCGGTAATTTGTGCGGCTACTTTTAAGTCGTCATCAGTGGCAACGCCGTCGAGTAATGTTAATGGACCGGGTACGCCTATGGTTTTAAGAGAAATAAAACTATTTTTATACCCCTGCATAAATTTGTTTTCGCCATCCTCACGACCCACAATTAATTTATAGTGTGGGGCAGGGCGTATATGTCTGCCGACTTTAAGCAACATAATGTCATCCATTTCATATTCACGTGTGCCGCGCGCATCCCATAAGTCGACTATTTTAGCTGAATAACTTTCGTCTGTTAAAAAGCAGCAACCGCCGGCGGGTTTTGCGTAATCTTCAAAACCAAATTCAGCAGCCAGTGCCATTTGAGGTTTACGATTACGCCCAGAAAATCCGTACATCTCATCGCGTTTAACCCAGCCTTCAGTTTCCGGCAGAGTAGGCGGTAAATTTTTTGCGCAAAGCGGGCGCAGTAAGCGATCGTCCGCTCCAGATTCCCGTGACACTATCGGCATAGTTTCTTTGCGTTGCGACATGGGGCGTTGTCCAACGACTTCACCGGTAATGATAAAGTCGAAATCATTTTCTTCCGCCCATTGTTTAGCTTTGTTTACCATAAACACTTTGCAATCCAGGCAAGGGTTCATGTTTTTTCCATAACCATGTTTTGGATTAATTAATACGTCTTTATATTCATCTACAACATCAATAATGTGTAATTTGATGCCGAGTTGTTCAGCAGACCATAATGCATTATTACGTTTGGGTTTGTCTTTATCCTGTTTACGAATTGCATGTGTATGGCCCTCCACACAAAAGCCGGTAAAGAAGTTAATGCCTTCGACATGAATGCCCTGTTCGAGCATAACTTTTGCGGCGAGGAGAGAGTCAAGGCCGCCGGAAATAAGGGCGACTGCTTTTCGTTGTTGTGACATGGTAAACCTGATAAAAATGTAAAAATTAGCCGAGCATTTTAGCAGAATTTACGGTTGGTTGCTGTTTAGCTGACCAACTGAAAACCTTACAGTTTAAGCGCTTTATTTTTTTAGCAGCCAGCTAATAGATCCAGGGAAGCTGCGCCATAATTCTGTATTTTGCGCGGCGTATAAAACAGCCTCGTCTTTGTCGCCAGAACCCAGTCTATCGGGCATGCGTTTGGGCATTTTAATTTTCCCGGTAAGCAGCTTAGGGACGTATTTATTATGTGCCAGGGCCTGCTTCTTCAGTGCTTTGCTAGTAGTGCAATCGCCCTGTTCGATAAACGCGATAAGTGCATTATCAAATAGAAAAAAAGCTCCCTCATCGTGTTTAAATTGCTCGGCGAGCGCTACGGCCTTATCAAACTGACGAGTAGTGATATAGCAATTGTTTAAAGGGTAGCGGTTGAATTGATTGTCTGCGGGGTTAAGGTTAATGCCGCGCTCATAGCAGGCAATGGCGTTGCTGTAGTCTTTAAGGTGCGCATAGGTGCTCGCCAGATTAGTGAGGGCTTCCATAAAGGTACGTGTTTCTCGAATTAGCCAGAAGCGGCCACTGTTTATTTCGAAAAAATCGTCCCCAAGTACCCTTTCGCAGCCTTCTACGGCACGTTTTAATAAGTCTCGGCGTTCACCGGAGTCAGCGGCTTCCCACTGCGCGAGAAGCATTAGCGCGTTGATGTTGTCCGGGTCTTGTTCAAGGACCAGATGCGCCAGCTGGACTTTCTCGACTGGGTCGGGGCTTGCCCAGGCTTGCTGTATGAGTTTGCTGGAATCCTGAGCGGGTTGAGAATTGCTCATAATAGGAATACCAGCAGAGTTTTTCATACTAGTGTTAGTAATGCTGATTTTAGAGCTTTTACGCGCTTTTCGGTGCTTTTTAGCTAAATCTGCGTAATTTTGCATCAACTTACTGAATTCACTAAAAATGTGTCGGGTGACCATTTCAATGGGCATAGCGCCATTTTTAAACTTGGCGGTGAGGGTTTGGGCATTTTGTAAGTGGGAAAAAAAACTCAGCATCGCCCAAAAGGATTGCGGCTGTGCCTCAGCCTTACAATCATCCCAAAAATGTTCAGTAAGCGTTAAGCCTAGTTCAAAGCCGCGTCCCCACTGATGCAGTGCGTTACTTTCAAAATTGGCTTCAAAGGGTTCAGTTAACTGGCAGGCTTTTGGCAGTGCGATAAAAAAATCACTAATATCCTGTTCAATTGCCTTCTGTAGCTTAATGATGCTGTTTAGGTATTCATCCGCATCTGTTACTTCGCGTAGCTTATCTGCAAAGACCGCAGGCATCCAGTCACTGTGTATTAGTTCCGTAGGCGTGCTGCATACCGCGAACAGGAACCCATATAACTGTTCAAGCGTTAGCGTATTGGCTGGACGTTTTGAGTCGGCGAGCCAGCTTGCTAGTTCAGGTAAAGAGACGATTTTATCAGTCATGTTGGTCACTTAAATTAACGGCTTAAACAGCAGGTTTGATTGTAAAGGGGCGCTATTATCCTGCAATAGTTACGTGGACACCAGAATATGCGCAGATTCTATGTAAATTCCACTATTACAAATGGGCTATTAGCCACTGAATTCGGTATACTTGGCTGCTTTATGATTTTCTAATACCGTTGCAACAGATCGGATTTTAAATGGCATACGACGTATCAACTTTTCAGGGCTTAATTAACGCTCTACAGGACTACTGGGCAAAGCAAGGCTGCGCCATCATACAACCGCTGGATATGGAGGTGGGCGCGGGTACTTTTCACCCAGCCACATTCCTACGTTCAATAGGCCCTGAGCCCTGGCGTGCTGCCTACGTGCAGCCATGTCGTCGTCCAACTGATGGTCGTTATGGCGAAAACCCGAATCGCTTGCAGCACTACTACCAGTTTCAGGTAGCGTTAAAGCCAAACCCTGAGAATATTCAGGAGTTGTATTTAGACTCATTAAAAGCACTTGGATTTGATCCACTGGAACATGATATTCGCTTTGTTGAAGATAATTGGGAATCGCCAACTTTAGGTGCCTGGGGATTAGGCTGGGAAGTTTGGCTTAACGGTATGGAAGTGACTCAATTTACGTATTTTCAGCAAGTTGGTGGTTTAGAGTGTCGCCCGGTTACTGGAGAAATTACATACGGTTTAGAGCGTTTGGCTATGTATATTCAAAATGCGAAAAGCATTTTTGATCTGGTCTGGACTAAGGGGCCACAAGGTATTGTAACTTATGGTGATGTTTTCCATCAAAATGAAGTTGAGCAATCACATTACAACTTTGAACAGGCAGATACAGACTCATTGTTTGCCTGGTTTGATACCTGCGAAAAAGAAAGTGCACGTTTAATAGAAGCAGGTTTAGCATTGCCCGCATACGAACAGGTTTTGAAGGCATCGCATACATTTAATTTGCTCGATGCGCGTCATGCAATTTCAGTAACCGAACGTCAGCGTTATATTTTACGCGTACGCACACTGTCACGTGCCGTAGCACAAGCCTATTACGATGCGCGTGAAGCGCTAGGGTTTCCTATTGGAAAAACAGACGCAACTAAGGAGTCAAAATAATGAGCACACGTGACTTATTAGTTGAAATTGGTACAGAAGAGTTACCACCGAAAGCGCTGACTAAATTAAGCGATGCCTTCGCAGCAGGCATTGAAGCTAATTTAAAAGAAGCCAATATAGAATTTGAAAAAGTTAATATCTACGCAGCGCCACGTCGCCTGTCAGTATTAATAAATAGCGTCAGCGAATCACAACCAGATATAGATATAGAAAAGCGTGGCCCAGCAGTTAAGGCAGCATTTGATGATAGTGGCAACGCAAGCAAAGCGGCGCAAGGTTTTGCCCGTGGCTGTGGTGTTGAAGTATCTGAATTAGAAACCATGAGCACCGATAAAGGTGAGTGGTTAGTATTTCGTGCACAGGAAAAAGGTAAAGCTACGGTTGAGTTAATAGCTGCAATGGTTGATCAGTCGCTTGCAAAATTACCTATACCAAAACGTATGCGTTGGGGTGAAAACGCGGCAGAATTTGTACGCCCAGTTCATTGGGTTGTTATGTTATTTGGTCATGATGTCATTGATGCGGAAATACTGGGCATTAAGTCAGGACGTGAGTCGCGCGGACATAGATTCCATCATCCAGAAAATATTAATTTACAATCACCAGAAGATTACGTTCACCGTTTGAAATCACCTGGTTATGTAATGGTTGATCGTGATGAACGCATGCAAACGATTAAGTTACAGGCGGAGCAAGCGGCAGAAAAACTTGGTGGTAAAGCCTTAATTGATGAAGCGTTATTGCAAGAAGTAAATGGTTTGGTTGAATGGCCAGTGGCAGTTACAGGCGATTTTGATAAAGAGTTTTTGCAGGTGCCTGCGGAAAGCTTAATATCTTCAATGCAAGATCATCAAAAATATTTCCCCGTAGTAGATGCTAATGATGCGTTAATGCCGCACTTTATTACGATTAGTAATATAGAAAGTAAAAACCCAATAAAAGTTAAAGAAGGCAATGAACGAGTTATTCGTCCTCGTTTGGGAGATGCAAAATTCTTTTGGGAACAGGATAGTAAAAATAAATTAGAGTCACGCATAGAATCGTTAGATAAAGTTGTATTCCAGGCAAAGCTTGGTTCAGTAGGTGATAAATCTCGACGAGTTGCAAAAATTGCAGAATCAATTGCAAAGGAGCTAGGTGAAAATGCCGAGCATGCAAAACGCGCTGGTTTATTATGTAAATGCGATTTAATGACAGAAATGGTTTATGAATTTTCTGATCTGCAAGGCATTATGGGTCGTTATTATGCGATGAATGATGGTGAGGCACAGGAAGTGGCCGACGCACTGGATGAGCAATATATGCCACGCTTTGCAGGTGATAAATTACCCGCAGGTAAAACAGGGCAAATATTGTCGTTGGCAGACAAGCTAGATACCTTGCTAGGTATTTTTGCAATTGGGCAAAAGCCAACAGGCGAAAAAGACCCGTTTGCATTACGTCGTGCAGCCTTAGGTGCTTTACGTATTTTAATTGAGTGCAAGTTAGATTTAGATTTAAAGTCCTTGTTGGGGCATGCCGCCAATGGTTATGGCGATCAGGTTGAGGGTGAAAAAGCTATTGATGATGTCATTGGTTTTATGATCGATAGACTAAAAGTTTACTACACCAGTCAACATATTAGTGTTGATGTATATGATGCAGTGCAGGTATTAAAGCCAACGAGACCTATTGATTTTGATAGACGTATACATGCAGTAAATGAATTTAGAAAGCTAGATGAAGCGGAGAGCCTGGCAGCAGCAAATAAGCGTATAGGAAATATTCTACGCAAAGTGGAAGGGGAAATGCCCAGTCTTATACGAATAGACTTGCTACAAGAGTCTGCGGAAAAGCATTTGAATGAACAGTTACAAAAAATGTCATCTGATGTAACGCCGCAATTAGAAGCAGGTGAATACGCAGGTGCACTAAAGCAGCTGGCTGGTTTGCGTGATCCGATTGATGCATTCTTTGATCAAGTTATGGTAATGGCAGATGACGAAGCCTTAAAACATAATCGAATAGCTTTGTTAAGTCAGTTACATGGCTTATTTATTAAAGCGGCTGATTTGTCTCGCTTACAGTCGTAATGTATTGTCGCACTAGAGTAGTCTACTGTAATGCGGCAATTCTCTTTGGTGATAATTTGTGAATAATTCTCGTTTGCCTTCAAAGGTTGAATTGTATTTAAGGTCGTCTATTTTTTGGTTGTTTCATATAGTTAGTGTAGTGGCTGTGGTCAGTACCTTGCTGTGTTTTTTTTGGGCGCCAATCAATACTCGCTATGCTATTGCCTCAAGCTGGGCAAAAATGAATATGCACTTTCTTAAATTGTTTTGTAACTTAGATTATAAAATTAAAGGCAAAGAAAATATTCCATCTGAACCTAGTTTGGTCATATCGAATCACCAATCAACCTGGGAAACTTTGGCGTTCCAGCATTTTTTACCTAATCAGCTTTGGGTGCTAAAAAAAGAATTATTAAGAGTGCCAATATTTGGCTGGGGGTTAGCCATTATTAGTCCGATTGCAATTGACAGAAGCGCGGGAAAGAAAGCAGTAGATCAAATAGTCGAGCAGGGAGAAAAAAAATTAAACCAGGGACGATGGGTAATTATTTTCCCAGAAGGCACGCGTATTTCCCCTGGTGTAGACAGTAAATATAAGATGGGTAGTTTTATTTTTGCCACACGCATTACACATCCTGTATTGCCGGTTGCACATAATGCGGGTGAGTTTTGGCCGAAACACAGTTTTATAAAATATCCGGGAACGATAACTGTTTCTATAGGTGAGTCATTTAATGCTGAAGGTATGGAGCCATCTGACGTTAAGCAGAAAGTCGAAGGCTGGATCAAACAGGAGCTTGAAGTTATTACTGATTCCAGCCGCTGGAATAGATAGCGCTAATAGAAAAAATATTCACATAATCGAGAATAGAATATGAATGTGTCCGAACTTAAGAATAAGTTTTCACTGGATGGAGTTCTAGATATCACAGAAGCACATAGCGGCTTTCCATTTATTAAAATCAATAATCAAAATGCGTCTGCTGTTATTTCATTATATGGTGGGCAAGTGTTGTCATATGCGCCGCGTAAAGCAGATGACTTATTGTTTTTGAGTGATAAAGCTTTTTACCAAACAGGCAAGGCAATTAAAGGTGGGATCCCGATATGTTGGCCATGGTTTGGTGCTGATCCAGAAGGTAAAGGTCGGCCCGCACATGGTTTTGCACGAAATAATTTGTGGGAGTTAGAATCAACTGAGCAAACGGCAAGTGGTGAAACTAAAGTTGTTATAAGCCTACTGTCGAATGATGTGAGTAAAAAACTTTTTCCGTTTGAATTTAAGTTAAGTTTAACAATAGTTATTGGAAAAGAGTTGGAGCTTGAACTCACGACGAGCAATATGGATGAAAAACCATTTAATATCACACAGGCTCTACATACATATTTTGCAGTAGAAGATATCAGCGGCGTGGCAGTGTTAGGGCTTGGTGGTAGCAGCTATCTGGATAAGGCAAAAAGTAATACCGGTGAAGAGAATAGAACTCAAAAAGGTGATGTTATTTTTGATGGTGAGGTAGATAGAATTTATCTGGATGCGCCGTGTAATTTACAAATACAGCAAAAAGATTCAGTGAAACTTACAGGGATAAAGTCTACAAATAATAAAACAGTAGTCGTCTGGAATCCATGGAAAGAGTTATGTGAGCAAAGTGCAGATTTGAAGGCTGGTGATTACACTCGCTTTGTTTGTGTGGAAACGGCTAATGCTGCTGATGATGTAATTGAAGTCATTCCTGGTGAGAGGTTTTCTTTGCGAGTTATTTATTCTATAAATTAGAGTATGTGTTGTTCTACTTAATATAAAGGGATTTAAAATGTCTATAAATTTCGAGTATGATAGCGATCAAAATATTTTATTAATTAGACCTGTTGGTGAAATAAGTAGCGAGGAATATTCAAACTTAATGAAGTTTGAGCTGCCATCGAGAAATATACCAATAAATACAAATGCTATTTGGGATTTATCTGAAATAGATTTTAGTGTGTTGGATATTGAGTTAGAAAGAGAAATAATTAAAGAAAGAGAAAAAATTGATAAAGAGAGGCAAGGTACAAAAATAGCACTGGTTTCAGATTATGAGTTGGGTGAGCCTATATTAAAAATGTTTTTAATTCTTTCTGAGTCACTTAGTCAGGAGATAAGAGTGCTTAAAACAGTTGCAGAGGCAAGATATTGGTTGTCTCAGGATTAATGTCAGTTAAGGTGTGACTAATCCCAGGCGTAATGCTTCTAAAGTAGCTTGTGCTCTATTTGAAACATTTAATTTCCCATAAATGCTTTTAAGATGGCTCGCTACGGTATTAGAAGTGATCCCTAAAACTTCCGCTGCTTCATTGCGGCTTAGGCCTTTTGCAATGGCACCAAGAATTTCTTTTTCACGTTTAGATAATTCAGGATTGTTTGATTCGGTGACAACATCGTGAAAATGACCAATCATTTTTCGTGCAATAGAGGGGGATATTGGTGGTTCACCTTTAATAATGCCCTGTAAGCTGTGAATAAATTCATCACTCGTCTGTTCTTTTAAGAGGTAGCCTTGCGCGCCAGCTTTTAATGCAGGAAATAAATAACTGTCATCATCAAAAATTGTTGCTACAACACAATAGGTATCGGGTGAGGACTGAGTAAGTTCGCTAATAATTTCAACGCCATTACCGTCAGGTAAATTCAAGTCTATCAAGGCAAGATCAAATTTGTGGTCTTGCATATGTTGTCTAGCCTGGGCAAGACTGGATGCTTCATAGGTTTCAATTTCGACAAAGGCCTGCTTAATAATACTGGTTAGCCATTCGCGCGTTTCGGGGTGGTCTTCTAGTACAAGTACGGTTTGCATTATTATATGGTTGTGTTTTTTATAGGAAAAGTAATCTCCACACAACTTCCTTGGGTTTCATTCGATTCGTTGTCGTGAACAGCCTGCCAGCAGGCTGTTCCATTAATTTCAAGAACTCTGGTTTTTATATTATTAATACCCTTGCCGGGAATGCATTTATCTATTTCGAATCCTGAGCCATTATCGCAGCATGTTGCCTTGAGATATTGCTGTTCTAATTCGATATTTATTTCCACGTACTGAGCATTAGCATGTCGAATAATGTTTGTAATTGCTTCATGTAGCATACGGTTTAAATTAATATGCTGTCTGGGTGTAAAGGTTAAGTCATTAAGCTGTTCGCTTTGTTGCCAGAAAAGCTGTATACCAATAGGATTCAACCTGTCCTGTAGTTCAGCCCTAACGTCCGTTATTGCATCTAGTATGGTTACGGATGATTTATTGTCAAGCGTATATATGGAATTTCTCAGAGACTTTAATATGCTGCGTGATAAGTCGATCGTCTGTTGGTCTTTTACAGTATGAATTAACGTTAGCATGCGTGCAGCGACATCGTCGTGTAAATCACGAGCAATTCGTTTGCGTTCTTCTGCAGCGCCTTGCTCAACGGCGTCTTCATTACTAATGAACTGTTTTGCCAGACGGAGTAGTGCAACAATCAGGTCAACATCATTATCAGAGAAAAATTCGGAATTATTATTAGCCTTGAGATAGTAACCGTTTTGCTTTTTTATTGATGGTATAGAAAGCGTGCTGGATTGTTTGTTAAGTTGGCAAGTTTCTACAGGGTGTTCGGCCGAGACAAGTTGGTAAGTTGGGAACAAATCAGTTAATGCAGTTCGCCACCGGCTCTCTATAGATGAATTACTATTGGAAAATGAGTCAATTAAATAAGAGAGGTTCTTTTCCAGATTTTTATGCACGATAATCGGACTTTATATTCTGCCCATTGCAGAAAAGCTTTTTATGAAAGGAGATGACATCGTAGGATTTTTTATCATTGATTTATAATCACCTTCAATAAATGTTAACTTTCCTGTTGTGTATGCTAGCCCTAAACCGGTTGAGCCAACTTCGCGTTTAATCCATTCTTTCCAGTGTGTTTCTTTGGCGCGTAAGTCCCAGTTTAATTGTTGGCCTTTATAGTCGCCTGCTTTGGTGATATATCCATTTTCGATTACGATGCATGCTCGAGGACTGTCTTCGTCGGGGAAGCCGTAGCCAATAGTAGAAGAAAAATCGACGCTTTTTAGATGCTTGGCTAAATAAGGATCTTTATTCCATTCATCCTTATATTTGCTCATCCATGCATTATCAAATAGTTTTAACATTTATGATTATCCAAAAAAAATTACTAAGAAATATTTGTAATATGTCCAACCTGTCTTTGCAGGTTTTTGGATTGGTCGCTATTTTAACTCCATAGTCATAGCATGTATATTGTTTTGTTTGAGTGTGCTTAAGGTTTCGCGAAGGTCATTTGGGTTATTAAAAGGCCCAATTCGTACGCGGTGCCAGCTATCATTGTTTATAGATACGCTTTCAATTGATGATAACACTCCAAGTAGGCCTAGTGTTGCCTTTAGGCGCTCTGCATCAGCGTTGCTTTTAAATGAACCTGCTTGTAGAAGATATCTTTTAGCTGGTGAATTATTAGCTGAGGCATTGTTATTGTTTTCCAGTGATGCAGATTTATTAGTAACTTTTATTTCGGGTTCAGGTACAAACACTTCTAGCTCTGAAAGAATAGTGTAAAACTCAAAGCGTGGTTTCTCATTTGATGGCTTATTATCAGTAGAGTGATTTGTTTTGTCGTCTTCTTTTATCGATGCTGTTTTTTTCTGTTCGCGCGCTTTTTGTAACTCCTGTTTAACGGATTCAGTAAAGCTAATGTCTTCTGCAGGTTGCTTGCTTAGATAAATTATAAAGGCAATAAATAAGCCAATAAATAATCCGGCAAACATCCACACATAACCAGGTACAGGTTTTTTCGTTGTCACTTTTCGACCCTTTAAGTCGCGAGATGATGTAGGCATAATTGTCGCCTACATGGATTCTGGTGCGCTTACGCCCAGTAGTTTAAGGCCATTGTGTAATACATGGCGTGTTGCAGTAATTAAGTTTAAACGGGCATTACGTGTTTTTTCATCATCAACAATAAACTGGTGTGCATTGTAATAAGTATGCAGTTCGTTAGCTAAGTCGCGAAGATAATGAGCTACCTGGTGTGGTTCTTCATTTAGCGCAGCTTTTTCAACAATTTCAGGGTACTTTGCAAGAGATTTAATTAAATCTGTTTCATGCGTTTCAGTTAATAACGATAAGTTGTCACTACCTGATTGTGTATCATGCATTATTTGTTTTTCTTCTAGCTGGCGGAAAACACTACAAATACGTGCATGTGCATATTGAATATAATATACAGGGTTATCATTGCTTTGTGATTTAGCTAACTCTAAATCAAAGTCCATATGCTGTTCGCATTTTCGTAGTACATAAAAGAAGCGAGCTGCATCTGTACCAATTTCATCACATAATTCACGTAATGTTACAAAAGAACCGGAGCGTGTAGACATAGGTACTTTTTTATCGCCGCGATAAAGAATGGCAAACTGAACTAATAATACGTCCAGTTTATCTACGTCATCACCAAGTGCTTGAAGTGCGGCTTTAACGCGTGGAATATAACCGTGATGATCCGCGCCCCATATATCTATAACACGATCAAAGCCGCGCTCCATTTTGTCCATATGGTATGCGATATCAGAAGCAAAGTAGGTGCTTTGTCCATTGTCGCGGACAACTACGCGATCTTTTTCATCACCAAATGCAGTTGACTTAAACCACAGTGCACCTTTTTTTTCGTAAACGTAATCTGCTTTCTGCAAACGCTCAACAGCTTTTTTAATTAAGTTTTTATTTGCTAAACTACGCTCAGAAAACCACTCTTCATACTCAACACCAAATTCTTTTAAGTCTACTTTAATGCCTTCGAGGATGGTGCTTAAACCAAGATCAAAAACTTGTAGATATGAATCTTCACCTAATAAGTTTTTTGCGCGATCAATTAAGTCGTCGATGTGTTTTTCTTTGTCGCCACCTGCGGGCTCATCAGCTGAAATGTCTTCAAAAACGGCAGCGGCTGGATGCATTAAATTTTTATCATGCTGTGCAAAAAGTTGCTCGGCAATTTCTTTTACATAATCACCTTTGTATCCATTGCTTGGAAAAGTGATCTCGACGCCGCAATGTTCAAGGTAACGTAACCACAGGCTGGTCGCCAGAATATCCATTTGTCGACCAGCGTCATTCACATAGTATTCGCGGTGTACTGAAAAGCCGACAGCCTTAAGCAAAGAAGCAACCGTAGCACCGTAAGCAGCCCCACGACCATGTCCTACATGGAGTGGCCCGGTTGGATTAGCTGAAACAAATTCAACCTGAACCTTGCGACCAGCGCCAATATTGCTTAGTCCGTACGTCTCAGCCTGACTGTTTACCGTGTTGATAATGGCTAGCGTGTTACTTTGAGAAATGAAGAAATTAATAAAACCGGGACCGGCTATTTCTACTTTGTCTATTTGCCCGTGCTTAGGCAGTGCATCGATTAATAACTGTGCTATTTCGCGAGGATTTTTACCGGCAGGTTTGGCCAACATCATTGCCAGATTACAGGCAAAATCGCCGTGTGAGCGGTCTTTAGTGCGTGACAGCTGGATATTTGCAGAAAAATCAGCGGGTATAACACCGTTGTTTTTCAGGCTAGTGGTGGCCTGAGTAAGCAAGGTTTGGATTTCGTGTTTCAATGTGTCGGCCAGTAATAAATTAGATGGCGAATTTTACATGTAGAAAGGAGGGGTTACTAGTCGGCTGATTGCTTGTCCGGTAATAATTTAACGTATTTCGGATAATACCTGCTCAGCCATAGAAACAGCTTGCCCAAGGTAGCCTCTGCCAAACAGATTGAGATGGTTAATTATGTGATAAAGATTATAAAAGGTACGGCGTGCCTGATGCCCTGTCTGTAGCGGCCAGGCTTCATTATAAGCTGCGTAAAAGTCAGCTTCAAAGCCACCAAAGAGATGTGTCATGGCAATATCAGTTTCACGATCACCGTAATAAAAGGCGGGGTCAAATATAACAGGCGTACCGTCGTTGAGGGCGGCGGCATTTCCCCCCCATAAGTCGCCGTGTAGCATTGAGGCCTGTGGCTGGTAGTTTTCGAACAAAGCATCAAAGCAGTCGATGAGCTGTTCTACAGCATCCAGTTGATAGCCATTGCGCTGTGCAAGTTCAAACTGCGGTATTAGGCGTTGCTCCCGCCAAAACGTTACCCAGTCATTTGTCTGCAAATTACTTTGCGGTGTTGAGCCGATAGTATTATTTTTATGCCAGCCAAATTGTGGATAACTAATTTGATGCAAGGCGGCAAGCTGCTGGCCCTGTACAACAGGGTTAACACGTCCGTTTAAATTAAGATATTCCAGTACCAGATAGGCTTGATCGCCAATGCTGCCATAACAAATGGGTAGCGGGACTTTTATCGTATGGCTACTGGCAAGTTCTGCTAATGAGCTAGCCTCAACCTCAAACATATCACCAAACTGCGTGCTATTTTGTTTTACAAAGTATGCTTTATTGCCATCACTAATTTTATAGGCACGATTAATACAGCCGCTTCCAATAGCGATTTTTGACTGAATGGTGAATGAATGCTGGGTATGCTGGCTAATGTGTTCAGCTAATAATGGCCAAAATCTCATGCGGGTTACTCATTATCAATTAGGTGGTAGCATTCAGCACCTTATATGTAATGTTGAATAGATGTAAATATGGCTAGAGCAGAAAATGCACCTTCATATGACGAAATTCGCCGAGTCGTGCAGGCATTTTACAAGAAAGTACTGAATCACCCAGAACTAGGTCGTTTTTTTGCTCATATTGATGATTTTGCTGAGCATGAACAGCGTATTGTGGATTTTTGGTGGATGAGTATGGGTGGAAAACTCGATGAGCCACCAAAAATAGACATGATTGGCAAACACTTTCCGCTAGGCATACAGGAAAGTGATTTACAGCAGTGGCTGGCCCTGTTTAGTGAAACCTTAAAAGAGCAGCTGGATGAGCCGCAAGGTTTGTTGTGGATGGATAAGGTATTGCTTATCGCGGCCAGGCTTAAGCAGATTGTGATCGACAACCAGGCCATGGGTGTACAGATCAGTGAGCCTAAATCCAAATAGCCGCGGCAAGGCTGAGTGCTAAATAGTGATGCAATGGGGGCTTAGGGCTGTGTTATGCACAGAGTGGAAATGATACGCACAAAAGCTGATCAAAAATTAACCAGCTGTCCTTTTATGTCCTTAAGTACCTGTTTATAAAAGATTTAAAGTGTGGTTAAAATTTAACCGTTTGATGTAAAATTGCTTGTAAATGCTTGATTTTCTGGGTTTTAAAATGGTTTTCAACAGAGTTATCCACAGCTTGAGTGGTTATGTTATTAATTCCATATTAATCAATGGTTTATACGTAGTTCAGTAAAGTGTTACATTAGGTATACAGGTTAAGTGGTGTTGATAAAGTGCTATTTGGTGCTTGCAATAAGCTTGCCTTCATGAGTAATGGTATCCACTTATACACATGAAGAAAATGTCCTGTGTTAAATTTACAGAAAACACTATATTTATAGTGTTTAAATTTCGACACTAGTCTAACCGATTGATTTTATGGAATAAAATGACTGGTTAAAAAACAACCATTTTAATAGGAATCACGCTGGAATCGCGATTTATATGACAAAAAGCTGCGTTATGCACAGAGTTATCCACAGCTTCTGTGGAAAAGATTTAAGCAGGTGCTTGAGCGCACTTTTTTGTATTTCATGCAAGGCTCCTGTAAAAGTAATTTCACTGGCACAATAGAGCCCTGTTACTAAGCCGCTTAAAGTTAGAAACATCCTAAATATGACAAATCCCTTAATCGCAAAAATTGCTGTTCCTGTGCCCTTGTATGGTCTGTTTGACTATATTGTGCCGCCTGAATACGCCAACTCAATACAAAAAGGTTGCCGAGTCAGAGTTCCGTTTGGGCGAAAACCAATGGTCGGCATGGTGGTGGCGCTAGGTAGCGAGTCTGAGTTTCCTGTCGCAAAGTTAAAGTCGATTACGGAAAACCTGGATACGCATGCACAAACAGGCCCTGCGCTTACTGACGAAGTGCTGAAATTGTTAGAGTGGGCAGCCACTTATTATCAGCACCCACTGGGCGAGGTCTTATTTAGTGCGCTTCCCAGGTACATGCGTCAGGGTGAGTTGGCGGAGCTTAAGTCAGAGAAAGTATGGCGTTTAAGTGAGAGCGGAGCGCAGTATGATGCGAGTACGCTCAAGCGTTCAGCTAAACAGGCGGCTTTACTTACGTATATGCAGCAGTCGCCACTAGCAGAACATTCTGCTGCACAGTTAAATGAAGCCTGGGACAATTGGCGTACTGCCATAAAGGCGCTGGTGGATAAGCAGTTGCTTACCATGGAAGAAAAACCGGTTAGTGCATTAATCAGCGCAAGGCACTCAGCTGCCGAGCTTAAATTAAATGCAGAACAGGCCGTGGCGACAGATGCGGTAGTCGCCTGCCTGAATGAATATAAAACCTTCCTGTTACAGGGCATTACCGGCAGTGGCAAAACTGAAGTTTATTTATCCATTATTGAAAAAGCGCTCGCACAAAATACCCAGGTGTTGGTGCTGGTTCCTGAGATAAGCTTAACGCCGCAATTAACCCAACGATTTGTCGCACGTCTGGATGTTGAAATTGCCAGTCTGCATTCTGGCTTAAATGATACGCAACGCCATAGTGCCTGGGTAAAAGCCAGTCAGGGAATCGCACGGGTTGTCATCGGTACACGTTCCGCCTTATTTACACCTATGCCGCAGCTCGGTTTAATTATTCTTGATGAAGAGCACGATGCATCATTTAAACAGCAGGAAGGTTTTAGGTATCACGCGCGTGACCTGGCTTTAGTACGCGCAAAAAATAAAAACATTCCGGTACTGTTAGGCTCGGCAACACCGTCATTTGAAAGTTTAGAAAATGTATCGCGTGGGCAATATGAGTTATTGAAATTAACACAGCGTGGTGCAAAAAATGCGCAGCCCCCAAAAGTAAGTTTATTAGATGTCTGTAAGCGCCCAATGGAAGATGGCATATCAGATCGTTTACTCGATAAAGTACAAGAGCATATTAATAAACAAGGTCAGGTTTTATTATTTTTAAATCGTAGAGGATATGCGCCATTATTAATGTGTCATGAATGTGGCTGGACAACTGCGTGTACACGTTGCGATGCAAACATGACCTTGCACCATCACAATCAAATGTTGCGTTGTCATCACTGTGGTTATGAAAAGCCAGCGCCAAAAGTTTGCCCGGAATGCCAGCATGAAAGTTTGTACATTCCCGGTGCAGGAACAGAAAGAATTGAAAATGCCTTAACAGAAAGATTCCCCGACGCAGTAATAAGCCGAATAGATCGTGACACTACACGACGTAAAGGCGAATTAGATAAAAAATTAAAACAGGCGCGAGAGGGTGATGCGCAAATTTTAATTGGTACACAAATGTTAGCTAAGGGACATGACTTTCCAAACTTAACGCTGGTTGGAATACTGGATGTAGATCAAGGATTATTTAGTGCAGACTTTCGTGGCACGGAACACATGGCGCAATTAGTTGTGCAAGTGTCCGGGCGAGCAGGGCGTAGTGAAAAACGCGGTGAAGTTATTTTACAAACCCATCATCCAGAACATCCCTTATTACATACATTATTAGAAACCGGTTACTCAGGTTTTGCAGAGCATGCATTAAAAGAAAGACGTGAAGCATTTTTTCCGCCGTTTAGTTTTATGGCTATTTTGCGTTGTGAGTCAACGCATAAAGATCAGGGTAAAGAATTTTTAAAGGAATGCAGGCAAGCGTTTAATTATAAAGATGTCGATGCATTTGGGCCATTGCCCGCGCCGATGGAGAGAAGAGCAGGGCGTTATCGCTGGCAGTTAATTGTGATGGCAAAGCAGCGCAAGTTATTGCATGGTGCATTACGTGACTGGATGCCGAGAATAATTAAATTTAAATCGGCATCAAAAGTCAGGTGGTCGATTGATGTTGATCCGCAGGATATGTTTTGATGTTTATTTTCTAGTTTTCATCATACAGTGGTCATTGAGCTAATTTAAGGTTTAGAGGGCTGCTGTTGACTCAAAGCGGACGTTCATGGCTATGCTGCTGACGTAATATGTGGTCTCTTGTCAGGTGAGTTTGTAGTGTAGTCTTTTGTTATAGATTAGGGACTTAATAATTTATATATTTATAGCTATCTGTATGGTAAAAAGTCCTCAATTATCAATACTTATTGTAGATACAAAATATGGCCAATGAAAATTCTAAAATTATCGTAGGAAGTGAAGAATGGTGTTCTTTTCCTGGTTTAGGTGTGCCTGCAATTAAAGCACGAGTAGATTCAGGTGCAAAAACCTCATCAATGCATGCCTTTAATATTCAAAAGTTCCGACGTGACGGTGAAAACTGGGTAAGTTTTGAAGTCCATCCGTTACAGAATGATAGAAGGACAGTTATTCGTTGTGAGCGTCCTGTTATTGATAAAAGGGTAGTAAAAAGCTCAAGTGGTGTATCTGAAACGCGCTATGTTATTGGTGCAACAATAAAAGTCGCGTCTGAAACCTGGGATATAGAGCTCACCTTAGCCAATCGTGATTCAATGGGCTACAGAATGCTTTTAGGTAGACAAGCCATGAGTGGTCGTATGCTTGTAGATCCTTCTCTAAGCTTTTGCCTCGGAGAAGTAACAACAGATGAACTTAATGATTATTACGGGAAAAAGAAACATAAAAGTAGTGGTCTTAAGATAGGCTTACTCGCCAGTAATCAAGAGTTGTATTCCAACCAAAGGATTTTAGAAGCGGGACAGGAACGCGGCCATGAAATGGTATTTCTAAATATAAAACAGTGTTATATGAAAATTGATGCATTGGAACCCGAGGTGCATTATCGAGGCGGTACTATTCTGAATGATCTTGATGCGGTAATTACAAGGATTCGCCCTAGTGTAACATTTTACGGCTGTGCTCTTACTCGACAATTTGAGAGCATGGGTATTTATACTATAAATTCCTCATCTGCAATTACGCAATCAAGAGATAAATTATTTTCTCTTCAGTTGTTATTAAAAAGTGGCATTAGTATACCAACTACTGGCTTTGCAAATTCACCGATGGATACAAATGATCTGATTGAAATGGTTGGGGGTGCACCATTAATTGTGAAATTACTGGAAGGTACACAAGGGCGTGGTGTTGTTTTGGCAGAAACTAAAAAAGCAGCAGAAAGTGTTATTAACGCATTTAAAGCATTAAGAGCTAATTTACTGGTTCAGGAATTTATTAAAGAAGCTAACGGAAAAGATTTACGTTGTTTTGTAATAGATGGAAAAGTAGTGGCTTCTATAGAGCGCACAGCTGCACCTGGCGAATTTAGAGCTAATATTCACCAGGGTGGAACGGCTTCAATCGTAAAAATAACGCCCAAAGAAAGAGCTTTGTCTATTAAGGCAGCTAAAACATTAGGATTAAAAGTGGCAGGAGTTGATATTATTCGCTCTAAAAACGGACCGTTATTACTAGAAGTAAATTCATCTCCAGGGCTTGAAGGTATTGAATCAGCTACAGGTAAAGATATAGCCGGTATGATGATTTCTTCAATAGAAAAAAAACTAGGATGGAAACGAGAACTTAGTGTAGAAAACAACTCAGAATAATCTCGGTTTTATGACTAAAAGCCGACCTTCGCTACTTATGAACTGACTGTTCGCTTCAGGAACCTTACTTCTTTAGCAACAGAAAATATTTGGGGTCAGAGTAAAAAGAAAATATTTGGGGTCAGAGTGAACCTCACCCAGTTTAACGGATACTTTTAATCAGAGGCTTTAGCCTCTCAAAGGAGTGTCCCAATGACCACAAATCGTAAGCTCTATAATACGTATACAAAAGAGTTTAAGCTAGAAGCCCTGC
>Ga0316209_1001596_pt1 | contig 22374 bp, 18 predicted proteins | sample 6monopyrite_MG_FD_204945 | JGI IMG/M metagenome (GOLD analysis project Ga0316209, IMG submission 204945) | Microbial mat bacterial communities from mineral coupon in-situ incubated in ocean water Damariscotta River, Maine, United States -... | ecosystem: Environmental > Aquatic > Marine >...
AATCTTGAGAAACTCCAACCTGTGTGATGGCAGCAAGAAGTTCGGTTCCTCGATCTGTTCCCGCGATATCTTTTGCCATTTTCTTTTTCAGTTCGGAATTAAATCCCGCAAACGTATCAGGTGTTAATTTCACAACTTCCTGATTTCGGGAAGCGTTGATCAACTGCAGGACATCTTTGGCGGCCAATGCCAGGTTTTGCTCCTCTGTGTTTGTCAGTTGAATCATATTCACCGCGATAACCTGACCAAATTTGTTGACAACAGGTCCGCCACTAAAGGTGGGCAACACAGGGATCGATGTTTCGAGCCAACTCCCGATGAATGGGAGACGCATTACACTCTGTAGTTTATTGGGAGAGAGAATGCCAGTAATTTTTCCCTCGGTCGCATTCTGGGAAGAGGGTCCAAAGGCTACAACGGAAGTCTCTTGCAGGGGAAGTTGATCGGTCAGGGGAAGTAGTTTCAGTCCATTTTCGGGTGGTTCAATCTGCAAAACTGCAATATTGTACTGAGGGTTAACTAATCGGTAACCCTCAACGACAGCAGAAGACCCGTCAAAAAAATCAGCATAAGCACCACGAATACCTTCCAGTGAGTGAAGACTGGTAATCAGCAGGCCCGACTGAGAAACAATAAAACCAGCTCCCACACTTTTCCCGGTTGAGTGAAGGAAGGTTAATTTGACCAGGGACGGATTGATACGCTCGAGCAGGTCTGGTAACTCCAGGGGAGTTTCTGGAATTTCAACCTGAAGCATCTCGGCTGGTATCTGTGAAGCTGAAGCCGCTGGGACATCCGGCTTGTTTTTTTCGGCAAATTTTTCCTTAATCGCGCGAGCCGCTTCTTCAACCATGCTTTTCGCATTATCGGGCTGCACTGGAATTGCATCAGGTGTTGAAGCGGCTGGAATTTGCTCTGGGTGATTTTCCACCTTGGGAGCAACTTTCGGCTGCACCTGTCCAACATGCTGCCCATGATTTTGTGGTGCAACAAGAGAAACAGTCGAACTAGAAGATGCTCCGCCGCCGCCCAGACTGTTGAAGAAATAGATAACACCAATCACAGCAGCACAAACAATCCCCCCCTTTGCCAATTGGGAACTGTCAATATTTGCCTGCTTTTTTTTCTTTTTTTTACCCATTAGCTTCTCTGCCACCTGTATCAAATTTGTTCCAGTACGCCCCAATCCCTCTATAACGCTGTTAAGCCTCATTAAGTTCTCACCTAATCAGAAAATCAGGGGAAATCTTCCAGATAATTGAAATGGTAAAAAATAACGGGATCATTTGTATCTTACTGGTCTGTTACGTGCAAATCAAGCAGAAAGATGAAGAGAAAATAATTGACCTGTATTCTAGCAAAGCAGTAAAAATAATACATGCGAACACTCCTTGCCGATTAGAGGTAACAATTAAACGAATTCTGATTATTATAACGTTTTTTCAAGATACAGCTTTTAATCCCTTTGAGCAGATATTATCATTTCGGTTCGCGAAGGTAAGAATATTGTTAGTACAGATTGTTATCTGTGCAATTTTCACGCTTATCGCCATAAAGAAAATTTGCTTCCCGTTTAAGAGTGACGTGCGTCAATAACTCGGGGAATACAGAGGTTTGAATCTTGCGTATCATGTTCTGGTGCATTTTGCACCGCATAAAAAATGTTTAGAAATAAGGAAACCGTAAGATGATGAAAGCATTGTTGAATGATGAGGCTGGGTTTGTTGTCTCAGCAGAACTCGTTCTGATTGCCACTTTGTTGGTGATTGGTCTGATTGTTGGCTTGAGCGAAGTGCAGCACGCTGTTGTTGCAGAATTGAATGATGTTGCCGATGCGATTGGTAATGTCAATCAGTCGTACTACTACACAGGGTTCTCAAAGAACAAACTGTATGGCGGTGGAATTGCTGCTTACACACGCGGATCAGCCTGGGCAGATACCACAGACGATTGCGACGATAACCAATGCGATATCGCTTGCGACTATCCTGTTGATGAAGGTCCCAAAAGTCGTTAATTTCTGAAAAGTCGGCGTCTGTTTTTACAACAGCCCGAATATAATCCTGACAATCAATGTTAAGGATGATGAGTTTGAATTTTTCAGGCTGTCACAAGTGAATTCTTGTGACAGCTTTTTTTATGGACGCCAGATGGAGTTTGCACTTTATAGTACCATAACCCGGAACCAAGCAGAGGAAAAAGTAGGTCAGGCTTTCCAGCCTGACACGAATTGCGGTGATCTTTCAATTAATAATACAGAGATCATTGGAATGCCAGAGAGTAAATTTCGTGGAAACCGCATTCATCAGGCTGGAAAGCCTGACCTACGTTTACTTTTCTGATGCCTGTTTGGTTTCGGGCGTTGGATATTTGGCGCGGGTGCTTTTGACCATTGTTTCTGCTCGATAACTGCGGAGCATTCTTTGTAGCGAACGTTTCAGTTCCTGCTGACGGATGGAAGCAGTTTTTTCATCAACACCTGCGGCATCTGCAAACTGATCCATTTTCTTCAGGCTTTTCTTCACATTGGTCAGCGAGTTTTTCAGGTCGATCAGTGTAATCGCCTGTGAGATTCCTTGTTCAGTTCTTCTGGTGATCCAGCGTTGTTTCAATATTTCCAGCAGTGTGTTGATATGATCGTACCGATCCGCCTGGCTCATCGACACCTCAGCAGTACTCAGTAGTTCCAGCGAGCGATGAATATCGCGAACAGAACGTTGCCTGGTATTACTGAAGTAAATGGTATGTAGCAGTTCCCGTAATTCTGCACTCGGTTCGGGCGGTGTGCATCGCTGGTATAGTTTGGCTAGTTCCGGGTGAATGTAATAGCTGATTAATGGATCATAGGGATAAGCAAAACGAGTGACTTGCTGTAAATCGGCAGGCGTGAATTTATCTTTTTTATTGATCGTCCCCAAGGCTTCAAAATATTCGAGTCGTCGCTTATCTTCCGGGTGCATTTTTCGCTGCAAGCCTTCTCCTTTTACCGGCAAAATGACAGAGCGAGGTTTATTCGTCAGCCGTTTTTTAACGGTCTTTCGGTAGGCCCAGAACTGATCGGGATGCTCACGGATGATCTGACGACAAGCGGTGACATCGGATAGCCGACGCAGAATATCATCAGTCTCTTTATCTTCTTCGTAATGATTCAGCAACCGCTCGGAATGGCTGGCTAATGCTCTTCGAACATCATTCCATTTCGTCCCCCATCGCATCATTTCGACCGATAAACCAAAGGAGCCGGTTCCTTGCCAGACTGTGTTGATGCCAACGTGTTTCAATGAATCGATCTGGTCGATATCAAAACGCCCCAGGTTCATCGCAACCGACCAGTCCCAGCCGATTCGTGCCAGAATGCGACGTGTTTGGGGAGACGAAATTCTGGTGATCAACCCATCTGAAAAAATATCTTGCTGCACGCGAGCAGCCACAAAAAGCATCTCGCCCGGTGCGGTATCGAATGCGGTCACGTAACCGAAAGCTTCTCGCATCGTCTTTGAAATTTTAGCAAGGACGGTTGGTCCGTAATCGGAATACGTAAACCGCTGGCAATACAAACCATGTTCGCTAAGCAAGTTTGCGATGTGCCGATAATGTAATTGGTCGTACCCGGCAGCATTCGCATAAAGTGCTGAATGCCCCGGCGAATCGATAACGACATCGAATTTCTGATTCATCGTGCGAATCGCCATCGCGGGTGAGTTCGTATTGAAACGAAGGCGAGCGTCACCGATCACTTTTTCAAGAACAGTTGCTAACTCGCCTGTTTTTGCCTGTTCCAGAATTCCGGAATCAGATTCGACACAAGTGACATTCATCACCGGAAATTCAAGTGTGACCTGAACGGCAAGACCGCTTTCCATTCCCAGGTGCAAAATGTTTCTGGGAGAAGGATGAATCGATAACGGAAGGGCAGAACTGAGTAGCTCTCCTGTTGGTTGCGGGACCAGTTCGTCGTTTTTACTGATTCGACCAGCAGGAATGCCGTTTCTTCGCAGTTGAATATGTTCGCCCTGATGCTTCCACAGCGTAAGCGTTCCACGAGGCGTTTCCCGAACCGCGAGCAGCCGACCATCATCAATACCACAAAGGTGACTGATGCTCGTTCCGTTTCTCCAGGCGTTGAAAACATGGGAGGAAAATAAAGTATGCGTCGCAACTCCCGGTTGATAGACAGAAACAAGCCCAATACTCATCAGGCAAACCAGACTGAGTCCTGCCAGACGGATGCGAGAATACTGTGAAGTGATTGAAGATTGTGATGTGATTGAAGCTCGTGATGTGATTGAAGCTCGTGAAGACGAATTCCAATAATATTCGAAGAAGATTGAACCAGCAGCCAGGGCGAGCAGTCCCGCAACAAGCACAACCGGTAAGCCAATCTGCAAGATGCTCCACCCTGCAAGTAGAACTCCAGATAAAAAGCAACCAAGTAGAACGAAGCGGGTACTCACTGAATATGCTTGATTACCAGGTTGGCTCTCTGTTTTACTTTTCTCCAACGTATTGAAAACACATCCAAGAACAATTCCGATCGGCAGGAACAAAGCAATCATGCCAATTTGCCGAAGTGAAATCGCGAGCAGCGTGGAAGAAACCGAAGCAGAAACCATCAAATAGAATCGAATCCAAAGTGGAAACGCCAGCAACGCCAGGCTCAGCCAGGCAGCCAGATGCAGAATCTTCAGTTGATGGTTTAATGAGCGGGAACAAGCCAGCCCAAGCAGTACTGCTGCAACTGTTCCATAAAACAGAAGGGTTGTTTCCGGCTGTAACTGAGACATCACCCGATACATCGCAGGAAGTAACCACCCTGCACAGAACGAGAGCATTCCAATAAAGAAAGGGGAAGAAACCGCTTTCCCTTTTTCTTCTGAAACAGAATGATTCGTACTTGCCGGCAATTTATTGGATGAAGGGAGATAACGCCCAAGCAGTAACCGCAACGGTGTTTGGTGGGCAATAAATAGTACCAACAGGAACCCACTGCAAATGGCAGCAGTTTGATAAACGGGGAAGAGAACATTCAAGCTGCATGTGAAAATCCATAATCCCGATGCAGCACCAAAATAAATGGCAGAAGGGATTTGCTCATCGGTGTCTGTGCATTTATTTTGTTTGCAAAGCTCTTCTTCCCGAGAGAAAAGAATAGCCGATTGTGAACAAACACGGATCGAAACAATGATCAAACTTAGCAACATACCATTTAGCACAACGGCAATGCTCAATCCCCAGAAATAATTGTTTTGAAGCAGGCTCGTTACAAGCAGATCCCATTTCTCCCACCAGAAAACAGAGGTGGATGTTGCTGCAAACAGAAAAAGAGAACAAAATTCTGGTGCAACTCGCTTCAATATTGGTCGTTTGATAAAAAGAGCCAGTATCAAACCGCAGGCCAGCGCAGCGACGCTCAACTGCGACAGTCCCCAGGTGACAACGAACAGATGCGTCCAAAACAAAGCAACGGCTGCGATCAAGCCTCCCTGTAAAACGGGAATCAGTTTCGCCGATTCTGTCCATTTTGATAAACAACGACCAAGCCCGGCTTTGAAAAAATGCTGGGCTTCCCAAAGGAGAGGTTGCTGATTCTTTTTTGACGATTGCTTCCTGGCTTCCATGCCTGTTTCAATCCTGTTTACTTTTGGTTCAAAATAATCACATCACAATGAACTGGAATGGGTGACCTCATCAAACTGAGTAGCCCATCATCAAACTAGTGCCCTTTCAGGGCTTAGATTTGGGGTGTTTGTTTCCATAACCCGCTCCGTTGTCGCTCCTTAAATCTTTTGCAACCCCTTCTTTTAGGATTGAAGCTGCACTAGGTAGCCCATCCGCTTTTAGCGGTTGGGTTGCGTAGCAACAAGATGCTCGCGCCATATCGGTTCCGTTATTATTGGAAGTACCAATGAAATCGAGCGCACATGGCGCAAGCATCTTGTGCCTGAGGGCACCCAACCACTGAAGTGGTCCGGGCTACCCTGCTGTTGTACTGTATTGACTGGGAATGAGGCAATATGAAACCGCATGTCCAGCACTCTGTTTGACTCTATTTATGAAAAAACAGGCGTATTACGTCGTGATTGATGTCTGTTCATTTGAAAACTTGGGTTCTCACCGTAGAATCAGAGTAAAAAGTTCCCTCCTTATTGGATAATCAGATAGGAAATCTCCGTGACCGCCAACTCTCTTTCTCCCGAGTTACAAACCTCTTGTGCAGCAGCTAAGGAAGATCTCGACCGACAAACAGTTGAGGCAGTGCAATTGCATTTTCATCCTGAGCAGGGCGCACCGTTCTGGATCGAAAAAGCGAAAGGATACGATTTCGATCCCCTCAAAGATGTCAACTGTTTTGATGAGCTGAAGAAATTCCCGCTGTTTGAAGACGATTGGCTGCGGGGCGGTCCGGTCAGGCGATTTCTTCCACAAAAATGGTGGGACAAGCCGACTTACGTTTTTGAAACCGGGGGAACAACCGGTGTCCCCAAAAGTCGTTGCGTGGTTGATGATTTTCGGATCGATTACGAGATGTTCAGCGAAACGTTGCCTGATGAATCATTTCCTCACGGTGCGAACTGGTTAATGCTTGGACCTTCGGGACCACGTCGTTTGCGGTTGGCGGTGGAACATCTTTGTCAAACGCGGGGCGGCATCTGCTTTTGTGTGGACCTCGATCCCCGCTGGGTGGTCAAGTTAATCAAAAAGGGAGACATTGAAGGCGCCAAAGCATACAGTGCGCATGTGATTGATCAAGCGATGACGATCCTTTCAGCCGGTCACGAAATTCAGTGTATGTTCACAACGCCGAAATTACTTGAAGCATTGGCGTTGCGCTTAATGGATGAAGAGAGCAGTATCGCAGAGGCGGGCATCAAAGGGATTTTCTGTGGCGGGACTGAGTTCACGCAGCAATGGTATCGCTTTGCCCGCGAAGAATTACTCGGGCCAGATGTTTACATCACCCCCACGTATGGCAACACATTAATGGGCCTGGCGTGTGGGAAGCCGTTTATTCCGGAAGACAATTTCAAAATCACTTATTACGCCCCGCAACCCCGGGCGATTGTCGAAGTCGTTGATTTTGATGATCACACAAAAGTGGTTGATTACGATGCGACCGGTCGCGTCAAATTATATACGCTAACCGACGAACTGTTTATACCCGGTTTTCTGGAACGTGATGAAGGCGAACGGGAACTGCCCCACGAAAAATACCCCTGGGATGGCGTCTCCAACGTACGCCCGTATCATATTTATGCCAAAACAACCACCGTGGGTGTTTATTGATTAGATTACGCTTGAAGTTTTTATGTTAAATTAAAGAACAGGGTCGCCCATCCACTTTTAGCATCGGGCAAACAATAACTGTCGTAACTTCGATGTTCTATTTTCTTGGCTGAAGGCCAAAATTATCGTAGCCTGGGGCAACGCCCCAGGAACAGATGTGTCGTCAACCTTTTGGCTCAAAGCCATAAACAAAAGCATTGAATATGGCTTTCAGCCAAAAAGAGGAATCGTGTCCATTTCCCTGGGGCGTTGCCCCAGGCTATGGTGAAAGAGGCCTTTGGCCAAACAAAATAGATGAAACCCGACAGTAATTGTTCGACCGATCCTTAGCGGTTTGATTGCGTAGCAACAAGAGGTTTGCGCCATGTGCTTTCGGTTTCATTGGTACGTCCAATATTAATGGAAACCACATGGCGCGAACCTCTTGTGCCTGGCGGTACCCCACCACTGAAGTGGTCGGGCTACCCTGTTTTAAGAACCCCTTCTGCCATTAGATTCGAGTACGTTATCAGATGGAAATGACTGCTCAGCTTTGGCTGGCGTTTGCGTTTGCGATCTTTATTTCTTCGTTTGTACAAAGCGCGATGGGGTTCGGCTACGCCTTGGTTGCTCTTTCTGCTCTCTCCTTTTCCTTCGGCGTTAAAGAAGCGAATCTGATTGTCTCTTTCAGTGCGTTTGTACCAATCGCTTTTGCAGCCTGGATGAACCGTGAGGAACTGGATCGAAAATTATTCGGGATTTGTGTTCTTTTTTCTGCCATGTTGTTGCCGGTCGGTTTGCATGTCTTTCATGCCATTTCTGCTGATTGGCTTACACGCGGAACCGGATTGATTATTTTCATTCTTGCAGTAGATGGTTTGCGAGAACAAAAAGATCAACAAGGTAGCATGGTTTGGAATCGAATCTGGGCAGCCGTTGCCGGGGCAGCGAGCGGGTTTATGACCGGCGCGGTCACCATCGGCGGACCGCCCGTGATCCTCTTCGCCGCTAAACAGGACTGGTCCGCCAAGCAATTCAAAGCTTTTGTGACATTATTCTTGCTGATGCTGACATTACTCAAAGGGGCAGGCATTGTTCTGGCCAGTTTACTTACAAAACAAATTGCCATTCTGGCTGTTGCCTCAATTCCATTTGGCTTACTGGGAGGCTGGCTGGGAGATCGCCTCACCCGGCATATCGATCCAGATCAATTTCGAAAAATCGCGTTAATTCTACTCGTCGGCATGTCCCTGGTGATGATCGTACGAGGCAGCCCCGGTCATTGACATTGCTGCCTTTTCTGAAAAAGAAAAAACTGACACATAGGCACAACGACGCAAAGAATTTCATTCATACTCTTTTTTGAAAAACAAACCTCCTTAACCACGATGAAGCAATAACTGTCACATCTTCAGCTTCTATTTTACAGGGATGTGTCGAGTCTATCCAGTAAATTTCCACTTGAAACAGGAGCCGCTATTGATGATTGATTCTAAAATGTTACGCGAACTGGTTACTTTATTCATGCCAGGCTGTCTGCTACTGGGGCTGTTGATTTTACCCGGTTGCAATAAGAAAGAGGTCAAGAAAAAGGAGGCGAAGCAGGAACAGGCGGAAGCTAAGCCGGCTCCTGTGAAGAGGCCCAATCTTCTCAAACGGAAGACATCAGAAGTACTCGATAAGCATAAGGCGATGGCTGAAAACCCAAAATTGATTGAAGTTGAAAATAAAATCACAGGGAAGGATCCGCTGACTGTTTCGCTGGAAGGTTACATTTCGGCCTCTTCGCGAATCAATGTTCTCAACTTTCAGCATCAAGTCGATTTAATGAGAGCGATGAATGACAATCGCCCGCCAACGTATAAGGAAATTGTCGAATTGATCAAGAAGACGAAAATGGAATTCAACGCGTTACCCGATTATCAGAAGTTTGCCTACGACGAAAAAGAAGGGAAATTTCTGATTCTGGAAGATCCGGAAGAAAAGAAACGGATTCAAGGAAAGTAAAACAGTCAGGCTGGCTTACTTTTTCAGCCGTGGTCACGGCTGAAAACGGGAAACGAAAAAACCTCTGAAGGTTCCAAACCTTCAGAGGTGCGATCCCATGGTGACCCTGGGATGGGAGAGTGCATTCATTTGTAAGTGTCGGTATAATGTGCGAAGTTAGTAAAATGTGTGAAATCAGTTGCCCATTAAACCTTTGTTAAGCCGTTTGAGAGCTTCGTGTTCGAGTTGCCGGACGCGTTCTCGGGTTAGCCCGAGTGTTTCACCAATCTCTTTAAGAGTTTTGGGTTCTTCGCTGTCGAGGCCGAATCTCATTCGCAGGATGGTTGCTTCCCGCTCATCCATTTCATCCAGCATTCGATAGACGTGAATGACATTGTCGCTGTTAAGTAATGCTTCATCTGGTCCGATCGCCCGCTCATCTGCCACCATTTCACTGAGTGACCAGCCGTTTTCGTCGTCATCAGATTGCGGTGTCGTGTTATAAAGATGAATTGCTTTTTTGATGATCCCCAGTTTCTTTTTGGGTAGTCCCAATTCGGCTGCTACTTCTTCTGCGGTCGGTGTTCTGTTAAGTTGATCTGAAAGTAGCGCGCTCGCCTTTCGCCATTTTGAAAGCAGTTCTACCATATAAGCCGGAATGCGTATCGTTTTGGCACAATTCACCAGTGCTCGTTTAATCGATTGTTTAATCCAATAACTGGCATACGTACTAAATCGTGTATCCATTGTCGGGTCAAAACCTTCAACCGCTCGCAGGACTCCCAGATTTCCTTCTTCAATTAAATCCTGAAGTGGGAGTCCTTTCCCTGTGTAGCCGCGTGCAATGTTCACGACCAGACGCAAATTGGCACGAACCATTCGGTCACGTGCAGCAACGTCACCTTCTGCGATTCGGTAGGCGAGTTCTTTTTCTTCATCTGCGGTTAACAATGCTGTTTCATTAATTTCACGCAGATAAGTTTCCAGCGGGTTCTGGACAGCAGAGGAAGAGAGTCTGCGGCGGGCTTTAGTTTTTGTTTTTCTTGCGGTGACCATTGTAAGGATAGTGCCTTCCGGAATGTTAGGGAAATCAATCGTCGTGATTTCCTGAAGTCATGCAATTCAAGGGGGATCGTCTTGTTTAAGGGAACCTCTATTCATTCAAAAGGAGCACAGACATTCCTGTCTGTCTCGTTAGAGCATGCTCCATCTAAGGCAGACAAGAATGTCTACCCTCCGTTCAATAGGAAATTTTTGAATAAATAGAGGTTTCCTTAACAGATTCAATCTGTTGTGGTTGCTTCACACTGGAGATATCGACCTGAAGCGGGAGAGACTCAATCGAGAGGCACTTACATTTGACGAAATTGAAAGAGGCCCGGCAGTGAAAGCAATCGTGCCGGGAGTTCGTGATGTGACGCTCTCGACAGGTGACGACAGGCTTTATCAGTGTTTGCGATTGCGCCTATTATCACAGTGGGCGGGTCGTAACGGATAATACACGCTCGATTAGTTCAAGTCCTGCCGGTTATGAACATTATGGGTGAGCATTGTTCTGAAAATAAGAGCAACAATGATCACACGGCCCCAAAGGCATAGCGAATCATTTCTAACCCGGCGTAGCCGGAACCAAAGTAGGTTAGGCTTTCCAGCCTGATAAAGGTGGTTTCCATGAAGCTCACCTTTTGATTTACCAGCAAACGGATCTTTTTGTTCGAAAAGTTTGTGTGTAATGATGTCAGGCTAGAAAGCCTAACCTACGATTCTTCAAAATATCCTGCCACTTTTGCGCAGCATTTTATTAATAAGATACTAATATCACTTAACCGCTGAATCGTTTCTTCAATTCTTGTAAAGCGGTTTAATCTTTTTCATATCGGTCAGGCGAATAACGACCATTCGACGCTGTGAGCGTTGACCATTATGATTCACGAAGAATTGGCTGGCTATTTTATCCAGTTCTGAAGATTCTGAGGAGACAATCAGCATCTCTCCCACATTCAAGCTCACACTGAATTTTAAGTCTCTTAAGGAAATAATTTCCTGCTGCGGTTTTAATTCCCAACGAGAAGCCCCTGCAATGGGCCGAAGTTCGGAACTGCCATGATGGATTTCAGGGATGATATGCAATTTGATCCAACCATCCTGCAATCGCTCCAGTTCTGTCTGCAAAATGTAACGAGCGTTATACAGTACGGTCGGTTCGGAATCTCCAGGAAGCTTAATGGAAACTTCTGGCTGGATATTGCTTGTAAGAATCTCGGCTTCTCCGCCTGAACGTAAATGGATTGTTCGCCCAACCATTTCATTGTGCCTGGAAGTTCCTGCTGAATCGGTAATATCATGCTTGATGCCGAGCAGTCTTTGAAGCGACCGCGGCGGCGTTAAACCAACAAGCCCAATTCGAAACCCTGAATGACGCAGCTTGGAACGAGTTTCCAGATTGACTGTTCCGATGGTATCAACTTCATCCCAGACCAAGCTGGAAAGTAAAGGGTCGTCTACATCCCGTTCAATATAAATTATGTCTATTTGAACAGCCTCCATGCCCGGTTGTATCGGATTAAGGAGTGATTTGCTTTCGCTCTGTTCACGATGTGTATCAACAATATGGCAACCACCCTGAAAGCACAGGGCGAAAAGGATTGACAGAGCCGGGATCTGTCGAATCACTTGCCACATACTGCATGGCAGCAGGCTGAAAACACGAACTGTTGAAGAGACAGCCATTACAAATGCGACTATTCACGCAAGGGGGAAGAAACCGAAAGGAAGGGAGAAGAATTTCCTTTTATCGGGACTGCCCCATTGTGTCAATAACTGATCATAATCACGATCTTCCAGTTGCAAATAGTCATTTTTACAGAAACTCTGGAGTTTATAAGACGGGAAGTGAAGGATATCACTCGATCAGGCGCGATAAAAATAAACTCTGCACGGTTACAGATGATTCGTTTAACGGCAAGCCAAAGGCGACTGCGTAAACAGGTATGCTTTGCCCCAAAGTGCCATTCTTTTTATTCGCGGTGAATTTGCGTTGTCAGTGAGTATTTCAGCCCATCAATCACAAACTGTGCTTCGCCGTATAACGCAGCGTTTCCCTGCCCTGGTACTGGAACCTGCCCGTGATAGCAGTTGTCGTCTTGCTTCATCGGGGTTGAATTCCACTTCACTTCGCGGAAGTCGCCGTTGTCTGATGTTGCAGACCATAAACGAACCGCCCTTGGCTTGGGAGTCGAAGAAACATTTAACTGAAGCTGACCATCTGATTTGGAATGCTCCCATTTAAGCTCAGGCATCGCGGTATCTGTTGCCAGATGTTTGACGAATGCAGCCAAGCTCGTCAACGCAAACTCTTTCCCATCTCCCAGTCCATGTCCTGCATTGGGAACATAAAGAATGTACTTATCCCCGACTAAACCATCCCAGTAAATATTCAGGGCATCGACCACCCAGTAACGATCATTCGTGCCGTTGATGAGTAACTTGGGAAGCGTCAATTGTTTGCGATACGTGTAAGGATCGACCCAGCGCCAAAGCGGAATTTCCGGCTGTTCCTGCATCACCTTAACCAACCCTTTACGGGTGTAGTCTGCAATTTGTTCGCTGTATTTCCCCCAGATTTCAATCTGATGTTTCATCTGTGGTTGCAGATTGAGCGTATCAATCACGATCGGAGCAATACCAGCGACTCGTTTATCGACAACGCCGGTCAGCCAGGTTGTCCAACCTCGTTTTGATCCCCCGGTTACCACAAATTTTTCTACGGGAACATCACGGTACTTTGTTGTTATCTCTTGAATAGCATCCATCGCCTTGACTGCACTTTTCGTCATTGGAAAAAGCAACGGCCACGTTTCATCCCCCGATTCCAGATACTTCAAGAACGTTTCGGAGATAAGATCATCTTCGAATTTATCTCCCATCAATGGCTGGTTCGGAACTTGCAGTAAATACGCGCAGTAAGTCCCACTCATGTTTGCCAGTTTGGCACCGGCAAGTAAATCACCATCACGAATTTTGCTATCGGTGCGACCACCTGTAATAAACAGCAGGCAGTGATCAGGTTGCGTTAAATTTTTTGGTTCGAAAATAACAAGCAGATGTTTCCATTTCATCCCTTGCCAGGTTTGTGAGGTCAACTCAACATTATAAGCTGTCCCCAAATCCTGAGGCAGCTCATGCTTACCAAGCAGGTTCCATGCAAAAGAATCATCCTTTGCATCCACATAATTCTGAAGAGCCTTGGGATCACCCTGCGGCTTGAGAGACTCTGCAATCGTTACAGAGGGCAACAATACCAACGCGGACAAAATAAGAAGAAAACAAGAGATAGGTCTCATTAAATTAAACGCTTCCCAAAGACAAAAAATTCTGAAATACCAGCCGATAGAAATTCGGTTATTCTTTTTTCTCTTCTTCGCCACCTGTTGTTAATTCAATGGTACCCATGTCAATCGGCTCGGTTGCTTTGACGCTCAACTTAAACTCAGATGCTTTGGGATCAGAATATCGACCATTTAATTTGTCTGGGCCGCCATACGAATTGCTGATCATATTGTAATCTTGCCATCTGAATGTCAGCACATAATCACCGGGAGGAATCCCGTCTCCTTTTTCGTAGGTGGAAAGTTCAAAGACACCCAGGTCATTAGTCATTCCACTTGAAACTGAAGGATGCTCCTTGTCTACCTCTCCTACTGGATGGCACTCAACGATCAATGCTGATGAAGGTGGGGCTCCATCGACTGTCACTGTTCCTTTAACTACCGAAGTCAGCTTTCGAAAGGGTTCTTCTTCCCCTCCACACCCTAAACAAACAGGAATTAACAAAGACAGGCAAAACCACCGAAATGCAGGACGAAACATTTATAAACTCCCGTTGTACTGTACTAAAAAAAATTATTAGAATGAATGTGTAATGCAGAAGCCGGCAATTAACCCGTTTAACAGCAAAGAGCTTGTGCAGATACTGTTGTCAGTATTCTGTCATACCAAGGCAATTCAATAATCTTCGATTGCCAAATAGCAGATACACGGTCTTTGTAGACAAACCCACTTTGAGAGAAACGTGCTATCCACAAATCGCAGATAGCACGTATTATCATTCAAAACAGAACTCCACTCCAGAAGCCACCAGGCAAATTCCAAGATAGATAGACTTCTGAAGAAGAAAGAATCTTCAATTCTTAGAACTCACCAACAATTTCACCACCTTGCTTAGTAGTCAAGCTGGCAAATGTATGACCATCAATATTAGCGGAGAGGAATCGCACAGAACCATCTCCCAGGACGAACTGAGCACCACCATCGTGAAAACTCATAAATCCTGCACTACGCATGTTAGTGCAATTGATCGCACAGGGCCCACCATCTGCACCTGGCGTACCATCGTAAAGCGAACCGCTGTACCAATGCTCGCCATTCAGGAAGTCGCCCCAGGCACCACCCTGGGCAACACCGGCTGCTGCAGTTAAGGTTGGGTTAATCTGCTTCTTTGTATAAATATTTGAACCGCCAACACGTTCACCAATAACAATTGTGTTGGAAGTTCCATCAACGATGTCTCTAAAACGAGATGTACTATCAGTAGAGCCAAGACCGATGGCATTTAGTACGCCTCCCCGACTACCAGGAGCAGGGTACCCGGCGTAAGCAAGAGTTGAATAATCTCCACGTACACCGGTAACAGCACAGTAGTCCGAGCGTGCAGCCGTCCAGGTTAAGGAGATTGGAGGTACGCCAGCCCCCCCTGCATTTGCAGGCAAACTGTAGTTATGAACGGTTGCCTCTGATGCCGAAGGGCACATGAACACACTCAGTGGTTGCCTGATGGCAGCTAAATTTGCAGCAAGGGACGCCGGCGGCGCAGCTGGAAAAATAGCAGGGGCTTCGTTAATTGCAGGAAAACGAGAATCCCACGTGTCATAAAGTGGAGCTTGCTCGACAAATGGCAAGATCATAATTCCCCAACTCGAAACATTCAAATCAGGACCAAGCATCCAGGCAAACGGGAAGGTGCTATGCACATCGTGATAGTTGTGCAGTGCCAGGCCAAGTTGCTTCATGTTGTTTTTGCAGGAACTCCTGCGGGCTGCTTCTCGGGCTTGTTGTACTGCTGGTAACAACAACGCCACGAGGATGGCAATGATCGCAATCACCACCAATAGTTCAATTAAAGTAAATCCTTTTCGCTGTCCGCCCTGTTTATTCACGGCTTTCATACTGTCCCCCTTCATGCTTTCAAAAAAATAAAGAAACAACGTAACTCTTCTCGCCGCGATGTCGCCTCACTCCACTTGACCCACATGCAACAAACACGACGAGCAATATAACTGTTGACCTGAGCAAGGTCACCTTGATTACCTTCTTCTCGGTTATCTTTTACTCTTGGGATAAAACCAGAACCATCTGAACCCAGTTTTATTATTCGCCACCAACTATCAAGCAACTAATTAGTAGGTTGAAAAGTAATTGGAGATAAATACCGAATGAAATATTTTTGAATTATTTTTTGTCAAATAAACTCCATTTAGCGGAATTGCTACCGTTAATAAATGGGGGAAAAGAAACCAGCATGAAAACAAACGTACATTAGAAGAACCCCTCCCCACATAAGTATCCTAGAGGTTTTACCCGTGGTGTGTCAAACATATCTTAGCTTGTCAATGTATTATTCGAAAAATATCTTTGCTTTTATGTCCACCGTTTTGTCAGATTTCCACTTCCTGGAATAAGGAAATCCGATTAATTCATGCTTATGTCTCATTTATCCTGCTTTTGTAGTTCTGCATTAGAACCAAGGGATCGAAGAAGATAGAGAATTTGCCGCCTGGGGCGTCCGTTAAAAAAATTGATCGCTGCTGAAACTCACTCTTTCCAATAGGTTGAATTCGGATCGACTTTGTATTGTACCTCCATTTCCGGAGTTTTGATCAACTTTTCTTTGCGGAAGAGTGATTCGACTCCGGCTAATGTCATCCCGGAGGTCAGCAAGGTTCGTTCGATGGGGTACGGCGTTTTTCCGGTGATGACAGTATTTTCGATATGGCGGGTCAGCGGGTGAAAAAAGTCGGCTGTTGTTGAACCATGCCCCGGCATCGGCAGATACATCTGACAGGAAATAACCTCACCTGTATCGGATCGCATTCCTGCGTAATTGAAATCTTGAATACCAACCAGAAACATCGATGTACGAAAACCATCACGGTGTTCAATGAAATAAGCCAGCGCATCTGGAAAGGTTTTGCGGGCCCAGTCGAAACTGATTTTATCAGTGTAGTAGCCCCCTTCAACGGGTAAATTATGACTGCGAGTCAATGCGGCAACCATTAATTGGCGCGTCTTTTTACGATCTGGATTTTCAAGATACTTCCATAAGCGAGCCCCGCTCATTGCATGAACGCTGTTGATGCCAACCTCGCCTCCCTGGCGTCTTTCCGACATACATTGAGCCGCTTCGAGGGCGTGAATGTCGTACACATCAGCCCCGCCGTAAGCGACGCAGACACTTTCGCTCAACGGTACATTGTGCGGCATGTCGATTGAAGGGAGTCGGCGAGTCACGGGGAGTGACGAACCGGCAAAGAACGGGAAACCTAGTCGCTTGGAATCAGCAACCATCTCTGCACATTCTTTCCAAGTAATGGAAAGATGCTTATCGTTAAAAACAGGGACAGACTTTCCACTCGCTTCGAAAACTTTGACACATTCCTTAAACCATTTGTAACGCGGGTAAAGTTTTTGCCCCTTTTTATTCTTTGGATAATCGCCATGCTCTGCAATGATGACTACGCCATCGACTGCCAGTTTGCCGGTGCCAAGTGTTAACGCATCCGCAATATTGGAATACTGCTTGAGGCCGTATCTCTTGATTCGATTTCGTCCCAAATCTTCTTCGGGAAATTGATCGATATAAATGGAAGCCACATCAATTCGCGGGTTTTGCCATGCGCCTTGCCAGCCATAGCCAAGGCAAAGTCGATCAAGAAAATGTTGCGCATGGGAATGGCAAAAGATTGTCGAACAAAGAAAAGCAATTTTCTTACGCGGTTTGTCGGACGAAGCCATTATCAACGGAACCGGCGACACTAAAGAAGCAGTCGCAAGTGTAGAAACCTGAGCAAGAAAAGTTCGGCGAGTCGTATTCATCGGGAGGCTCTCTATCTTTCAGAGGGTGAGAATAACGCTTTTTTTTCGGCTTTATGGAAAAGTATTTTCCTGACTCATCCGGAAATACCGTGCTTCCTGGTTTCCCAAAAGTCTATGGACTAAAACCGTCACTTCATCGGGAGAGTCCAGACTGGCAAATCGTAAACGTTCTTCAAATCGCCGGCAACTGCAACACAAAAAAAACGCCCTACAAAGTCCAGACCACTTCAGTTGTTGGGTACCCTCAGGCACAAGATGCTCGCGTTCTGTGCGTTCAAGATCATTGAAACATCCCGAGTAAAAGGAAACCAGATGGCGCGAGCCTCTTGTTGCTACGCAACCCAACCGCTAAAAGCGGATGGGCTACCCTGTTTTATTAATTTGACACAAAAACTTGACTCAAACAGGACAACTTGGACTCTATAAGGGATCTAATATCACCAGAAGTGTTATTATTAAATCATCGAAAATTCTAACGCATAATCCGGGAAAGAGCAGATGATTTCATTCTGGTTTAGCATGGAAAACTACTATTTTCGATTTCCCTACCATTTTCGATTCCCATAGACACAAACAGGGGAACTGATTAGATTTCCAAGCTCGCAAGTAAAACACTCCGATTGCAATTAACGAATCGGTAGTACATCCCATTCGAAGCAGGAGACTGGTCTATGCCCACTGGAAGTCTGATTTTTCAACGAATATTTTTTGTCATTGCGATGGCACTGGGAACAACCGCGGTCGCTCAAGAGAACCTCAAGCCTCTCTCGCCCGCAAAGATCGAAATTGATGAAGACATTCTCGCATTTTTTATCGATAAGCCGTGCCGTCATTTTGAGGCGGCAAGAGACAGTTTTGTGGCTGGTGAGACAAAGCAGGCTGCCAGGCATTTGCGTGATGCGGTTGCTTATTTACGGCTGGAAGATGCTCGGGCTACTCCAAACGGGAAAACAGCTTTGAAAACCTCGATTGCAGAACTCAAGCAACTTGCAGATGTCGTCGAGAAGGAGCAAGTGAAATCAGTTCGCACATTGGAGCAGGCCTTTGCCCGAGCGCACTATGCGTTGTCCGGGCATCATTGCATTAAAAGTAATCATCGTTGCTGTCAGGTTGCGACATTTCAGGATAAGCAGGAAATTGCTCGCACAGGTCAGGATCTTAAAGCTGCGGCATTTCACTTTAGAAAAGGAGCAGAGTGGGAATACGGGGAGTTAGATGAGGCAACTTCGAAGTTGCTCGATAATGCAAAGCTTAGCGCCGCTCAGCTCATCCAACAAAAGCATGGCTCGCGACGCAAAGTAAGAAAGAATATTCATGCCGTTCACGACAGGCTGGAAAAAGTAACAGGACTGAAATTCAAAATTGCGCCCTCGGTGATTGCCGAAGATGATGTCGGCCCTTCGATTTTCAAATAGGCTTTTCCGTCTCCTCAGCTCACTTAACAAATATTTTGATAAAAACGAGGTTTATCCAATAATACTGTTTTTAGAAACAGTCGTTCCTGTCGATAACGAGCAATGAGCAGTAGTGGCTCATTAACGAACAATGAGCAGTAGTGGCTCGTCGTTGTTACCTGTTAAGGGATCGATTGGAATGCGAAAAGGTTGTGCGAAAATCAGAGACGCCATGCTGTGGATCGCTGTTCTTGCGATACCATTGCAAGGTGCCTTTGCATCTACACGCGACTCAAAACAAGGATGTTGCTCCGGAAATATCACTTGTTGCTGTAGCAATGTGGAAGCATCCTGCTGCGATTCAAACCAGGGATGTCAGTGTGGCAATCAATGCCATTGTTGCGATCAACGACGGGAAATCCCTGCTGTTCCTTTCAGTGAATCGAGAATTGTTCAAACGGATTTGACGGAACTTGCCTGTAGTTCCAGTGTTCTGGATTCAAATACAATTCGCAATGAAACAACCCAGCAGGTTTCACTCACTCTTGATCGTGCCTCTTCTTCACTTGCAGTTTGCATTGCTTTTAACTGCTTTCGGCTATAGAAAATCATGGCTGAAACAGGCGCATCGTTTTGGCATCTGCGAAAGTCAAGGTGTCGTGAGCGGTGCTTCTGAGCATCAATTTTGTATCAGCTCGTGCAAAATTTATATCCAGCCATCAATCGAATGCGATCAATAACAGATCCGTTGAATTTTATTCCGCATCCGTTCTCTTTTTTCGTGCGATCTCTTTACTAAACATCGGCAAAGAGAAGCAGTTTTGACCCTGAAAGCAATTAGACACAACAAAGCAGATCGCTTTGTTATGGAGATTTATCATGTCGATTCAAGTTCGTTCTCTCGTTTTGATTACAGTATTAGGTACCCTGTTTAGCTTTTCGTTGGTCGGTTGCCAAACAAGCCAGGGAAGCCGATTTAGTGCAAACAAGCAACCACCTGTTTCCTCTTTCGAAATGCAACCGCCAGCTATGGTTTCGCAAGCAACTGGAACCAGCGACAACGCCCACGCTTCGCACCAGATGCCAACTACCCAAATGCCTGCGTTACAAACCGCAGGGCTTTCACCTGCTCCTTCTGCCAAGTCGTTTTCAGGAGGTGGTTCGGGAAAGTGTTCAAGCTGCAAATAACAGCGTGAAAGAAAATGCCCAAAGGTCGCCAGAATTTAACTGGCGATCTTTTTCGATCTCCGCATGCAGCCAAGGACCAATTCTGCCCGGTCTGGAAAGCAACAGGGACGATGTATTGGAATTATTCCCAACTCAGACTAAAATCGGGAGTTCGGTTGTTTTTCCTTTTTTCTTTTTCCGCTTGGTACTCACGGGAAACAGAGCTTCGGTGTATTCTGCGATTTGTTCTGGTGTTTCAAATAGTTGGTCGTAGCAGCCATCGCCTTCGTATTCGCAGTTGTTTGTGGAGTAGTCTCTGCAAATTTGTGGGCGAATATCATAAATTCCGCACAAATTGTCGTCTCTTAATTTGCTGCACTTGGTGTGGACCATCAAATACCAGTCGCCCTCATCGACAAACATGGAAACCTGTTCATGAAGCATGTACCAGCGAATATTTTCCAGTTCTTCGCGGGTATCGGGCGTTTCGATCGGTAATGCAAAGTAATGACAGCACTTGGCTGGGCAGAAATCGCAAAGGCATTCGCCTGATTTCAGTTCTTCGCGTTTTTTCATCATCTCGGAATCCGTCCATTTTGAATGGTTTTGGGTGCATCATCGTGAGATGTTTTACTTCACACAGAGAGGAGTCACAATCGACGGAATCGATATTTTCGGAAATCTGTGCGATTAGAATGATTCCCATTTAGCAAGTGAAACCGGAATTTCCGGCGTAATCCCCACGAACTACCATGCTTTCAAGTTGACCAGGCATTTTCCCCTTCCGTATCATGCAGTAAGATGCTGACATACTAAAAGAGGGTATGAATAACATACTGGAGCGGTCGCGGTCCGTTTTGTTGTATTTGAAAAGAGTCGCATTTGATGAAGATTCCGTTTTTTGCGAATTCTGTAAATTATAAGAGTGACATTAGTTTCGGTGGTTTAGTAACCCTATCGAAACGGGAGTAACTGGAAATGCATTTGACGGGAAAAATATTCGCCTTTTTCACATTATGTCTGGCCATCGGGGCTGTCATCATGACCGCCAAGGTTCTCGATAAACAGAATGAGTGGAATAAAAAAGTTGAGGACTCGCGTAAGAGTTATCAAAAAGTGGCGGCTGAAGTCCCCGGTGTCCGTTTGCAAGTGGATCAACTGAAAGATGACCTGTCGCTGCTACGACTCGATTGGGGAAACCATTGGGATAATGTAGAGACGCAGGTCAATGATAAAGATAGCGGTATTCTCAACATCGGAATTGGGAGAAATAATATTCAAGGTCGAAAAACCGACACCGAAACAATCTATCCCACCCTTTACGCCTTTCAACCCGAAGGGGATGGAATGGTTTATGTGGGTGCATTTCGGGTCGTTACGATGGATGCGAACCGGGCAGCCGTCCAGTTGATGCGTCCCCCACGTCCCGGTGAAGCTGATTCATGGAAACCGGGCAGATGGAGATTTCGCAATGGCTTCCCTGCTGCCAAAGAAGGGGAACTGGGAGACCTGCTGATCAGTTTAACTGTTCTGGAAGAGAGAGTGAAAGGTCGCAGACTAAATCTTGCCATTCAGCAGAAAAGTGTTAAGAACGCTCAGAAATTGCTTGATCAACGCCTCGACGAACTGAACGGCAATCCTGATTTGCCCCCCGAAAGCGGAGAAGTTTACCGTAAGGGATTGGTCGAATCACTGCGAATTGCTCAAGATAAACGAGACCAAGCACTGGCAGAAGTACAGAAATTACGAGAGCAACTTCACACGCTTTACGGCAAGTTCGAAAGTTTACTGGCAGATAATCAACAACTCGAATCTAAGCTGGAGCCCGCAACGCAAACCGGGCAACTTAAAACGAATGTGAAGAACTGAGTTTCTTTTTGAGCAACTCGGCTGGCCTGTGCTAAAAAACACGCCAGCCTCGGCATCGTGAAGCTGTTGTCACTTGGTGCGCGTTACACTCAATGAGAGATTGCGGGCAAGCGGAGTCGCATCAGTTTTTATTCTCACGCGAATCCTGCTCGCATTCTGGGATTTTTCTGGTATTGTGGCTCATTGCTGTTTGAACGGTGCCTTACATGCGATTTCTTTGATGAATAAAGAGACGCTCCAGGCAATTTTTTCCTAACGCCTAACGCCCAATACCTAACGCCTGCCCATATGTCTGTACCTAAAGTTGTCATCGTCGGACGCCCGAATGTCGGGAAAAGTTCTATTTTTAACTGGCTTGCCGGGAAGTTGATTTCTGTCGTCGATCCCACAGCCGGCGTGACACGGGATCGTATTACGCAGTTGATCCAATATCAGGATCGCTACTTCGAACTGGTCGATACCGGCGGGATTGGCATCGTTGATAGTGACGATTTGACGGATGATGTTGAGCATCAAATTGAAATCGCATTGGAGGAAGCAACCG
>Ga0316209_1001598_pt1 | contig 22286 bp, 33 predicted proteins | sample 6monopyrite_MG_FD_204945 | JGI IMG/M metagenome (GOLD analysis project Ga0316209, IMG submission 204945) | Microbial mat bacterial communities from mineral coupon in-situ incubated in ocean water Damariscotta River, Maine, United States -... | ecosystem: Environmental > Aquatic > Marine >...
GTATCGAAATGGTAATGCCAGGTGACAACGTGAAAATGGATGTGAGCTTAATCCAGCCAATCGCCATGGAAGAAGGCCTGCGTTTCGCAATACGCGAAGGTGGCCGTACGGTTGGTGCAGGTGTTGTTTCTAAAATTACAGATTAATCATCTGCAGGATGTGGTAGTATTCGCATCCAGAAAAAATGGCCGGCTCAAATGAAGCGGTTTATTGAAAACTACTCACTTATCTTAGAATAGTGTTTTTTAAAGAGTAAAAAATTATGGCAGCAAGTCAAAGAATTCGCATTCGTCTTAAGTCTTTCGATCACAAATTGGTTGATCGTTCATGTGCTGAGATTGTTGATACAGCAAAACGTACCGGCGCTCATGTTAAGGGCCCAATTCCTTTGCCTACAAAGAAAGAGCGTTTTACTATATTGATCTCTCCGCACGTAAACAAAGATGCGCGCGACCAGTACGAGCTTCGTACTCACAAGCGTTTAATGGATATTGTTGACCCAACTGATAAAACAGTTGATGCGTTAATGAAGCTGGATCTTGCGGCGGGTGTGGATGTTCAGATTAAACTGAACTAATACGCCTTGGCATTTTATTGTTTGGGCGACTGCTTTAATGGCTGTAGAGGTCGTTAATGTGAGGCGCTAGTAACGAAGAATAAAATATCTAAAATCATCATAAGATTTTTTAAACAAAATGGTGTGATGATCAGAAAAACATGATAGAATTCGCGCCTCTTTCGGCCCAGCCCAATTTTAAAGATTGGCTGGGCCGATTTTATCAGAAGCGTAAATTAAGTTAAATCAAGGGTTTAGCCTCTCTATATGAAGCTCGCCCTGATAATATTTTGGAATGCAGACATGGCCATCGGTTTAGTTGGTAAGAAAGTTGGAATGACGCGCATCTTCACAGAAGATGGCGTTTCAATTCCTGTAACAGTAGTAGAAGTAGCGCCTAACTTGGTCACTCAAGTTAAGTCTGTTGAGGCAGATGGCTATGACGCAATTCAGGTTACAACGGGCTCACGTCGTGCGTCTCGTGTAACTAAATCGGCAGCAGGCCACTATGCGAAAGCAGGTGTTGAAGCAGGCCGTGGTTTATGGGAGTTTCGTTTAGACGCGGCTTCCGAGCACGAAACAGGTGCGCAGCTGCCTTTGGCGATGTTCGAAGCCGGTCAAAAAGTTGATGTAACCGGTAAGTCGGTTGGTAAAGGTTTCGCCGGTGGTGTTAAGCGCTGGGGTTTCCAAATGCAAGACGCAACTCACGGTAACTCTGTCTCTCATCGTGCTCCTGGTTCTATCGGTCAGTGTCAAACGCCCGGTCGTGTATTCAAGGGCAAAAAAATGGCGGGTCAGATGGGTAACAAGCAGCGCACAGCGCAGATGCTAGAGGTTGTTCGTGTTGATGAAGAACGCGGCTTACTATTGATTAAAGGCTCAGTGCCTGGCTCTAAAGGTAGTGACGTAATTGTTCGTGCTGCCATTAAAGTGAAAAGGGGTTAGATCTAATGGATCTTCAATTACATAAAGGTAGCGATAAAGTTTCTGTTGCAGACGCAATTTTCGCAAGAGATTTTAACGAAGGCCTGATTCATCAGGCAGTTGTTTCATTTCTTGCGGGTGCGCGCGCAGGCACTAAAGCTCAGAAAAATCGTGCTGCGGTAAGCGGCGGTGGTGCTAAGCCATGGCGTCAAAAAGGTACGGGCCGTGCTCGTGCGGGTACTATTCGTAGTCCTATCTGGCGTTCTGGTGGTCAGACATTTGCGGCTCAGCCACGTGATCATTCAGTTAAGCTGAATAAAAAAATGTATCGTGCAGCAATTAGCTCAATCTTATCTGAGCTGGTTCGTCAGGATCGTTTGAAAGTGGTTGAAGATATCACTGTAGATTCAGCTAAAACAAAAGGCATGGTTGCCAAGCTGAAAGATCTTGATGTTTCTAAAGTATTAATCGTGACAGAGACAGGTGATGAAAGTCTGTATTTGTCAGCAAGAAATTTACACCGCGTAGAAATTACTGATGTGGCAGGAATGTCTGCAGTAGATTTAGTGGGTGCCGAAAATGTTGTGATGACAGTCGGCTCGTTGCGTGCGATTGAGGAGTGGTTATTATGATGCATCAGGAAAAAATTCTTAATACATTGTTAGCGCCGCATATCTCTGAAAAGACGACAATAGCTGCAGATGCAAACGGCATCCATGTATTTAAAGTTAATACATCGGCAACAAAAGCAGATATTAAGCAAGCGGTTGAAGAGCTGTTTGAAGTAAAGGTTGCTCAAGTTCGAGTGATGAATGTAAAAGGCAAGACCAAAAGATTCGGTCAACGCATGGGCAAACGTTCTGACTGGCGTAAAGCGTACGTTAAACTGGCTGAAGGCCAGGATATCGCTTTAGCTGGTGCAAACTAAAAGGTTAAGACAATGGCATTAGTAAAATCCAAGCCAACTTCGCCGGGTAGTCGCCACGTAGTTAAGGTTGTAAACAACGAACTACATAAAGGCAAGCCCTACGCTCCTTTGTTAGAGGCTCAGTCTCGCAATGGTGGTCGTAACAACGCGGGCCGTATTACAACGCGTCACGTTGGTGGTGGTCATAAGCAGCATTATCGTATTATTGATTTTAAACGCACCAAAGATGGCATTCCAGCTGTAGTTGAGCGTTTAGAGTATGATCCAAATCGTACTGCAAATATTGCTTTATTAAAGTATGCAGATGGTGAGCGTCGCTACATTATTGCACCTAAGGGTGTAAGTGCAGGCGATGCGATTTCTTCAGGTTCAGCCGCACCGATTAAAAGCGGTAACGCAATGCCTTTAAGGAGTGTGCCAGTTGGTTCAACGATTCACTGTATTGAAATTAAGCCGGGCAAAGGTGCGCAAATTGCACGTAGTGCCGGTGCCTCAGTTCAGTTAGTTGCACGTGAAGGTATGTACGCAACATTGCGTTTACGTTCAGGTGAAATGCGTAAAATTCACGTTGATTGCAGAGCAACCATCGGTGAAGTAGGTAACAGTGAGCACAGTTTACGTTCACTAGGTAAGGCGGGCGCGAAGCGCTGGCGTGGTGTTCGTCCCACCGTTCGTGGTGTTGCGATGAACCCAGTAGATCACCCACATGGTGGTGGTGAAGGTCGTACTTCTGGTGGTCGTCATCCTGTATCTCCTTGGGGTACGCCTACGAAAGGTAAGAAGACTCGTAGTAATAAGCGCACAGACAATATGATTGTTCGTCGCCGCAACAACCGTAAATAATTGAGGGTATTAGAGTGCCACGTTCATTAAAAAAAGGGCCATTTATAGATCATCATTTGATGGCTAAGGTCGAGAAAGCAGTAGAAGAAAAGAGTCGTCGCCCAATTAAAACTTGGTCACGTCGTTCTACTATTTTCCCTGAAATGGTTGGATTAACAATCGCAGTACACAACGGTCGCCAGCATATTCCCGTGTTAGTTAACGAGAATATGGTAGGTCACAAGTTAGGCGAATTCGCTTTAACTCGTACTTACCGTGGTCACACTGCTGACAAGAAATCGAACTAAGGAGTAGATGATGGAAGTTTTAGCAAAGCATCGCTACGCGCGTATTTCTCCGCAGAAGGCTCGTTTGGTTGTTGATCAAATACGTGGACAGTCTGTAGAACAGGCGCTCACAATATTAACGTTCAGTAATAAGAAAGCGGCTGGTTTGGTTCAGAAAGTTTTAGAATCTGCCATTGCCAATGCTGAGCATAATGAAGGTGCTGATATCGATGAGTTAACGGTATCAAAAGCATTTGTAGACGAAGGTCCGACAATGAAGCGCATACAAGCTCGCGCAAAAGGTCGTGCTAATCGAATTTTAAAACGCAGTAGCCATATTTCGGTTACGGTTTCGGATAGTTAAGAGAGAAGCAGAATGGGCCAAAAAGTACATCCTGTCGGAATTCGTCTGGGCATATCCTCAGACTGGACCGCTAAATGGTATGCGAACAGCAAGGATTATCCTTTACTGTTAAATGCTGATATTAAAGTGCGCGAGTTTCTTAAGAAGAAACTGGCGGCTGCAAATGTAAGCCGTATTCAAATCGAACGCCCAACACGTGCGGCAGTAATCACAATTCATACTGCTCGGCCCGGTGTTGTAATCGGTAAGAAAGGCGCTGACATTGAAGTGCTGCGTAAAGAAGTGTCTAAGATTTTAGGTCTTCACATTAATAATGTGAAAATCAATATTGAAGAAATTCGCAAGCCTGAGCTTGATGCGCAATTAGTTGCAGAAAGCATCGCTCAGCAGCTGGAACGTCGTGTTATGTTCCGCCGTGCAATGAAACGGTCTATGCAAAACACAATGCGCATGGGCGGTCAGGGAATTAAAATTCAAGTCGGTGGACGTTTGAACGGTGCAGAGATTGCACGTAGCGAATGTTACATGGAAGGTCGCGTACCTTTGCACACTTTACGTGCCGACATTGATTACGGTTTTGCAGAAGCCTTAACAACCTACGGTATTTTAGGCGTTAAAGTTTGGATCTACAAAGGCGAAGTTTTTAGTCTTGAGCAAAAGCTTAATGACGCTAAGCAAGATGCTAAGCCAAATAAGAAAGGCGGTAGATAATCATGCTTCAGCCTAAGCGTACAAAATTTAGAAAAATGTTTAAAGGCCGTAACCGTGGCTTAGCTCAAAATGGTAACAAAGTGAGCTTTGGTGAATACGGTTTAAAAGCAATGGCGCGTGGTCGTATTTCGGCTCGTCAAATTGAAGCGGCTCGTCGTGCAATGACACGTCATGTAAAACGTACCGGCAAAATCTGGATTCGTGTTTTCCCAGATACGCCTATTTCTAACAAGCCATTAGAAGTTCGAATGGGTAAAGGAAAAGGTAACGTTGATCACTGGGTTGCTAAAGTTCAGCCCGGTTCAGTTTTATATGAAATGGAAGGTGTGTCAGAAGAATTGGCCAGAGAGGCTTTCCAGTTGGCAGCAGCAAAATTGCCAATTAAAACAACCTTTGTTATTCGTGCGGTGATGTAATGGCTAGTACAAACAATCTAACAGCAAAAGATTTAAGAGAAAAAGATGAAGCGTCTCTTAAAGAAGAAATTTTAAACATTCGTAAAGAACAGTTTAATTTACGTATGCAGCAAGGTGCTGGCGAGATGGCGAAAGCGCATCTTTTCAAAAATGCACGTCGCGATATTGCACGTGCAAAAACTATTCTTGCTGAGAAAAAACAAGCGGGTAATGCATAATGAGCGCAGATACAAAACAAAGAACACTCCAAGGTGTTGTGACTAGCAATAAAGGTGAGAAGACTGCCGTTATTACTATCTCGCGTCGCGTTAAGCACGCCCTCTATGGCAAAATCATTAACCGTTCAACTAAGTTGAGCATTCATGATGAAGCAAACGAGTGTGGAGTTGGAGACACAATATTGGTTGAACAATGTGCTCCTGTTTCAAAAACTAAATCCTGGAAACTGGTTAAAGTTGTTGAGAAATCAACTGCTGCTTAATTTTAAATTAAGTCGTTATTAAACAGTTAAATATAGATTAATAGAATTTTGGTGTCGTCATGATTCAAATGCAAACGGTTCTAAACGCAGCAGACAACAGCGGAGCACGCAAAGTACAGTGTATTAAAGTACTGGGTGGTTCTCATCGTCGTTATGCGCGTATTGGTGATGTTATAAAAGTTAGCATCAAGGAAGCGATTCCTAGAGGCAAGGTTAAAAAAGGCGAAGTATACAACGCAGTTGTTGTTCGCACAGCAAAGGGTGTTCGTCGTCCGGATGGTTCGGTTATTCGCTTTGACAATAACGCTGCGGTTCTTTTGAACGCAAATTTAGCGCCTATTGGTACACGTATTTTTGGCCCTGTAACACGTGAGCTGCGTAATGAGAAATTTATGAAAATTATTTCTCTAGCTCCTGAAGTATTGTAGAGGCAATAGATATGCAAAGACTTAAAAAAGGTGATGAAGTTATTGTAACCACGGGTAAAGACAAAGGTCGCCGTGGCAAAGTAATGAGCATCCTTAAAAACGATCGCGTAATGGTTGAAAATATCAACGTGGTTAAGAAACACGCTAAGCCAAACCCGATGGCAGGCATTGAAGGCGGTATTATTGAAAAGGAAATGTCGATTCACATTTCTAATGTTATGCCTTTCAATCCTGCAACGAAAAAGGGTGATCGCATCGGCATCAAGACTTTAGAAGATGGTAAAAAAATACGTATCTTTAAGTCTAACAACGAAAACGTAGACGTTTAGTAGGGTAGCGGAACAATGGCAAGACTACAGCAAATATATAAAGACTCAATTGTTAAGCAATTGATGGAAAGTCAGGGTTACTCAAACCCTATGGACGTACCTCGCATTGAAAAAATCACCCTGAACATGGGTGTGGGCGAAGGTGTATCAGATAAGAAAGTAGTTGAAGCTGCTTACACTGATATGGAAAAAATAGCGGGCCAGAAACCAGTTAAAACAATTGCGCGCAAATCAGTTGCAGCTTTTAAATTACGTGAAGGGTCGCCGATTGGCTGCAAAGTAACTTTACGTAAAGCTAACATGTACGAATTTCTGGATCGTTTGATCAGTATTTCTGTACCGCGTATTCGTGACTTTCGTGGCTTAAATGGTAAATCATTTGACGGACGTGGCAATTACAGCATGGGCGTAAAAGAGCAGATTATCTTTCCTGAAATCGATTATGAAAAAATCGATAAAATTCGCGGAATGGATGTCACTATTACAACATCAGCAAAAACTGACGACGAAGCTAAAGCCTTATTAAAAGCCTTTAACTTTCCGTTTAAAAACTAGATCGAGATAAAGAGACATGGCAAAAACTTCGATGATTATGCGCGAAAAAAAGCGTACTAAATTAGTAGCAAGAGATTTTGAAAAGCGCGCTAAGTTAAGAGCAATTTTGAAAGATCCAGAAGCTGACTTTGACGCTAAAATGCAAGCACAGGTAAAAATGCAAAAACTGCCTCGTGATTCTAGTCCAGTGCGTCAGCGTAATCGTTGTCAAATAACCGGTCGTCCACATGGTGTTTATCGCAAGTTTGGTTTATCACGTATTAAATTACGTGAAGCGATGATGCGTGGTGATACGCCAGGTTTAGTTAAAGCTTCTTGGTAAATGCCAGTTAAGTTTTAAACTAGTTTTAACAATAATTTTTTTAAGTATTAAGAGTAAGGTAAATAGATTATGAGTATGTCAGATCCTATAGCAGATATGCTGACTCGTATTCGAAATGGACAGTCTGCTGCTAAAGTAGACGTTACAATGCCTGCATCTAATATGAAACAATCAATCGCCAAAGTTTTAAAAGACGAAGGCTTTATTACTGATTTTTCTGTTTCTGATGGTGCAAAAGCTGAGATGTCTGTTTCGTTAAAGTATTACGATGGCAAACCTGTTATTGCAAAAATCGATCGCATGAGCCGTCCAGGCTTGCGCGTATATAAAAACAAAGATGAAATTCCAAGTATTTTAAATGGCTTGGGTATCATTATCGTTTCAACCTCAACGGGTATGATGACTGATCGAGCTGCACGCGCTGCAGGTATCGGTGGTGAGTTAATCTGCTCAGTATCTTAAGGGGTATTTGAAATGTCACGTATTGCAAAAAAACCAATTACTGTGCCTGCTGGAATTGAAGTTAAAATTTCCGGCCGTTCAGTAAATGTAAAAGGCCCTAAGGGTAACTTAAATGTCGATTTACACGACACTGTGTCAATTGCTCAAGACGGTGATGTGTTGAATTTAACGCCTTCATCTGATGCAGCATGGGCAATGGCGGGAACCATGCGTTCTTTAGTCGGCAACATGGTTACCGGTGTAAGTGAAGGTTTTGAAAAGAAACTGGAATTAATCGGTGTTGGTTATCGTGCGAAAGCACAGGGTAATTCATTAAATCTTCAATTAGGTTTCTCTCATCCTGTCGATTATGCAGTTCCTGAGGGAGTCACTGTTGAAACACCTAGCCAAACTGAAATTTTGGTTAAAGGTGCGGACAAGCAGAAAGTGGGTCAGGTATCCGCTGAGATTCGCGCTTATCGTCCGCCTGAGCCTTATAAAGGTAAGGGTGTTCGTTATGCTGATGAATATGTTATCCGTAAAGAAGCTAAGAAGAAGTAGGGGCTGATATGAAATCAAAAAAGCAAATTAGAATTCGTCGCTCTACTCGTACACGCATGAAAATTCGTGAGTTGGGTGCAGATCGTTTATGTATTCACCGCACACCTAAGCACATGTATGCTCAGATTATTTCTGCAGACGGCGAAAAGACGTTAGCGTCTGCTTCGACTTTAGATGCTGATGTTAAGTCGGCAATTAAAAATTCTGGTAACACAGATGCAGCAACAACGGTGGGTAAAATCATTGCTGAAAAATCAAAGGCCGCTGGCATTAGCCGCGTAGCATTTGATCGCTCTGGTTTTAAATACCACGGTCGTGTTAAGGCACTGGCTGACGCTGCACGTGAAAACGGACTGGAATTTTAAAGGCAAAGACTATGGCACAAAATAGAGATAATCAAAGAGAAAAGTCTGACGATTTTATCGAAAAATTAGTAACCGTAAATCGCGTTGCTAAAGTGGTAAAAGGTGGTCGTCAATTTGGTTTTACTGCGTTAACAGTAGTTGGTGACGGTAACGGTACGGTTGGTATTGGTTACGGTAAAGCTAAAGAAGTACCTGCTGCAATCCAGAAAGCAATGGATAAAGCGCGTAAGAATATGCGTAAGGTTCATCTTAAAGATGACACATTACAGCACTCTGTTACAGGACTTCACGGCGCTGCAAATGTATACATGCAACCAGCTTCTGAAGGTACAGGTATTATCGCCGGTGGTGCGATGCGTGCTGTATTTGAAGCAGTTGGTGTTAAAAATGTACTGGCAAAAATTAACGGTACGCGTAACCCAATCAACGTTGTTCGTGCAACAGTTAACGGTTTAGAGAATATGCATTCTCCTGAGTCAGTTGCTGCTAAGCGTGGCAAAAAAGTTGAAGAAATTTTAGGCTAATCGTCATGTCACAGAAGAAAATAAAAGTTACATTGTTGAAAAGTACTATCGGTCGTCTTAAGTCCCACATTGCTTGTGCAAAGGGTTTAGGGCTGCGTCGTATAAATCACACTGTTGAAGTTATTGATACACCTGAAAACCGTGGGATGATTAATAAAATCTACTACATGGTTAAGTCAGAGGAAGTTTAAGATGCAATTAAATACTCTTACACCGGATGCGGGTAGCCGCAAATCAGGTAAGCGCGTAGGTCGTGGTATTGGTTGTGGCCAGGGTAAAACCTGTGGTCGTGGTCATAAAGGTCAAAAATCACGTGGTGGTAGCATGCCTAAAGTCGGTTTTGAGGGTGGCCAGATGCCACTTCAAAGACGCCTTCCTAAGGTTGGCTTTAACTCACGTATGGCCAAATACAGTGCTGAAGTTCGTTTAGGCGAGATCGATCAGCTTGGGCAAAAACTGGGTGCAGATACCGTAACTCTTGCAACATTAATTGAAGCGAACATTGTTCCTGCGTTCACTAAAAAAGCAAAAGTAATTGCTTCAGGTGAAATTACATCTGCAGTTACTCTGCAGGGTGTAAAAGCAACTAAGGGTGCTTTAGCCGCAATTGAAGCTGCTGGCGGGAAAGTAGAAGCCTAAAAGGGTAAGTACGGAATTATGTCAGTTGATCTAAGTAAGTTGCAGGAATTAAGACAGCGTATTTTCTTTGTAATTGGGGCGTTAATTGTTTACCGAATTGGAACCTTTATTCCCGTTCCCGGTGTAAATGCTTCTATTATGTCTGCTATTTTCGATCAGCAGTCTGGCACTATTTTAGACGTATTCAATATGTTCTCTGGCGGTGCGCTGGAACGGATGTCTTTATTTGCATTGGGTATCATGCCTTATATTTCTGCTTCAATTATTATGCAGTTATTAACGGTAACGGTACCGAGCTTAGAGCAGTTAAAGAAAGAAGGTGAAGCGGGACGTAGAAAAATCACGTCTTATACGCGTTACGGCACGGTTGTATTGGCTCTGTTTCAGTCAATGGGTGTGGCTAACATGCTGCTTACTCAAACTCATGCCGGTGCGCCGCTGGTATATATTGAGTCATCACTATCATTTTATGTGATCGCGGTTACCTCTTTAGTTACTGGTACTGTCTTCTTGATGTGGTTGGGCGAACAAATTTCTGAACGTGGAATTGGTAACGGTATTTCGATTATCATCTTCGCGGGTATTGTTGCAGGCTTGCCTTCGGCAATCGGTGGTACAGCAGAGCTAGTAAGAACAGGCGAATTGCATACATTAACCGCAATTATCCTATTTATACTGGCGCTCGCAGTAACCGCATTTGTTATTTTTGTGGAACGTGGGCAACGCCGCATTACAGTAAATTACGCCAAGCGTCAGCAAGGTCGTAAAATGTATGCGGCGCAAAGTAGCCATCTTCCACTGAAGTTAAATATGGCGGGTGTTATTCCTCCCATTTTTGCTTCGAGTATTATTTTATTCCCAGCGACATTAGGTGGCTGGTTTGGTCAAAATCAGGGTATGGAATGGTTGGCGAATATTTCTACAACGCTTTCACCCGGGCAACCAGTTTACGTAATGTTTTACGCTGCAGCGATTATATTCTTCTGCTTCTTTTATACCGCACTGGTATTTAATAGCCGAGAAACAGCAGACAACTTGAAAAAATCAGGTGCGTTTATCCCGGGCATTCGTCCAGGTGATCAAACGGCAAAATATATTGATGGCGTGATGACACGCTTAACTCTGGTCGGTGCGTTATATATCACTTCGGTGTGTTTGCTACCTGAGTTTCTAATTTTATACTGGAATGTGCCATTTTATTTTGGTGGTACTTCATTGTTAATTATTGTGATTGTATGCATGGATTTCATGGCTCAATTACAATCACACATGATGTCGCAGCAGTATGAAGGCTTGATGAAAAAAGCCAATTTTAAAGGCCTAGGTAAAGATAAAGACTAGGTATAATATTTGGGCAAAACGTAACTATTCAGCTAATCCCTGTTTAATTTCATAAGTATTGGATAATTGGACGCTACTCCTGTAGAATCCGTTCTCCGCTATTGCCTTGAAACTTACGGGAAACATTCTGAAAGTTACTGGGTACTGATAAAGTTACAATTTAGTTAACAAGCGAGAGCAGTTATGAAAGTTCGTGCATCTGTAAAGAAAATGTGCAGAAACTGTAAAGTTATTAAGAGAAATGGTGTTGTGCGTGTGATCTGTAAAGACCCACGTCATAAGCAACGCCAAGGTTGATTTTAAAGCGATTTATCGCTAAAATGCCGCGCTTTGCGCGATTCTGGAGACGGTTGAATGGCCCGTATAGCTGGTATTAACATACCTGATAATAAACATGCTGTCATTGGTTTGACATATATCTACGGCATAGGCCGTACGCGCGCGCAGGAAATCTGTGCGTCGACGAATATTGAACAGTCAGCAAAGTTAGCTACGTTAAGTGAAGAACAAGTTGAATCACTGCGTACTGAAGTTGGTAAATTTACCGTTGAAGGTGATTTACGTCGTGAAGTTTCAATGAGTATTAAACGCTTGATGGACATGGGTTGTAACCGTGGTATCCGTCATCGTCGCAGCTTGCCATTACGTGGTCAGCGCACTAAAACGAATGCTCGTACTCGTAAGGGCCCTAAACGCCCGATCCGTAAGTAATTTAGGTAAAAGCAATGGCAAAACCAACGGCTAAGAAAAAGATAAAACGTACCATCACCGATGGCGTTGCGCATATATATGCGTCTTTTAACAACACCATCGTGACAATCTCTGATCGTCAGGGCAACACGCTTTCATGGGCAACTGCAGGTGGCTCAGGCTTCCGTGGTTCTCGTAAGAGTACGCCTTTTGCAGCACAGGTTGCGGCAGAACGTGCGGGTACCCGTGCAAAAGATTACGGCGTTAAGAACCTTGAAGTTCTTGTTAAGGGCCCGGGCCCTGGTCGTGAATCAGCAGTTCGTTCACTGAATAATGCTGGTTTCAAAATTACTAATATCAGTGATATTACCCCAATTCCACACAATGGCTGTCGTCCTCCAAAACGACGTCGTGTATAAGGCTGGAGATTTAAAGTGGCTCGTTATTTAGGACCTAAGTGTAAACTGAGTCGTCGCGAAGGCGTCGATTTGGAACATAAATCAGGCGTTCGCGCGCTTGATACAAAGTGCAAACTTGATCAGAAACCTGGTCAACATGGCGCTGGTCGTAGTCGTCTTACTGACTATGGAGTTCAGTTACGCGAAAAGCAAAAGTTACGCCGTATTTACGGTGTACTCGAAAAGCAATTCGTAAACTACTACAAAAAAGCCGCATCGCGCAAAGGCTCTACCGGTGAAAACCTTTTAGAATGCCTAGAAACACGTTTAGATAACGTGGTTTACCGCAGCGGCTTCGGCTCAACTCGTAATGAGTCACGCCAGCTAATTAGCCACAAGTCAATTTTGGTTAATGATGCAATTGTAAACATTCCGTCTTATGTTGTTAAAGCGGATGACAAAATTTCTGTTCGTGAAAAATCTAAAACGCAAGTGCGTATTAAAGATTCTCTAGAACTTGCTAAGCAGCGCGGCATCGCAGACTGGATCTCTCTTGATGAGGGTAAGATGGAAGCAACATTTAAAACCGTCCCAGAGCGTAGCGAACTGTCAGCAGACATAAACGAACAACTCGTTGTTGAACTGTACTCTAAGTAAAGGACACCACACCGAATGTCAGGCAAATCTGAAGAATTACTTACCCCTCGTAATATTGATGTACATCAGTATAACGAGACCCATGCAAAAATTGTACTTGAGCCATTAGAGCGCGGCTTTGGTCATACGTTGGGTAATGCACTACGTCGTATATTGTTATCTTCTATAGAAGGTGCAGCGATAGTTGAGGCAGAAATTGAAGGTGTTTTACACGAATACAGTTCAATGGAAGGTATTCAAGAAGATGTGCTGGATATTCTGCTTAACCTAAAAGGTGTAGCAATAATGATGCATGAGAAATCAGAAGCATTATTAACCCTTAAAAAATCAGGCACAGGCGTTGTGACTGCAGGTGATATTGCCACTGACCATGATGTTGAGATTGTAAATCCAGATCACGTTATTGCACACATCACAGGCAATGTTGATTTAAACATGACGCTTAAAATTACCAAGGGTCGCGGTTATGTTCCTGCCACTCAACGTAAAGCGTCTGAAGATGCTGAAACAACATCAATTGGCGCGCTTGCAATTGATGCTTCTTTTAGCCCAATTCTTCGCGTTAACTACACAGTAGAAAGTGCGCGTGTAGAGCAGCGTACTAATCTAGATAAACTGATTCTAGATTTAGAAACTAACGGAACTGTTGACCCAGAAGAAACGATTCGCGTTGCGGCAACCGTTTTACAAAAGCAGTTATCTGCATTTGTTAACTTACAAAGCATTGAAGAAGCAGAGCAGCAGGAAGAAGAGGAAGAAATCGATCCAATTCTATTGCGTCCAGTTGATGATTTAGAGTTAACCGTTCGTTCAGCAAATTGCTTAAAAGCAGAAAATATTTATTACATTGGTGATTTAATCCAGCGTACAGAAGTTGAGTTACTTAAAACGCCAAATCTGGGTAAAAAATCATTAACTGAAATTAAAGACGTACTGGCATCTCATGGATTGTCATTAGGTGCACGCCTAGAAAATTGGCCACCTGCGTCTATTCGTGAAAAACAAGCAAGCTAAGTTATAACAGACTGGCTTAATTAACAGAAGAATCTGTCAAGGTAAAAGAAAATGCGTCATCGTCATTCAGGTCGTCAATTAAATAGAAACAGCAGCCACCGTAAGGCGATGTTTCAAAATATGGTTAACTCATTATTTAAACATGAGTTAATTAAAACTACTTTGCCAAAAGCAAAAGAGCTGCGTCGTTTTGCTGAGCCTTTAATTACTTTAGGTAAAGAAGATAGTGTTGCAAATCGTCGCTTAGCATTCAGCAGAATGCGCGATAAAGATATGGTTGGCAAGCTATTTACAGATTTATCTCCCCGTTATAAAGAACGCCCTGGTGGTTACCTGCGCATTATGAAGTGCGGCTTTCGTCCAGGTGATGCAGCACCAATGGCTTATGTTGAGCTTGTGGATCGTCCAGAAATGGTTGAAGAAGCTGTTGAAGTAGAATAAATAAAAATATTTCTATTTAAAAAAGCCGGACTAAGTTTCGGCTTTTTTATGGCCTAAATAAAACTATTTCAACTAGTATTAATATGACGAATTATAAAAATTAAACAAACTATTTTGGTTGCGACTGAATGCTTATTTTAAAGTCAAAGTAAAAATATCACCTAAAGATTTTCTGATTTCACTAATACTTAAATAATTGTTTTCATATAATGAATCCCATTGAATGCATTCTAATGTTCTGACATCAGGTGCATCAACCGATTGTAAATAATAATAACTAACCAGCCCGCTAATAATTGCCCCACCTAATGCAAGGTTTAAACTGTTGTCTGCAAATAACATATAGCCTTGTGCATATTCTTCATCATCAATAACTTTCACTATATTAAAGGTGGTCGGTGAAATTATGCGATTAACATCCGAAATGGTATTAACGGTAATGCTGCAGTGTGGATAATAGATGTTTAAATTTTTCTCAGTAATTACATTACCATATTGAAAAAAAGTTCTGCCGAGATTGGCGGCGACGGTAATTTCTTTATTAAGCGTGATGACTGAGCCTGCTTTTATAGAATAAGTATATGAATTTTCATTTTTAGCGGGCTGTTTAACTAACGTATTTGAACAGGATAATGATGCTAAAAGAATGATTAGTGTCAGTAAGTGTTTCATCAATTATACCTGCTAGTATTTATGAAAATGTTATTGTTGATACTATGAATATATTTTAATGTGGGAACATATTTTAATGTAGGTGCAAATTCATTCGCATGTTGGTCGTATAATAACTTGTGCGAATAAATTTTCACCTACATGTTTTAGTAACCGAATTTATTTATATTGAGACCTTTGCACGATAGAATCACAAGTGAAAATGGCTAAAATTTCACTGCTTTTCGTTAGAAAACTTGTCAATATCTAGATATTAACTGCGTTTCCTGCCTCAATCAGTAAAATTTTAACGCATTTTTCTTTTGCGCCTCTATCGTGCAAAGGTCTCATATTGTATTATTTTTATTTTTTTCTAAAATTATTTTTAAGTACTGTCCCGTAAACGAATGTTTAACTTTGCACACATCTTCAGGTGTGCCTTGAGCAATAATCTTACCACCACCTGAACCACCTTCTGGGCCTAAATCTATTATCCAGTCAGCAGTTTTTATAATATCCAAATTGTGTTCAATAATTATGATCGTGTTGCCGTGGTCGCGCAAGCGAATTAATACCTGTAGTAATTGCTGAACATCGTGAAAGTGCAAGCCGGTGGTGGGTTCATCTAAAATATAAATGGTGTTGCCAGTGTCGCGCTTAGATAGTTCACGTGCTAATTTTATGCGCTGTGCTTCGCCACCCGATAAAGTCGTTGCGCGTTGCCCAAGTGTAATATAGGAAAGCCCAACATCCATTAAGGTTTGCAGCTTGCGGTGAATAACCGGCACCGCTTTAAAAAATACCACCGCATCTTCAATGGTCATTTGTAGTACTTCGTTAATGCTTTTACCTTTGTATTTTATATCCAGTGTTTCGCGGTTATAGCGTTTACTTTTGCATACATCGCAGGGCACATAAATATCCGGTAAAAAATGCATTTCAACTTTTATAACACCATCGCCTTGGCAGGCTTCACAGCGACCACCTTTTACATTAAAACTAAAGCGCCCAGGTTTATATCCGCGAGAACGGGCTTCTTGGGTGCCCGAAAATAATTCTCGAATTGGTGTAAACAGGCCAGTATAAGTTGCGGGGTTAGAGCGCGGTGTTCGACCAATGGGTGCTTGATCAATATCAACGACTTTATCAAATTGTTGAAGGCCTTCGTGGCTAATATAACTCGCTGGTATAAGTGACGATTTATTTATTTCACGTGCCAATAGTCGATACAAAGTATCATTAATTAATGTTGATTTTCCGGAGCCAGAAACACCGCTAACGCAGGTCATTAAACCAACCGGTATTTCGACATTTACCTGTTGCAAATTATTGCTGCTGGCACCATGAATTTTTAATACTTTTCCAGAGTGCGGAACACGTTTTTCTGGAATGCTAATTTCAAGTTTTCCCGATAAATATTGCCCTGTTAAAGATTTTTTATTTTGTTTTATTTGTTTGGGTGTGCCCGAGGCAACAACATGCCCACCGTGTACGCCAGCGCCGGGGCCGATATCAATAACATGGTCGGCACTTAAAATAGCATCTTCATCATGCTCAACCACAATTACCGTGTTACCTAAATCGCGCAGGTGTACCAGTGTAGAAAGTAGGCGATCATTATCGCGCTGATGCAAACCAATGGAAGGCTCATCTAAAATATACATAACGCCCACTAGGCCAGCACCAATTTGGCTGGCGAGGCGAATACGTTGTGCTTCGCCACCAGACAAAGTATCCGAGCCTCTATCGAGTGATAAATAATTTAAACCCACATTCACTAAAAATTGTAATCGAGAAGAAATTTCCTTAATAATTTTATCGGCAATTTCGCCTTTATTGCCTTGCAGTTTTAGAGATTGAAAAAAATGTAAACAATCAAATATAGATAAGTGAGTGATATTGGGTAACGATTGATCGCTAATAAAAACATGCCGAGCGCCTTTGTTTAAACGCTGGCCGTTACAGCTAGGGCAAGCTTGATCGGTAAAATATTTAACCATTTCATCACGCACCGCCGATGACTCAGTATCGCGAAAACGGCGTTGCATATTGGGAATAATGCCTTCAAACGGATGCACTTTTTTTTGATTTCTACCTTTGGCATTGGGGTAATTAAAAACAATATCTTCATCGCCACTACCAAATAAAATGATCTTCTGAATTTTTTTATTTAGTTTATTAAAGGGCGCGTCAATATCAAACGCAAAATGTTTGGCCAAACTTTCCAACATGCCGTGATACCAAGCATTGCGTCTGTCCCAGCCGCGCACCGCGCCGCCGGGTAAACTTAATGATGGATTGCTGACAACTAATTTAGGGTCAATGTGTTGAATTTGGCCTAAGCCATCGCAATCGCCGCAAGCACCCGCCGGATTATTAAACGAAAATAAACGCGGCTCTAATTCACTTAAGCTGTAGCCGCATTTTGGGCAGGCAAAGCGCGATGAAAAAACAATGTCGTTTTTGTCGCCATCCATATAAGCAACGCGGGCAATACCATCGGTTAAATTTAATGCAGTTTCAAATGATTCTGCTAAACGTAATTCTAAATTTTCACGCACTTTAAAGCGATCAATAACCACTTCAATGCAGTGCTTAATATTTTTTTCTAACTCAGGGGTGTCATCTAACTCAACGGTTTTTCCATCAATGCGTGCGCGAATAAAACCTTGGCGTTTTAAATCTTCGAGTAATTCTTTATGCTCGCCTTTTCTATCTTGCACAATCGGCGCAAGTAACATGAGTTTAGTTTCGGCGGGTAACTCAAGCAGATGATCAACCATTTGTGAAACGGTTTGAGCGGCTAACTCTGCATTATGTTCAGGGCATTTCGGTGTACCCGCACGGGCAAATAATAAACGTAAATAATCGTAAATTTCGGTAACCGTGCCAACCGTTGAGCGTGGATTATGTGAGGTGGTTTTTTGCTCAATAGAAATGGCGGGAGATAAACCCTCAATATGATCTAAATCCGGTTTTTCCATCATCGATAAAAATTGCCGCGCATAAGCCGAAAGCGATTCAACATAACGGCGCTGGCCTTCGGCAAAAATCGTATCGAAGGCTAACGAAGATTTGCCCGAGCCGGAAAGTCCGGTGATAACTACCAGCTTATCTCTCGGGATATCCAGATCGATATTTTTCAGATTATGAGTGCGCGCGCCGCGAATTTGAATTTTAGTAATCATCTGGAAATATAAGCCGTTAAAGCAAAAAAGTAACGAATAAGGATACCATAATTACCTGAAAGCTTATTCAGTTAATTGTACAGAATATGAGTTGTGCTGGTCTGGCGAAGACTTAATAAATAAGAAAAAATTAGCGAGTGGAATTACACCAAAGGTAAAATTAAATATTTTAGATTTTTTTTTGTGGAAGGTGAATGACGTTACTCTTAGTCATGGCTGCGGGTAAATCATCGAGTTGTTTATTTTTCGTTTCACTATTGAGCAACGACTGCATTTCAACAAATGAAGAAATCATTAATTGCGATAACAGAATATTAAACTGGGTAGTGTTCTTAGATTTCCGCCGTTGCATTTCAATTTTAAACACAAGGCCTTCTAATACTTTCTGTTGCTCATCAGATGCTAATGCGATGAGCTGCTGGTTTAATTGCTGGCGCATCGCATCAAATTTTTCAGGCTCATTTTTAGCCAGATTCACTAACTCGTCAAAATTGGGTAGTTCCATAACAACCATCTTTAACATGCATAAATACAGAGCTATTAATATTAAGGTGCTCATGAGAGTAGCGCAGTGGTTAAACTTTAAATTGCCCCACCAGTTCCTGTAAATCCAGAGATAGTTTGCTCAACTCTTCGCTTGATGAAGCGGTCATCTCCGAGCTGCTGCTAACATGCTCACTCAGCTGGCTAATGTTAACAATATTACGATTAATTTCTTCAGCCACGGCGGTTTGTTCTTCAGCTGCAGTTGCAATTTGGGTGTTCATTTCGCTAATCGTAACCACCGCACCAGCAATCGCGGCTAAAGACTCACCTGCACGTTGGGCATTATCCACACTACTATGCGCCTGCTTGCGTCCACTCTCCATTACTTCTACCGCTTTTGTCGTGCCGGATTGCAGGTTTTCAATCATGTTCTGAATTTCCTGAGTCGATTCCTGTGTGCGGCTCGCTAATGTTCTCACTTCATCAGCTACCACCGCAAAGCCGCGCCCCTGCTCACCGGCACGGGCAGCTTCAATGGCGGCATTTAAGGCCAATAAATTGGTTTGTTCTGAAATGCCACGAATTACATCTAAAATAGCGCCGATATTTCCACTGTCAGTTTCTAATTGCTGAATCACTTCTGCGGCTTTTTCTACTTCGCCGGCAAGCTGATTAATGGATTTTATAGTTTCGCCCACTACCTGATTGCCATTTGACGCATCGCCGCTGGCATCATTAGCAGCAACTGCCGCTTGCTCTGCATTTTGAGCTACTTCCTGCACGGTGGCCGTCATTTCATTCATTGCCGATGCTACCTGCTCGGTTTCACGATGTTGCTCAGCGCTGCTGGCGGTGCTTTCTTGTGAAATAGAGGCCATTTCTTCGGCGGCGGTAGAGAGTTGAATCGTCGATGCGGTAACTTGACTAATAATGGTTTGCAGTTTTCCAATAAAGGTATTAAAGCTGTTAACCAGCTGGCCAATTTCATCATTGCCCGAGGCCACCAGTCGGCGGGTTAAATCACCTTCCCCCTGTGAAATCTCATCCAGTGTTTTAACAACACTTAAAATATTTTTTTCAATTAAAGAGCTAATAATGAAGCCTGCTAACGACACCACAGTAATTACTAACAAACTAATTGCCAGGCCAATTGTAAGCGCAGTTTTGGATGCTTCATTGGCCTCGGTAATGCTTGTGGTAAAACGTTCGTAACTTGCCATTCTAAAAGCTTTTAATGTGCGACTATATTGGGTTAATGCATCGCGCATTGTTTCAACCGCCTGCTTGGTATTTTGCGGCTGCAGTGTGCCCTCAATCATACCGCTGGTGAGTTGCTTTGCGGCGGCATAATAGCGGTCAAACATTTGCGTCACATTCTTAATGCCATCTACCGTGCTAATATCCAGTTTGCCGGCTTCATTAAAGGCCGTGCGGGTTTCTGCCGCGAGTTCATCGGCATCATCAATTAAATCAATTTCGGCACCAGCGACCGCAGCATTTAATGTTTCTTTTATTTTATCCAGCCGAACCAAATTCGCGTCAATGCGTTCTAATGTGGGGAAGTATACGTCGCGTACGTTTTGCATGCGCACAGCATTTTCATTGGTTACTAGGTAATTAAACGTCAGTGTGCCAGTAAAACCTAATACCGCTATTGCGACAATCAGCAGAATTTTTGTGCGTATTGAAATTGAACTAAACCATTGCATGTGTATTTCCTCAACCAAACATAAAGGCTTAATAAAGAGTGCCTTTAAAATTTAAACAACGTAGGAATTAATTGATTAACAAGGCTCTTACATAGATAAGAAGTATTTTGTTAAATATTTAAACCTGAAAAAAACTTTGTTATTCCCGAATGCCCATATTAATTTTCATGGGTCGAGAATCCAGTGTCTGTCAGCTTTTCAAAGCCACTAAATTATTATGTATGCCCTTGCACTTTGGCCTTCGCCAGAGTGTTAGTGATTTGTAAGTTAACAGGGCACTAATAAAAATTATTTAAAAAACGGGCAGAGAAAAACGTTTCAGAATCTCCGCCCGCGACCCACACAGCTATTTCACGGTTAACAACACTTTTACCGAGTTATCCACCGAGCTACTGTCGATATAGCCTATGCCTTTCGGGTTTTTCGCCACCCAGGCTTTTACCGCTGCATCATCCTCTGAAACTTCGGGGGGAATAGCTTTGCCGGAGAAAATCATTTTCGACCAGTAGGCTTTCATTTGTGATGCATCTTTTTTTGCGACACTTTGGTAAAAGGTGTCTCGTATAGCGTTACCATCTTTCTGATCAACCGGTGTCATGGATGTTTTTTTACCTAAAAATATTTTTTTCACATCTTTCTGGCTAACGCTGGCAGAGCTGTTTGAATTTGCAATTACTGCAATGTCAGCAATTGCAACGGAGCTTACTGCTAGCAGACTTAAACTGATCAAAAGTGTTTTAGTGTTAAATTTCATATTTAAGCCCCTTAAAATACTAAGTTAAATGCAATGCTATAAAGAAGTACGTCGCTACCATTTTGCAGAGCGGTTGCGTCAAATGTAGTGTCTTCAAAGAGGCCATTGCCAATGATGTCATTAATTTGCTGAATCTCAAATTTTAGCACCGCACTATTGCCCACCCTTCTATTTAAGCCGGCTGTAATGCTTGATTGTTCGACGCTTTTATCATCAATCGAAAAGTCCTGAAAGGTTAGATGCGGCTTCCAGTTACCGAAGGTGTAAGCGGTGGTTACAAACCAGCCGGTTCGATCTTGAGTAGGTAGATCTTCGTGAGAGTCCTGTGCGAATTCGGCAATTAACTGTAAATTATCAAAGTTGGCTTCTGCGCCCAGTGCTAGTAGCTCCACTGCTTTACCATCGAATGGCGTTGGTGTAGGTGTAGGTGTAGGTGTGCCACTTGAGAGGTCTATTGACGTTTGCATCGCATTGTTATAACTGAGTTGAACCTTGCCTATTTCATTTTCAGCGCTAATAACCAGACCGAGCATTTGGTCTCTATTGTTAATGAGGTTTTCGTCACTTTCTTCATCGGTAGCACCGTAGTAAACCTCTACTGCAAATTCGGTATCGTCACCACCGGTGAATTTATAAGAAGCACCTTCATAGGCTTCTAAAAAAAGACCAGAGCTTTCCGAGTAAACAGATTCCGGTGGGCGTACCCAAGGATAAACAAAACCGACTTCTACCGTTTCAGAATATAAATTACCTGCGTATTTAATTTTGCCAAATTTAATGGCGGAGCTATCGTTAAATTTATATGTTCCAAATGCCCAGTCAAGTGTAACGCCTTCATCATCGGCAAAAAGCTGCGCTGCTAGGGTAATATTGTCATCAACATGTGAGGCAAGGCCTATGCCTAAAGCGGTGCTTTTAAAGCCCCATATATCATTAGCAGACTTGGCATATCGTAAGTCTTTTGCATCATGTTTATTTCCAACGGCATTAAAGAAGCCAGATAATTTGATATCGGCAGCGTTAGCAATGCCGGCAGAGGAGCAAACCGCCGCGAGTGTTGCGGCGATTAAGGAATGTTTTACTTGTATCATTATTTATAGTCTCAGTAGTTAGGTGAGTGAAGAGTATAAAGTCTGATGTTCTGATTAAAAGCAGAGACAACACTTTTTACAATATGTCACTAGTGTCCCGTTAAGAACTAAATAAGTAGGTCTGGAGACCCTTTAATTTTGTTACAATGAAATCACGACAAGTCATTGAAAAACAAAAAGGAAACCAGACCATGAGCCATCATAATACTGTAT
>Ga0316209_1001601_pt1 | contig 22241 bp, 20 predicted proteins | sample 6monopyrite_MG_FD_204945 | JGI IMG/M metagenome (GOLD analysis project Ga0316209, IMG submission 204945) | Microbial mat bacterial communities from mineral coupon in-situ incubated in ocean water Damariscotta River, Maine, United States -... | ecosystem: Environmental > Aquatic > Marine >...
GCCCTCTTTTATTAAAAGACTTTCTGGAAGTGAGAGGTCTGGGAATATTAAATGTACGGGCCATGTTTGGGGATACCGCTATTGTTGAAACCAAGCGTTTACGGCTTATCGTGCACATCGATCATATATCTGAAAATACCGCCTGGGATATTGAACGTATTGGTGGAACAACACGCACCAAAAGCGTTCTTGAAGTGGATATTCCTGAGGTACAAATCCCCATTGCACCGGGACGAAACATGGCCGTTATTATTGAAGCCGCGGTAAGAAATCACGTCTTATATCTGAATGGTTACAGTGCTTCTGATGACTTTATGCAACGTCAGCAAAAAATAATTGAAAGTGACTAACTTTATAAGAAACTCTATGTTAGCTTAGCGATATTTCAATAAGCACAAAATCATACCCATATGAAACTTATTATTATCAGCGGTTTGTCCGGTTCAGGAAAAAGTATCGCACTGCAAGTTCTTGAAGATCTTGGTTATTACTGTGTCGATAATCTTCCGCTGAATATGATTGATGTGTTACTCAAAGAAATCCCGTTAAACAGACAAGAATATGTTGCCATCAGCATTGATGCCAGAAACGTTGCCGCCGAGATAGAAAAATTCCCCGAGCGCATTAAACAACTCAAAAAAGATCAGATTAACTGTGAAATATTTTTTCTCGAAGCCAGTGATGCAAGCCTGATCCAGCGTTTTAGTGAAACCCGTCGCAAACATCCCCTTAGTTCGGAAGAAATACCACTAAATGAAGCGGTAATACAGGAACGTGCTTTACTTGAACCCATATCCTCACACGCAGATTTACGTGTTGACACCAGCTCAACCAATGTTCATCAATTACGCGATTTAATTAAAGCTTGTATAAATAAAGCCGATGATAATAGTATCTCCATTATGTTTGAGTCTTTTGGCTTTAAACACGGGGTGCCGATTGATGCTGATTTTGTCTTTGATGTGCGTTGTTTGCCCAATCCGCACTGGATTCCTGAACTCAAGCCTTTAACGGGGTTTGATAATGCTGTCATTAACTACCTTAAAAATAATGAACAGGTAAACGAAATGCAAAATGATATTATGGCTTTTTTAAAAAAATGGCTGCCACAATTTGAAGCCGATAATCGCAGCTATATCACTATCGCAATTGGTTGCACTGGTGGTCAACATCGTTCGGTTTACCTTGTAAATGCGCTAACCGCTCATTTAAGCAAGCAATATAGCAATGTACTTTCACTACATCGAGAGCTCGACTAATGGTTGGTTTGCTTATTATCACCCACAACAATGTTGGAGGCGCATTATTTGATGCTGCTCTTTCTGTCGTGGGAAGCTGCCCGTTACCTCATGAAATTCTTCCTGTTACTCAAAACTGCGACCCTGAAGAACAGTTTAAAAAAGCCCAAAAATTTTTAGAAACCTTAAATCAGGAAGACGGTGTCCTCGTCGTTACCGACATGTATGGCTCCACCCCGAGTAATATCGCCACAAAACTGGCCGCAGAAAATGTCACTATTATTACAGGACTCAACCTGCCAATGTTGCTGCGTATTATGAATTACCCAGACTTGCCGCTCAATGAACTGGCGGAAAAAGCCCTTAGTGGCGGTCAATCGGGCGTGATCATCGTCGATACAGATAATTCTAACTAAAAAAATAATGATACAAGAAACAACCATGATTATTAATAAGCTCGGTCTACATGCCCGCGCAGCGGCCAAGTTTGTTAACCAGGCCTCTCTCTTTGACTCGGAAGTATTCCTTAAACGCAATGGTCAAGAGGTCAATGGCAAAAGTATTATGGGCGTCATGATGCTCGCGGCATCAAAGGGGTCAGATATTGAATTAATCATTAATGGAGTAGATGAGAATCAAGCTATGCAGTCTTTACTCGAACTCATTGCCAACCGTTTTGGTGAAGCGGTTTAAAGCCAGACTATAATAGCCCTTCTTTCGACTCACACCTCTCATCTATAAACTTAATTAAAACAGTTCAACTATTCCCGCTAAGTTATTCTTTTTTATAGAGTTCACTTTTTTTCTATTAGGTATTACACTCTAAATTCATTAAAGGGGTTCAATATGGCTGGTAACTCAACTCAACAACAGGAAACACTGAGCACTTTACTCGAAAGCGTCAGTGACAGCCTACAAAGCGAACAACCTGAACAGATTGTTGAGCTATTAAGTGAAACTCACCCCGCTGAAATAGCGCATTTACTCGAATCGCTCCCCGGCAAACAACGTGAACAGGTCTGGCCCTATATACCTGAAGATAGTGACGGCGAAATTCTGCTGCATTTAAATGATGAAGCACGTGCTGCACTCATCAATAAAATGGAAACGCAGGAACTGGTTGCCGCAACCGAAACGCTCGACACCGATGACCTCGCCGACATTCTTCCTGAAATGCCACAAGATGTTATTCAGGAAATTCTACTCAGTTTAGAAACGCAGGATCGCGACAGACTGAAGTCCGTATTATTATACGACGAAGACTCTGCCGGTGGTCTAATGGATTTAGACACCATCGTTATCCGTGCGGATATTACACTCGATGTTGTTTTACGTTATCTGCGTCGTAGAGGTCACTTACCTAAAGGTACCGATAATTTATTTGTGGTCGACCGCGATAATCATTACCTTGGTCTGCTTCCCTTGAGTCTCATATTAACCAGTGATCCTCAATTACTCGTTGATGAGCTTATGCTCACCGATGTTAGCGCGATCCCAGCCGACAAACATGCACGCGAGGTTGCCAATATATTCGAACATAGGGATTTGATCACCGCCCCCGTTGTCGACAACAACAATCTTCTGTTAGGCCGTATCACCATCGATGATGTTGTCGATGTTATCCGTGACGAAGCCGATCACTCCCTTTTAAGTATGGCCGGTTTAAACGAAGAAGAAGATATGTTCGCGCCGGTTTTCACCAGCACCCGTCGCCGTTCAGTCTGGCTCGGCCTTAACCTGCTCACCGCCTTTTTAGCCTCCTGGGTTATTGGTTTATTTGGCGCCAGCATCGAAAAAATGGTCGCACTCGCCGTGCTGATGCCCATCGTTGCCAGCATGGGCGGCATCGCCGGCAGTCAAACCCTCACCCTAGTCATACGCGGCATGGCACTTGGCCAGGTCGGAAAAAGTAACTCACACCGATTACTATTAAAAGAAATGTGGATAGGCGTTTGGAACGGCCTAATCTGGGCAGCCGTCATCGCCAGCGTAGCCGGACTCTGGTTCCAAAACCTACAACTCGGCTTTGTCATCGCCGCAGCGATTATCATAAACTTAATCGTCGCCGCCATCTCAGGCGCAACCATCCCACTACTCTTAAAACGCGTCGGTGCCGACCCCGCACTCTCCGGCACCGTCGTCTTAACCACCGTCACAGATATTGTTGGCTTCATCGCCTTTTTAGGCCTGGCAACTGTTTATTTGCTATAGTGCTTACGAATACGATAACTCTTAAATAAAGAGTTATCGGAATAACATGGAAATAAGGGATTAGGCGACACGTCGCTTAATAAAGTAAAGGACAACATGTCGTCTAAATCACTGTTATATTTTGAAAAAAAAGGGAGTATATTTTGAGTGATAAAGCAAAAAAGAAATTAGCTCAGTTAATTATCTTTATCGCTCTGTGGCTACCTATAGTTCTTTATACGTATAAATTTGGTTTTTCGCTTTCTTCTGATCATAACGTATGGGCTGAGTTTGGCTCAATATTGTCAGGGATCTACTCCCCAATAATAGCTTTCATTGCATTGCTTATCTTAGCAAATCAAGCTCGCATGCAACTATCGATGGATAAACATCAACATGACAGTTCATTTATTGAAAGAAATAGAAACGACTTAGATTTTTATATAGATAAATTAGAATCATACCTTGAAAAAAATTACGATGAAAAATTATCAATAAAACAATACCTAATACTCAATTTCAATGTATCTAACGACGAACTTTTAGAAGAAAAAACTAAAGTAAAAGCTAAAGCATTTGCTTTTTCTCACCCCCAAGTTGTTGATATATGGTCAGCTATTTACCCAATCCTCATCGGTCTTGATTCTCAAAAAAAATATCCGTATGTACACAATTTTGAGAGTAGCATACTTCGTATTTCAAGCTGTTTATATTTTGGCACATGTGTTGCCATAGATAACCTATATCGTTGCGTGTCTAATGATATGCAGAATGGCAAATATTATTTTAGAAGGATGGAGTAAATGTCAAAATAAAACAAGTCGTCCAACACAACCTTTTTATACCCCCACGCCATTGCGCTCTGCTCTGTATAAAAAAGGCCTGTTAACTTAAACATTAGGTTTACAAGCAATGTCCATTAAAGAAATAGCCGAAAGTTTGTATTCAGAAAGTCCGAAAAAGACACTGTATCATTACACATCATTTAATGGTCTTTTAGGCATTATAAAAAGCCAGTCATTGTGGGCTAGTGATATCCAGTTTTTTAATGATTCAGCTGAAATGCAACATACAAAAAATTTACTGAATAACGAAATATCACAATGCCTAAAACAAGGAGAACATGATTCTAAACTTTTAAACCAATTTAGAGACTGGATCTCACATCGTATAACTAATGGTAATATGTTGTTTGTTGTATCACTAACTGCAAATGGCAATCTATTAAGTCAATGGCGAGGATATTGCCCGATAGGTAAAGGAGTAAGCGTTGGATTTAATCCGACTATAATTTCACTTTGCGCTAATAGGCAATCATTTTTAATTGGAAAGTGTATATATAATAACGCCGTTCAAAATAAAATCATTAAAAATATAATTAAAAATGTTAAAAAACTTGCTAACGAACGAGGAGAAAATACTAACCCATCAAAACGACACCCTTCACAATCATTCCATGATATATTTGAAGAGATAGAGGATGATTTACTTCGCGTCGCAGCAATATTAAAACATCCTTCTTTTAAAGAGGAAGAAGAATGGCGTGTCGTATCACCAGTAATAACTAACTATGTAAAATCACCAATTTTATATCGAGAAGGGATATCAATGCTCATACCATATTTAGAGTTTAGTTTAATTTCAGATAACGATTTAACTATGAATATTCAGCATGTTATTCTTGGACCTACACCGAACAATAAACTGTCCATAACTTCTTTATCAAGATTTTTATCAAAGAATGGCGTAAGCCCAAAAGATGGATTAGAAACTTGCCAGATACCCTACCGTGAATGTTAACGAACTTAATAAGAAAATAAATTCCATTCGCTCTCACTCATTCGGACGTAAAATAGCAATGCTGGTTATTTAAACGTTATATCAATAAATAAAGAAAAAGATATATAACCTTAAATATACAAACTCGTTAAACGCAGCCGAGCATCAAAACAAAAATAGGATCATAGCGAGCACTATTTGAGCGCATTAAAATGCGTGACCAGAACGCGGAGCGTGCAGGGCATGTCGAATGAAACACGTAGTGGTTCTACGACTAGCATCGCCCGAGTTACCCAGACCCGAAGGGTGGGGTATCCATAATGAAACCCGAAGGGGTTCTTTGGGCTGCGAGTGCCTATTTTTCTTTTTATGCGAGGGTATTGTGATTGAAAATCACAACAAGTTTTCGAGTGTCGTTTTCTTTGGTTACTTTCTTTTTGACAAGAAAAAGAAAGTAACTTGCTGTCGGGAAGGCCAGAACGTATGAAATACGTTAAGGTCATACTGACAAAACTCGGAGAGGTTTATTAAGTGAACCACCGACGAACATATCAATTCAAAAAAAATATAAAATTTACATCAAGGGTAATACTTTTCCGCAGCGTCGGGCTAAAGCCCAACCTACAAAATCAAAACCATAGATTGCCTACGCAAGAAAAAAAAACCTAACTCCCCGCCACCGTCATGCTATCAATCAACCACGACCCGGTAACAACACTCCCCCGCATATCTAAATCATTCCCCACCGTTTGCAAGCCCATAAACATATCCTGCAATCGACTGGCGATAGTAAATTCTTCTACCGGATATTGTATCTCGCCGTTTTCAACCCAGAAGCCACTGGCACCACGCGAGTAATCACCGGTTACGGTGTTGACACCTTGCCCCATCACTTCGGTAACTAATAAACCTTTACCCATGTCTTTTAACATTGCTTCAAGCGAAACATTATCATGGTTAATATAAAGGTTATGAATGCCACCGGCATTACCTGTGCTTTTTAAACCGAGACGACGTGCAGCATAGCTGTCTAAAACATAACTTTGTAATACGCCATCGGTTATTAAATCATGCGGCGCGGTTATCACCCCTTCATTGTCATAAGGCGCGCTGCCTAAAGCAGCTTTTAAGTGCGGACGTTCATCTAGCCGAATACGTTCCGGGAAAATTTGTTTGCCGAGGTGATCCAGTAAAAAACTGGCTTTACGATATTGCGCCCCGCCTCTTACAGCACTTAAAAAATGCGAGAGCAAACCTTTAGCTACTTCGGCTTTAAAAATAACCGGCACCTGCCCCGTCGGCATACTTCTCGCGCCCAGACGGCTAACGGTACGTTGCGCAGATAACTTGCCGATTTCGATAGCGGATTCTAATTTACTGGCATCGCGGTTGACGTCATACCAGTAATCGCGCTGCATTGCGCCATCTTGTTCTGCAATCATAGTGGCAGACATGCTGTGTCTTGAGGTGTTGTAGCTATTCAAAAACCCCTGGCTATTGCCATACACGCGGATTCCGCTATGACTACTGACCGAACCGCCTTCTGAATTGGTAATGCGCTTGTCTTCTGCGCGTGCAGCATCTTCACATTCTTTAGCCAGCGCAACCGCTTCTTCTGCGGTCACATCCCAGGGGTGGTATAACGCTAAATCAGGAATATCGGTTGCCTGTAGTTCTTTATCCGGTAAGCCGGCATAGGGATCGTCTTCGGTATATCGCGCGATATCACAGGCGGCCTTTACCGTTTCCTGAACTGCTTTAAGGGAAAAATCACTGGTGCTGGCTGAGCCTTTTCGCTTGCCAAAAAAGACCGTAACCGCCAGACCTTTGTCCCGATTATGTTCAATGGTTTCAACTTCGCCCATGCGTACCGTGACCGAAAGCCCCGACTCTACACTCAAACCCGCTTCTGCTGCTGAGGCACCCTGCGATTTTGCTTCATCGAGTAAGTCATTAACGATATTTTGTAGCTTTTGCGCCTCAAAAGGATTGGATGATACTGCGTTTTTCGAACTGGAAATTGGCTTAGACATTGCCACCTCATGGTATTGTTTAGCGAATAATGTGTAATTTAGCCCATTGTAAGGCTACGAAGCCTGCATCACAAATGGCATAATAGCGTGATGACAAATAAGCCCAATAACACTGAAAATGATGAATCTTTTGATGAAGAAGTCATCAGCAAATCCCAGCGTAAACGTGACGCAACTGCGGCACAGGATTTAGGCAAAAATATTCTCAGTTTATCTCAGGATGCGCAAAACAGTATTGCGTTGCCCGAGAACCTGGAAAAAGCACTCAATGATGCCCGCCGCATTAAAAAAAATAGCGCCTTAAAACGTCAGCTACAATATATTGGTAAGCTGATGCGCGCTATTGATCTTGAACCTATTCAGGTGCAATACCTCAAACTTACCAATCATTACGATCAAGACGTTAAAAAATTTCATCATTTAGAAAAATGGCGGGATCGATTATTAGCCGAAGGCGATAAAGCCTTAGAAGACCTATTAAATGAAAACCCCAATGCCGATCGTCAACATTTACGACAACTGGTGCGTCAGTCGGCCAAAGAAAGCAAAATGAATAAACCGCCTAAATCTGCGCGCGAAATTTTCAAATATTTAAAGACCTTGTTTGAAGAGTGAGACTAAACACGTTTACGAAACCAACCGGTTAAACTTGCGCGCTCACGTTTAGCTGGCAGGACTTCATGTTCAAACTCTGCACTCATAAAACACACTAACGTGCCGGCCTTAGGTAAAACCGAAATGGTCTCGCCATTGGCTAAATACAGTTGTAACGCGCCACCTTCATCCTCACGCCAGTCTTCATTCAAATAGGTAATAAGCGTTAAAACCCGACTGTCCTGATTTTTGTGCTGGTCAAGGTGGCGTTTATAAAAAGTCCCTTTGGCATAAAGCGCAAAGTGAATTTCCAGTTCAAACAAGCCTAAGAAAAATTTTTGATTAAACGCATCTTGCAGTTGCTGAGTCAGCTGAAGGTAGTCCTGCTGGGCTTTATTTAATTGATGATGATCAAACCAGCTAATTTTATCGCTGCGAATAGATTCCTCGATATGATATTGTTTTTCCCGACCAATGCCGGCTTGTTTTAAATCGCCTTGCTGCTGAAGTGTACCCAGTGTTTCATTTAGTTGTTTAACAAGCGCAGTGGGAAAATAGTTTTCCTGAACCGACCAGCCCTGTTGTTCGATGTCATTCAGAATATTGTCGACTTTTTCATCCACTGTTTATTCAACAAAAAATCAGGCCGTGCCACCCACGGTTAAGCTATCAATCTTCAATGTCGGTTGACCGACACCAACAGGTACGCTTTGGCCTTCTTTACCACAAACACCCACACCGGCATCCAGTTTGAGATCATCACCGACCATGGAAACCTGCTTTAACACTTCGGGGCCGTTGCCAATTAAAGTTGCGCCTTTTATCGGCCGGGTCACTTTACCTTTTTCAATTAAATAGGCTTCACTGGCAGAAAAAACAAATTTTCCGGAAGTAATATCAACCTGACCACCACCAAAATTAACCGCATAAATGCCTTTATCAACGGACTCAATGATTTCTTGTGGATTATGTTCGCCAGCCAACATATAGGTATTGGTCATACGCGGCATCGGTAAATGCGCATATGATTCACGCCGTCCGTTACCTGTTGATTTTTCACCCATTAACTCGGCGTTCATTTTATCCTGCATATAACCTTTTAAAACACCTTTTTCGATTAACATGGTCTGCTGTGTGGTTGTGCCTTCATCATCCATATTCAATGAACCACGTCGGGCATCTAAGGTGCCATCATCAACAATAGTGCATAACGAAGAAGCCACTCGTTCACCAATGCGACCACTAAAGGCGGAGCTGCCTTTGCGATTAAAGTCACCTTCTAAACCATGACCAATTGCTTCATGTAATAACACGCCGGGCCAGCCCGCACCAAGTACAACCGGCATGGCACCCGCGGGGGCTTCAACGGCGGTTAAATTAACCAGTGCCTGGCGAACCGCTTCGCGGGCGAAACCCAGTGCACGATCTTGTTCGGTGAAATATTCATAACCGACACGACCACCACCACCCGAACTAGCCTGTTCGCGCTCGCCACCTTCTTCAGCAATAACGGTAACATTCATTCGCACTAAGGGACGTACATCGGCGTTTAGCGTTCCGTCACTCGCGGCAACTAAAACAACTTCATGTACGCCGACTAAACTTGCGATAACCTGTTTAATACGGGGGTCTTGTTTGCGCGCTTCTGCATCAACCTGTCTGAGAAGGTCAATTTTTTCATCGGTTGTTAATGAGTCTAATGGATCAAGCGGAAGATAAAGCTGATGAGCAGAATGTTTTTTCCATGCCTGCACGCTGTTTTGTTGCCCTGCTCGCGCGATTGTTTTTGCTGCATCCGCAGCCTGAGTTAAAGCAGGCAGTACAATTTCATCGGAATATGAAAAACCGGTTTTTTCACCACTAATGGCACGAACACCGACACCTTGCTCAATATTATAATTTCCCTCTTTAACCAGTCCGTCTTCTAATACCCAGGATTCATGCCGCGAAGTTTGAAAATAAAGATCAGCACGATTAATGCTATTCCCCATCATTTGATCAAGTACATTTTGTAAATCATCTACTTCAAGACCGGTAGGAGTTAATAATAGATCTGTTGCTGTATCAAGATAATTCATAGTTAAGACTCATTAGGTAAAGTACAAGGGATTTTTCGATGACCCAGGACAGGAAAATTTTTACGCAATTTTTTGACATTGCCGATATCAATGTCAGCAATAACATAACCTGCGCCTTGAGGAAGAATATCCAGAATCCCGCCCCACGGATCAACAATCATGCTGTGTCCATAGGTTTCACGGCCATTAACATGGTATCCACCCTGATTAGGAGCAACAATATAACACAAGTTTTCAATCGCGCGGGCACGTAATAAAACTTCCCAATGTGCCTTACCCGTAACGGCAGTAAAAGCAGAGGGAACAACAATAATTTCTGACCCCATCTGAACAAGCTTTCGAAATAACTCCGGAAAACGAAGGTCATAGCAAATGGCCAGACCCACTTTACCAAAAGGGGTCTCGACAACAACCACCTCTTCGCCAGCTTCAAATGTTTCTGACTCGATATACGTTTCGCCGTGTGATTCCAGATAAACATCAAACAAATGTATTTTATTATAACGCTTAATAAACTGCCCCTGATTATTATAAATCAGGCAGGCTGCATACACTTTTTTCTCATTGCTGGATTTAATCGGGATGGTTCCTGCAATCAGCCAGACATTATATTTTTTTGCCTGCTCTGATAAAAAATGTTGTACCGGACCGTCACCTTCTTCCTCGGAAACCTCAATTTGATCTGCATCAACATGCCCCATCATAGAAAAATTTTCGGGTAAGACGATTAAACCCGCCCCCGCTTCACTCGCTAATCTAATTTCCCGTTCAACTTCGATTAAGTTGGCACTGACATTAGAACCCGATGCCATTTGTATTGCTGCTATTTTATTCATAATAATTAAAGTAATTTATTTATATTCTGTATCATTATTAACATTTATTTACCCGGTAAAACTTCAAACTCAATAGTAGCAGGGTTAACACTGCCCTGAACAAGTTCGATACGTTTAGATGAAAGCCCGAGCGCAATTAACCAACTTCTTAGCTCATTAATCCATAGAGTACCCTCGTCACCACCAGGATATTTCAATAATAAAGAGCTACTCATATCTCTTTTTAATTGTTGCATCGACTTAGATATAGCTGGCATTTCCAGTATTGTTGCTGCCTTCTTAGGCAGCAGCCATTCATTAGCATGTAATAATTCACTGTCACCTGCAAAAGTAGAGCTAGAATTAGTTATAAATATAAAAAACAAAATCAATAATGATTTGTTCATCTTTAAAGTAATGTTATTCATCTTCAAGTAACTCGTATTCCGGATTATCCCAGCTGCCCGTAACTGCATATCGTCTGCGTGACGCTTCGTTGAATTGTTCACCGGTTAATTTATCCACTAACCAAAGTCCTATACCTGCCGGTAAATTGACTAAAAGGGCAACCAAACCGGTGACACCATCGCCAACATCAGGTACAACTTCAACAATATTATCAAAGTCTCGATTAACCAACCCAGTACGGCCACTTACTGTAGAGTCGGCTACAGGACCATTTATTTCAAAACCATCGGTATAAGCATCACCATTTTCAATTACAATTTCACCTTTCGCTTCATCAAAACTGAAACCTTTCGCCATCGATTCTTTAAAATCACCTAATAATTTTCGTGGCAAGGCGGATAAACTGAAAAAGCCCAGTAACCTGCCTGCACCGGCATCAATGTTAATAATACTGCCATTTTGTATATCAAGCTGAACAGCCCCATTTAACCTGTTCAATGAAAATTTTGATGGTGCATCATCCCAATATATTTTTCCGATTGTTTTTGCTTCTCCGCCTGTAAGCGTGGGTTTAAATCCAAGATCAGTTAACATGCTACCAAAGTTTTTACTGCTGAGTGTAATGTCAAACGCTGTTTTATGTTTATGTTTTTTATATAGCCAGTCACCACTTGCGACTAACTTCATGTTACGTGCAGAGAGTATGATCTCATCAAAATGCATACTATTTTTCTTTTGAGAAGTTTCAAAATCAAGACGCCCAAGAAAAACATCATCCAAATAAATTTGTTTAAATATTCCTTCAAATTTTGGCAATTCTCCGGGCTTCGTTACTGCAGAAGAATCTTTACCCAACGATTCTTTTTGTGTAAATAATTTTATTTCATCTAAATTAAAAATTACCGGGTTAACAAAAAAAGTTTGCCTTTTTCCCGCTTTATTAAGGCCAAGTGCTTCAAACCATTTTGCCGGAGTAAAGCTGTTGACCCGCCCATCAATATATAAAACATTTTTGTTTGGCAATACGGCTTTGTTATCTGAAAAAGAAATAGCGCCTTTATTTAGATATATCTGATTAGCTGTATTTTTCCCTGTCTCGAAAACCGCTGTTCCTTTATTTATAAAATTTAATGAGTACAGTATATTACCGTCGCCTTTTAATATGGCAGCAAATTTTGCTGCTTGTTTACTGTTTCTTGCTTTCGATAAAAACTCAGGGAGCTTGCTTTGCACGCCAACTAACTGACTATTTAAAGTAATAACAGGGTTAGAGTTTTTTACAGCTTTACCAGGAAAAAGCATATTTCCCTGAAAGCGGGTATTACCCGTAATATTCTTTGCCCCGGGAATATCAAACCGGGTTAGCATTTCACCCGGATTTATTATTCCATCAGCAAATATTTTAATTCCTTTATTTAATGTTTTTATTGAAAGTGTTGTCTTTTTGTTGAAAAGTTTTGCACTTAATTTTTTAGAAAACACTCCCTTATTATTAAATACTATTTCGCCTTTAACGTTTGTTAAATCCAGCTTATTCTCTAACATGTATACTGCAGCATCTGATAATAATGCTGAACCGGTATAAGACAGTGATTTTTTCTTTCTTAGGCTGGCATCCAAAGGTATGTTAACTTTAATGTTTGCTGCAACATCACCCAGAAGTCGCATTGATTTGACGGTTTTTTTAGCTTTTGGCAATATTTTGCTGTTAACAAGATAATGAGAAACATTATGAGCAGAACCCTTTGCCTTAAGGTTAAGCTTAAGTTCAGCATGTTTAAAAGAAGTTATACTTGCAAATGAATCATATAAAACATTATTTTCAGATTCAGCCGTTAGCAAATGAAGGTTCATACCCTGACCAGTAAAACTACCCTTTATTTTTGCTTTTTTAATGACAGGCCAGCCTTTTTGGTAGTTAAGCAGTATATTTGACGTTTCCAGATCAACAAAAAATTCTCCTTCATTGTTATTAAAAGGAAAATCTTTTAACTTGCCATTAAAAATAACCGTAGCCGCATCTAATTTCCCGGAAACTATACCCCTGTCAAGCCAGCTGACCAGGCCATCACTCATAATGCTTACAGGTAAGTAGTGTGAAAGTTTTGAGGCATCTCCCCTTGATACATATGTTTGAAGATCCAGATGGGAAGAGCTTTTATTTTTTGGCAAAAATAATGTACCCTTTGTAACAGCACTTACTTCTTTATTCTCCGTTAACAGATTATTTAAATTAAATAACAAGCCACTCTTTGTTTTTACAAAACCAACCTCCGCTTTCAGTTTGTTCAACTTAAATGCATCACGAAATAACGAAGGGAAAGAAACTGTCGCAGCTTTTGACAGAATAGAAATACTTCCACTATTATTTTCAAAACGAAAATTTCCGGATATGTTTTTTGCTTCAGGAAAGCGCTCCCAGGCACCAATAGAAAACTGTTCAAATTCAGCGTTAAGCTTATGCAGACTATTGTTTTTCCATGCAATATGAAAATTACGCACATCTCCATGTACATTTAAGTTATTAAGTATTTTTTTATGCTTGTTTGTGATCAGGTTATTATCATCAACCATCTGGGCTAAAGCACCCAAACTCATATAATCAGCTGTAATAAAAAAATCCTCTATCTTTTCGTTATCAAAACCAAAAGCAAGAAAAAAACTGGAACCTAACCAGCTTTGATTATTATTTTTATAGTTAAATTTATCAACGCTAACCCCCCATGTTTGTTCTTTAGTTTTAACCGAGTCAAACACAGCAGAAACAAGTTCTATATTGACACTTTTATTTTCTTTAAATTTATATGAAAAATCATTTAATTTAATATCACCACTAAGCTGGCTCACTTCCCCTTTGTCTATATCTAGCCATAACTTTAATTTAGCAATACCACTGTTAAATTTAATATCCTTATGCTCGATATACCTTCGTAGCGGTTTTAAATTTATTCTTTTGCTATCAACAAAAAACTTAGCCTTCCAGGAATCAGGGTCTGAAATATCTCCCTCAAGATCCAGGTTTAAATCTATTTTTCCGCCTAAAAATTTTGGTGGTGTTGTTGTTAATGATAATCTATGTCGTATACCGCTATTTCTTAGCAGCATATTCACATCTTTAAATTCCCATTTAAGATTATCTCCCCTCTCGTCTTTTAATATTATAGAACTGTCGGCTATTGATATTTCATTTTGTGATAATAGCCAGCGTTTAAAGATAGAGCTTTCACTTTCACCATTAGTTACTGTTTTTTTCAGTTTATTTACCGCAATACCCTCAATTTTATATTTTCCTTTTTTAGTATGAGTAATATTAATATCCATCCCACGTATGACTAAATGAGTGGGAACAACCTCCTGTTTTAACAAAAGCGATTTAAAGGAAATGCCAACATCAATGCGTGACAAAAGAAACGATTTTTGTTTCGATATTAACTCTACATCTTTAAAAATTAATGTCGGCACCATGCCGGATAGTTTTGCATCTAAACTACCAATTTTTACCGGTTGCTCTAACAAGTTAGAAGCGAAAACTTCTACCTCTTTCTGATACAGATCCGCTGTTGTTAAAATAAAACGTAATCCAGAAATGCTTAAAGCAGCAATAATCACTACAGTTGCAAAACTATATCCAATAATTGACTTAAACTTATGAAATAAAGGGTGTGTACTTTTCATTAAGGCTTATCTTGCACTACAGTCATCACATTAATACAACATCAAAATTTTCTTGCAGATATTCTGCTTCAACCTGCAATTTAATCGGTTTACCGATAAAGTCTTCAAGCTCTGCAATACTGGTTGACTCTTCATCCAGCATAAGGTCAACAACAGGTTGCGCTGCTAAAATTAAAAACTCTTGCGCTTCAAATTGTCTGGCTTCACGAATAATTTCACGAAAAATTTCATAACAAACCGTTTCTGGTGTGCGTAAAGATGCCCGTCCATTACAACAATGGCATGGCTCACACAAAATATGTTCCAGACTTTCACGTGTACGTTTACGCGTCATTTCAACAAGGCCCAACGATGAAACCTCACATACATTTGTTTTTGCGTGGTCTTTATCCAGGTGTTTTTCTAATGCGCGTAATACCTGCCGTTTATGCTCTTCGTCAGACATATCGATAAAATCAATAATAATAATGCCGCCAAGGTTGCGCAGCCTTAACTGTCTTACAATTGCCTGAGCAGATTCAAGATTTGTTTTAAATATTGTTTCTTCTAAATTCCGGTGACCAACAAAGCCTCCCGTATTAACATCTATTGTTGTCATGGCTTCGGTTTGATCAATAATCAAATAACCTCCTGACTTAAGAGACACTTTTCGTTCCAGTGCTTTTTGAATTTCATCTTCAATGTTATATAAATCAAAAATCGGACGTTCACCCGGATAGTGCTCAACTCTGTTTTCCAGTTCAGGAATAAATTTACTGGCAAATTTCTGTACTTGCTCCGAAGTTGAACGCGAATCAATCCGGACTTTCTCGATATCGATGCCGCTTAAATCACGCATTGTGCGCATGACCAGAGATAAATCCTCGTGAATTAAGCTACCGACTTTCGCTGTGCTGTTACGCTCAAGAATATTTAACCAGATTTTTTGTAAAAATTGCATATCTTTATAAATGGCTTCTTTGCTGATTCCTTCTGCGACGGTACGCGCGATATAACCGCCTTGCTCAAACTCTCCGGAAAACTCTGTAATAGCCTCTTTCAATCTTTGCCGCTCATTTTCATCCTCTAAGCGTTGCGATATCCCTACATGTGAAATACCGGGCATATAAACTAAATACCGGGAAGGGAAAGAAATTTGAGTGGTTAAGCGCGCACCTTTACTTCCCATAGGATCTTTAACCACTTGTACCATGAGTTCCTGGCCTTCACGCAATAGCTCCATAATAGCGCCCGATGGTTCACCACCATCACCATTTTTATCATTCGTCTGAGCAATGTCTGAGGCGTGTAAAAAAGCTGTACGCTCGAGCCCAACCTCTAAAAAAGCAGCCTGCATACCGGGTAGAACACGGACAACTTTGCCCTTGTATATATTGCCCACCAGGCCCCGTTTACGCTCACGCTCAATATGAACTTCCTGCAAAAGCCCATTTTCAACATAGGCCACGCGTGTTTCTTGTGGGGTAATATTTATCAGTAATTCTTCGCTCATACTCGTCCTTATAATTATTCTAAGCCTATGATACTACTAAGGAATCTTGACGAATACCCGCATTATTGAGCAACGTCATGGTTTCATAAAGTGGCAAGCCCATGACCCCCGAATAACTCCCTGATAAGTGTGTAATAAAAGCTGCTGCGGCACCCTGAATCGCATATGCGCCAGCTTTACCTTCATATTCTCCGGAAGAGAGATATTGTTCAATTTCTTTAGCCGCTAAAGTTTTAAAGCTCACTTCACTGACATTGAGAATATGATCCAGTTCAGGTTGATTCGAACTTTTAGTCGTCTGCGCCAAAGCGACTCCGGTCATAACCTGATGTGTCTTTCCAGATAATAAAAGCAACATTCTTTTTGCATCTTGCTCATTCTCTGGTTTTCCTAAAATTTGCCCATCGATCACAACAGCGGTATCTGAACCCAAAACCACTTTGTCACTAAAAGGGCTCTGATGCCAAGCAGCGAGTGCCTTTTCTTTCGCTAATCGCGTGACATAATCTTTCGCTGTTTCATTATTTTTAACATTTTCATCAATATCCACAGCCAAAATACTAAAAGAAACACCAATTTGAGTTAATAATTCACTACGGCGAGGAGATTGAGAGGCTAAATAGAGTTTTCTGGTCATCTAACTATATTACTATACAAACAGCGGGTATGAGATGACATGTTGTTCAAAGAAAAATGAATTGAATTTACATTTTACGCACGAACAAGGTTTAAATTGGCTTTTTTCTTAATTTTATCTGTGTAATAAACATAAGGGGTATTTTTACTTTTTGCTTCATACATGGCGATATCGGCTCTATTTATTAGCGTTGCACAATCATGCCCATGCTCGGGATAAGAAGATATCCCCATACTGATACCTACATTTATTTCGTGCCCTGCGAGCAGAAATGGTTTACTCATCGTCTCAACTAATTTTTCAGCAAACTGGATTAAATCTGTATGATCGAGTGCTTCAAGCACAACAACGAATTCATCGCCTCCAAGTCTCGCTACCGTATCCATTTTTCTGACATTCGCTTTTAACCGTCTGGCGACTTCTTTTAATAATAAGTCACCAATATTATGTCCGTAAGAGTCATTAATTGATTTAAAACGAACTAAATCTATGAGAATAGTTGAAAAGGTCACCGCCTGACGTTGTCCACGTAAAACCATCTTTTTTAAGCGATCATCAAAAAGCGTGCGATTAGCCAGCCCGGTAAGTTCATCATGCAGTGCCTGGTGTTCCAGCAAAGCCGCCTGTTTGGTGACGTGACGCAGAACAAAAATAGCAATTAATATACCCAGTATAACGGCAACCCCACCTAGTAAAAGCATAAGGGTACGTGCCTGCTCATAAGCCAGCTGCTCTTTATTCAAAGCAGACTTAGCCTGTTGCTGCTGCAGTACTATCAAAGCTCTTACTTGTTCAGCAATCATGCGCTGCATTGGAATGGCAATTTCGCGAATTTTATCAAAGGCAAGAGAGTCATTTCTTGCTTCAAAACCAATTTCAACAACTTTTTGCACAAAAGGCTGCGTTTTTTTAGTTAGAACCCGAATCTCTGACAAGATTTCTTTTTCACTGTCCGTTAAAACCAGGCTATCGAGTTTTTGGCGTGCTTTAACATAACGAGAGCCCATGGCATTAAAGCGTATAAACTCATCATCCTGCATAAAAGGGTCTTTGAGAACGGGAAGTGTATGCATAATCAAAGCCCGCTCGTGCAAAGCATCTTGCATGACCTGACCCAGTTCAACTTTAACATTGTTATTTTCAACAATGTTTTTCATTTGTAAGTTAACCTGTGCCATATGCTTTAAAGCAATAAAGGTCAAAGTCACCATCAACAATACGACCATTAAAAAGCCGATGCTAATACGAAGTCCTATGCCTTTAGTATACGTCCGAGTATGCATAAAGTAGTTGTTCCCTTAACCACATATTGATATGAATAAATAACCTGATTTAGCCTGATAAAAAGGGAATAAATAAAGAAATTTCACCCCTAAAATATACCACATAACATATATGTTTTACATATTTAAAGCGGTAAATATAACCTGCAGGAGAATAAGCCTCTACTTATATGCGTATTAACAGGCTCAAACCAGGGGAAACTACTTATGATATGGGTGGCCTTTTAATATGGTCGAGGCACGATAAAGTTGCTCAGCAAGCACAACGCGAACCAAAGGATGCGGCAGTGTTAACTTAGAAAGAGAGATTTTTTGCTGAGCTTTTTTTAGACAGTCCTGCGCTAAACCTTCGGGGCCGCCGATTAAAATAGCAATATCTTGTCCCGAGCCTTGCCAGGCCTTCAGCTCTTGTGCCAGCTCTGGTGTTGAAAGAGTTTTACCCAGCACATCTAAGGCAACCACTGTTGTATTTTTTGGAATTGCCACGAGCATTTTTTCGCCTTCTTGCTGAGTAAGGCGTTTAATATCACTATTTTTACCGCGCTTACCTGCGGCAATTTCAACAAGTTTAATTTTACTTTCAGGCGGCATACGTCTGGCGTATTCGTTAAAGCCCTCTTGCACCCAGCCCGGCATACGCGAACCAACTGCAATAAGATGGATCAGCATGAGCGGGGGTTATTTCTCATCACTGAGATTATTTTCACCCGGGCTGTCTTCACCCCAAAGTTTTTCAAGATTATAGAACTCACGAATAGCAGGTTGCATAACATGCACAACAACATCACCGAGATCAACCAAAACCCACTCATTACTCTCATCGCCTTCGATTCCCAATGCCGGCGCCCCTGCTTTTTTAACTTTTTCTGCAACACTATTTGCTAATGCTTTGACCTGGCGGGAGGTATTACCGCTGGCGAAAATCATAATGTCGGTAACGCTACTTTTGTTGACCACATCGAGAATTTTAATATCAATGCCTTTAATATCTTCTAAAGCATCAACAGCGAGGTCACAAAGTTGTTGAGTATTCATAAATTAACCTTAATAAATATTTTGCTGTTGGATCAGCGTTAACACTGAATCCGGTAAAAGAAACTGGTTGTCGATATTCTGCTGCCACTGCTGGCGAATTTTTGTTGCAGAAATATCCAGCTGTGTCACTGCAACAAAACAAATGGCACCATTTGATTTTGTCCTTAAGTTATCGGCATCAATAATGCGATTTTTAAGCCGCAGCAATAAGCTCTCATTTAACTCTATTTGATCATGCATAGCTGAACGCTGCATCACCACGACGTTAGCTAAATTAAATATCTCCTGCCACCTATGCCATTGTGCTAAACCATTAAAGGCATCAGTGCCTAAAATTAAGCACAGGGATTTATCGCTGAAATCCTTTTTCAAACTCGCAAGCGTGTCCACCATATACGACGGGCCGCCTCGTCGAATTTCTCTATCATCTGCAATAAATTTATCCTGCCCTGCAATAGCCGCGCGAACCATTGCCAGACGTTGTAAAGGTTCGGCAAGGGGTTTATTTCTATGCGCAGGTTCTCCACAGGGAATAAAACGTACTTCATCCAAAGATAAAGCTTGTTGTACATCCAGAGCAGTACGTAGATGTCCATAATGAACAGGATCAAAGGTGCCGCCTAATATGCCGATCATAAAGGGACTCGCTCATAAAACATCGTGATTATAAAAATCAAGTCCGAATGTGCCCGTCACCGATGACGATATACTTTTGTGAAGTCAGGCCTTCTAAACCCACAGGCCCACGCGCATGAATTTTATCGGTACTGATTCCGATTTCAGCGCCCAATCCATATTCAAAGCCGTCGGCAAAACGCGTCGAAGCATTAACCATCACAGAACTGGAGTCGACTTCCATCATAAACTGGCGGGCGATGGTAATATTTTCAGTCATAATTGTTTCGGTATGACCCGAGCTGTGTTGATGAATATGATCAACCGCTTCAGCAAAACCATCCACTACACGAATAGAAAGAATAGGTGCCAGATATTCTTCGTCCCAATCTTCATCTGTGGCAGCTTTTATGCCCGGTAAAATTTCCTGAGTAATAGCACAACCGCGTAACTCAACGCCTTCATCAACATACATTTGACCTAATTCTGGCAAGACATCTTCGGCAACTGTCTGGCTTACTAATAATGTTTCCATGGTATTACAGGTACCGTAGCGCTGAGTCTTGGAATTAAATGCCACTTTCACTGCCTGATGTAAGTTTGCATCATCATCAATATAAACATGACAAACGCCGTGAAGATGTTTAATCACAGGCACGCGGGCATCCGCACTCACACGCTCAATTAAGCCTTTACCACCACGAGGTACGATAACATCAACATAATCCTGCATGGTAATTAACTCACCCACCGCGGCACGATCAGTTGTTTCAATCACTTGCACTGTTGCTTTTGCCAACCCGGCTTTTTCAAGCCCGTCATGAATGCATTGAGCAATTGCCTGATTAGAATATTGCGCTTCAGAACCGCCACGTAGAATCGCCGCATTGCCCGACTTCAAACATAAAGCCGCCGCATCTGCTGTTACGTTAGGCCGGGACTCATAAATAATACCGATCACTCCTAAAGGTACGCGCATTTTGCCCACTTGAATGCCACTTGGACGGTACTTTAAATCAGTAATTTCACCGACAGGATCAGGCAAAGCCACAATTTGACGGATACCTTCTGCCATACCTTTAATTCGTTCATCATTTAATGCTAAGCGATCAAGTAATGCTTCATCCAAACCATTTTTTGCACCTGCATCCATATCTTTTTTATTCGCTGCAAGCAATTCTGCACTACGCGCTTCAATGGCATCGGCAATCGCAAGCAGGGCATTATTTTTTTGCCCCGTATTTGCACGGTTTAATTCCCGGGAAGCAGCACGTGCTTGTTGCCCGAGTTCATTCATGTATTTTTTAATATCCATAATTCTTTATCTTCTATTAAATTTTAATTTCTTTCACCGTTTTTGCGAGAAAGATATGGCAAAATATTTTTCATACCCGGCGGGCAATCTTATACTGTTAACTCTGTGAGATTGCCGCGCTATCGCTCGCAATGACAAAGATAACTCTACCTGGTAGCGATGTGCTCTGCCGTTAACGGAGTTAACGACACTCCCGCAATGCGTAATGTTAATTGTAGCAATTCATCCCATGGTTTGCCTGTCCCCAGACCTTTACAAAGACGTTCAATACGCCCGGCAATAAGTAAAAAGGCTTGCCAGCGCTTTAAACCATGTCGTTTCAACCCTGCATTAAGAACTGTTTTTCGTTTGTCCCAAATTCTGTGCTGCTTAAACACCTGTTCCAAATTTTGTCCTTTAGCCACCGCCGCAGCCATTTTTTCCAGTATGCGAAGTTGATACATCAAGGCACCTAAAACATGCAAAACATCTTCACCTTCACTTTTTAAACCATGCAAAATACGCGATACACGCAAGGCATCACCCTTCAAAGCAACATCAACTAAAGCGAAAGCATCAAAGCGTGCACTATCACTGACCGCATCAACAACTTGCTCTGCGCTTATCGGCCCTTCACCATAAAGCATACGCAATTTTTCTAATTCTTGATCGGCCGCTAATAAATTTCCTTCAACCTGCTCGGCTAAAATAGTCAGCGCGTCTTCTGTCGGTTGTAAACCTCGTAACTGCATACGTCCTTTTAACCAGTTAGGTAACTCCTGAATTTCCAGTGGCCACACCGCAAGTGTTGCACCGGCTGAGTCTAAAGCTTTAAACCACTTGCTTTTGGTTTGACTGGCATCTAATTTGCCTGAGACAATCAGTAACAAATTATCTTCGGGTAACTGACTGCTATAAGCAACTAAGGCTTTGCTGCCTTTATCACCCGGCTTACCTGTTGGTATTCGTAGTTCAATAATTTTACGTTCTGCAAATAACGACATGCTTGCAGAAGAACGAAGCAGCTCATCCCAGTCAAAACTACGATCAACATGATGCACTTCGCGCTCAGTAT
>Ga0316209_1001602_pt1 | contig 22229 bp, 19 predicted proteins | sample 6monopyrite_MG_FD_204945 | JGI IMG/M metagenome (GOLD analysis project Ga0316209, IMG submission 204945) | Microbial mat bacterial communities from mineral coupon in-situ incubated in ocean water Damariscotta River, Maine, United States -... | ecosystem: Environmental > Aquatic > Marine >...
AGTTTTGAGGTGAAATTATTTTCAGAGACTATCATCACGAAATCGCCCGCCACGTAACCGAGGCCTTCGGTATCTTTGTTTATACCGCTTACACTAATCGAGCCCAAATATTGAAAGCTTTCGTCATATCTATAAATTACAGACGCATTATTTTGCACTACCAAATATTGTTGCAAAACCGGATGCCATGTAATACCTGAAGCATTGTTCGATATTTCTCCCAATTGAAAGGCATCGTTTGGAGGTAGATAGTTTTCTATCAATATATCTCCTTGATTTTGTAGTCCAAAAATAGCAGTGACACTTTGATTACCATTAATGGAGACCGTACAAGTACCATTTCCGCCACATTCGCCTTGCCAACTAGTTAGTGTATAGCCTTGAGCGGGATTCGCTGTTAACGTCACCTGAGTATTGTCTTGGTAGCTTTCAGTGCAATCGCTTCCGCAGCTGATCCCTGCTGGCGACGAACTGACGCTGCCTTGACCTGAAACATTTACACTCAGTAGGTTACTTTGGTTTTGTTGACTAAAACTAGCCGAAATGTTCTGGTCACCATTCATCATAATGGAACAAGTTCCACCACCTGTACAATCGCCTTGCCAACCGTCAAATACAAAACCTTGGTCAGGAGTCGCCGTCAAGGTTACCTCTGTATTGGCCTCATATGATTCTGTACAATCACTTCCGCAATTTATTCCAGCAGGCGACGAGTCGACGTTTCCAGAGCCGGAAACAGTCACAGTAAGGAGAAAATTAGTTGGAACAATGTTTTCTTCTACAAAATCTGCGGTAACAGTTCGATCGGATGTCATATTCACGGTACAAGTTCCGTTACCAGAACATTCACCACTCCAACCATTAAAGACATAACCGCTTTCAGGCGCAGCTGTTAAGGTCACTTGTGTATTTGGTTGGTATTGTTGATCGCAATCGGTGCCGCAGTTTATTCCGACGGGCGATGACGTAATGGTGCCATTTCCTGTAACATTTACTCGAAGGGTAAAAGGATCGGTTTGCACCAATTCGGGAGTTTTCTTTGATGAACCACCACAACCGGATATCGCTAAGAGAATGGTTAGGAGGAGTGTACTATTAATCATCCATGTGATAGCCCGACTAATCATTTCATTGAGTCCTTCAAATACGGGAGTAACTGGGTAACGCCATTTTGCCGTTACAATAGGTTTTGCCGTTACAATTGGGGTGCGGTAATACATCAAATGTATTTATCACCCTGCGGATTTAAATTTTAGTCTTATTTTCGACTAAGTTCTAGGAAATAATTAACTATAAGTCATATAAAAGCCAAAATAATTGGTTTTGTTAAGTATAAAATGCCGTTGTAGTAGAAACTACTGATTCAACTGAATAACGTTAAAGCAGTGAAACTATCTATTTTGGGGTTCGCTTTAATAGGCTCCCCTTGCTCAAATCGAATAATACCTGCAATTCTAGTTCTATTTTGAACTTAAAGAGGACCAATTTAGGTAATTCTAAAATTTTAGTCCGTTTGTCTAGTCTTAACTCTTTGACAAAAGATTTGCAAAAACACAATCGCGATTATCGATTCACGAAAGATTTTAATTGCTCTTTAGTTAGAAGAAAAACCCCATCGCCACCGCGCTCAAACTCTAGCCATGTAAATTCTACATCTGGATAAGACTCTTCTAATGCAAAAGCACTATTGCCAACTTCAATAACTAATATACCCTTGTCGCTCAAATAGTCATTTGCTTTGGCTAATAACTTGCGTGTTAGATCCAAACCATCATTTCCAGAAGTTAAACCCAGTTTTGGTTCGGCCAAAAACTCTTCAGGTATATCATCAAAATCTTCCGCGTCAACATAAGGCGGATTGGAAACAATGATGTCATATTTTTTATTAGGGATTTGTTGAAGCAGATCAGAATGGTAGAAAGCGACATTGTCGAGATATAGTCGCTCTCGATTAATTTCTGCAACATCGATGCAATCGGTAGAAATATCACCGGCGTCGACAATTGCATCGGGAAAATATTGAGCACAGGCTAATGCAATGCAACCACTACCCGTACAAAGATCGAGAATGTTTTCAACCGTTCTCGAATCAACCCAGGGCTCAAAACGATTTTCGATAAGTTCTGCTATTGGTGAACGTGGTATTAAAACTCTTTCATCAACAAAATATTCGCTGTCACAAAAAATAGCTTTGTTGGTTAAATAGGCAACCGGTATTTTTTGATTAATTCTCTTACCAACCCTTTCGACCAACATTTGTTTTTCCGTGCTGGTTAACCGAGAAAGAAGAATCGTATCCGGCGTATCGAACGGTAACTCGAGGCTCTGCAAAACTAGTGTGACTGATTCGTCCCAAGCGTTGTCGGTTCCATGACCATAAAATAAACCGGCGTGTTCAAATTGCGTATAGCTCCAACGGATAAAATCTTGGATCGAATGAAGATCCTTGCTTGCCTCTAATAGGACGTTATCGTCTACGCCTTTATTCTCCGATGAACTCATTGCTTTGCTAGCCATTGATTCGCTATCCTTTACTTAGTTATTCTAATTGGTTCACTTCTGCTCAAGGGCGAGCAACATTTTTTCTCTGACTTTTTCAACAAGTTCTTTTCGCCTATCGAGATCATATTCTTGTGCATCGACCGGCGGACAAATAACCACTTCGATTTCTTGGTTCAAGTACAATTTCAACTCATCACCAGCTTGCACTTTGTGAATTTCTTTTATGGCTATAGGGATAATAATAGCTTTGGTATCGATAGCAATATGGAAACCGCCACGTTTAAATTTAGCTAATCGGCCATCCTTCGACCGAGTTCCTTCGGGGGCCATCCATAATGTAATGCCATCCAACATTTTGTCTTTGGCTCTTTGTAAATCTTTTACCGCCTGCTCACGATTATGTCGATCGATCGAAATGAATTCCGCTTTTTCAATTGCAGAGCCAAATATGGGTAGAGCAAATAATTCCCGCTTCGCAACGAAGCGAAAACTGGTATTCAACGCATTGATGGCAATTGGAATATCGTAAAGACTACTGTGATTACACATGACTATAACTGGACGATCTCCTTTGACAGGAATGTTTTCTTTACCCGTTACTCTGGTCGTTACTCTTATTAGCCCCAATAATCGTGACGCCCATTTACTCATGATTCGATCGATATAAGGTCGATAATTTTTAACCACAAAAGAGCCTATAATTATTTTAATGCAGCTCCAAAGCGTATAGACGCCCGTCATAAATGCAATCCAATAAAATCTCAACTTGCCAGCAGGCTTACGGCTCATATATTTTTTCTCTTCTTATTTATTTGGTTAATTCTATTTTTTCAATTGGCTCTGTTTCTACTGACTCTGTTTCTACTGGCTCTGCTTTAACTGCTCTATTTTAATTTTTCTATTTTATCTAAAACAATTTAAGTGGGCAGGTAAACCTTTGAAACTCTGCCATTCAATGATTGCGAATCAAAATCAACTCTAACCATTTGTGCGGTTTGAAAGCCATAAATTTCGCTACCCGGTGCTAAGTAATCACACAATTTTGCGACGATTGGCATATGGCTAACAATGATCAAATCTTGATAAGGGCAGGCTAATAGAAAGTCGCCCAATATCTTATGATCGGCAAAATGAACCAGCATTTCGTCGGTTTGAAATGGTGTACTCATTGACAACGTTTGATGGACAATTTTGGCGGTTGATTGGGTTCGAGCGAAAGGGCTAACTAACATATCGCGAGGTAATCGTTCAGTCTCTTTTAATAACTGCTTGGCAACATCATTTGCTTGACGTTTACCCGTCTCGGATAGCGCACGCGAAAAATCGCTGTCGAAATGATCGACAGCTAAACCGTGGCGCATAATCCAAAGAGTTCTAAGCAATTTATTGGTACCTCAATTATCTTACCGCTTTAATTAAGCGACACTGCTTGCAAAGTTTTTAACCAAGGTCAAATTATCTTGATTGAGCCGAGGGCCAAATTGGGTTACCAGTTGAGCAGAAGCAAAACTGGCGACTCGACCGGCCTGCTCTAAGTCGAATCCCCTAGTGATTGCATTAAGAAAACTTCCAGCAAAAAGATCTCCGGCACCATTAGAATCAATTGCTTCGACGTCGTAGCCATCAATTTCAATCCGTTGTCCTTGTTGGACAATGACTGAACCTTTCGGCCCTAAGGTCACGACTAATGTTTGGCAGATTTTTAATAGCGCGACTATAGCATCGTCGAGGTTATCGGTATTGGAGTATTCCGTAGCTTCGTCGTAGTTACAAAATAACAAATCGACACCTTGTCCAATGATTTGCTCAAGACCTTCACGACAAAACTTCACCATATTAGGATCCGATAACGAAAAGGCGGTTTTAATTTGATTCGACTTGGCAAATTCCATCGTTTTAACCGCCGCAATTTGCGCGGTTGGCGAGCCAGACAAATAACCTTCTACGTACAAGTATTCTGAATCCAGCAAAGCGCTTTCATCGACTTGCTGATAATCAATTTCACCGGTAATACCTAAGAAAGTATTCATGGTGCGATCGGCATCGTCAGTGATTAACACCAAGCATTTTCCGGTTTTTCCTTGAGTCAGTTGTTCACTTGATAAGTTGCTATGTACACCGTGATTCAATAAATCTTGCTTATAAAATTGGCCGGTTTCATCGCTGGCGACTTTGCAAGAATAATAACATTGTGCACCAAGTGTTTGGGCACCAATAATGGTGTTTGCCGCGGAACCTCCACAGGCTCTCGAATGACTTATTTTACCAAAAATGTCGAACAATTGATCTTGCCTTGGTTCTTCAATTAAGGTCATGACGCCCTTTTCAATATTTAGGCTAGTTAGTTGATCGATGGTTGTTTCAATCTCAAAATCGACTAAGGCATTTCCTAAGCCGTACACTTGATATTTTTTACCCATTTTATTTCCCTTCTGATAAGAATCTACCGATAATCGCAGAAGCTTATTTTGCTCGTTCAACTGATTATTTAGGATATTGTATTAACGCGCAATTTTAACAGGTTATTATGATAAAATTGAACTTTCTCTGATAAATTACAGTATTTTATATCATGCAAGCACTTTTTGTAGATAACCTAACCGTCATCGATTTTGCCTATTTTCATCCAAACCGCGGGATTGTTGGTGAAAGCCTGATAATGGACGTTGAGTTGTTCGGTGAATTAAATGACGAAGGAATGTTATTCGATTTTTCATTCGTTAAAAAGCGGATCAAATCCTGCGTTGATGATTTGGTAGACCACAAGTTTCTAGTGGCTCGACAACAACAAAACTTAACCATCGAAGACACACCACAACATTTGTCGCTTGACCTAAAAACCGAAAATGGCGACCAATATCAGCATATTAGCCCTCAACAGGCGGTTTTCCTAATTAATGCCGAAAGCGTAACAGCAAAATCCATTGCCAACGCTATTTCACTGGAAATAAAAAACATCTTACCGGAAAACGTCACTCGAATTGATATCCAGCTGCGTCCAGAGGCGATATCCGGCAGTTTCTACCACTATAGTCATGGCTTAAAAAAGCATTTTGGCGACTGCCAACGAATAGCCCACGGACACCGTTCTAAAATTGCTGTTTGGGAGAATGACGAATTTTCGCAACCTTGGTGCGATCATATTGCCAACATTTGGCAAGATATTTATTTGGCAACAGAAGAAGATATTAAATCCAGTAGCATCATGGATGGTGTCGAATATTGGCATTTTGAATATCATGCCAATCAAGGTCTGTTTCATTTAAAGATCCCTAAATCTCGTTGTTTTCTGATTAAATCCGATACAACGGTTGAGTTAATCGCTGATTTCTTGGCCCATTACTTGAAGCAACAGACACCCCAATCTCAATTTAGAGTGAAAGTTTATGAAGGCGTCGATAAAGGTGCCATTTTTAGTGTCTAGCTAGGATGAGCTACTGAGGCTATTTGTTGATTTGCAATGCAATTATCTGGTGGATAGGATGCCTAATATAACGAAGCACAAGTTTTTAAGTAATCCTTAACCTGTTTTTTAGGCATTTTTGCCAACTTTTGCACCAAAGTAAAAGGCACATAAGAAAGACCGCTTTTCTTTTTTATTTCATCTAACATTACCAACCAGAGTTTGGCGGTCATTTGCGAATCGTAAAGCGCCCTATGGAATTCGCCTTTTGAGGGTATTTTCTTATATCGGATAAGTGAGCCCAATTGATGATTTGGCGCGCGTTGAAAAAGTCTTCTCGCTAACAACATTGAGCAAGCAAATTTTCCAGCATACTTCATGGCAATATTGCGCAATTCTGAATCTAAAAAACGTTTGTCAAAAGATGCATTATGGGCGACTAAATGGCTATCACCGATAAACTTAGCAAACTGAAACATGACCTCTTCGCAACTGTCTGCCTTTTGAAGCATTTGATGGCTAATGCCCGTATAATCTTCAATAAAGGCGCTAATCCTGAATCCGGGATTCATCAATTTTTGAAAGGATTCGGTTACCTCTCCGTCAACCATTCGAACAGCGCCAATTTCAATCGCTCGGTCGCCCATGTTTGGCGATAATCCGGAAGTTTCGAAATCGAGAATAACGATACTACTGGCATCACCTTCATCGTTTATTTTTGTGTTTTTTTTTTGAGGGACCATGGCAGCTGCTAGCGATTTATGGTTCGATTTTTAATTGTTGCAAATCTTCCTCATCCAAAAGACGATTAATACAAACTCTAAATGGTTGATCGGCGGAATCGAAGAAATAATTATAGATATCGGTATCGTACTGATGACCGACTTCAATTCGACCAAGAATGTTCATATCGTAACCTTGTCTCAATAAATCGTAGATTTTGCTGGATTGTTCTTTAGTAAAAATAAAGGTGGGCCCCCACAATTGCAGTTCCGCTTCTAAGTGAGCTTCTTGAAACTTTGGTATGAAGGTTTGATCGTCGATGATCAGTTTTTGAAAACTACCGGGTTCAAGTTCGATGCCCGATGGTCCGGTGACGATAATCTTATAACTCGGATCAGCATCCAGATATTGTAAACTGGAAATGATTTGGAAATAGCCAATGTATTTTCGACCAATGATTCCGCCAGCAAACGGGAACTTCAAAACGCAGTAATCTTGAGACTGGTCGTATCGGTAGTCAGGAAAGTCGCCACAACTCGAAAGGAATAGACTGCATAAAATTAACAAAGAGCTTCTTGTTTTCGATAAAATTGTCATTTCTTAAATACTTTTCTCGCTTTAAGGCGCTTATTCAAACGCTGTTTATTTTTATCCTGTCGGATAAGCTTATTGCCTTTGCTACTCTTTAATCCTGCGATTTTTTCGAAATCGGCCAACTCCTCCGGAGTTAACTCTCTCCAGCGGCCCCTTTTTAGGGCTCTTGGCAGTTCAAAAGGACCGTATTGAATACGATGTAACCGAGAAACCTGAATATCAAACGCTTCCCATAGCCGCCTAACCTCACGATTTCGGCCTTCTTTTAAGGTCACATGGTACCAATGATTACTGCGTTCACCGCCCGCCTCTTCAATTGAATCGAAATGCGCCTCACCATCTTCAAGTGTAACACTTTCTTGCAACTGTCGCAGTATATCATCACTTACTTGCCCTCGTACCCGTACGGCATACTTTCTTACAATTTCTTGTGAAGGGTGCATTAACTTGTTGGCCAGATTTCCGTCATTGGTAAAAAAGATCAGTCCGCTGGTATTAAAATCTAAACGACCGACGCTTAACCAACGTGAATTACGGACTTTAGGCAAAGTGTCAAAGATGGTTGGTCGACCTTCTGGGTCTTTTTTACTGGATATCTCGCCTTCGGGCTTGTGGTAAGCAATCATTTTTCGTTGAAAATTTTCCGGACTGGTGGGTTTAAGCGGTTTACCATCTACACGAATAGTATCCTTAATAGTCGCTCGATCCCCGATTTGAGCGATTTTGCCATTCACACTCACCCGACCCGCCTGTATCCACTTTTCGGATTCTCGGCGAGATGCGATGCCGGCATTAGCCATTATTTTTTGTAATTTTTCGTCTTGCATTAGTTTAAGCTCTTGAATTAATCGATGGTCTTGTCGTCAGAGGGATCAGTATTGTCAATTGTTTCAGAGGCGTGCTCAACCTCAGATAAACGCTCTTGCTCGGAAAACTCGCTATTATTTGAATCTTCCGGCCGGGCATAAAACCCCTCATTTGAGCTTTCAGTATGCACATCATCTAGTTCGTCATCATCTAGTTCGTCATCGTCTATACCACTGTCAGCCAAACTATTGTCATTTGATTCGTCATCAACGAGGGAAGGCTCGCCTTGATTGTCGATATCGGATGTTTCTTCAATAGTTTCTGAAGCAATTGCATCGGCTGGCTGATTAGCTAATTCTGATGTTTGCCGCTCATCATCAGGATTTGGCAAATCTAATTCCGGGTGAAGATCTTCCAAGTCTTTAATTTCAGCCAAAGTGGGCAGTTCATCCAGACTTTTCATATTAAAATAATCGAGAAATTGTTTGGTAGTCGCATAGAGCGCAGGTCGTCCCGGCACGTCGCGGTGCCCAACCACTCGGATCCATTCTCGTTCGATCATGGTTTTGATAATGCTGCTACTCACACCCACGCCTCGAACATCTTCTATTTCTGCGCGAGTAACTGGCTGCCGATAGGCAATTAACGCTAAGGTTTCTAACGCGGCTCTTGAATATTTAGCCGGCCTTTCTTCCCATAGGCGACTTAACCATTCCGAATATTCCTGTTTAGCCTGATAGCGAAAACCGCTAGCAATTTCCCTCAACTCGACCCCCCGACCTTCTGAGTCAATTTGTAGTTGCGCTACAGCTTCTTTAATAGCACTTGTCGAAGGCTGGTTGTCTTCTTCAAAAAGTTTGCTTAGCTGATCAACTGACATCGGTTTCGCAACCGCCATCAGCGCCGCTTCAATTATGTTTTTAAGTTTGTTTTCTTCGATAACCATAACAGTGGATGATTCCTAATTTTACAATTCTGTATCTTTCGGGTTTTAAATATTTAAACTAGTTTATTCGCGCTCTTACATGTATCGGCGAAAAAGGATCACTTTGCACTAGCTCAACCAAAGACTCTTTGGTGAGTTCCATTATCGCCAAAAAGGTGACAACCACCCCAGCACGACCTTCTTCGATATTAAAAAGCGAGACGAAATTGGTAAAGTTATCAGCGGAAAGGATCGCCAGCACGGTGGCCATTTTTTCACGAGTCGAAAGCGCTTCTCTTTGTATTTGATGAGAAGTAAACATTTCTGCTCGCATTAAAACGTCTTTTAGCGCCAATAAAACTTCTTTCATATCAACTTCCGGTAACGGCTTGTTGATATGCAGTTCTGGTGTTTCCGCCTCAGCTTGGAACGTTTCTCTCCCCATGCGAGGCAGTTCATCAACATTAGTCGCAGCGTTCTTAAAACGTTCATATTCTTGAAGACGTCGAATAAGATCTGCTCGCGGATCTTCCTCTTCTTCATCCAACTTAGGGCGTGGTAATAGTACTCGGCTTTTAATTTCAGCAAGCATTGCGGCCATCACTAAATATTCCGCCGCCAATTCTAAATTAATCGCCTTCATCAATTCGACATATTCCATGTATTGCTCAGTGATATGGGCAATCGGGATATTAAGAATATCCAAGTTTTGACGCTTAATTAAATAAAGCAACAGATCCAAAGGCCCTTCAAAAGCCTCCAAGAAAACTTCTAAAGCATCTGGTGGGATGTACAGATCTTTAGGCACATCGCTTACCGGTTCACCATCAACTAGCGCGAAATGCATTTCTTCCTGCGCCGCCGGCTGATTTTCTTGTAGTTTGAAATCACCCAAGGCAGCTTCCTGCGCAGAAACTTCAGCTTCTTGATTAGCACTTTCAGTCTCTTGAATGGCGCTTTCAATCTCGGTTGTGCCTGCTTCTTTTTTCATTTGAAGCTCTTCGGCGTTTGACTGATTGTTTTCATCTTGTGTCATCGTTTTATTAATTGCCTTCCTAACGGTAAGACAACCCCATTACCTCTCGGACATCTTGCATGGTTTCTTTTGCAATATCGCGTGCTTTTTCCGAACCTTCGGCAATAATATTACGAACTAAATCTGGATCTTCTTCAAACTCTTTAGCCCGCTCTTTAAATTCTGCCGTTTCTTGTTTAACGCATTCAATAAGTGGTTGTTTGCATTCTAAGCAACCAATTCCGGCTGACTGACAGCCTTGTTTAACCCAACTTTTAACATCGTCAGAAGAGTAAACTTCATGAAGCTGCCATACTGGACAATTATCAGGGTTGCCCGGATCGGTTAGCCGAACTCTCGCCGGGTCCGTTTGCATTTTTTTAATTTTTGTTTCAATGCTTTCTTCTGATTCTCGCATTTCAATCACATTGTTATAGGATTTGGACATTTTTTGACCATCCAATCCTGGCATCTTGGAAACCGGCGTTAACAACGCTTGCGGCTCTGGTAAAATGATTTTACCGCCACCGTCCAAAAATCCAATCAACCTTTCTTTGTCTCCTAGCGAAATGCTGGCATGGCCTTCGACTAATGCTTGCGCTTTGGCAAACGCATCTTCATTGCCTTCTTGAACAAAATCGCGGCGCAAATTGCTATAGAGTTTCGCATTTTTCTTGCCCAGCTTCTTAACCGCTGCTTCGGCTTTTTGCTCGAAGCCGGGCTCGCGGCCGTAATAATGATTAAAACGACGAGCGATCTCGCGCGACATTTCAACGTGGGGAACTTGATCTAACCCTACCGGTACCGCCCCCGCTTTGTAGACTAAAATATCTGCGGTTTGTAAAAGAGGATAACCAAGAAAGCCATAGGTACTTAAATCTTTATCCTTTAATTTTTCTTGCTGTTCTTTGTAAGTCGGCGCTCTTTCTAACCAACTTAGTGGGGTCAGCATTGAAAGCAAAAGATGAAGTTCTGCATGTTCTGGGACTTTAGATTGGATAAACATTGTCGCCGAACCGGGATTGACTCCCGCAGCTAACCAGTCAATAACCATATCCCAAACCGATTTTTCAATGATTGCGGGATCATCGTAATGAGTGGTTAGGACATGCCAATCAGCGACAAAAAAGAAACATTCATGTTCGTGTTGCAATTTTGCCCAATTCTTTAAAACACCGTGATAATGGCCCAAGTGCAAACGTCCAGAGGGACGCATTCCTGACAAAACTCGCTGATTTTGTAGGTTTAAACTACTCAAATTGAGATCCTTTTTACTATCGCTAATTACAGAACCCTGCATTATAAAGCGAGATGCCAATAGTTAATACTAATTATCGAATTAATTTGGTAGACTCCGGCCCATCAATCAATAGCACCAAATAGAGGCGCTTGTGGCAGCTAAACCAGCAAAGACTTCTAACAAACAAGAACAACCTGTTAGTGTGACCTTGGCCTCTTTTTGGAAGCGGCTTTTCGCTTGGGTTTACGATCTTTTGGGCGCTCTTGGGGTCTTTATACTCGCATTGGCCATCGGTCAATCAGTTCTCTATTTAGTGACCTTGCCTTGGGTCGATGATTTTAATCAAGTTTCAACTGATGCCAGTAAAAATGTGCTTTGGGGCGTTTATCTGTTTTTGTCAGTACAATATTATTACGTCTGGTGTTGGGTAAAAGGCGGGCAAACAGTGGGCATGAAAACATGGCGTCTTCAATTATACAAGACGGACGGTAGCTTATTGACTTGGAAAGAAGCCTATATACGCTCTTTTTTATCTTTGGCAGGCTTGGCTAACTTATGGAGTTTGCTGGATTCAGAAAATCGAGGTTGGCATGATTTTGTGTTTGACACCCGGGTGGTGGAATTGCCAAAAGACTATTATAAGAAAAAGAATCGAAATCAAAAGCCACTAATTTAAAAAACAAAAACTGGTTCAAATTAACCCGTCTTTCGCACTAACCCGTCTTTCGCACTAACCCGTCTTTCGCACTAACCCCTTTCGCATTAACCCGTCTTTCGCATTAGCCAATAGGCAAAGCCGGCGAACACCAGTAATGGAATAACCGCCCCAACAAACGGCGAAACCCCGTAAATCAAGCTGATTGGTCCAAATGATTGCTTGGCCAAATGAAAACCAAATCCCAGCATAACACCGGTCAAAACTCGCGCCCCCATCGAGACATCGCGCATTGGACCAAAGACAAAACTGGCGGCCAAAAACATCATAATAGCAATTGATATCGGCATTAATACTTTTTGCCAAATAGCTAATTGCACTTCACTGGCATCGAGTGAATTTTCCGTCAGGTATCGCTGATACTTAATCAAACCACTAATATTTAATGTTTCAGTTTTAAGTGTCAACGTATCGATATTATCTTGGTCGATCGGGTTTTTCCACTTCAGTTCTGCATGGCGGCGTTTGTCTATTCTATCGCCCAAAAACTGGGTTTCCAGTACGTCGAATAAATACCATTCGTCATCAATCATACTGGCGGTTTTTGCTTCGACTAGTTTTTCTAAGCGGTATTGCTTATCGAGTTGAAAAAGAGATACGCGATGCATTTGTCCATTTTTCAAAATACTTGATATATGGATGATTTGATTATCTCTTTTAGCCCAAAGGCCGCTTTCACTTCTAGAAATTTTACCCTCACTCAGGGCGGAAGTTCTTAATTGCTGCGCCGATTTACTGGCCACAGGTGCAACAATTTCACTTAAGATCATTACTACCACCATTAAAATCAGGGAGGATTTCAAGGTAGCAATCGCAATGCCCCAAGTGGTCATTCCCGCGGAGCGCATAACGGTCAGCTCATTGTTTGCGGCCAAAATGCCAAGTCCAAACAATGAGCCAATCAGCACCCCCATGGGGAATAATTCGAGAACTTTTTGCGGTAACATCAAGCCGACAAACAACAATGCATCGGCCAGTTCATAACTGCCTCTTCCAATCATTCTCCCTTCTTCGAGCAAGCTAAACATTGCGCGTAACATGATCAATAGGAATAATATTAACAAACTGGCCGAAATCACATGCTTGGCTATATAGCGATCTAAAAGACTAAACATTCGATTGATCGCTCTTATTATTTTTATTGGTAACATTCGAGTTGTTTAAAACTTTTAGCTTCTTTTTTGCCGGTCGATAAAGCCAATAAATAAACAACGTCAAGCCAGCATGAATCCACCAAAAACCGAGTGCGCCTGGAATTTTTTCTGCTTCTATCGACTTTCTCGAGTACATCATTAATAAAATGTAAATCAAATAAATCATAATAGAGGGTAATAATCGCCCAAATTTTCCCTGCCTAGGGCGTGTTCTCGATAAAGGAACCGCAAGTAAACAGATGAGTGGAATTGAAATTGGAGCGGCCAATCGCCAGTGAATTTCAGCCCATTCTTTACTGCCGAGTTCTTTCAACAACGAATAAGTCGATACTGATTTGGTGGTGTTTTTTACCTCAACAGACTCTTCTGGAACAACTCTGGTATAAGTCGAACTAAAATCAGTGACTTGCCAGCTTTGCTCTTTCGAATTAAATTCCTTGAATTGCCCTTGTTCAAGCACTAAATAATTAACGGCTGTTTCTTGGCTTTCCCATTGTCGACCGGTTTTTGCGGTTTGTATTTTTAATTGTTCAGCGGCACCCGAATAATTCGAGGTGTGTCTTGAGACCGAAAAGACACCAACAATCGTCCCGTCATCCGATTTCGATTCCACATAAACAATGCCGTCTTTAGTGCTATTTTCTCTAAAACGGCCAGCAGAAAATACCCCTAATTTAGCTTGGGCAGCTTGTTCAGCCATTAACACCTGGCTTTTAGTAATTGCCCAAGGTGTTAACAAGGTCGACAACGCACCTGCTGCTAATGCGAAGACTAAAGCCATTGGCATCAACATTTTCGCGAGATCCCGCTGACCGATGCCAAGTCCATGAACCACTACCAGTTCATTGTCAGAATACATCCTGCCAAAGGTCAATAAAATAGCGAGGAAAAAGGATAATGGTATTAGAAAGCCGGCAATCGAAGGTATTTGCAGCGCAAGCAGCGCAAATACCGCTTTGGCGGAAATAGTACCATCGACCGCCAATTGAATATATCTGACAAAACGCGAGCTAATAAAAATAAGGATTAGCACCAACAAAATGGCCGCTGTCGCGCGATAAATGTCTTTGTTGATATAGTGTTTTAGAATCAAACTGTGTGCCTAGCCGATAGTCAGTTAGAGTGAGCGTGCTCTACTCATTCTCTGGAAAAATAGCTAAATTCCGCAAAGAAAAGTGATAGTTTAACTTAATATAATCAGATTTTTCAGTTAAACTCTCGTTTTAACCAGTTTTCTGTTTCTATCAAGCCTTATCGTGCTCCATTTTAGCATTGCTTTACAAGCAAGTAACAGGCGAATTTTCAATTAAAATATGATTAGATACAAAAACTTAATCCGCTTAAGAAAATATGAAAAAGGTTCATCCAATGGAATTTAATGTCAAAAGTGGTAATCCGGAAAAACAACGTAGTGCTTGTGTTGTGGTCGGTGTGTTTGATTCCCGAAAGTTGTCCCAAGCTGGCGAACAAATAGACAGTGTAAGTGAAGGATATTTAAGTAACTTACTGCGCCGGGGAGACATGGAAGGCAAACTTGGCCAAGTCTTGTTACTGCATAACGTACCGAATACCTTATCTGATCGAGTATTATTGATTGGTTGTGGTAAAGAACGAGATTTTACCGACAAACAATATCATTCGGTTATTGCCAAAGCGATTACTACTCTTAATGAAACCGGCTCGATGGAAGCGGTGTGTTTTTTGAGTGAACTAAACGTCAAAGGTCGCGATACTCATTGGAAAGTACGCCATGCAGTTGAATCCACACAGGATACCTTATACGCCTTTGAAGAATTTAAGAGCAAATCCGAAGCCGCGAGACGACCGGTTAGGCGATTGGTGTTTAATGTAACCACCCGAAAAGACTTAGCAATAGGTGAAAAAGCGATTGTTGAAGGCATTGCAATATCCAAAGGTGCCCATAAAGCCAGAGATTTAGCCAACCTACCGCCGAATATAGCCAACCCAAGCTACCTTGCGGAACAAGCAAAGATGCTAGCAATAGAAAATACTAGCGTCGAGTGCCAAATAATAGACGAAGTCGAACTAAAGGAGATGGGCATGGGCGCTTTTACGGCGGTCACTCAAGGCTCTGAAACTTCCGGAAAGCTAATTGTTTTAAAATACAATGGCGGCGATAAAGAGCAGAAACCGATTGTATTAGTGGGCAAAGGGATCACTTTTGATAGTGGCGGTATATCGCTAAAACCCGGCGAGCGAATGGATGAAATGAAATACGATATGGGCGGCGCTGCCGGAGTATTTGGTAGCTTTGTCGCGGTCACGGAAATGGCGTTACCGGTAAATTTAGTGATGGTCATTGCTTCCGCAGAAAATATGCCAAGTGGCGCAGCTTGTCGACCCGGCGATATTGTCACCACGCTTTCCGGACAAACCGTCGAAATACTCAATACCGATGCAGAAGGTCGACTAGTTCTATGCGACGCGTTAACTTATGTTGAACGATTTGATCCAGATGTTGTTATCGACGTTGCCACTTTAACAGGTGCCTGCATTGTTGCACTGGGCGATCAAGCGTCAGGTTTACTGAGTAATCACAATCCATTAGCGCACGAATTATTGAATGCCGGCGAACTTTGCGGCGATAGAGCATGGCGATTACCTTTGTGGGATGAATATCAAGAACAACTCGATTCTAATTTCGCTGATATGAGCAATCTTGGTGGTCGCGGCGCTGGAACCATAACCGCTGCTTGTTTCTTGTCGCGTTACACCAAAAAATATCATTGGGCACATTTAGATATTGCTGGAACGGCATGGAAAACTGGCAAGCAAAAAGGTGCAACGGGCAGACCGGTACCACTTTTAACCCAATACATTTTAAATAGAGCTAACGGATAGATACGGGAGCGAGATTCAGGGAGCGGGCTGCGTTAAATATTCAAACTTTGTTTTGTCTAATCGTTGCCAACTTCCGTCATTAACAAACCTGTATTAGAGAAATTAAAACCATGACCCAAATTGAGTTTTACTCGGTTGAAGGCGAGCAAAGTAAGTTGCCGGTTGCTCACATCACTGAAGTGGTTAAGCGCGGCTACCGAAAGGGCCAAAGAATTTTTATTCATGCGGAAAATAAAAAACTCGCGGAAAAAATTGACGAGATTTTGTGGACTCATGATGCAAAAAGTTTCTTGCCACATCAGTTAGTCGGCGAAGATGAAAATACTAAACCACCTATTGAAATTGGCTACGGACAACAACCCAATATCCAGCCCGATATATTGATTAATTTAGCCTCAGAAGTACCGTTATTTTTTAGTCAATTTAAATGGGTTTTCGAATATGCTTTTGGCGAAGAAGATAATAAAGAAAAAGCGCGAACTCGATTTAAATTTTATCGTGAACGCGGCTACCCTCTCAATCACAAAAAAATCGCCGAAGCTAAAAAGTAGTTTCGCGCAGTATTTGACATCATTTCAAAAACAGAATTGAAATTAAGAGAATAAAATGGATACATCATACAATCCCGAAAACATCGAACAAAAATGGTATAAAAAATGGGAATCCGACGGTAATTTTAAAGCATCCGGTACTGGTGACCCTTACTGTATATTAATCCCACCGCCAAACGTCACCGGTAGTTTGCACATGGGGCATGCGTTTCAGCACACCATCATGGATACTTTAACGCGTTATCATCGAATGAAAGGTGATAATACCCTGTGGCAATGTGGTAGTGATCATGCAGGTATTGCCACACAAATGGTTGTCGAGCGACAACTCGATGCTCAAGGGAAAAAACGCACCGATTTCACCCGCGAAGCCTTTGTTGAAAAAGTTTGGCAATGGAAAGAAGAATCTGGTGGAACTATTTCTGATCAAATGCGCCGCTTAGGTGATTCGCCAGATTGGGATAGAGAAGCTTTTACCATGGATGAAAATTTATCCAAAGCTGTACAGGAAGTTTTCATTCAGCTGTATAAAGACGATACGATATACCGCGGTAAACGATTGGTTAATTGGGATCCAAAATTTCAATCGGCTATTTCCGATTTAGAAGTTGAAAACCATGATGAAAAAGGTTTTATGTGGCACTTTAGATATCCACTTGCCGACGGAGTGAAAACTATTGATGGCAAGGATTATTTAGTGGTTGCTACCACCCGTCCCGAAACAATGTTAGGTGATGCAGCTGTCGCGGTCGACCCAAAAGATGAAAGATATAAAGATTTAGTCGGAAAATTCATCGACCTCCCATTAGTTAATCGACGTATTCCGATCATTGCCGATGATTATGTTGATAGCGAATTTGGAACCGGTTGCGTCAAGATTACCCCCGCCCACGATTTTAATGATTATGAAGTAGGTAAACGTCATCAGCTTCCTTTGATTAATATTTTTAGTACCACTGCCACGGTTTTGGCCAAAGCTGAAGTTTTTAAATTCGGAGGTAAACCGATTGATGACTATCCGAATGATTTACCAGAAAAATACGCTGGGCAAGATCGATTTGATGCTAGAAAATTAATCGTTGAAGAATTTATAAGTTTGGGCTTGTTGGAAAAAATAGATGACCACGCGTTAATGGTGCCACGCGGCGATCGCAGTAACGTGGTGATTGAACCTTTGTTAACGGATCAGTGGTACGTTGCCACAGAATCTTTAGCTAAACCAGCCATCGAAGCGGTCAAAAACGGTGATATCAAATTTGTCCCTGAAAATTGGGATAAAACTTATTACCATTGGATGAACAATATTCAAGATTGGTGTATTAGCCGTCAGCTATGGTGGGGACATAGAATTCCTGCTTGGTACGATGAACAAGGTAATGTTTACGTAGCTGAAAATGAACAACAAGCAAGAGATGAAAATAATCTATCTGATGATATCAAACTTAAACAAGATGACGATGTTTTGGATACTTGGTTTTCGTCCGCTCTATGGCCTTTTGCCACCATGGGTTGGCCGGCAAAAACCCCCGAATTAGAAAGTTTTGTACCTTCAAGTGTTTTGGTCACTGGATTCGACATTATCTTCTTCTGGGTTGCTCGCATGATAATGATGACTTTGAAATTTACTGGTAAAGTCCCGTTCAAAGAAATTTATATCACCGGATTAATTCGCGATGAAAACGGCGACAAAATGTCGAAGTCCAAAGGTAATGTTTTGGACCCAATCGATTTGATTGACGGTATCGAACTAGAACCCTTAGTGGCCAAAAGAACCAGCGGTTTAATGAATCCAAAAGCCGCCAGCAAAATCGAAAAAAATACTCGCAAACAGTTTGCCGATGGAATTGGCTCTTATGGGACCGACGCCTTAAGAATGACATTTTGCGCGCTTGCTTCAACTAGTCGAGATATTAATTTCGATTTAGGACGTGTGGAAGGATACAAAAATTATTGCAATAAATTATGGAATGCTGCTCGATTCGTTTTGATGAATACCGAAGACTTTGACTGTGGAAAGGACAATGCCAATATGGAACTTAGCGTTGCTGACAAATGGATTATCGGTCGCTTTAACCTAACCATTCAGGCATTCGAGAAGCACACAGCTGAGTATCGATTTGATTTAGCGACCCAAGCTTTATTCCAGTTCAGTAAAAATGATTATTGTGATTGGTATTTAGAATTGTCGAAACCCATCTTAAACAGCGACCAGTCAACCGAACAACAAAAACGGGGTACCCGTCATACCTTAGTTAATATACTTGAATCGATGATGAGATTACTCCATCCAATGATGCCTTTTGTCACTGAGGAGATATGGCAACGGCTAAAACCGATGGTGAACACTCAGAGTGATTCGATCATGTTAGCCCCTTTCCCAATATTTGATGCGGGTTCAGTAGATGAAAAAGTGATCGCCGATATTGGCTGGATTCAGTCCATTATTACCGGGGTTAGAAATATTCGTGGAGAACTAAATATTTCGCCGTCGAAACCAGTCAATGTATTGCTCAAAAATGCAGCTAAAAGTGATCAATCTAACTTACAAAACTATCGGACATTTTTGTCGTCACTCGCAAAACTCAAATCCATTGATTTGTTGCAACAAGGAAAATCGGTCCCACCCTCCTCAACCGCACTAGCTGGTAATTTGGAAATTCTTGTGCCAGTCGCAGGATTAATTGATATCGATGCCGAATTAACGCGACTACAAAAAGAAATCGATAAACTCAATAATGAAAAGAAACGATTGAATGGAAAATTAAGCAATGCACGTTTTGTCGATAATGCACCGGCGGAAATTGTCGCTAAAGAAAAAGAAAAGTTGGCCAATGCCGAACAAGCATTAGCGAAGTTAGTTTTGCAGCAGGAAGAATTAAAGACTATTTAATAATGATATTAATTCGACGTTGTTGGATTCTATTTACGGTAAATTTGGTTTCGTGTCTTTACCGTATAGATCGGCGAGAAAAGGTATCAGACGAGATTGGATTTAGTGCCTTCTTTTCAAATTTTTTATACTAAACCAAGATCTACCTTCCATCTTTTCGAATGTTGTCGGTCAAAAAGTCTATGAAAGCACGTATTTTTGGCGCAAGCTGTCGCTTGTTGGCATAGACCGCTTGCACTGCCGATTCCTCTGGCACCATTGGAAAATCCTCTAAAACTGAAACAAGTTGGCCCGATGCCAATTCGTCTCTAACTTTCCACTTAGGGATCATAATAACGCCCAAACCAGTGATGGCTGCCCTTTTAAGATAACTAATGCTATTAACGCTCAGGCTTCCATGTACCGGTATGTCATGCTCATCTTCAGCAATCTTAAATCGCCAACTATTTTGCCCGGACTCGATACGAAAAGACATACAATTATGATTTGAGAGGTTTAGTGGATGAGCCAATTCACCATGTTGATGTAAGTACTGTGGGCTCGCACAGATAACGGACCGGCTCTTCATAATGGGCCGCGCGATAAGAGATGAATCATATAGCTTGCCAATTCTAAGAGCGACATCTATGCCGCCTTTCACAATATCGTCCAAACTTGTATTCATCCTTAAACGAAGCTGTATGTTGGGATATTGCAGTAAAAATGCCTGGGTCAAAGGCTCAATAAAGGTCAGGGCAAAGTCGACCTCTGCAGAAATATGCAAAACTCCGGACGGTGAGTCGACTAAATTACTGACAGCTAAACGAGCCTTAGCAACATCATCGATGATTTTCTTTGCATGTTGGTAATAAACCGTACCCGCTTCGGTCAAGCTCTGCTTTCGAGTGGTCCTGTTAAATAAACGGGCATTGAGCTGTTCTTCCATTTGGGATATTTGTTTCGATATCGCAGATGGCGTTACTCCATATATTCGTGACACAGCGGAAAAACTCCCCTCATCTACGACTCGTACAAACAGCTCTAGCTCAGTAATCTTACTCATTCGTGCATTTTACGCACAAATCCTTTTCCTTAACAAGGGTTTTTCAATCCTATAAACGCCTTGATAATAGATCCAACAAATTCGCCATAACACTAAAGCCTAAAATGAGTTCAAATGAAAACAACGACGTACAACAAAATACAGCGGAGTGAGCACAACCTTTTTTATAACGAAGCTGGGGCGATGAACGCTCCGGTGCTCCTTGTGCTTCACAGACCTCCCGCCTCCAGCCATATGTTACGTAACCTAATTCCCAGCTTGGCTAAAAAAGTAGAGTCATTGCGTCTGAATTGGAAACGCATTTCGAGGAAACTTCGGAGTTAATTTTTCAAATCTTAGAATCACATTAATCACCGCTCCAAACTTACTTTTTATTAATTAAATAAGGAATAATATTATGTCAAAAACTATATTAATTACAGGCGCATCAACAGGTTTCGGTCGTATTACCGCGGAAGTACTTAACAATGCTGGTCACACAGTATTCGCGTCTATGCGCTCTCCCGCAGGAAAAAATATCGAACATGCTGGCGCATTGCGCTCCCAAGGCATTGAAGTTGTCGAACTGGATGTCACTGACCCAGAATCGATTAAACAAGCGCTTGCTAAAGTACAAAGTAAAACGAAAAAACTCGATGTTCTTGTAAACAATGCAGGTATAGCTTCGGCCGGTGTTAGTGAAGCTTTTACCGGCAAGCAAGTCAAAGCACTTTTCGACGTTAATGTTATTGGCTTGCACAATGTTACTCGAGCGGTCCTACCTATATTTCGGTCTCAGAAAGAAGGTTTAGTGATCAACATTGGCTCTATTTTAGGCCGAGTCACCTTTCCATTTTTCGGCATTTATGGTGCAAGTAAATACGCCGTCGAAGCCATAACCGATAGCTTGCGTTACGAAGTATCGCAACTTGGAGTAGACGTGGCGCTTATCCAACCTAGCGCTTACCCTACTTCAATGTATGCAAGCATAGACCTGCCACAAGATCAGGACCGTACAGACGCCTACGGTGATATTGGAAAAATCCCAAATGCAATGTTTGAACAGTTTGAATCGATGTTTGAGGGTGAGCAAGCGCCAAATCCAACGGATGTAGCAGAGGCAATTAACGCATTGGTTTTGACTCCGAATGGAGAAAGAGCCGCAAGAACGGTTGTCGGTAACAGTTTTGGAGCTGATACAGCAAACGAAGTACTTGCTCCTATTCAGTCTGCGGTTATTTCGGGGCTAGGATTAAACATTCTCGGGTCTTAAATGAGCTGAATATTGCAGATTAGAAAAGCTGTTCGGTATTTACTGCCGGATAGCTGGAGCGAAACATATAAACCAGACAGTCAATATATAGTCAATCTCTCACAAAAACAATCAACAATGGCTGTTACTATTCAGTACTAACAGTCAACTTTTATTATTGTTTTTTTAGAACTCTGAAAAAACCTAAGAAAGCCATGAAAATAATCGTGACAATTATTGCGCTTATCAATTTCAAGGTAATAGCATTATAAAAGCTACCAATGTAAAAAATTACGAAAGATATTAAAAGTTGAATGATTTCACCTTTAGACAAAGAGGCCAGAGCAAGAAAAAAGTGATGTCTATACGTCCACCTTATAACCAAAATAGAAAAACTGAATAACAGTGTCCATAAAACGAAATGGTTAACGTTTTCAAAAATCACAAAAAATATAAAACCATTTATTGGAGCCTGTAAATAAGATTGTGTAACTGTTCATTATGATAACCTACCCAAAAGGTAAAAATAATGAGCAGAATAATGGATCAAAAAAAACTGAAAGCAATGGCGCAAG
>Ga0316209_1001604_pt1 | contig 22202 bp, 22 predicted proteins | sample 6monopyrite_MG_FD_204945 | JGI IMG/M metagenome (GOLD analysis project Ga0316209, IMG submission 204945) | Microbial mat bacterial communities from mineral coupon in-situ incubated in ocean water Damariscotta River, Maine, United States -... | ecosystem: Environmental > Aquatic > Marine >...
TAGTATTTTTCAAATATAAGTATTATTGGTGCAAGAGGTGGCTGGCTAGAGACCGTGCTTTTGTGAAAATTTGATCCGTAGAATCCGGATGGTTTGGTGTGTTCAGTTTCTAAAGTCGTTTTTTAGTTGCCTGAAGAGGTGCCTTTATTTATGCGTTTTCACATGGAAGGCAGGGACGAATATTTATGATCGTTTTTTCTCAATCAGTGCATAAGCCGAATGATTATGAATTGATTCGAAGTTTTCAGACTCTACTGTGTAAGCAAGAATGCGTTCATCTATATTTAATTGATGAGCGATATCACGTACCATGTCTTCAACAAATTTTGGATTGTCGTATGCACGTTCAGTTACAATTTTTTCATCCGGGCGTTTCAGTAAACCGTACAGCTCACATGATGCCTGTGCTTCAACCATATCAATAATTTCTTCTACCCAGATAAAACTTTCGGTTTCGACATTAACAGTAACGTGCGAACGTTGATTGTGCGCGCCACGGTCAGAGATTTTCTTTGAACATGGGCATAAGCTGGTGACTGGAACAACAGCCTTTATGTTGATAATGTTTTTGTTGTTTTTACGTTCACCGATAAAGGTTATTTCGTAATCCAGTAAGCTTTGCACACCAGAAGCTGGCGCGGTTTTATTAATGAAATATTGGAATGTCATTTCGATATGGCCACACTCAGCATCCAGGCGACTGGTCATTTCGGTCAACATCTCCTTGAATGACTCGACTGTGATTTCCCATTCATGATTGTTGAGAATTTCAACAAAGCGAGACATGTGAGTGCCTTTAAATTCATGTGGCAGATCAACATACATATTGAAGTTGGCAATAGTGTGCTGAATATGGCCCGCACGACTTTTGACCTGCACAGGGTGTCGGATATCTTTGATACCGACTTTATTGATGGCGATTGCACGGGTGTCCTGGCTATTTTGTACGTCAGGTAGCGTGCTAGTCGGTTGGCTGGTTTTATCAAGGACATCAGTCATTATTCATTCTCTTCACTATAGCGAACACAGGCGCGTTCTGTTTCCCAAATCGTCAATGCAGTGACTTTAATCGTGTCACTATTGATGAGTGCAGAAATTTCTTTGTACATATAGGCAGCAATATTCTCTGCTGTTGGGTTCACTTCTTTAAACGGTTCAAGATCATTTAGGTAGCGGTGGTCAAGTCGGTCGCCAATTTCATTGGCAGCATTTTTCATTACCTTAAAATCGACAGCCATGCCAACAGCGTCGAGTTGAGTAGACACGGCTTCCAGCTCAACTTTCCAGTTATGACCATGCATACGGCTGCAGGCGCCGGGATAGTCCCGTAATGTGTGTGCCGAAGCAAATTCTGTTACGACTTTCAGCTGGTAGCGACCGGCCATACCTGGAGTACCCCTGGTTCTTGGTAATTCAGGCAATACCTGACTAAAACAGTAGGGATTTTATCCTCTTTTCACTATATAAGCAATTCCTTAACTCGGGTGTTAATTGTTTCTAACATGCCGTTTTTGTCCAGATTCCAGTCTGTCAGCATCTCATCGGGTTGCCCGTGATTGATCAGCTCATCCGGGAATCCGATCTGCAGCAAATTATGACTGATGTGTTGTTGATTAAGGTATTCAGAAACCGCACTTCCTGCTCCACCGGCAATGGCATTGTCTTCGATTGTGACTAATAGGTCATGGTCTTTAATGGCAGCGTTGATGGCGTTTTTATCAATTGGTTTGACGAATCGCATGCTATAAACCGTGGCATCAATTTCATCGGCAACGTCCATGGCTGTATTTAGTAGCGTACCAAAAACCAGTAGTGCAACTTTTTTGCCCTGTCGTTTTAATTTGGCTTCTCCGAAGGGTAATGCCTCCAGTTTTTCTGACATGGTCAGACCCGTTGAGGCGCCACGAGGATAGCGAACAGCACTGGGTCCGTCATGCAAAAATGCAGTAGTGAGTAAGCCACGACATTCAACTTCATCGGCCGGTGTCATAATCACCATATTCGGTATACAGCGTAAAAAGCTGATGTCATAGGCGCCGGTATGAGTAGGGCCATCGGCACCGACAATGCCAGCACGATCAATAGCAAAAACCACAGCAAGATTCTGTAGCGCAACATCGTGAATTAATTGGTCATAGGCGCGTTGTAAAAAAGTTGAGTAGATAGCAACAACCGGTTTAATGGCTTCACATGCCATGCCCGCTGCCAGAGTGACCGCATGCTGTTCAGCAATGCTAACGTCAAAATATCGTTTAGGAAAACGTTTGGAAAATTCGACCAGGCCTGAACCTTCTCGCATAGCCGGGGTGATGGCAACCAGTCGTTCATCCTGCTGTGCCATGTCACATAACCACTGACCGAATATTTCAGTATAACTGGGAGGCTGGTCAGAATTACTCGTATCTGCGGCTCCTGTACTCAGGTCAAATGTACTGACTGCATGGTATTTGATCGGTGCGTTCTCAGCTGGGAAAAAGCCCTTACCTTTTTGTGTTTTGATGTGCAGTATTCTTGGACCACTTTGATGATTTATGTTTTTTAAGACAGGAATCAGCGTATCCAGATCATGACCATCAACCGGACCAAAGTAGTTGAATCCAAGTTCTTCAAACAACGTGCCTGGTGCGACCATGCCTTTGACATGTTCTTCAGTACGTTTTGCCAGTTCGAGTGCAGGCGGTATGTTTTCTAGTACCCGTTTGCCACCTTCACGTAAGGTTGAAAATAAATCACCGGATAATAAACGTGTGAGGTGATTGGATAATGCACCAACATTGGGTGAAATCGACATATCATTATCATTAAGTATGACTAACAGGTTAGCGTCGCAATCTCCCGCATGATTCAGCGCTTCAAATGCCATGCCCGCTGTCATCGCTCCGTCACCAATGATGGCGACACAATGGCGATTTTCATTCTTTTGTTTAGCGGCGATACTCATGCCCAGGGCGGCGGCTATCGATGTGCTGGAGTGACCGGTACCAAACGCATCGTACTCACTCTCTTCGCGTTTGGGAAAACCGGCAATGCCGCCTTTCTGACGTAACCCGGTCATTGCTTTACGACGACCAGTCAGGATTTTATGCGGATAAGACTGGTGACCGACATCCCATACCAGACGATCGTAAGGTGTATTGAAAACATAATGTAATGCGACTGTTAGCTCGATGGTGCCAAGCCCTGCGGCAAGGTGTCCGCCAGTGGATGAGACGCTATCGAGCAAAAATTCGCGTAACTGGCGCGACAGTTCTTTCAGCTGTTGTGTACTCAGCTTGCGCACGTCTTCTGGCGAATCAATGGACTCGAGTAGTGACCAGTTTGAATGAGTAAAAGGCATGTTATTTGATACTTATACTTCGCTATTAAAACTGACGTTCAACAATGTAGGCAGAGAGCTGACGTAAACTATCCGCTTTTTCGTCTAATGGTTCAAGGTATTTTAATGCAAGCGCGTGTTGTTTCACCGCCAGTTCCTGAGATTTTTTTAATCCGATAATAGCGGGAAAAGTGGGTTTTTTCTGTTCTTCATCCGATCCTTGCGGTTTGCCTAGCGTTTCGGTATCACTGATAACATCGAGAATGTCATCCTGAATTTGAAAAGACAGACCAATACACATGGCGTAGTTACTCAGGATGTCGATTTCCTGTGGTGTGATATTTTGTTTACACATTCCGCCTAATAAAATACTGGCGCGAATCAGTGCGCCGGTTTTTAACTGATGCATGTGTTCAAGTTGTTCAAGCGTCAGTTGTTTGCCGACGGAGGCAAGGTCAACAGCCTGGCCGCCTGCCATGCCGTGTGCGCCACTGGCTTCGGTTAATAAACTTAACATCTGTATGCGATGTTCTGGCGTCAGCTCTTCGTGATCATCTTTGGCAAGAATTTCATAGGCTAATGCTTGCAGAGCATCACCGGCTAACATAGCGGTGGCTTCATCAAAAGCTTTATGACAGGTTGGCAGGCCGCGACGTAAATCATCATCGTCCATTGCCGGAAGATCATCATGAATTAATGAGTATGCGTGAATCATCTCGACTGCGCAGGCAGGAATATCCATCAGGTCGGTGGAAACACCCATAGCTTCACCCGCAGCATAAACCATTGCCGGGCGAATACGTTTACCGCCACCGATAACCGAGTAACGAATGGCTTCAGCTAAATTATGTTCCGGTGGGTCGTTTTCTGGTAAGTATTTATCTAAAGCGGTGTTGACGCGCTTCTGGTATTTTTCCAGACGGGCTTGAAATGCATGAGACATAAAGTTTATTCATCCAGCTCGATGTCTTGTTCGAGTAATTTTCCGTTTTTTTCAACCAGCTCCTTTATTTTTAATTCGGCATTTTGTAGTGCTTGCTGACATTCTGTGCTCAGAGCGATGCCTTTTTCGAACCGTTTAAGTGACTCTTCCAGACTGAGGTTACCCTGTTCCATATCATCTACAAGGGTTTCCAGATCGGTGAGAGCTTTTTCGAAGTTGGGAGTCTTTTTAGCCATGGCGCATTTTAGCAAACTATTTGGCGAGTGATATAGCTATAAAGGGTTGATGCTATGAACATTTTTAATTATCAATAGTTGATTTTATAGGTGCTATTAATGCGTATCCGGCGCCAATTCATTAAATTATCATTATTTACTTCTGTTTGGTATAGTACGCAACCATTATTAAGTGACAAATACACAAAGACTTAACAGGTAAATATAATGATTAAACGCATCATCGCACTAACTTTAACCAGTATTACCGTACTATACGGCTGCACAACTTTTGACCCATATACGGGTGAAGAAAAAACGACTAATACTGTCAAAGGCGCGGGTATTGGAGCAGGTGTGGGTTTGGTGGTTTCATATCTTGCCAATAAAGATGAGGACCCGCGTGAGCGTAATAAGCGAATCATGCGTGATGCAGGTATCGGCGCTATTCTTGGTGGCGGAGTGGGTTACTACATGGATACACAGGAAGCCAAACTGAGAAAACAGTTACGTGGCACTGGCGTTAGTGTGCAGCGAGAAGGCGATAATATTAATCTTGTTATGCCAGGTAACATTACTTTTCCTAGCGCAGGCAGCGACTTAAAAGCAGATTTTTATGAAGTACTGGATTCGGTTGCGCTGGTTTTAAGCGAATTTGATAAGACTATCATCGCCGTTGCTGGTTACACAGATAGCGTCGGTTCTGAGGCATACAATCAATCGTTGTCAGAAAATCGTGCGAGTTCTGTTGCTCGTTATCTCAAAACCAAAGGGATCAATGCGGCTCGCTTTGAAACAATTGGGTTTGGCGAGAAAGGTCCTGTAGCAGACAATAGTACAGCAGAAGGACGCGCTTTAAATCGTCGTGTTGAACTAACCTTGCTTCCTATAAAAGAAGATGCGTCTTTTGTTAAATGAGTAACTGAAGGCAGCAGCTTGTTGTCTTTTTTGTAAGACTTATTCGATCGTAATGTTTTTGATGTGTGTCGTAAAACGAGAGTGCGTATTATCTCCGTCTGCCATTAACCATATGGCAACGACATTGACAGATACATCAAATTCGTAACGGGCTAATTTCCAGTTTTGTTTACTTTCGATGCTTTCGATCGAGGTCATCGTTACTCTTTTATTGTAAGGGTTTGCCCATTGTTCACCGATAGCATGTTTTGCATTTGCAACCAGATAAATCATTTCTTCGGAAGGGAAACTCAATAATGACTCAACATGTTTCATCCATTCAGGTATAAATGGATTAAAAATTGATTCGTCTGTTTTGAGTAATAATCCCAGTTTAAAGACAGCATCATCCCCTGATTTTTGTTCTTCACTTTGTGCATTTTTTATCTTTGGAAAGCCATTGCTGTGCCACTCAAAACTAACACGCTTTACAGATTTGACCTGATCAAATGCCTGCATTAAGAAAGATGCGCTTTTATTAACGTTTATCTGTAGTTGCTGATTGTGAAAAAAGTGATGATTGGGTTTGATTCGACTGAACTCGATATGCTCGAAATTTTTAGACTGTAATGAAATGACGCCGCTCGACATTTCAGTAGCCAGGACGTTTTTTTGAACTATCACTGTCAATAAAATTAAAAGAAGAATTTTTTTAAAAAGTGACATTAGATTGAATTCGACCTTTTACATTTAGAGTGTAATTGCCGTATCAATTAATTCGTTAACACGTTGAACAGCTATGATCTCAAGTCCTTCAATATTTTCGCCTTTTCTTGGTTTGTTGGCCTTTGGAATAATCGCGGTTTTGAAACCGTGTTTAGCCGCTTCTCGTAAACGTTCCTGACCATTGGGTACGGGACGAATTTCACCAGCGAGGCCGACTTCACCGAAGGTAAACACATTATTGGGTAAAGGTTTATCTCGGAAGCTGGAAAGAGATGCAAGAATGAGGGCTGTATCGGCTGACGTTTCAGTAAGACGCACACCACCGACGATATTAATAAATACATCCTGGTCAAACATGGCGATACCTGCATGGCGGTGCATGACTGCTAGCAACATATTAAGACGATTGGGATCCAGACCTAAACAAACTCTGCGAGGATTGTGACTATGGCTTTCATCGACCAGTGCCTGTAATTCGATTAGTAATGGTCGACTACCTTCCCGCGTGACAGTAATGATGCTGCCGGCAACAGGTTCTTCGTGTCGAGAAAGAAAAATGGCCGAAGGATTGCTAACGGTTTTCAAGCCTTCGTCGGTCATGGCAAAAATGCCGAGTTCATTGACTGCGCCAAAACGATTTTTGATAGCACGTATCATACGGTAGCGTTCGCCGGGATCACCTTCGAAATACAACACAGTATCGACCATGTGTTCGAGTACGCGAGGGCCGGCAAGCGTGCCTTCTTTTGTAACGTGACCGACTAAAAATAATGCAGTGCCAGTCTGTTTCGCAAAACGAACCAGTTGCGCGGCGCTCTCTCTTACCTGTGCAACTGCGCCGGGCGCAGATTGTAATGCTTCTGTATATATAGTCTGAATCGAATCGATAACAATGACTTTGGGTTTGAGTTCACTGGTCAGTGTGATGATATTTTCTACGCAGGTTTCAGATAATAATTTTAACCCTCTGTCTTCCAGTCCCAGACGATGCGCTCGCATACTGACCTGCTGTAAGGATTCTTCACCCGTAACATATAAGCAAGGTAAGGTTTGACTTAAGCTGGCTAATGTCTGTGTGAGTAAAGTTGATTTACCGATACCGGGATCACCACCAATTAATGTCACCGAGCCGTGTACCAGACCACCGCCAAGCACGCGATCCAGTTCGCTGATATTGGTAGGTGTGCGCATCTCGGCACTCATCTGAATATCTTCTAACGCCTGAATTTTCGCGTTACCTTTTTTACCGGCAAAACCCTGACGGTTATTCGTAGTGATGGCGGCAATGGTTTCACTCATGGTGTTCCATTCACCACAGTCATTGCACTGGCCGGCCCATTTATTATGGAGTGAACCGCAACTGTTGCAGGTATATTGAAGTTTTGCTTTGGCCACTTTTTTCCTGTTGTCTGGGAAGGGGTTATTTAAACAGCGTCACTTTTATCAGGGCTGTCGTTATTGCTTTTCTGTTCTGTTTCTACCGATTGCGCGCAGCTGACTTTCGCTGTTTGTACTGCGTTATTCGTGGTGCGTGTAATCTCGATGGTGTAACCATCAATCATCAGACTAGTACCATTTTGTGGGATGATTTCCATGTGTTCAAGGATAAGTCCATTTAATGTTTTTGGTCCATCTGCCGGTAAGGTCCAGTTGAGTGCGCGATTAATTTCTCGAATGTGAGTGTTGCCATCAATCTGATAGCCTTCATCGCCTTGTTTATGAATGCCAAGGTTACGCGTAGGCGAGTCTGTGGTAAATTGCCCAACAATTTCCTCGAGAATATCTTCCAGTGTCACCAGTCCCTGAATACTACCGTATTCATCTACCACCAGCCCCGAGCGACGACGGTTAGCCTGAAAATTTAATAACTGACGCGTTAATGTATTACCTGCTGGTATGAAGTAGGCCGGTACAATTAAATTTTTAAGCGCTTTCATATTCAGCTCATCGCGGGTAAATAAACTAAGGACTTTTCGCAGATGTAATACACCAATCGTATCATCGATACTGTCGTGGAACACAGGTACGCGTGTGCGTTGGCTGTGGGTGATTTGATGGACAATATCGGCCCATTCATCGTTCAGATCGATGCCGGTAATTTCATTTCGAGGAATCATAATATCTTCCACACTGACCTGCTCCAGATCCAGAATGCCAAGTAGCATATCGGAGTGAGCCTGTGACATAAAGTGTTCTGCTTCGATGACGACCGCGCGTAATTCATCTGCGCTTAGTTCTTGTGTCGAAGCATTATCCGGGTGAATACCTATGATGCGTAATAAGCTATTCGAGAAAATATTAACAAGCCAGACGAATGGGTATAGCGGTGAAGCTATTAATGTATAAATAAACGCCGAAGGAAATGCCAGCCGTTCCGGTTTTAATGCTGCCAGTGTTTTGGGGGTGACTTCTGCAAAAACTAAAATAATAAAAGCCAGTGCAATCGGTGCGACAGCCAGACCAATTTCACCGTATAAACGCAGGGCAATAATCGTCGCGATGGTGGCGGCAAAAATATTAACGATGTTGTTACCCAGTAAAATCAAACCCAATAGCCGATCGGGTCGACTGAGTAAATCTAATGCTCGTTGCGCACCTTTATGGCCTTTGTCAGCCAGACTTTTCACACGATAACGGTTGAGTGTCATCAACGCCGTTTCTGAGCCTGAAAAGAAACCCGAAAGTAAGATTAGAACGCCAAGGATGATGAACAGCGTGGCTGTCGATAGCTCGTTCAAGAAGTGTTATCCCGTATTGTTAGAATAGTGTCATTATGTGTGTACTGTCTGCAGAGTCAAGGTGTCTGCATGAATTCCAATAAACCTTAAGGCGCCTCTAATTAATTTAATCTGAGGCACCTCAATCAGGTTAGTAAAATTTCCAGCACAAATTTACTGCCAAAATAAGCAAGCATCAGGCTAACAAAACCAGTTAGTGTCCAACGGATAGCCGTGCGACCACGCCAACCCATCTGCCATCTGCCGATAAGTAATGTGAGAAAAACGAACCACGCCAGTATGGATAATACTGTCTTATGCGCCAACTGTTGTGCAAACATATTGTCCAGAAACAACAGGCCACTCATGAGAGAAATAGTTAAGGCGATGAAACCAGCAAAAATAACTTCAAACAGTAAGGTTTCCATGTTTTTTAAGGGTGGCAGGAGTTTTATTAATCCACCCGGTTGGTGTGCATGGAGAAATTTATTTTGTATTGACAATAAAATGGCCTGAAGTGCAGCCAGTGCTAACAAACTATACGCGATGATTGACGTCGACACGTGGAAGAAAAGAGCAATGGAGCTCTCTGCAGGGAGCAGGTGGCTACTGGTGCCAAAATATTCTAATGCAATGGCGATAATAGTTATGGGAAGCAGGATAATGGTCAGTATCTCAACCGGATACCGCCAGGTCGCGGTCAAGGTGAAGAGTACAAGAAAAGCACTGACTAATGATATGGCATTGTAAAAGCCGAAGTTGATGCCAACGTCGCTAAACATGCTGTTGTACAGTACTAGCGAGTGTAACAAGAGACCGCTAAAACCTATCAAAACGATGGCGCGTTTAGATAACACAGTCTTGTTGCTTGAGTCGGTACTGCCAGCTTGATTCAGATGAAGAAATAGCAGGATTGAGCATACCGAATAAAGCAGAATGGAGCCGAAAGTTAAGATAGTGTTATTCATGCTGAAATATTTTTTTCTGGTCTATACTGAACTTGTATTGAATTATTGATAACGCTTAAAAGCATCCTGTTGAACCATGTATGTGAACTTGCTCACATTATAGCGATTAACTCGTGTTAAAGCCTGTCTTTTGCATGGCATGTTATCACTAGATTAGACCATAATTGAAGTTAATCAGAAGTTCTTTAAGCATACTGCTGGAAAGAAATGAGTAAATTTGAATGAGAGTGCGTGTATTAGGCTGCAGCGGCGGCATCAATCAGGATGTGGCAACAACCTCCTATATGGTGGATGATGACATACTAATTGATGCAGGCACGGGCGTATGTAATTTATCACTTGATGAAATGCGCGGCATTAAGCATATCTTTATTACACATTCACATTTAGACCATATCTCATCCATTCCACTATTGGCGGATACCTTGTTTGATGACCTGGTTGGTCATCCCATTGTGATACATGCATTACCTGAAACGACAAAGGCATTGCAAGATCATATTTTCAACTGGGTTATCTGGCCGAACTTTACTGAACTACCCCATAAAACCAATGCTGTATTAAAACTTGAAGCGATGGATGCGGGTACCATTATAGAAATATCCGGACGTCGCATTGAGATGATTGGCGTCAATCATACTGTACCGGGTGTGGGGTACTGTATAGAGTCAGAAGGTAAAGTTTTTGCCTTTAGTGGTGATACAACGAGCAACGAAAATTTTTGGGCAAGTCTGAATAAACGCGAATCACTCGACCTGTTATTTGTTGAGTCGGCTTATGCTGACAAAGATATTGAAATGGCGAAAATGGCCTTTCATTACTGCCCACAATTATTGGCTAAGGATCTTGCTAAATTGAATCATAAAACCAGGGTCTGTGTTTCGCATCTAAAACCTGGAAGTGAGCAGGAAATAATCGAGCAATGTAAAACCGCTATGCCCGATCAGGATATTCATCAATTAAAAAGTAACGATACTTTTCAGCTGTAACCTAACCGGGGTCAGAGCCTAATGCCGCTTACTTAAGAGAAGTAGGTTGTTCTGAGTCATTGCGAGGAACGAAGCAATCTCTGTCAGGCAGGCATCCAACACTAATAGATTGCCGCGCTACCGCTCGCAATGACGGGAATTTCGGCTTAAGTAAGCGGCATTCGGGTCAGAGACGATTTTCCTACAGAGGCTTTTTTGCCTCAGTAGGAAAATCGTCTCTGACCCCTGAATACGCTATAATCCCGCTGTAAATAAATTTCATAGTCAGGTATACCATGTTTGATGGATTAAGTGACCGTCTTGCCAGTACCGCGCAAAAATTGCGTGGTGAAGGTCGATTAACCGAAGATAATATTCAGGATGCATTGCGTGATGTGCGCATGGCATTGCTGGAAGCTGATGTTGCTCTGGATATCGTGCGATCGTTCATCGATGATGTAAAGCAGCGGGCGATGGGTGAAGAGGTATTAACCAGCCTTAAACCTGGCCAGATATTTGTCAATATCGTACAGCAAGAACTGGTTAAGGTGATGGGCGAGCAGAATGAAAAGCTTGACCTAAGCGCGCAACCCCCCGCAGTGGTGTTAATGGCTGGTTTACAGGGTGCGGGTAAAACCACCACCGTTGCCAAACTGGCAAAAATGCTGAGCGAGAAAGAAAAGAAAAAATCACTGTTGGTGAGTTGTGATATCTATCGTCCTGCTGCAATCGAACAGTTAAAAACATTGGCGAATCAAGTTGGTGCAGAATTCTTTCCCAGTACGACAGAGCAAAAACCAACTGACATAGCGAAAGCTGCCATCGAACACGCACGTAAACATTATATCGACGTGGTACTGGTTGATACCGCGGGTCGTTTGCATATCGATGCTGAGATGATGGATGAAATCAAATCCATTCATTCAGCTGTCAATCCAGTAGAAACCTTATTTGTTGTCGACAGCATGACCGGTCAGGATGCGGCAATTACGGCAAAAGCTTTTAATGAGGCTCTGCCGCTAACAGGTGTGGTACTGACCAAAACAGATGGTGATGCACGAGGCGGTGCGGCACTATCGATTCGACAAATTACAGGAAAACCCATCAAATTCATGGGTTCGGGCGAAAAAGTTGAAGCGCTGGAGGCATTCCACCCTGACCGTGTTGCATCGCGTATTTTGGGTATGGGTGATGTGCTTTCGCTGGTAGAAGAGGTTCAGCAGAAGGTTGATCACCAGAAAGCCACCAAGTTAGCGAAGAAAATTCAAAAAGGTAAAAGCTTTAATTTTAATGACCTGAAAGAACAATTTGAGCAGATGCAAAATATGGGTGGCATGGCAGGCATGATGGACAAGTTGCCAGGTATGCCGGGCATGGCTGAAAAGCTTAAAGACAAAGTTAATGACAAAGATATGGCGAGGATGATTGGTATCATCAACTCAATGACAGCCAAAGAAAGAGCTTTTCCGGATATCATTAAAGGATCACGCAAACGCCGTATTGCTGCGGGCTGCGGACTGCAGGTTCAGGACGTCAATCGCCTGATGAAACAACAGATGCAGATGAAGAAAATGATGAAAAAGATGTCCAAAGGCGGTATGGCGAAAATGATGCGCGCCATGAAAGGTGGCGGTGGAATGCCTCCCGGGATGGGTGGCCCAGGTGGTATGGGGTTTTAAGTCCATGAAAAATAAATAAATATACCGCAGAGACGCTGAGGCACGGAGAAATTCTTTATTTATTATATTCATCTCCGCGCCTCAGCGTCTCTGCGGTGAATCATTCTTGTTTTTATCCGCAAAACAGGCTTCCATATAAAGAAATAATCACGTAAAATGCGCGGTTTCCTGTGACCGAAAGGTCATTTTGTTTAAGAATTACTGAGAGTAACTAATGGTAACAATACGTTTATCTAGAGGCGGCGCCAAGAAGAAGCCTTTTTATCACATAGATGTTAAAGATTCACGCAGATCTCGCGATGGTCGTTACATCGAGCGTTTAGGCTATTTCAATCCAGGTGCAACAGGCGGTGAACAACGCTTAGTGCTTGATTTAGATCGCATTACGCACTGGAAATCTGTTGGCGCGCAAACCTCTGACCGTGTTTCTACATTGATTAAGCAGGCTGGTAAAGCAGCTGCTTAATTAAGTTTGCCTCCTTGTATCAAGTTTAATTGACAAGCTGGCAGAAGATGGATGGCAGAAGATGCGACAAATACAACGCCGGACTCTACGTCAGACTCAATATCAGAAAAAGTAATATTGGGGCGTATTACCGGCGTTTACGGTGTAAAGGGTTGGGTAAAAATCTTTTCCCATACCGACCCGAAGGAAGCCATCGTTGATTTTAGCCCCTGGTATATCCGGGCTGAAGGCAGAGGACAAGGTTCTCAGAAACCGGCACCATGGACTAAGGTGAAGCTGAAAGCAGGCAAACGCCATGCGAAAACAGTGGTTGCCAAACTGGAGCATTGCAATGATCGAGATCAGGCAATGGCTTATGTTGGAAACGAGATTGCAGTTGAAATGCAACAACTGGAACAGCAAAGAGAAGAAGATACATATTACTGGCGAGACCTGATAGGTTTGCGAGTAATCAACCAGCAGGGAATTGAGCTGGGTAAGGTAAAGACCTTATTGGAAACCGGCGCGAATGATGTATTGGTCGTGGTTTTCGAAGAACAGGGAGAAACAAAGGAACGTCTAATTCCGTGGACTATCGATATTGCTATCGTCGCGGTTGATATAGAAAAAGGTTCCATTGAAGTAGACTGGGATGCAGATTTTTAACACTCGTTGTTACTCGCCAGCATCATGAATATCTACCTCATTACACTGTTTCCAGAATTAATACAGCAGGCTATGGAGTTTGGCGTGCTAGGTCGAGCGATAAAACAGCAGCAATTAAATTTGCAGTGTTTTAATCCTCGCGATTACACGGAAGATAAACATCGAACGGTTGACGATAGACCCTACGGTGGTGGCCCTGGCATGTTAATGAAAGTCGAGCCATTGTATAAAGCCATTTTTGCGGCAAAGGCAGCAGCAGATGATGGCGTTAAAGTGATTTATCTGAGTCCACAAGGGCAGACGTTAAATCAGGCGTTGTTAGTGAGTGCGGCAACGAGTGGAAAAGATTTGATTTTAATCGCGGGTCGATACGAAGGTATAGACGAGCGAATTATCGAATCACTGGTCGATGAAGAATGGTCGATAGGTGATTATGTACTAAGCGGCGGCGAGTTTGCTGCGATGGTAGTCGTTGATGGTATTACCCGATTACTACCAGGCGTACTGGGTGATGATGAGTCTGCATTACAGGATTCATTCATGCAGGGTTTGTTAGATTACCCGCATTACACCCGACCAGGAGAAGTTAATGGTCAAGCCGTACCTGAAGTATTGTTAAGTGGTAATCATAAAGCAATACAACGCTGGCGTTTAAAACAGGCGTTAGGTAGAACATGGTTAAGAAGACCCGACTTGCTGGATGCAATGAAACAGGACGCATCGAGCTGGGATGAGAATAAGGCCGACTTATTGGCTGAGTTTAAAAAAGAACACAAACGTAATTAATTTAATATTTAAGAAAGGCGCGTAAGCGGAGCATCGATATGAGCAACATAATTCAACAGCTTGAAGCAGAGCAAATGACACGTGAAGTACCAGCGTTTTATCCTGGTGACACCGTTGTCGTCAATGTACGTGTAAAGGAAGGTGAGCGTGAACGTTTACAGGCTTTTGAAGGCGTAGTCATCGCAAAACGTAATCGTGGTTTACATTCCGCTTTTACCGTTCGCAAGATTTCACATGGCGAAGGTGTTGAGCGTGTATTCCAGACATACAGTAACGCTATCTCTGATATCACTGTTAAGCGTAGCGGTAAAGTACGCCGTGCGAAACTTTACTACCTACGTGGTAGAACAGGTAAAGCAGCACGTATTACCGAAAAGCTTCACTTGTCTGACAAGAAATAAACAGACTTTAATCAGTGTTATAAAAAAGAGTGGTTTTAACCGCTCTTTTTTTTGTTTAAAATTAAGTTAAAAGACTTAACCGCAGAGACGCAGAAAAAAAGACGTAATATTAGAATTTGCATCTATGCCGGATGTACTAAATATTCTTTCTACATTGATACAATAATTATTTTTGACATGATACGATTCTATTTTGTGCGACGCTTCAATTATATTCAATCACAGGTTTCTTAATGCGTATTCTATTTTCTGTTTTACTGGTAATGGGGCTGTATGCCAATAGCAGAGCGGAGGTTATTCCGGCGCCAACAAAAACTGAATCCAGTGCTCAGGGTCAGCAGCCTAAAAAAATACAGGCAGCGACCGAATCTGTTACTCAAGTTAAACCTCAAGTTGAAGCAGAAGCAGGTGTTGTAGATAAATCAATAGAAAAAAAGCAATCAGTCACTTTTAAATCGTTAGCGCAGATGAATGATTTGATCGATCTTGGAGTGCCTGCGCTTGCCCTGAGTCTATTGGAAGATGAGCAGAAGAAGCGTCCACCGTTTCAGGCTGACTGGTATGCATTTGAGTATAAACGCATTTTGTTATTGTCAGCACTAGAGCGCTGGCAAGCAGTAATTGAACGAACACAGTGGTTGTTCGAAACGGCGAAACGTGAACAGCACATCACCCGAAAAATTCGATTATGGTTTGAAACACAGCAGGTCATCGCACGATTACAGTTACAACAGAGTGATCGCGCATTGAGTCAGTTGCAACATTTATTGTGGTCGTCAAAAGCAGAAAACCGGGATCCATCACTGCCGATAATCTGGCGACGATTAGTGATACGTGCGTATTTGCAAAAGCACCTGGATAATGATGCACGTAGGGCGTTGATTAAATATGAACGTGAATATAAAACAGATAGTGCCGATACGGACTGGATTCTGCTTCAGGCGCAGGTGATGATGCGGACGCATCGCCCGCAACAGGCCGTCACATTATTGAAACAAATTACCGAACAGGATGCAGTTGATGTCGGAGCCCTGTTATTGATCGCGCAACTACAGGCGAATCCTAAGGAAGCGGCGGAGACGAATCTGGCAATGCGAGAAAAACTGGATGGTCAGATATTGAGCCCATCCGCACGTTGGGCTTATTCCTATGTAGCATATCTGGCCACACAGGTACTAACTGACCCGGTAGCACAAATCGTTAATCTGGAAGCGATGTTGTCGCTTGATATCCAGTACCCGTTATTCGATGAAGATTATCAGGTAAGCGCAGACGACCTGTGGGATAAGTACAATGAGCAGGGACTGATAATTGCAAATGAAAACGGGCTACTTTTTGGTAATGATGAGCAGTGGCAAAAACTTTCAGATAAGTTGATAAAAAAAGAACCAGAGAAAGCCTTAGCGTTAAATGCAGCGCTGGTATTGCATACAGAAAATTTTGAAACTAAAAAGCAGCAACACCAGACCATAGTAGAAATCATCGAACGACGGAATAATGGATTGGAGTTAATCAATAAGTTGTATCTTCACAGTAGTAAAGTTCCTGATGTAAATGTATTGCCTGACGAAGTACGGTATCGACTGGTTGATTATTCATTATCCGAAGGTGATTACTCTGAAGCAGCAAGGGTGATGAAAAGTCTGCAGGAACCGCCACCGGGAAAAACCTTATTCGACTGGCGCATGCGTAAAGCGCGCGTGTTGATTTTACAGGGCGAAACAACCCAATCAGAAAATCTGATTCGTAAAACTTTTACAGAAAAACCTTCGATAACAAGAGCGGAGCTGGATCGATATATACAAGTGGTTTTTGATTTTCAGACAGTACAGCAACACCAGCAAGCACTGAATTTATTTGATTTGCTCTATATCGACGGACTGGATGAAAAATTGAAACGTGAGATATTTTTCTGGAAAGCCGAATCCTACTTCGCTTTAAAAAAATATGATCGAGCAGCACTGTACTATCTCGAATCAGCACGCGCCATCGAAGGCGCAGATAATGATTTGTGGGGACAGTCTGCACGATTTAAAGCCGCGAATGCTTTGGTGTTAGCGGAAATTTACGGTGATGCTAAAAAAGTTTATACGGAATTGTTGCAGGTAACCGCAAGTGATTCGCGCAAAGCATTAATTAATCAAAATTTGCAAAAAATACGTCTGTTGAAAAGCACGCAGAAGTAAAAAAATTAGAATAGCCATTTTGAATGGCAGTGATTCAGGTTTGGTTGGAAAAAATTGTTTATCCTGGGTGAGTGCTAAAATGCAAACTAAAGAGATCGATATCCTGTTAGAGCAATATGACGCAAGGAGGCGTACAACGGATTTTAGATGCGGTAAAAAGTTGGGGCAACGCGATTATTTAATTGAGATAAAAAAACCAAAAAATAAATCTTACTGGATGAGTGGTGATGCTTATCAAGCAGCGCCAGATACAACTAATTGTACGAGAGTGTAAAGTTAATGGAAAAATCCTGATAACAACGATGATCTGCCCAAAACAGTACGCAAAGATGAACTTAAATCACTCTGCAAAAAACGCTGCTCTGTTGAACGGGACATCTGTCATATAAAAGATACTATGGGGGTATATCCTCAGTTGTAAATCCTCTGAGGTGGCACTAAAAGAAAGTGGACGAGATATTGCCGAGTATCACATTCGTTAGTAGAGACGACTGTTTCGGGTATCATATGCTACGACATCAATTGAGAACGACTTATGGACAGACAATACAAAACTTCGCTACTCCCCCGACACCTGCTTCGCCGTACCCTCGCCATCTTCATCATACCACTACTGATGGCACCGTCGACAGCCGCGCAGGCTCTCTCAGGCACAGAGAAATCTGACAGGTTGTCTGGCCTGGCCAATGAAGCCGAACAGAAGGCCTATTGCTACTATACGACTACGGTTAATGTTCAACTTGCCAGGCTCTTGCCGGGTAAGTCGACATCCGACAATCAGGCAACCGATTTCGCTCAATGGCAGACTGTTTTTCAGAAAGCTGCCGCCAGTGACCCGGCGCTGATCGAGGCGAGCAGCCGTATCACGCAGTATTTCGATCAGCTCGTCAGTCGTTACCGGCAAGAAACCTCTGCTAACAAGTTTAGCGCCATGGCCGCCATTGCAAGTCAGGACCGGCCGTTCTGCCAGGCCGTTCTGGAAGAGATGAGCCAGCCGCAAACTGCAGGCAAACCGCCCGCATCGGTTTCATCGACCCCGGAGGTCGTAGAAGCCCCCCAGCCACCTGTCAACCCCTGGCGTAAGTTTGATTTCTCCGGAAGCTGGCAGACCTCAGGGCAGAAAACTCCGGTCAGTTACATCAACCGGATACAACTGGTACTCTGGGATTCGGGTGATGGTACGCCGGAAGGGCTTGCTGCTTTCGTCGGTCAGGGACGGCGGTGTCTGGGGGCCGTCGAGAGCAGGGCTGATCTGGATGCGCTTCACGTTCTGCCCATAGAAGGAGGTTTGTGTAGAGAGAGTAGCGACAAAGGTTATTTTCAGCTGGTTAGCAAGGCGCAAGACACTCTTATGAAGCTGGCCTTTATTCCAGGGCTTCTGGATTCATACCAGCAAGAAGAATATCTGAAACGGGGTGTGTTGCAATTGGAGAAACTGCCTGAGGTCCCCGCCAGACTGCAGCCCTACGTGCAGGACATCGAACCCGACTCGCTGTCCATGAAGGAGCGAATCGTCCAGCGGGGGAAACAGCATAAAGAGCGTCTGGATGCGTTGACAACGACACTGGCAAATGGCTTCAAGGATCATTTCAGTGATGCCCGCCTCATGGGCAATTGGCGGGGAGAAATCCATGACAAGCGGCGGGCATATCAGGCAGAAATGGTTATCTGGTCATCGAATCCGCAGCGCTTGCAGCAACTGGTAGGTCTGCTACGATTCGATGATACGTTGTGTACCATGGCTTTTCTGATTACCCCGGCAAAAGACCGGGTTTATCTGCGTATGGATTCCGGTCTGGGCAAGCGACCAGTGCAGCCTTGCACAAAGGCTAACGGTAGTGGAACCTTCATGCTTAATGATGCCGCCAAAACCATGGCTATTTTTACGACAGCTGTTCTCGGGTCTGTCGATGGCGTTGGTAGCGAACAGTGCTTGACCGGCCTGGTAAGCAGCGATGTGGGTGACTGTTTCTCTGCCGGTCTGTTTCAGCGTATGCCTGCCAGCCCGAAAATGAAACAGGCCATACATCAGTTCGCCTGGGGCGTGGTTAAGGCACCGTCGCCCGAAACGTGGGAAGCCCTGCAAAACAACACGACTGAGCTGGTCAAACTGCAGACGCAGCATTTACGAGCTATCGAAAACAACTCGCAGATCCTTGCTCAGATTAACGAGGAATCCGAGCAACGTCAGCGCCGCTATGACGAAGCACTGGAGCGACAAAGGCAGGAAAGAAGAGAGGAAAGCACCAGGCACACATATGCCAGCAACAGCGCTACGCCATCAAGGGGGAACCGAACCGGTCAGGGTATCCTCAAATCCCCGGTCATCACAGGTCCTTTTGATGGTCTCAGAGGAGCCAGTTTCTTTAATGCTCTGTACAGGGACGATGCGAAAAGTGTTCGTCAGATCACCCAGGCCTATCAGGAACAGAAAATTCGCAGGCGCAAGGAAGCCATGGGCAACCAGCCCCACATGATGGACGGCATCCTCGACAGCAGTGTCCGCAAAATTCGTCTAACCTCAGTTTTTCTGGCCGTCTATCTGCTCAACTACGATACAGTCTACAAATCCTGCCTGAAGGACGAAGCCGTCAAATTTGTTGTTACTCGTGAAACACCCGATACCATTACTTACAACACGCTGGGCTGGGAGGTTTCTCGGAGCTACGGCCATATCGACAGAAAATATTATACCGTTAACAAGGAATTCACCGATGCTTTACTAAGGGTAGGAAAGATGAATATCGGGAAAGCCGGTCTCTGGAATAGCATCGAGAATATGCTGACCAACAATTCAAAACCTGACATGTTGGCCGGTATCATGGCAGGGACTAAACAGATGATGGCAAAATTTAAATGTGATGCTGCTGAAATTAAACAGCTCGAACGAAACGTCCTGGATATCTATTTCGCAAAGAACAGCCCGTAACTCGTTTTATTAACTATTAAGGAAGCAAGGATGATGATTAACCTGGAAGAGTTTATCTATTATAGCAATCAGGCTGATACCGTTGATTCGTTATTCAAGGTTTTTGAAGATGCGATGAATAGCATGGGGTTTGATCGAATCCTGCTGGCATTGATGACTGATCACCCAGCTTTAAAAAAAGAAGCCGAACATGGCGTGGTGAAGAACTATCCCAAAAGCTGGGTTAATTACTATCTCGAAAAAAAATATGATGTAATTGACCCGGTCAGAACACTGTCATTTACAAAAACAGGCGCATATACATGGAATGAAATTATAGACTCCAGGCCACTTTCAAAAAAACAGATGCAGATGTTTAATGAAGCAGAAGAAGCCAGGCTGTATAATGGTATAGGTGTTGCGTTACGTGGTGGCGGTGGCGCGGTTGCAGCACTTGGTGCAGCAAGTACAAATAAGCACATCGATATAAACCCTTTCATTCTCGACAAAGTTAATCTGTTGGCAAATCAATTTTATATTTGCTATTGGCGATTGATGGAATCTCACCACACATTGAGTACAGTCACACTGACTGTTAGAGAAGGCGACATTTTAAAATGGGCGGCGAAAGGTCTCACCAAAGCAGAGATTGGTGCTCGTTTAAATATATCGCATCATACCGTTGATTATCATGTTCGAAATATTTTAAAAAAACTCGATGCTAAAAACATTGCAGCGGCAATATTTGTTGCGCTCAATTTAGGCCTGATTCAAGTTTAGCCAATCTCATACCTGTAATGATCGATTTATAATAATCGATTTGTAATTATACAAATTTCTAACAAAACTACGTAATCACGTGGGATGAATTTCCTTTGTCGACAGGTAATATTTAACCGGAGTTGTCAACCAAATTATTGTTTCGTGTTATAAAAAAATGGAGTTAAAATGAAGAATATATCTAGACTGTTAATATTAACAACTGCTTTATTTTTATCTGCTTGTGGTAGTAGTGGAGGTGATGGCACAACTACAGATAATAGCAGCGGAACGCCAACAGATACTACGATTGACTTTAGTTTATTCCCACCGGATTTTTTTACCAGCTATGATGTATCTGCTGACTTATCTGGCACTTTCTCCGGTGGTGTAAATCCTGATGTAGCCGTCACAGGCACCGTGACTGAAAAAATACAGGCTCAATCAACATTTTCAGGTCAGGCGGCGATACCTTTTCTAACCACCACCACGTTCACCAGCTCTATTGTATTCGGGACAGCCCTGATTACCAATTATTACAGCATAGATGCCGATGACAGGCGTTTCCTGGGCAGTGACGATGATGTTATTAGCACTGCAGTAACAACAACAGTCGTCCCCAAAACAGCCCGGATCGGTGATTCTGGAGACGTTGGCGTATATGTTGATACGGATAGTTTTGAATCAACCATAACCTGGCGTCTTGAGGACGGCTTCGATGGTAATGCTAAATTAATCATCTTAAATAAAACAAATAAAGCGTCCGGCACACCAGACAATACGACTACCACTACCTATCTAATACAACCTGATGGCACCCGACTATCGGTTGAACTCGTCACTTTCAATGAAACGGTTAAGATAACTAATACCCTTAGCGGTGATTACATGTAAATAAAATGACTTTTTTGAAGAAAATTACTCCCCCCTGTTGGAGATCATCCGCAAAAAGAGCAGCAAAAAGCCACTATTGTCCCGTTAACCAGTTATCAAAAAGCGGGGTCGCCAGCTAATTATTTGAGTGCTTATCAATGTCTCCAATTGTGGTGATATTAGTTGCTATAAAAATTTGCTCAATGTCTCTATGTGTCGAACGTCGCTTCTCAGTGACTAAAGTGTTGCGTCAATCAGTTGAACCCGCCGACGATGCGGGCACTCAAAAAACTATAAATTTCAGTCAATTTTCAGTTTTTATACCTTGATAATGATGTTTTTATCCCCATTACAAGCGGCAATAACAAATTTCTTATCAATATTTCTATTTCTGGAGTAAAAAATGAGCGTTGAAGCGAGTAAAGAAACCCTCGAATTTCAAACTGAAGCCCGTCAGATATTGCATCTGATGACCCATTCACTGTATTCAAACAAAGAAATCTTCCTGCGTGAGCTTGTATCCAATGCATCCGATGCCTGCGATAAATTACGTTTTGAAGCTTTAGGTGATGACAGTTTGTATGACGGTGATGGTGAATTATCTGTGCAGGTTGAGTTTGATGAAGCGGCGAAAACAATCTCGATTATCGATAATGGTATCGGTATGTCGCGCCAGGAAGTAATAGAAAATGTCGGTACGATTGCTAGTTCAGGTACAAAGAAGTTCCTTGACGCAATGACAGGTGATC
>Ga0316209_1001605_pt1 | contig 22183 bp, 15 predicted proteins | sample 6monopyrite_MG_FD_204945 | JGI IMG/M metagenome (GOLD analysis project Ga0316209, IMG submission 204945) | Microbial mat bacterial communities from mineral coupon in-situ incubated in ocean water Damariscotta River, Maine, United States -... | ecosystem: Environmental > Aquatic > Marine >...
TCATTTAGATCATGCTCAGATCTAATGTTTTTGGCCGCTTGCGCGGCCAGTGCTTGTATGTCTTGTTTTTTCATAGTTGCCTATCCTAGCCATTTCTGGCGTTAATGATAGACAGTTACACAGAAAAGATTACATCCTCGTTTTTTGCTGTCTTTTAAATAACGCGTTTTGATCAATTTTAGATATTTCTAAATCTTGTTACGATAATCACACTGCTTAGTCTTGTCTAAATCAATCAAAGTGCTGCTATACCTAATTTGACTCCCGACCTATGAAATCACAACATACTATTTAACCTATTATCTCAATTAGAATGGGGACGCCAGCCTGTGATAATAAATGTGTGAGTAGCATTGTTGAAAATATATTTGTTAAATCAGTATGTTACTAGCCATAACAAAGTTCTGTGTAGTAACATGTAACAAACCATAATATAAAAATAATAATGGATAGATTTTGACCAAAGGGCCAACAGCTGAATCTTTACTCCGCGATCTACCACGTCCTCGTCTTGCGGAAGTGTCGCGACTGTACGGTGTTGCTCTTCCTGAAAAGTCGCGTGAAGAGCAAGTTACCCATCTTATTAATACTATCGACGTTAAATTCGGAACTCTCCTTGGCAGTCTTACTCGTGATGAACTCCGGCGTTCGTGTCGTAACCATAATATCGACGATTCTGCGCGTTCACGAACCGAACTTGCTGACAGCTTACTTAATTCTTTTGATGGCGATCCAGGTGACCACGGTGTAACTGGTCTCTTCGCTTCAAGCCGAGTAGCCCGAGAGGCTCCTTTAGTGGGCGATGTTATTCTTCTGAGACATCGACAGTGGCTTGTAGAAGAAGTAAATCCTCCACCAGAATCAAACCAGCTTACTCTCATAAAAGCAGTCTGCCTCGATGATGACAATCAAGGTCAATCTATCGAAGCTCTCTGGGAAATGGAACTCGGCGCCAAGGTAGTCGAGCAGCATATGGGTGCTCTAGGTTCATCAATCGATGAGCCTCGTCTTTTTGCTGCATATCTTCATGCGCTTAAATGGAATTCAGTTACGGCTACCGATCGTGAACTTTTCCAGTCGCCATTCAGAGCAGGTATTGAGCTAATGGCTCATCAACTTGAGCCTCTACGACGAGCACTTTCGTTGCCACGAGCAAACCTGTTTATCGCCGATGACGTTGGACTTGGAAAAACCATTGAGGCAGGACTTGTTCTGCAAGAACTAATATTGCGACAACGAGTGGAATTTATCCTGGTAGCTTGTCCAGCTTCTGTTTGCTTGCAATGGCGAGATTAAATGACAAAGCGCTTTGGTCTTGGTTTCGAAGTAATGAATCGAGCGCTCGTCGATCGTCGGCGACGTGAACGCGGCTTTGGTGTTAACCCATGGAGCACACACAACCGATTTATTATTTCGCATGATCTTCTTAGGCGACCTGAATATCGCGAGCCACTATTAAATGTATTAGGCGACCGAGCAAAACGTAGTCTTCTTGTGCTCGATGAAGCACATGTGGCAGCACCAGCCTCTGCTGGAAAGTATGCGGTAGACTCAAACATAACAAAGGTGATACGCGACGTAGCACCTCGTTTTGAGAATAGACTCTTTCTTAGTGCTACACCTCACAATGGCCATTCTAATAGTTTCGCTGCTTTACTCGAGTTACTAGATCCACAGCGTTTTACACGAGGTGTTCCGGTTACAGATTCCAAACAACGCGATGCCGTTATGGTTCGACGGCTAAAAGAAGATCTCAGAGTATTAAAGCGAGGTGCATATCCCGTACGCAAGCTTGTTCGTCATAGGCTTAAGTTTGATGACGGACAATGGTCTCGAATTTTAGATGTGCAGGATGAAACAGGTTTAGCTGAACTTATTGGTGGAGATGTTCCATTCGAACTTCAACTCGCTGAAATGCTCAGACATTACAATGAGCTAAGAAAGGAAGTTGGCAAAGGGGGTAGGCTAGCTCTAATCAATTTACAAAAACGACTGCTGAGTTGTGTGCCTGCATTCTCAAAAACATTGAAGAAGCACGCCGAGAGCAAGAGCGGCGCGACTACTTTGAAGCTAGCTGAGTTAACGAACAATAATATCGAGCATGATGATCTCTATGGTGATGAAGCAGACGATGATGCACTAGAGCTTGCAGCAGTCGCTGAGGCAACGGCAAACCTAGCGCCACCCAATGAGCAAGCACTGAAACTCCTTAAACAGATGGGTGAGTTGTCTCAAAAATACCAGGATGAGCCTGACGCAAAAATTCTAGCATTTCTCGCATGGGTGCGAGAAAACCAGTGCCCAGCTGCAGGTCTGGAGCCAGGTAAAAAGGCAAGCAAATCATGGAACGGTACACGTGTAATTGTCTTCACCGAGTCAATGGATACCAAGAAGTATATCGAGCGTCAGCTTCAGCGCACATTGGCACACACTGATGATGGACACCGACGAGTGATGGCTTTTCATGGTGGGCTGGGTGACGATAAGCGCGCAGAAATACAGCAAGCCTTTAACAGTCCGCCTGATGAACACCCCGTACGAATCTTAATTGCCACAGATGCAGCACGTGAAGGTGTAAACCTGCAAGGTCATTGTGCGGATCTCTTCCATTACGATGTGCCCTGGAATCCGGCGCGCATGGAACAACGAAATGGCCGAATTGATCGGACGCTTCAAAGTGAACCTGAAGTGCGTTGTCATTACTTTGTTTATGCTGACAGACAGGAAGATATCGTTCTCGATAAGCTAGTGAAAAAAGTTGACACAATTCAGAGAGAACTTGGCTCAACCGGTGCCGTAATTATGGACCGATTCGAACTCCAGCTTGAGAAAGAAGGGATAGGCGAAAACACTGCTTCCCAAATAGATGAGACCGAACGAGAGAAAGAACAGCAAGCTGTTGCAGCGGCTGAACTTGAAGATGCACGTACAACTCAAAAAGAATTGGAACGATCACTTGAACAGGTTGATGAAATTTTAGAACGTTCCGCAAAAGTCATGAGCTTTAAACCTGAACTATTACTCGACGCAATAAACGCAGGTCTTGAACTTAGCGGTGCCAGTCCTCTTGTGCCTGCGCCCGATGCTATCCCTGGTGCAAAAGCATTCAAACTGCCAACACTTCCTGACTCGTGGGCAGAAACACTGGATAGCCTTCGACTTCCCAGAGGTCGTGATGAATACTTTAGTGATTGGCGGGCCAAGGAAACTCTGCCTGTTTTATTTGAGCCGCCACCGAAAATGAATAGTGCTGCGGCACAGCTTCACTTATCCCATCCGTTTGTGAAAAGAATCTTGAGTCGTTTTTTATCTCAGGGTTACTCTGCACATGATTTGAACCGGGTTACGATTGTGAGTAGTCATGACAGCTTGGTTCGTGTAATCGCATTCGGTCGACTTTCGCTCTTCGGTCGGGGTGCTGCAAGACTTCACGATCAACTGGTGAGTGTTGCGGCACGTTGGGTAGAAAACAGTGATGAACCGTTGAAGCCTTTTGCAGAAGCTGCCGATCGCAAAGCGCTTGATTCACTCGAAGAGGTACTCGCTGAATCACCAACCCTCGAGGGGATCCCTGACAGTGTCAGAGAGAAAGTACTTGAGGCAGCACCAAAGTTATTCGAACAGCTTTGGTCATACGTTGAAGCAGAAGCAGATGCTCGAGCTCAGGAGTCGCTATTAGATCTTCAACGCAGGGGGCTCGAAGAAGCAGATCAATTGAAAGAAATACTCATGCGACAAAAAGATGCGATTGAGCAACGATTGCAACTCTCGTCACCACAGCTGGTATTCGACTTTGCTGAGCCTACTAAAGCTGAACAGAAACAATATGAATCTGACAGGCAATATATGGAACATCGTCTCGAAGCTATTGAGCATGAAATTGAAACAGAACCCGAAGATCTCAAGTCACTTTACCAGGTAGGCCTACGCCGATTGCAGCCAGTAGGTCTCGTCGTGTTATGGCCAAGGACGAAAGGGTGAGACACTAGACTATGGTAACCAGAAGCGAAGAATTCTTTCATGACAAATGGCTGGGCATGGTTCAGTCAGAATCAGATGGCCTCGTTGTTGCGAAACCGGTTCTGCTTGAAGCGGGTTGCATCAATCGCCAGTCACCAGACGTTCAAGACAAACTCCGTGATCTTTGTCCGACTGGGCCTGATGAGGCACCTCGCAAAATCACTGACTTGATGTTGTTCTTTCGGCAAATGTTGGATTTAGATACAGACCTCTTTGATTCAGTCTCTGCTATACCTGAAGAAGTTTCTCTCTATGCACCCGAGGGCCCGCAGACAATTCGCCCAACCTTTGGGTTACTGCGACAAGATGAGATCGAGACAAAAGAGGGTGCCGGTAGTCCAGCTTCTAACGCAGCGGCCAAGTATATAGCCTTGGTTTGGGATGTCACTCAGATCGATGACGAAACAAAAGACGAAGCCACCGGCCTTACACTCGATAAACCTGAAACGGACACGGGCGCATGGTCTTATCCCGCTGCCGCCAAATTTGATCGTCTTCTTCGACATTGTCATGTACCCGTCGGCATCTTAACGAATCGTGAAGTGATTCGTCTGGTCTATGCGCCGCACGGTGAGTCCTCCGGTCACATCACATTTCGAGTTGATGACATGGCTACAGTCGGTGGTCGTCCAATTCTCGATGCGATGATCATGTTGCTCTGTGCCAATCAATGGTTTGGTGTGAGTGATGAGAACTCTCTACCCTCATTATTAAGGCGTAGTCGTGAATACCAGGGAACAGTAACAGAAGATCTTGCCGAACAAGTCTTCAGCGGTTTGGAGGCATTACTTAAAGGTTTTCAAACAGCTGCTGAGCGTGACAAAAGCGGACTTCTACAAGAGGCACTTGAACGCGATAAAGATCATCTTTATCGAGGGCTACTTACCGTCATGCTTCGGCTGGTGTTCATCCTCTATGCTGAAGATCGTGGCTTGCTCCCCGTCGATCATCCACTTTATGCAAAGCAAATGAGCTTGCTTGGGCTCTTCGAGAGGTTGCAGCGCGACCACGGAAACTTCCCGGACTCAATGAATAATCGTTTCAGTGCTTGGGGCCACATAATCTCGCTGAGTCGGGCGATCTACCTGGGTGTTGAGCATGGCGACTTCCACATCCCACCTCGCCAGGGTGATCTATTCGACCCGCATCGCTACAGTTTTCTCGAGGGTTGGCCCGGTGAAAGTGCACCGATCGTCACTCAGACTGCGCGCTCCGAGGTTAGGGTGCCGACCGTCGATGATGGGACGGTCTTCGCCTTGCTTCGTAGCCTGCTCATCTTTCAAGGCCAGCGGCTGAGTTATCGCACGCTCGACGTGGAACAGATTGGCAGTGTCTATGAAGCACTGATGGGTTATCAAGTTTCTGTCTGCGAATCACCAGCAGTGGCGATCAAGCTCAAGAATAAGAAAGGGGCCCCAAAGTACTGGCTGGAAGCCAAGGCTGTGCTAGCGCGTCCGGCAGGCCAGCGAGTTAAGTGGTTGAAGGACGAATGTGGCTTTGACACGCCGGTCGCCACGAAGATCAAGAAGGCGCTTGACGACCTCGGGAAAAGCAACGCCTGTGACCAAAATGCTGCGATTGAAGTGCTCTTGCCGCTGACGGGTGGCAAGAAAGGCCTCGTACACCATCAGCAGGCAAGCATTGGTCAATACGTACTTCAACCGGGCTCTGAACGACGCCGTTCAGGGTCGCAATACACACCTCGCTCGCTGACGGAGCCGATCGTCCGCAAGACGTTGGTGCCGCTGCTCAACTGTTTGGGTGAAGTGCCCACGGCTGACCAATTGCTTGAACTGAAGATCTGCGATCCAGCAATGGGCTCGGGCGCTTTCTTAGTGGAGTGCTGCCGCCAACTGGCCGATGAGGTTGTGGCCGCATGGGGGCGCGCGCACGAGGTCGAAGGAGTTGCCACTTGTTGTCCAGGCGGTGACGTTGTCGCACATGCACGCAGGTTGGTCGCACAGCGTTGTCTGTACGGCGTCGACAAGAATGCGATGGCGGTGCAGTTGGCCAAGCTCTCTCTATGGCTGTTTACCTTGGCTCGCGAGCTGCCATTCACATTCCTTGATCACAGCTTGCGTCATGGCGATTCACTGGTCGGTCTGAGCCTCGAGCAGATCACAGCCTTTCACTGGAAGCCAGAAAGGCAGCTCGGGTTTCTTGAGGTTGAGATTAAGAGGGCACTTAATGAAGTTGTGGCTATTCGACAGGAAATCCATCAGCTTGCAAGTGATGCAACACCTAAAGGTCAGAAACACAAGGCTCAAAAACTCTTTGATGCAAATGACGCGACTGAAAAGTTACGACGTATTGCTGATATTTGTGTAGGTGCATTTTTTGCCGAGACCAAAAGTCGGGATCAACTAGCAGAGAGGCAGAGGCGAGAGGGTATTGTTCAAGCTTGGTTGGAAGGTAATGCCGAATGTGAAAGCTTAATACAAAAATGGGTTGATGAAATTAGGGTACCGCACGCTCCCTTCCATTGGTGGTTGGAATTTCCTGAAGTATTTTATAAGGAACGTTTAGATCCCTTAGCAGGTAATAGTGTAGTTGGAACTGCATATATGGATGGGTTTGTGGGTAACCCTCCCTTTATTGGCGGTAAGCGAATTTCAACAATGCTAAGTACACAATATAGTAACTGGCTAGCACTGCGAGAAAATACTAGTAAGAATGCTGACATAAGTGCACATTTCTTTAGGCGCACTTCCGAACTGTTAGGTAATCACGGTGTATTTGGGTTGATTGCTACCAATACTATTGCTCAAGGAGATACGCGAGCTTCAGGGCTTCAAGTATTAATAGTGAATGGCTGGATCATATATGATGCTATGAATTCACTGGTATGGCCCGGAGATGCAGCAGTCACCGTTTCTGTTGTACATGCAGCAATAGGGGAACCCTCTGTTTCCGTCGAACCAGTATTAGATGGACATGCCGAAGATGTGATCAATTCTAGGCTCCGACCAAAGCCTGAACGACCTGACCCCAAGGCTCTTAGAGCATGTGCGAAAATTGGTTTCCAAGGTTGCATATTGCGAGGAATGGGTTTTTCTCTAACGCCAGAGGAACGAGCAGAACTGATACAAAGAAACTTGAACAATACTGTGCATATCAGACCTTACATTGGGGGCGACGAAGTAAACACGTCACCTACTCAAAACTATCACCGTTACGTCATCGATTTCAGGGAAAAGCCTCTTGAAACTTTAGAGTATTGGCCAGATTTGTTGGATCATTTGCGACAGCATGTGAAGCCTGAACGAGAGAGTACAAAGGATGCAGCGGGAAAGCCTTGGTGGTTATTCTGGCGCTCGCGACCCGAACTCTATGCAGCTCTCTCTTCTCTTGATCGCTGTCTTGTGGCCTCTATCCATTCGAAATTTCTAATATTTGCATTTCAGCCACCTGACCGTGTGTTTAGTCATGGACTTTACGTTTTCCAACTCGACTCTGATACTGCCTTCGCCACACTGCAGTCCCGAGTTCACGAGCCTTGGGCATGGTTAATGTCATCGACCATACGAAATGCAGGGATTCGCTACTCAGCCGGAGACTGTTTTGAGACCTTCCCATTTCCGCAATCTGATCCGAGTTCAGTTATTCCAGAAGTCGAAGCCGCTGGTAGAAGTGTTGAAAAGGCCCGCGCTAAGTATATGGTAGACACTAAGCAGGGTCTCACGATGACCTATAATGCGCTGAAGGACCCTGAGTGTATAGATGAACGTGTGCTCAAGCTCAGGTACCTACACGAAGAGATGGACAGGGCAGTGGTCGAAGCTTACGGCTGGTCGGACATCGAAATACCTCCTTATTGCCCTATGAGTGATGAGGAAGAAGACTCCATAGAAACATTCAATGACGAGATTATTGACCGCCTTTATGTGCTTAATGCAGAGAGAGCTGCGGAAGAGGAGCGTCAGGGGTTGAATAAGAAGAGTGTGAAGAAGAGAGCGTCAAAGAAATCGAAGCGAGAACCTAATCCCACAATGAGCCTGCCTGGCATGGATGATGTGTAATGTGTGATTTAATGCGATCAGGAAGTCAACGAACCAAGAGCAACCTAATAGAGGAAACGCAGCCGTGAGCAATCAAGACATCACATCGAATCCTTCAGCTAAGCGAGATATACGCGACCGGATGGTCGATGCTCTTCGCCGCGAACTTATGGGCCCGTGGCATCCGGAAGATGAGTCCGATCCAAGCGAAGAGTTTCCGACCGCCCGCTATGTGGTTGGTCGATTGGCCCCCCAGGATCTAGAAATCGACACTGTTGAGAATGACGCACTTCCCACTGGGGATGACGATGCTGGCGAGACGGGTGAGGCAAGCTTCGAGGCGCCCCAAGTCCTTGGCTTCATGCCTTCTTCGATGGGCCTTTCCTTCGTACTTAATGATACCTGCGACAAAGTCGATGTGCACATTGAATGGGGGCAGTATTTTCGAGCAGAGGAAGCACCTGAGCGCACCGATGAAGAGGGTGAAGAAGGCGGAGGCGAGTGGGATTCGCCACAGCGTTCGAAATTCGTGTGGCGACGCGAACAACGAAAAGGCGTTGTTCGTGGGCTTAACGTTTCCAATAAAGGGTCTGTTTCCGAAGTGAAGCTGCACCCTGATGCGGCACCATCTGGTGTCACTATTGAAGGGCTCGAAGATACAAATATCTGTATTCAGGGAGTGGTTTATGTGATTCACGGACAGCGTGCCGTTAGTCTGTTTCTGGTTAATCAGAGACAGAAGGGTGAGCAGACTGATACCGAGAAGGATCAACAATTCCTTATGCAGGCACAGATGGAAGTTCGGGCGAGCGATGGCAGCGCAGCATTTCTCACCAAAGATGACATTCAACTTGAACAGGATGGTTCGGGTGACTCCGAGGCACAGGTTAACGATTTACTCTATCGTCACAGCCGCGAGTTTGCGACTGGACATGGTGTAGCTGCAGAATGGGACGGGCTCACATCTGATGGTAAAGCTGTCACCAGTGTACGAACCGAGTTTATCCCGTCATTCGAAGTGCCTAAGGTTATTGCTGCTAGCGATATCGCCGGCGGTGCCACACTCAATATGATGTCGCTATCCAAAATCGAAGAACCGGATGCACTCTTAGCGGTACTCGAACCACTCGTGAAGCAATATGAAGCTTGGATCAATGAACGGCGTGAGGAGGCAGAGAAACCCGAGATTAGGGATAATGCACTTCATCGCGAGGCGGCCGCTTCTCAGATTACTAACTGCGAAAAAGCTGCTACACGTATGCGAAAGGGATTAGTTCTACTCCGAAATGATTCTAAAGTACGAACTGCATTTGGACTTGCTAATGAAGCAATGGCCGACCAGCGCGTTCACACGATTTGGTCGAAGAAAAATCAGACTCTGTCTCAGGAAGAAAAAATCGATATTGCAGATGTTTGGGCTGACGAAGGTAACTACACCTGGCGTCCATTCCAGTTAGGATTTTTTTTACTCAATCTAGTCGGCGTGGCTGATGACGAAAGTGAAGACCGAGCACTGGTTGACCTTCTCTGGTTTCCAACAGGTGGTGGTAAAACAGAAGCCTATCTTGGTCTTGCCGCCTTCACGCTCTTTTATCGTCGCCTTGTCGGAGACCGTGATGGCATGAAGGCTGGAGCCGGGGTTTCAGTCATCATGCGATACACATTACGACTACTGACGGTTCAGCAGTTTCAGCGTGCAGCTGCATTGGTGTGTTCATGCGAAGTAATTCGGCGGCGCGAGAAAGAACTTGGAGAGGAACCTTATCGCATTGGTCTTTGGGTGGGGGACAAAACAACGCCTAACCGATTCATTGGTGCAAAAAAAGCGATCGAAGAACTGAAAACTCAGAATTACACACAGGGAGGTAGCCCTGTTCAACTATTGAGTTGTCCGCGTTGTGGTGAAACATTGGCAAACGATAAAGGTGTACCTAATGGGCAGGCTTATACAATAGATACGGTGGCTCAGCGTACTCGAGTATTCTGTCCGAATATTCACTGCGAAATGACCCAGAAGAAGTCGGGTGGAGAAGGGGTGCCCGTTGTTGTTGTCGATGATGAAATCTACAGAACCTGTCCATCGATCGTTATTGCGACCGTCGATAAATTTGCGCGCATGCCTTTCGAGGGAAGGACGCAAGCTTTATTCGGTATTCGCGATCGCTACAGTCCAACCCTCGGGCACATAACGCCAGCTGATGGTGACAAACCAGGTGGAAAGAAATGTAAAGATGCTAAAAAAGCAAAGAGGCTGCTGCCACCTGAACTCATTATTCAGGATGAGTTACATCTGATTTCTGGGCCACTTGGCACGATGGTGGGTCTCTACGAGACTGCAATTGATTTTCTTACTCGGATTAAAAAAGAATCTGGTGTAACGGTTCAATCTAAGGTGCTTGCATCTACTGCAACGATTCGTCGTGCGACTCAGCAAGCAAGACAACTTTATGATCGAGACCTCCAAGTTTTTCCACCAAGTGGCCTCAGTGCTAAAGATTCCTTCTTTGCACGTGAGATACCAGTTCATGATGAGTACGATGTGGCGAGTGATTCGGCAGCTGGGCGACTTTATGTCGGAGTAAATGCTAGCGGTACGAGTTCAAAAACACTTCTTGTTCGAGTCTATGCGGGCTTACTGCATGCAGGCCTTGATTATCTCGTTGATCCTGATATTGCGCATTCTGGTGATCCTTATGGAACGCTTATTGGTTACTTTAATAGTATGCGCGCACTTGGTGGAGCAAAACGGCTGGTTGAAGATGACGTTACATTACGTAGGCTCTTCTATCTTGCGCAGCGTGACAAATTTGCATTACAACATGAGCGCCGAATTCAACGCTATATTAGTGAACCAGAGGAACTAACCAGCCGAAAGGCGTCGTGGCAAATTCCGCAATTGCTTAAACGGATGGATGTGACTTTTCCTAGACCTGCACCAGGTGAGAAAGGCGTCTACCCGATTGATGTACTACTAGCGACTAACATGATCTCAGTGGGCGTTGATATCGATAGGATTGGACTTATGGTGTGTACAGGTCAACCAAAGACAACGGCTGAATACATTCAGGCAACAAGTCGTGTAGGTCGACAGCATCCAGGCTTGGTAGTCACTATGTACAATTGGGTTGCTCCACGTGATATATCTCATTACGAACAATTCAAAAGTTATCACGCAGCGCTATACCGATATGTTGAACCGATTAGTGTCACGCCATTCTCATCGCGCGCACTAGATCGTGGCTTACAGGGAATGTTTGGAGCAACACAAAGACTAGGGCAGACTCAAGCATCTGAAGAGTTTTCTGCGAATAAATTTGAGCCGATCGCACCATGGGCAAAGGCTACGATTGAAGGTATTGCTCAACGTGCTACAAAACTGACTTCTCTGGATGCGCAGGGAGAACACGTAAGAAAAATATTGAATGAACAGAGTGATAGTTGGAGCCAACTTAAGAATGCATCTGTTTCTTATTCAAAGAAACCCGGGAAGAAAGCAGATGCAGCACACCATCGTTTATTCAGGAGCCTGGGCGAAACAAAAGGCGGAAAGTGGGCAGCACCTAATTCACTTCGTGATGTTGAAACGACTGCTACCTTCTTCCTGGCAGATGACGAGGAATCATTATCATGAGTAACAAACCAATTGGTGATGTTCGTCCGAGTCAGGTCATAACTACTTTTGGGCCAGGGGCCATTGTTGACCTGCAAACTATGTCTGTCGTGGTTGCTGGTATAGATGAATGGCGTAAAGATGATGATCAACGCATACAAGAGCCTCGGCTCGAACGTAATTTAGGCGTTAAGTGTTTCTACTCAGCGCCTCCTGCAGTTGGTGAATACAATAAGCGGCCAGGTACATTACCGTCATATCTTTTTCCACGTTATCAGGTTTGTTCAAACGCACAGTGTGGCACACTCTCGGAACCGTCTGAAAAGATGTTCCGGCGTCATGATAAAAGACCGGTATTTGTATGTGAGCTATGTGATGGGAATAAACCTGTAAATCCAGCACCATTTATCGTCGCATGTCCGAGTGGTCACATGGATGATTTCCCCTGGCGTGATTTCGTCCATCGCAGCCATACGAATTGTAAACAACCTATGCAACTTAAGTCTTCGGGTAGAACTGGAACAGTTCGTGACTTGAAGGTACATTGTAAGTGTGGAGTACAACGAAGCGTTGGTGATGCATTCGGAGAAAAAAAACACGAGGTTGTGGGTGCATGCAGCCGTAAACGTCCTTGGCTTGGTCCAGACAATATAGATAATGAATGTGAGCATGCTGATCAAGCATCGACGCTTCAACGCGGCGCAACAAATTCATGGTTCCCAGTGGTACAAAGTGCACTGTCAATCAAAGATGCGGCTACACCGATAGGTAAACTTCTGAATAAAGCTGACCCTGATATCCTTTCGTTGATTTCCAAACTGGAAGACCTCGATAAGTACTGGGAACTCCTTGTTAAAAAGGTGCCAGAGTTAGAAGACTACACAAATGTCCGTTCTGCCATTATTGAGCATATTCTCAAAAGTCGTGGTGATCTCGAGATGGATGAAACCGATCTACTTCTTCCTGAATGGGAAGCTTTGCGAGATCCTGATAAATTCAGTCAGGGGGAGCGCTCTGACTTTTTTTCGCAAAGGGCTGAGGTGCCTGTGAAGCTACGCGATGTCATTGTTTCTGTAATTCAAGTACGAAAGCTTTTAGAAGTTAGGGCGCTAACTGGTTTTACACGACTTGAATCAAAAGGCGGACCTTTTGGCGGGGATGGTGAGGACGTTGAGAAGGCACCACTTTCTCGAAATCCAAATCTGGACTGGTTACCTGCTGTGGAGGTTCGTGGCGAAGGACTATTTTTCGAATTTCACGGAGCAGTATTGGATGATTGGTCAAAGAATACTGCTGTACAAACTCGTGTTCGAGCAATGCTGCTAGCGGCACGTAGAGAAGAGGAAGAAGACGAAGCACCACCCACAGAACAAGATATCCGTGAAAAATCACGTTTCATTGTCCTTCATACGTTCGCCCATGCGGTAATGCGAGCACTAGCTCTCGACTGTGGATATTCTGGTTCTTCGATTCGAGAGCGTATTTATGCCTCGACTGAGAACGGGCGAGAAATGAGTGGCGTACTGTTATATACAGCAAGCCCCGACTCAGAGGGTAGTCTTGGTGGACTTATCGATTTAGGTACACCTGAGCGACTTGGTGGGTTGCTTCAAGATGCACTACGGGATGTTACGCGCTGCTCATCGGATCCTCTTTGTGCAAGTCACGATCCCAAACGTCATCAAAGTTCTAATGGAGCAGCATGTCATGCTTGCGTGCTCGTACCTGAAACAAGTTGCGAAGCTTTTAATTCGTGGCTGGACAGATCGCTTCTTGTGCCAACGGTTGCTGCACAAGATATAGCATTCTTTACGCCTAAACATCTTGGTTGGGAATGACTTTAACAGATCCTAATGCTTTAGCTGAAGCTTGCTCTGATTTGGTAGGGCAAGTGGCCGCTAATTCATCAGTGGCAGATGCGATAGTTTCAGCTTTGGCGACAGGTGAATTGACTGCTGCCAGCGGGCCAGTCGGTATCAGTAATGTTTTAAAGGGAGCACCAGGCAGTCATCATTTAAAGGTATTTCTAAAAGCATGGAAAACAACTGCACCACATCTGGGTACAATGGGAATTACGGCGCTGGTAAAATCGGCCCTAGATAGCTATAGACTTGCTCTGAGCCGATCTCACATGGTTGATACAGTCTGGACTGGCCCAGATGTAAACGGCTCAGAGGTTCGAAGAACAGAAGCAGTTGTTAAAGAGATCGTGACACATGCAGAAACTGAGCTACTCGTTGTTGGTTATTGGCTAGTAACGAGTACGGAGCAGATTAAGTCTTTAATTAAATATCTGACCGAAAAATCTAGGGCGGGTATAAAGATTCGTTTTGTATTTGATCCAGGCGAAAAGTCTGGCGGCCCTGATAACTTTTCTGCACTTAATGCGTTGTGGCCGCCTGATAAAAATGATGCTCCACGTGAGGTGTATAGTTGGAGTGAACATATGACAAAGGCTACAAATAATAGTGGTCAACAATATGACAGAAAACTCCATGCAAAAGTGATTGTTGCCGATCGACATGATACGCTCGTGACATCAGCGAATCTTACACATGCGGGTATGCTCGAAAATCTTGAAATGGGACTTAGGATTCAGGGTAATATGGCGAATGCACTTGTCCGTCATTTTGATTTGTTGATTGAAGAAGGTATTCTGGTGCGAAGGACATGATGTTAATTAACTTAAATAATAAACTTAGTGAAGTATGTGTATCAATTTAATATTTAAATCTAGCGAGCAGTGTTTATGTTGAATGTTATTAGTTTATTCACAGGCATAGGTGGACTTGACTTTGGTTTCCATGCTGCAGGTTTTAGAACAGCAGTTGCCATAGAGCAAGATGAAGTCTGCTGCGATACCATTCGACTAAATCACGACTGGCCAATTCTTAATGGAGATATCAATACATTTACTTCACGCAAAATATTACGGACAGCAGGGCTTAAAAAAGGTGAGGCTGATATTTTAATCGGTGGCCCACCATGCCAGCCATTTTCAAAATCTTCTTATTGGGTAACAGGTGACTCAAGTCGCTTAGATGACCCCAGAGCAGATACGTTAACGGCTTTCCTTCGTGTGCTTCGTGATACCCAGCCACGTACATTTCTCCTCGAAAATGTCAAAGGCTTTGCCTATCGTGGTAAGGAAACAGGGCTCCACTATATTCTTGATGGTGTTAGGGAAATTAATAGAGCTACCAAGTCAAATTATCAAGTCTCATGGATGGTTCTCAATGCTGCTGACTATGGTGTGCCTCAACTTCGAGAACGCATATTTCTTGTTGCGAGCCGCGATGGGCGACCTTTCGTTTTTCCAGAACCCACACATGGTGAGGGACGACAGGAAACATATCGTACGACATGGGATGCAATCGGAGATCTTCCAGCCGATCCTGATAATATTAATCTTAGTATCAGAGGTAAATGGGCAAAACTACTAAAGTCGATTCCAGAAGGTGAAAATTATCTGTGGCACACTCCTAGGGGTAGAGGGAAACCACTATTTGGATGGAGAACACGTTATTGGAACTTTATGCTTAAGCTAGCAAAGTCACGCCCTTCGTGGACTATACAAGCAAGCCCAGGTCCGTCAACGGGTCCGTTTCACTGGCGAAATCGATTACTTTCACCAAAAGAGTTATCTCGGATACAAACATTTCCTGATGATATTGCATTCAATACAAGTCATAAGAATATGCAAAGAATGATTGGTAATGCTGTACCATCACTTCTCGCTGAAGTGCTCGCAACAGAAATACGTGAACAACTTCTAAATAATCCCAGGAATTGCAATTCGTACACTTTACTTCGACAAAGACAAAGTAATATTCCTAAACCAGAACGCGTGCGCTCACTTGATCCCTCTTTTGAATGTTTGTTAGGGGATCACCCAGAGCATGCGGGAGAAGGTCTCGGGCCTCGTGCGCTTAGACGTACAGGCTAGTAATGTGTAAATAGTAGAAGAACTTAATCTGCGATGTAAATATTTAATATAAATACAATACATAGAACGCAAATCTAGTGCGTACAAATATAATTAAGTATCCGGCAGAATATCGTTGATTAGCTATCCATATAATGGATGCAATTTATTAACATGGTATTTAAAAGGCATTAAAAATAAATTGAAAATTTTATATAAAACTTATTGGGTATTAATCAATGATTGAAACTGATGAATCTTTAAAGGAAAAGCTAGATGGGTTAGATACACCATCTTCAGACGGATGGGGTGAATACCCACTAGATACTGTTTTTGTCCGTACTGAGATTCGTTCTGTAAAAGAGGTAATGGATCGTATAAGAAAAAATAGATATCAATTAGATCCTGATTTTCAACGTGATTTTGTATGGCCCCAAGATAAACAATCTAGACTTATAGAATCAAGTTTAATGAGGATTCCTTTACCTGTATTCTATGTTGCAGAAGATGAAGAAGGCAAAATAATTGTTGTTGATGGTTTGCAGCGGTTAACAACCTTTTATAGGTACATGGATGATAAGTTCTCTCTAAAAGGACTTGAAAGTGCGGATACAGAGAAACAAATATCTGGTAAGAAATTTAGTGAACTTCCGATAAAGCTTCAAGAGCGTATCGAAGATACTCAGCTGACACTATATATCTTGGACTCTAAAGCACCTGAACGCGCTCGTTTAGATATTTTTGATCGTGTTAATAGTGGTGTTCCGTTAACACGCCAACAGATGCGTAATTGTCTATATTCAGGCAAAGCGACAAGGTGGCTTAAAAAAGCTGCGACATCAAAAGCTTTCTTGGAAGCGACTGGCGGCTCGTTACAAACAAAAAGTATGCGTGATAGAGAAGTCATAAATCGTTTTTGTGCATTTCACTTGCTTGGATATAAGAACTATCGTTCTGATATGGAAAGTTTTTTAGGGAATGCTTTGACAGAAATGAATAAAATGAGTGATGAGGAATTAGATGAAATGGAATCTGATTTTTTGAAATCTATGAAGCTGAATCAAGAAATATTTAAATCTCATTCTTTTAGAAAATCGATGGAAATGGATAATGATTATGCTGGTCGCACAGTAATAAATGTTTCATTATTTGATGTTTTTTCAGTTTATTTTGCACATAAATCTAAAATCATTGATGTAAATAAAGATTTAACTAAAGAACTATGTTTAACACTTTTTGATGACCATTCTTTTATGAATGCTATAACGTATTCAACAAGTAGTAGTAAGCAAGTTCGAAAACGATTTGACGCTATAAAAGATACGCTTGAGGTTGTAGGGTGATGTTAAAGAATATCAATATTAAAAATTTCAAGTGCTTTAAAGAGCAATCAATTGGTTTCTCTGATATTACATTATTAACTGGTTTTAATGCAGCGGGAAAGTCATCAATAATTCAGTCATTACTTTTAGCTAACCAAATGACGAAATATCATTCCAAAACTGAGTATGTGCCATTGAATGGCGGAATGGTAAAGCTAGGTACAGCGGGCGATATATTATGTGAGCATGGTGATAGTAAAATCATTTCAATAGACTTTGAATTTAATGAAAATACAATTCATTTTGATCTTGATGCGTCAGATCGTATTGGTTCTGCAGTTAAAGTAAGTAACTATAATGAGCTAACTGCATTAGATATGGAGTTATTTCAATCAATTAATGAACTTGTATATATAAGTGCTATGAGATTAGGCACTGAGGATGTGTACCCATCACCTGATATGCCTGAACCAATTAATGCGGATGTTGGATTTCAAGGTCAATTTGCGCCTTGGTGGTTTGAAAAAATGCTGGATGAAATTGTAGATGAGATTAAGCTTCACCCAAATGAAAAAGCAGCTACCTTAAGACGTCAGTTTGATGCATGGTCAGATGAGCTGTTCCCTGGTAGCCAGGCAAATGCAATAAGAATAAATAAAACGCCATTAGTAAAGTTAGAATTAAGAACAAAGAATACAGAAGAGTGGCGACGCCCTGCAAACATTGGATATGGCCTTACATATGCCTTCCCAATACTAGTAGCTGGTTTACTTGCTAAACCAGGTCAAATACTAATTATCGATAGCCCAGAGGCCCACCTTCATCCAATGGGGCAGTCCAAAATTGGTGAGTTTTTAAGTACAATAGCTGCATCAGGGGTACAAATCATCCTGGAGACGCATAGTGATCATGTGTTAAATGGTATTAGACTTGCTGTATCTAAAAATAAAATCAAACCAGAAAATGTTGCAGTTCACTTCTTTGCACCTGATATGGAGGAAGGCAGTAGTGGACCTACAATAACATCACCACTTATGGATAAGGTTGGAAATTTAAGTGAATGGCCTGAAGGTTTTTTCGATCAATCAGAAAAAGATATGTCGAGTTTGGCAGGCTGGGACTAAGTAATAATGAAATGGATGGTAAATGATTTTGCATTAGATCAGGTATATGACACAGCAGATCAACTTGTCAGCTCACTAGAGCCATTACTTAAACTAAGAAATAGCCAGAGTTCATTTCGACATGGATTGTTATGTTGTCGTAGCTTTGGAGATCTGTCTCTTTCCTCGGGTGAAAAATTTAGTCGAGCTATTGGGCAATATCATGATAGGAACAAAAAAGCTCTAATTTTGAATTGGATAAGTAAATCAGGGCCATTCTGGGACGATTCAAGAGAGCATATAGTCGATGATTACTTTGAATTTTATGGTAACGATGTTACAGATTGTGGTTTAGGTGAGTGCGCAAGATTACGATTGAATGATAAACCAGTTGAATCGCTTAGTGTATTTGAAAAGATAAATGTAAAATTTAATATTACACCGTTGCTTATTCAGCATGGGTTACCTGAAGATATACTTGGGCAATTAAGTGTAGATAATGTTTGGGAATATGAACAACTTAATAACTCCATTGATAATGCGATACCTAGACCAGAGAATTGGAGTGAGGCAGTTGAGTATTTAACTGATAGATTTAAGAAGTTGCAGTTTTCAGATCAAATTATTAAACAGCTTTCTTCTCAACCTTTTAATTATTATGTGGTTGAGCGCTTAATCGAATTACTTGGTGTTCTTCAATTATATATAGAGAGTCGTGATGATGATGGTGAATATACAGAACAAACTAAAGAGTTGTTAGCTAATCATTTTAATGGATCTAAGGCATGGTTCACAGACGAGTCTATCTCAAATATAAGAGATTTTAAGCAGCAGCTTACATTTAATGATTCTGATGGCTCATCTAATAAAATATTTGCTCCATTTCATGGAAAAATTAAAACTCCACAATTTAGAGTGCATTTTCCATGGCCTATAAAAGCAGAAGATATTTATATAAAAATTCTTTATATTGGTCCCAAAATAACAAAAGCGTAGTTATTGAAGTTTTGGGATAAACTTGTTGGTTCATAGATCTTTTGTTTATAATTTTAAGTAATTTTGTATTTACTTTTTGTTAGCTCAATCCCCCCATTGTGTCCCGGGGTATCTAAGGTGGTATATTTATTAATCGAATTGAAGATAAGTCATTGAAATCAAATAGATAAGTCAAAAGTTCGATTCCGGCCCTGGGCACCAATAAATAACTTATTAATCAATAAGTTACAAGCTTAAGCCGCACTGATTGCGGCTTTTTTTGTGCCTGCTATTTTGTTATTTATTTACGGAGTCTCCGTAAACACGGGATATTAACTCTTTGATTTAATTGGTTTCACCTAAGGGACCATAACTCCCTTGGTTGCTAGGTCTAAATTCTCTCAATTTAACAATGAACAGCATCTGTCTTTTGTTGCGCAATGCGCAATAGTGTGTAATAGTAACTTCAATGATTAAAAGTTTCGAACATAAAGGACTTGAGAAGTTTTTTTCCCGTGGAGTTAAGTCGGGAATTCAAGCATCTCATGCAATCAAATTGAATGACCAGCTAACAGCTTTGCATACAGCAAGTACTGTTGATGATGTGGATATTCCAGGCTGGCGCTTACATCCGTTAAAAGGGAGTAAGAAAAACTTTTGGTCAATTGTTGTAAATAAAAACTGGCGTCTTGTTTTTAAATTTGAAGATGGTCATGCCTATGTTGTAAATTATGAGGATTATCACTAATGAGTATTGAACAATTTAACCCTCCTCATCCAGGAGCATTTATAAAGCGCGTTTATATAGAACCTTTTGATGTGAGTTCTAATGAGGTGGCACGTAATTTACAAGTGAGTCCGAGTACATTTAATCGATTGCTTAATGAGAAGTCGGCTATTTCACCAGAGATGGCGCTCAAACTGTCTACAGTTCTTGGACGTTCACCTGAAAGCTGGATGCATATGCAAGACAACTATGATTTGTATCAAGCCAAAAAGAAAGTAGATTTAAAAGCTTATACGCCAATGCAGTTTGCCGTTTAGTCTTTACCTATAAAATGATGTAAGTTTCAAGAAGGATTGAGTAACAAATCATTCCGTAAATGAAGCTCCAAAATACACAGAATCAAGCACTTATAGGCCTGTTTTTCCGTAAATGATATCGCTAAGTTATTGTTTTATAGAGAATAATCAGCTGACTTAAAATCCCTCGCCTTCATGGGCGTGCCGGTTCGACCCCGGCCCTGTACCATATCGAAGTGTGTAGCAATACACATTGCCAAAACCGCATAACTCTCTGAGCTAAGCGGTTTTTTTTTGCCTGTTTTTAATCCCATAGGTCTGGATTTTTGTACTAGTGTTTGTCTTTAAATCGCTGTTGTATTAATATTTAATACAAGTGCTTTTGAGAGGGTATAAACATGGCTAGAAATACATCAGTTACATTAGGTGAGCATTTTGATGAGTTTGTTACGTCTAAAATAGATGAAGGACGTTTTCAGTCTGTTAGCGAAGTGGTGAGAGCGGGTTTGCGTAAACTTGAGGAAGATGAAACGAAGCTGAGCGTACTTAGAGCGAAGCTGCAGACGGGTGAAGATAGTGCAGCCATTGATGACTTTGATGGTAATAAATTCATATCAAAGTTACATAAGAAGCACATTAAAAAATAGTGGCTGCTTATACGCTTAGAGAGCTCGCTCAAAATGACCTGGAAGAAATATGGTTTTACACTTATGAGGAGTGGGGGCTGGTTCAAGCTGATAGTTATTTGCAATCGTTAATTACACGTTTCGATTGGTTGGCTAAATCACCGCATTCGGGTAGAAAACGAGATGATATTAAAACAGGTTATTATTGTTTTCCTGAAGGAATGCATTTAATTTTCTACACCATTCATGAAAATACAATTGATATCATCGGTATTCCACATCAGCGAATGGATATTGTTAGTCATCTGTAGCTTGTTAGAATTTAAGGGGTCACCCCTAAGCCTCTCAGAACACCCATGTTAAGTAGCCCGTAAAAACAAAGACTTAGATTGAATCCAGGTTTTTTGTTACGTTGGGTGTCCGGTTTGGTGGTAAGTCGCAACAAAACATATCATAATCTGTTTGTTTTTTAATCAAGGCATCTGCCACTAAGTCATTAGTTCAAAGAAGGTAGTAATCAAATTATTTAAGGGCTTCAAGATCAGCTATAATAATCTCATGGAAAAGATAACCATTAATCCCAATCGTTTGCAGTGGTGTATGAACGCCCTTGAGATAGACCTTGAGGGCTTGTCTTTAGACGTTCATATTGCTAAGCACACGCTTGATAAAGTGATGGAAAACCAACAAGTTTTGAGCGTCAATCAATTAGAGAAAATAGCAAGTTACTTTAAACGTAGCTTATTGTTTTTTCTTGACCCTAATGAAGTTAGTGAGGACAAAATATACTCTCCACAATTTCGCACTATTAATAATCAAAAACCTATACATTCTCCAAAGCTGAGAGCATTTATTGAACGAGTTGAAAAGCAAAGGCAAGTTTATATTGGTTTAATGGAAGACTTGGAAGAACCATTAAATAAAGATTGGTACCCCAATATAAATATGGATATTAAAGACATAAAAGCAGTTAGTGCCTCTGCACGCCAATGGTTGAATATTACTGTATCTAATAATTTTGATGCTATGCGTCAAGCGGTAGAAAATAAAGGGATAATGGTTATAGTCTCTAATGGCTATAATGGTAAATGGCAAATTGATAAAGATAATCCAGTACGTGGATTATCTCTATATTACGATATATTGCCAATAATTGTGGTTAAAAAACAACTAAGTAAAGGTGCTCAGGCGTTTACTTTAATGCATGAATTAGCTCATTTATTACTACACAAAGAGAGCGCTATAGATGATGAAGAGGATTTTCATAACTATCAAGGCATGGAAAAAGAAGCCAATGAGTTCGCTGGAAACTTGTTAATCCCAGATGTTTTTTTAAATGAAATTGACATTAATGCATTATTAAACTTAGAGATTGCAGAATACGATAATTTTTTAGCAAATTATAAAAGCAGGTGGTGTGTTACGGAGTTTTTCAAGGTAGTTGTCGCCTAAATTTGAGGCTGTAATTTTTTCTGTGTAACTGTCTATCATTAACGCCAGAAATGGCTAGGATAGGCAACTATGAAAAAACAAGACATACAAGCACTGGCCGCGCAAGCGGCCAAAAACATTAGATCTGAG
>Ga0316209_1001606_pt1 | contig 22181 bp, 18 predicted proteins | sample 6monopyrite_MG_FD_204945 | JGI IMG/M metagenome (GOLD analysis project Ga0316209, IMG submission 204945) | Microbial mat bacterial communities from mineral coupon in-situ incubated in ocean water Damariscotta River, Maine, United States -... | ecosystem: Environmental > Aquatic > Marine >...
ATAAAGTGCTCTATCAGCATCTCGCAACAAATCACTTGAAGAGCTTACATCATTGCCCACTTCATACACGCTTACACCGATAGATGCTGTCACTGATATACTTTCATAACCAGTAATATGACACTCCCTATCACGTAGAGCCTGCGCGAAACGATTACTCATCTCACGAGCCCCCTGTCTCCCTGTCCCCGGCATCACTACAACAAATTCATCACCACCGTATCGAGCAATCATATCGTTATCACGAATATTTCCTGTCAAAATATTCGCACAATGCACTAACACCTCATCACCTGCTTGATGGCCATAGTTATCATTTATAAATTTGAAATTATCAAGGTCAATAAAGGCCACTGCTAAAGGGTAATAGTTTTGAGTTGAAAGCTGATACTCTTCCTCTAAAAAATTCTCCAAATACTTACGATTATAATTACCCGTCATCTGATCACGCTTGTTTTCTTCTTCCAATACCTGATTTTTGGATTGCAATTGATCAGTATGATTTTTAAGCTCCATTGCTTCTTGAATAGCCCTGGTATTTCGCAACGTTATTTGCTCTTTAGCCTGCTCCAACATTAAATTGACAAGCGATTGATCACCGAGATCAATTTCAAACAACATAGCAGTTTCGTTAATAATCAATTTTGATTCATCAAGTATTGTTATTAATGTTTCATTTGAAATAGCAAGCAATTTTTTCGCCATAAAAGCAGATTTTTTAATAGCTTCTTCTATACTGTCCTGCCACCAAACATCGGCTAATACACTCGCCACCATATTAATTTTAACCAGTTGGTTTTCTATCCTCTGCGTTTTAACAACATCAACCTGATGGCTTCCAGCAGTAATGGCAACCAAATTTTTTGGTAAGTTCCAGTGTTTCAGCAACCATGCACCTACTTCCGCATGATCAGCACCAAGCACCTCTTTTTCCATTTCAAATATATCTTCATGCGGTGGGTAATTATTTTCAAGCGACTGATAAAGATCAGACTCAACTCTATCTAATACTAAGATGCCGATATCCTGCAACAATCCTGCTAAAAATAACTCTTCCTTACCTTCAACTGAAAGATACATGCCAAGCACTTGACTGCACACTGCTGTCGCCAGCGCGCGTTTCCAAAAACGATCATGATCAAGGCCGTTAGAGCTACTTGTTTTTGTTGATTGAACGAGAGAAAAACCCAACGCCATAGTTAATGTGCCATTCAAACCAAACAAAGCGATAGCCTGGCGTAAGTTTTCAGTTTTTCGTTTTCGGGCATACAGCGGTGAATTTGCCATGCGCAGCAACTTAGATGAAATTGCGGGGTCACAACCCACGGTATTCACCACATCCATCATAGCCACATCAGGATCCTGACAGAGCTCAATCAAACGAGATGCAATACCGATAGGACTGGGCAAATCAGTGCAATGTGCCAACCTTGTCATCAATGCTTTATTTTCTATCAATGTATTCATCTTCCATTTCATTCCAGAGCCGGTAAAATAAAAATCATGCTTGCTTGAATGCAAAGCGCGCTGGTATTTCTGATGCCGGCATGGGTCTTCCATAATAATAGCCCTGCACATAATTACAGCCATGTTCACGTAAAAACTCTGCCTGCGCAGCGTTTTCAACACCCTCGGCGATAACATCTAATTTCAAGCGATGCGCCATGGCAATAATGGTATCAATAATCGCAGCATCATCCTCATCTTCAGGGATTTCTGCTACAAAAGATTGATCAATCTTCAAAATATCAAGTGGGAAACGTTTTAAATAACTGAGCGACGAATAACCTGTTCCAAAATCATCAATCGCCAGGCGTACGCCCATTTCATGACAAATATTTAATGTTTCAAGTGCAAATTCAGGGTCATCCATAACACTGCTTTCGGTGATTTCTAATTCTAACATGTGAGGAGAACAACCAGCTTCATTCAACGCTGACTTGATCGAGCTAACAAGGTTTTTATTGCGAAACTGCAAAGCTGAAAGATTTATTGCTATTCGACCGGGGGCATAGCCTGCTTTAACCCAGCCAGCATGCTCTCTACAGGCTTGCTTTAACACCCATTCACCGACTGGAACTATAAGCCCATTCTCTTCTAGTAGCGGAATAAACATGCTGGGTGGTACTAACTTCATATCTGGACGCTGCCAGCGCAACAATGCTTCTAAACCGATAATATCACCGCTTTCCATTGATATCTGAGGCTGATAATAAAGCTTAAACTCATCCTTATCCAATGCCCTGCGCAATGCATTTTCTGTGCTCATTCTCTCAGCCGCATCAGAATTCATCGCCTTCTCATACAACTGATACCCACCACCACCACGGCGTTTAGTCTTGTGTAATGCTGTGTCTGCAAAACACACCAGCTCATCAAAATGCTCACTGTCATCAGGGAAAATGGCAACACCAATATTTGGCGTGAGAAACAACTCATTTCCAAATGCATTAAAAGGTTCTGAAAATGCATTAATCAAGTTTCGTGTTAATTCTTCAACGCAGTCTTTATCAGCCAAATCGGGCATCGCCACAGCAAACTCATCACCTGAAAAGCGAGCAACGATATCATGTTCTGTGACAAACTCTTGTAATCGAGACCCCACTTGCTTCAATATGCGGTCACCCACACGATGACCGAAGGTGTCATTGACCGCAATAAAACGATCCATATCAATGTGAAAAAAAGCAACGCGCTTTTCTTCATGTAAAGCCCGCGCCATTATCTTTTTAAAACGTTCACGAAAAAGCGTTCGGTTAGGTAACTCAGTTAAGGCATCATAGTACATAAGATGCTGGATGCGCTGTTCGGTTTCCTTCTGTTCGCTCAAATCTGTAGCGCCAGATATATAATGCGTCACTTCCCCCTCGCTATTATGCACTGCACTAATCGTCAACCAACCGGGATAAACCTCACCATTTTTACGCCGATTCCAGACTTCACCTCGCCAAAACCCATTACGGCCTAAAGACAGCCACATCTCATGATAAAAATCCTTAGCATGACGACCTGAATGTAAAATTTTCGGCGTCTCACCGATAATTTCATGCTCCTTATACCCCGTCATTTCTATAAAAGCTTTATTGACTCGCAGAATTTTGGATTCGGCATCAGTGATGACCATCGCTTCCATACTGGATTCAAATACTCGCGCGGTTAAGTGCAGTTCCTGCTCAGCCTTATATCGAGCAAGCCGCATATCCACTTCACGCAACTCACGCTCTATCACGGGGACCAAGCGCGCAAGCTTGTCTTTCATTATGTAATCATTTGCGCCAGCACGCATCGCAGCCACAGCTGTTTCTTCGCCCACCGCGCCTGAAATAAGTATAAAAGGGGTGTCAATTTGATTTGAACGCAGTAAGCCAAGTGCTAACAGGCCGTTAAACCTTGGCATATTATAATCTGAAAAAATTATATCCCAGGTCGCTCCTTGTAGAGCTTCCTGCATTTCATCACTCGTCTCTACACGAGTGTGCTCTGGCGCAAACCCGCCTTTTTTCAAATGAAGAAGAATCAACTCAGCATCATCTTCTGAGTCTTCAATCATCAACACTCGCAGCGGCTTTGGCATCTCATATATCCTTTTGTGGCGTAAGTCAGCATACAGATGAACAATCTGTTCTTCAGCTTAGGCAACTCGCACCACTTATGGCTTTCCTTGCTACATCCTTAAACAAATCAGACGATAGCAGTCATTATGTAACTAACTATTATGTCGTCCTAAAAAACACCAACCTTAAGTTTTTTATGCCGATTTTATTATTAAATCACCACGATATAAAACTCAATGCTTCTCGCATTCATATAAAATAACAGAAAAAATAAAAAAACTAACAATTTCAATTGTTTACGATTACGCATCACACGATCCAGTAACTATCTCCATACCCATAAAGCCTGCATAAAAAATAACTCTGCACCCTTGGCATCTGGGAATATTACTAGATAATACGCCAATTAAGTTTCGATCCTCAAAAATAAAAAAATAAATAGCAGGCCGCTTTTTAAATTCCAGTCCCTGCTCTTCTGCCATGGTGTCCTAGATAGCAGATTTTATGTATCATCTGGGTCAGCTTTATAAATATGCCACCGACTTATGACCCCAGACGAATATTGTCAAGACAAAACCGCGAAAAGCGGTTCGAGTTTCTATTACAGCTTTCTGTTTTTACCCCCAGATCAGCGTCGCGCAATCACTGCTGTGTACGCTTTTTGCCGAGAAGTGGATGATGTTGTTGATGAAACAAACGATCAAGAAATAGCTCAAAACAAACTTAACTGGTGGCGCGAAGAGATTTCGCGGCTCTTTGAGGGCACACCGCAACATCCCGTTACAAAAGCGCTAGCTATATCAATAAAAGATTTCAATCTACCCCAGGACCATTTTCTCGAGATACTAGACGGTATGGAAATGGATCTGCACTATGACGCCTACCCTAGTTTCAAAGAGCTTTCATTATATTGTCACCGCGTCGCGAGCATTGTTGGCATCATGGCTGTCGAAATTTTTGGCCACCAGGATCGCCACACCATCAAATACGCACACAATCTCGGCATGGCATTCCAGCTAACGAATATCCTGCGTGATGTCAAAGAGGATGCCGAACGTGGCCGTGTATATATTCCACTCGATGAATTTAAACGCTTTAATAGCAAGCCTGAAGACCTACAAACCGGCAATAACAAAGACCAGCTCAAACAGCTTTTTCAGTTCCAGGCACAACGTGCCAGAGACTATTACACAAAGGCGTTTGAATTATTACCTGACAGTGATCGCAACGCGCAGCGCAGCGGCGTCATCATGGCAAAAATCTATCTTGCCATTCTCGATGAAATTGAAAAAAATGACTTTAACGTTCTGCAAAAACGCACCAGCCTGACGCCGATACATAAGCTCTGGATCGCCTGGAGAACGGCACGGCAGGAAAAAAAGCGCTACAAAAATTTTATTAAATTACAAAACTAACCATGCACACCATCATCATTGGTGCCGGCTGGGCTGGCTTAGCCACCGCCCTCGAATTAAGTCGCAACAATATGCAGGTAACATTACTTGATTCTGCCAAGCAAGCAGGCGGTCGGGCACGCGCCATTCAATACAAAGACTACCATGTTGATAATGGCCAGCACCTGTTAATAGGTGCTTACCACAACATACTGCACTTATTAAAAATACTTAACATCAATGAAACGGAAACTTTTCTGCGTCAGCCATTAACGCTTAACATGCACAGCCTGCTTACCGCTTCCTGCCACCCAACTTTACAAATTAAAGCGCCTGCTCTGCCTGCGCCATTTCATTTATTATTCGCACTATTAACCGCTAAAGGCATCGCATTTCATGAACGTTGGCTCGCATTAAAAATATGTAAAAGCATTACATCAAACAATGGACAATTAAAAAAGGATATGGCGCTGCTAGATTATTTAAATAGCCATCATCAATCAACACGATTAATAAACACCCTCTGGGAACCTCTTTGTCTGGCCACGCTTAATACGCCTGTATCTCAGGCATCTGCCCAAGTTTTTTGCCGAGTTATTACAGACACCTTTGCTCACTGCCGTCAAGATTCAGACTTGTTATTTCCACGTAAAGACTTAAGTACGCTGCTACCTAATCCAGCAATTACTTACATTCAACAACATGGCGGAACAGTCCGGCTTGAGAAACGTGCGACACATTTAAATTTCAACAACCCTGAGACTCTAATCATCAAACTTTCCTGTGGGGAAATCCTATCCGCTGATCACATTGTTTTAGCAACCTCAGCGCGAGCAGCTACTCGCCTGCTTGAGGAGCATACACAATTTTCATCCAGCACTCATAAACTCAATCAAATAAAAAGCTCGCCAATTTACACTGTTTATTTGCAATACCCTGAGAACATTCGTTTGGGAAAACCCATGATCGGCTTAGTAGACAGCACTTCACAGTGGGTATTCGACAGAAGTGTTGCAGGCCAACCAGGACTTATGGCTGTCGTAATCAGCAGTGAAGGCTCACATCAAAAACTTGGCAATATCGAATTAATTGAACTTGTCAAAAATGAAGTGGCCAAAGTCAAACCTGACTGGCCAAGCCCAGTTGATGCATTTGTCACCAAAGAAAAGCGTGCTACTTTTCTTTGTGAAGCTGGCATCAACGAATTGCGTCCAGCAAACAAAACCAATGTCAGTAATTTTTGGTTAGCGGGTGATTATACTGATACCGGTTACCCCGCCACATTGGAAGGCGCTGTTCGCAGCGGGCTTTCTTGCGCAGCGTCTATCCTTTCTGCAAAAGCTAATCAGCACAAATAGACAACACTTCCTCCAAAGAAGTTTCTCCTTGAGCGGCCAGTGCTAATGCATTCTTCCGCAAATCATGCACCCCTTTCTTTTCTATATATTTACTTAACTGCAAGGTAGAAACACCCTGCACAATCAAGGCTGCTATATCACTGGTAACCGTTAATATTTCTGCAACAACCCTTCGCCCTGAATAACCACTTTGATGGCATTGCACACAACCACCGCCATGGAAAAATTTTATTTCCGTTCCCAATGAAAGCTTTTCTCTTAGCGACTGCGAAACAGGTTGTTCTATCTTGCAATGATTGCAGTTAAGCCTAACGAGACGTTGCGAGATCACTGCCAACAACGTATCACTCAATAAAAAACGTTCAACCCCCATATTCAGTAATCGCGTTATCGTTGCCGGCGCACTATTTGTATGTAAGGTACTTAATAATAAATGCCCTGTCAGAGCCGCTCGATTTGCAATCGCTGCGGTTTCAGCATCACGAATTTCACCTACCATAATGACATCCGGGTCGTGACGGAGAAAGTGTCGTAAAGCACCGCTAAATGTAACACCTTTTCGTGATGAGACCTGCACCTGTTCAATACCCGCTATATCATATTCAACCGGATCTTCCACCGACAAAATATGACGGCGACTCTTTCTGATTTCATTCATCAAGGCATACAAGCTTGTCGTTTTTCCAGACCCTGTCGGCCCCGCCACGAGAATCATACCGTGCGGCTTGTTAATTAATTCTAATAAACTGGCGCAATCATTCTCAGGCAACCCTAATTCACTTAACTGCAACAACCTGTGCTGTTGGTCAAGAACTCGAATGACCACACTCTCACCATTAATAGTCGGAATAACTGAAACCCTTAAATCAACGTGAACATCACCACGTTTTAATTGTGCATGACCATCCTGCGCAATACGTCGTTCGGATATATCCATGCCAGCAATAATTTTAGTGCGGCTCACCAAGGGCTTTAAAAGCTCTCGGTCGAGAGTTCGAATTTGTTGCAATTTCCCATCAACACGGTAATAAACTCTAACGGTATCCGCGGCAGGCTGAATATTAATATCAGAAGCCCCACGCATCAAACCTTGCAATAAAATTGCATTTAACAAACGAACAACAGGGCGACGACTGGACTGTTGGCTTGTTATCGATGAAGGTATTTTTACAATACCTTGCCTGTCAGACATATCTTGCAAGGCTTCCGTTTCTTCCGCGTTGCTATAATGTCTACCCACAGTAATGGCAATTTCCCGCGCGGATGCCATTAGCGCCTCTACGCCAAATCCACATATAAACCGCAGACGACTTAAGCCTTCACCATCAATTGGGTTTTCCATTGCCACAAACAAACGCCCATCAAAATAGGCCAGCGGCATGATATTGAATTGCAACGCAAGATGAGGCGGTACACGGGAGACCACGCTATCATCCACCTCAAAGCTGACAAGCCTGATATACAGAATACCGAGTTTCTTTGCCAAAGCCGGATACAGCTGCCCGCGCGTCACGCAGCCCATTTCCAGCAACAATGTACCTAAACGTTTTTTTGATTGTAGCTGTTGCTTAAGCGCTGACTCTAACTGCCGAAATTCAAGTATTTTCAAGTGAAGCAGAATTTCACCGAGGCGGTCCTTACTCGGAGAGAGCGGTATCCTCAGCAACGTAAGAAGTTCGCTGGGATGCTGAATATTGTGACATGTCATGATTCATCCTTGTCTCATGAAATTAAATACTGGCAATAATTCTCCAGTGACGAGCGATTATTGCCTCATTACGCGCTATTTTCAATAAAAATGGTGGGTGTCAATTAACCGTCGCAAAAAAATAACACCTCATAGTCATGATTTTTCATGACAACCACAAACATATTCGTCATTAAATTGACGAATTCACGGTGTGAATAATAATATCTATAGCAAACTAATGAAATATTTTTAAATATATTGTAATATTAAATTGACATTAATCATTAATTTCATTAGGCGTGACAAGCTATTCAACTATTTAATAGGCCTTTAAACACCTAATAATTTTTTCTGGCACATATTTTGCTGGTTATTTCACGGATAGAAATCGATTTAAGGAGCTACAATGCCATCATCACAGCAAAAACAGAATGCAAAAGAACCCATCTATGAACTGGGTAATCTTGCCTTAATGTCAAATTTCATTGAAAAGAAATCTGAGCATAAAGAGCTGAACAAAGCCCTGCAAATTGCTAACGTCCTGCAAACTACGCTCGATATCAGTAAATTAATTGAAGTTTACTCCCAGGAAATCAAGTCTCTCGTCCCACACGACAGCATTACCTTTGAAAACAGGGTACAGAAAATAGACATCACTCTGGGCACTCCGGCAAAACATTCCTGCTCATATCAATTAGTTGTTGCTGCACAATCTCTCGGACAACTTTCAATAACGCGAAAAACCAAGTTTACAGCAAAAGAAACCATGCTAATGGAATACCTGCTTTGCGGTTTGGTATACCCTTTGCGTAACGCTATCTCATATCATTCAGCATTGTTAGCCGCTGTTAAAGACCCACTAACTGGCGTCAACAACCGCAGCGCAATGAATAGCACCCTTATCCGTGAAACTGAACTTGCTCGACGTCACGAGGCACCACTATCGCTAATCGAACTCGATATCGATCTCTTTAAAAACATTAATGACACCCACGGCCATGCGGCTGGAGACGCTGTAATCATAGCGGTAGCTAACGTCATTTCGAGCTGCATACGCGGCGGCGACATTCTTTTCCGTTCTGGAGGAGAAGAATTTGTTCTGGTACTCAGCAATACGGATCGTAAAGGCGCTCTACTTCTCGCCGAAAGAATTAGAAACTCTATTATGGAAAACAAAGTAGAACACGGTAAACACAAATTAAATGTCTCTGCCAGCCTCGGTGTTTCGACCTTTGAAAAAGGCGATGACAGTGAATCACTGTTTGAAAAAGCAGATTCTGCACTTTATTCTGCCAAATCATCCGGCCGTAATTGCGTCAAATTTTCTGAAACTCTGTAAACGAAGACCATAATAAAAATCATGTTGTCTCGCAGCAGAAAGTTAGAATAAATATTTTTATCAACAGACCTGAGCAGTTTTAGGGCGTTAATCTAGCCCCCATCACACCCCTATGCCTCGCCCTAAATTCAGGAGCGAAATGATGCGTAAATATTCAAATATAATTTTATTCCCCTGCATGATATTCGCCATCATTGGAACAAGCTCGGCCAAAGATTCATCTCTAGGCACGCAAGCCAAAAACACAGCACCCACAATCATAGTGGCTACAAGTAAACCAAGCAGAGGAATGAACACCCGAGCAGTAGAAATAAGATATGGCAAACCAAAAAAAATCATTAAAGCCATCGGAAAACCTCCAATCTCTCGCTGGGTATACAAAAACTTCACCGTCTATTTTGAAAGTTCTTACGTAATCCACACCGTTAACAACAACACAAAAATTTCAAAAACTAAATAATGTAGACAATAGCTCTACGAATTAAGCTCAAATGTAAAGCTGAATACCCAAATTGCCTTTCTATAAAATAATTTAGCATGGCGATTCCATCATACCGCGCTAAAATACTTCTATGCGAAATTTTCCTTCAGAATGGTCGACTCAAAGCGGCGTCATGCTCACCTGGCCTCACCCTCACAGCGACTGGCAATCCACCCTTTCTCACATTGACTCCGTCTATACCTTGTTAACTGAAACTATAAGCCGCTATGAAAAGATTCTGATCTGCTGCTATGACAAGCCACACAAAACACATATAAGCAGCCTATTAAACAAAACTAATATTGAAATAAACACTCAAGTCGAATTTGCACTCACCAAATCAAACGACAGTTGGACGCGTGACCACGGACCATTGACCATTTTTGAAAACGGCAAACCTGTATTACTTGATTTTCAATTCAACGGCTGGGGCAACAAATACCCCGCGGATCTCGACGACCAAATTACACAGCTTACATATCAACAGGGACACTTAGGCACAGGCAATCTTAAAAAATTGGATCTAATACTAGAAGGTGGCAGCATCGACACCGATGGTGAAGGAACCCTGCTCACAACATCACGTTGCCTGTTATCACCACAGCGTAATCCTGAATTGTCAAAGCAGCAACTCACACAATCATTGCAAACTCTTTTAGGCATCGATCGAATTTTATGGCTCGACCACGGTTGGCTTGTCGGTGATGACACCGACAGTCATGTTGATTTGCTAGCTCGGTTCTGCAACCCAACAAACATTGCCTATACTCAATGCAACAATCCCGACGACGAGCATTTCTTAGAACTACACGCAATGGAAAAAGAGTTGCGCGCCTTTACAACAAAAGAGGGTGAACACTACCAACTCATCCCATTGCCTCTACCTTCAGCTATATTCAATGACGCAGGAAAAAGACTACCTGCCAGCTACGCAAATTTTCTAATCATCAACAATGCGCTACTTGTCCCAAGTTACGATGACCCAGCAGATGACGTTGCCTTAAATGCCTTAGGTCAATGTTTTCCCACACGCGAAATTATTAGCATCCCTTCCCTACCCTTGATTCAGCAATGTGGCAGCCTGCACTGTGCTAGCATGCAATTACCCAGCGGCATATTGAAATAGCGGTTTAGGAAAAGGACAAAACAATATTCACATGACAACACGCACACTAAAAATAGCATTATTACAGCAGTCTTTTTCTAACAACAAACAAGAAAACCTGCTTAACTGCATTACAAATATTCGCAATGCAGCATCACAAGGCGCACGCATTATTTTGCTACCTGAATTGCACTGCACACAATATTTCTGTCAAACAGAAAATGTTGATAATTTTGATCTGGCAGAGCCCATCCCAGGTCCTACTAGCGATGCACTCTCTGCTCTGGCAGCCGAACTAAAGATTGTCATTGTCAGCTCGCTATTTGAACGCCGCAGCGCAGGCCTTTACCACAATACTGTCGCCGTATTAGATACCGATGGTTCGCTGGCAGGTATTTACCGAAAAATGCATATTCCTGACGACCCGGGTTACCACGAAAAATTCTACTTCACGCCGGGCGATCTGGGCTTCCACCCAATAGAAACCTCCTTAGCACGATTAGGCGTTATGATCTGCTGGGACCAATGGTTTCCAGAAGCCGCCCGTCTAATGACACTTTCCGGCGCTGATCTGCTTTTATACCCAACCGCAATTGGCTGGGATGCCAACGATGACAAATCAGAAAAACAACGCCAGCTTGATGCATGGCAAACCATTCAACGCGGCCATGCAATTGCCAACGGCATTCCCGTAGTAAGTTGCAATCGTTTTGGTTATGAGGCTTCGCCCGCAGTTGACAACACTGGCATAGATTTCTGGGGATCAAGTTTCATTGCAGGACCGCAAGGAGAACTACTGGCTGAAGCACCCTGCGATGAAGGCACACTGCTTATCGCAGATCTAGATCTCAAGCACAGCGAACAGGTACGCCGAGTCTGGCCGTATTTACGCGACCGCAGGATTGATGCCTATCAAGACATAACCCTACGATTTAGAGATCACGATTAAGCAGGCCGATTTCACTCCACCTGACAGGCTATTTATGAAATAATGATGGGCTGTACAAAAATACGCCGTAGACTACGGTGATTTAAATTTTTTTTCGCCCATTAAAGAATAGGCTCAACATGATACTGATACTGACCCCCAACATTGACCACGAAGGTACTGTATACAAGCAGTTGATGGATCATCTATCCAATCTTAGCAACATACAGGCACGCATTCACCTGGAAACAGGTTCGCAGCACAACCTAACCGAGATCTATTTAGTTGGCAATACCAGCACGCTTCAGATTGAAGAAATGCAAGGCTTGCCTGGCGTCGAAAATGTGGTGAGAGTATCTGAGGATTTTCGAGTATTAGGCAGGCACCAAAACGACACCCGCTCGACGTCATTTGAATATAACGGCGTTCATTTTGGGCAGGACAATCTTAATGTTTTTGCCGGCCTGTGCGCCGTCAACACGCCCGAACATGTCGAAATAATGATGAAGGCGCTTCAGGAAAATGGCCAGGTATGCACCCGAATGGGCGCCTACAAACCACGCACCAACCCCTATTCTTTTCAAGGTTTTGGCAAAGATTGCATGCCTTATGTTTTTGAGCTAGCGGGAAAATATGGCATCAAAGTCATCGCTATGGAAATCACACATGAATCACATATTGATGAAATCAACGAAGGGCTGGAATTAACCGGCCACCCAACGGGCATCATGCTGCAGATTGGCACCCGCAACACACAAAACTTTGAACTGCTGAAAAGCTGTGGTCGCCAGCATGTGTTTCCGATAATGCTAAAACGTGGTTTCGGCATCACACTCGAAGAATCACTGAATGCAGCGGAATATCTCGCCAGCGAAGGCAATCACAATGTGATCTTCGGCCTGCGCGGAATGAAAACGAACATGGGTGACCCACACCGTAACTTCGTCGACTTTGCCCACGTACCTGTCGTCAAGCGTCTAACACGCATGCCCGTCTGCATTGATCCATCACACTCAGTTGGAACACGCGATGTAGACACCAACGGCATTTTAGATGTCATGAACGTCACTGCACAGGGTGTTATCGCTGGCGCAAACATGGTACTGGTAGATTTCCACCCAGAACCGAGTAAAGCATTGGTAGATGGTCCGCAGGCATTACTATTAAGTGAACTGCCCCAATTCCTCGAAGACATCGCTATCGCACGCAAAGCCTACGAAGATCGTGTCGCACTCACAGCACGTTATATGAATTGATGCTTTAAAAATAAAACCCGTTAATTCAGTTAAGGCTGATTGGCGGGTTCAACTCCCACTCCGGATCGGCAGATAAAACATTCACGCAACACCGATGTGGCGTAACAGCCTGCTGGCAAATTAAAACTAATTCGCATCGCCTGAGCAATTTGATTCGTTGAGTTTGCTTCCTCTGGCAATATTTCCCAGCTCAATTCGCCCGGAATAACGCGAATACTACGTCGTTGCTGATCCAGTCCTGCGTCTTCCAAGCCCAGACACCATTGACTGTAATCACTCAAAACAGTGTCCTCCAGTTGGTAAGCTGCACCAGTAGACTTTAACTCACCGCGCCCCCACATCGGCCCGGCAGGATGAATATCACCAGCAATAAAACGCTGATTTATTTCATCATCCACTTCATCAATCGAAAAAATACTATGGCTACCTTCCAACATCATGATATCCCCACTAATCGGCTGCAAACCTTCACCAGCATCAAGGCGTTTCGCCAATACCGAATTAAATAACATCGAGCGCGCAGCGGATAAATACATACTGCGTTGATGGCGCTTAACACGTTTACGCCCTGACAACATCATCGCAGCATCACCCAGGTTATTCCTGCCAAAACGTTGTTCGCCAAAATAATTCGGTATGCCTTCTGATTTAATATTTTGCAACCGTGCGACAATGCCTGGAACATCTCCTTCGACACTGCGCAGCGTTAATGTAAAACGGTTTCCCTGTAATGCGCCACGGCGAAGTTTGCGACCATGACGTGTAACAGTGATCAGCTCTATTTGAGGTGAGACCAATGACTGCCAATCAGGCATTTCCTTTCCAGCTAAGCGCACACTGAACCACTGGGTTGTTTCTGCATGACGATCCTTTTGACCCGCATAGCTCACATCACGCGAAGGCACTCCGGCAATTCTAGCTAACTGTCGTGCCACACATTCTGTATTTGTGCTGCGTTTACGAATATGAAGAAAAGCATGCTCACCTTCTTTGTCCGGTTCAAAACCCAACAATTCATCAACGATAAAATCCTCAGGCGCACAGCGCATCAACGCCGTTGCTAATGGCGCGCCATGTAGATATGGCAAGTTTTCAACTGATGGGCCAACAGGATACTCTTCAACGGTCATAACGGTGAGAACAAAAAATGTTAGAGATAAATATCAGGAAATCAAAACAACAGCATGAACAGAAATACCTTCACTGCGTCCGACAAAACCCATGCCTTCAGTGGTGGTTGCTTTAACATTAATAAATGAAACATCGAGAGCCAGATCAGTGGCCAAAATCTTACACATAGCTGGAATATGCTCAGCAAGTTTCGGTGCTTGCGCTAACACAGTGACATCAGCATTTGTTACTTGGCAACCCTTATCTTTCAGCAATGTCACTACCTGACGAAGCAATACACGACTATCAATGTTTTCAAACTCATCTTCGCTATCCGGAAAATGCCGCCCGATATCTCCTAGTCCTGCTGACCCCAATAGCGCATCACACAGCGCATGAATTAACACATCACCATCAGAATGAGCAATTAAACCTTTTTCATGTGGAATCTTAACGCCGCCGAGCATAATAAAATCACCCTCGCCAAAACGATGTGCATCACAACCATGGCCAATTCTTATCACGATATTATTCCCGCTTTATTTTTATTCTGCCAATTGCTGCCGAATAAAAAGCTCGGCAAGCTGAAGGTCTTGAGGTCGCGTAATCTTTATATTATCGGCATGCCCCTCAACCATCAACGGACTTTGTCCGCTTAATTCCATGGCGCTAGCATCATCCGTTACTGGCGAATCGTTATCAATAACATACTGAAGAGCAACCATTAAATCACCAAGACGAAACATCTGCGGTGTCAGCGCATGCCAAAGACTGTCTCGATTCACCGTAGTATTAATTTGCTGATTTGCATCTGTGCGCTTCATCGTATCACGCACAGGCAAGCCTAACAGGCCCCCGACCTCATGCGTTGAAACACGTTCTATCAAATTTTGAATATCTTTACTGCGCACACAGGGACGTGCGGCATCGTGCACCAAAACCCAATCCTGTGAATCAGCGACTATCAACAGATACTGCAAAGCATTGAAGACCGAAAGGTAACGTTCTACCCCGCCCGCTACAACGGAAACTGGCATGGCTTCAGGCAAACAAACATCTTCCCAATAATCATCTTCCTCAGAAAGCGCAACAATAATGCCTGACAACTGTGTGACATCGGCAAGACGATCCAGGGTATGTTCGATTACCGTTTTACCTGCAAGGTGCAGGTATTGTTTTGGCGTATTGGAATTCATTCGCGAACCGATGCCCGCAGCAGGAACAAGGGCCCAGTATTTAGAATCTTGCTGAAGAGTTTGAACTGTCATGGATAGCTTAATTTAGAGGGTCTACTCACTGTCTCGCCCGACCTGAATGAAAACTATTCTTCAACTGTTTGATAAAAGGTTTCACCTTCTTTTATCATTCCCAGCTCACTGCGCGCCCGTTCTTCAATCGCAGCTTTACCTTGCTTTAAATCTTTAACGTCTGCTTCCAATGCTGCATTTCGTTTACGCAAAGCCGCATTTTCATCACGTTTCTCATCCAGAACATGATTCAAGCGATTCACTTCGACAATGCTGCCATCACCAAACCAGAGTCGATACTGCAACAACAGCAATAACACAACAAGTATGGACAGCACGACTCTCATTTAAGTGAGTTTAGCAGATGTCGGCCAGCAACTGCCGCGTAAAAAACGACATCAAAACTTGCTGGCCACAGCTAATCAATAGCGACTACATCAACTCAAACAGAAAGAATCAAGCAAGAAGCATGGTAAAGGCATCACGCCCAGGAAAACAGGCTTTATCCCCCAGCGCTTCTTCAATACGCAGCAACTGATTGTATTTTGCTACACGATCAGAGCGTGACATAGAACCTGTTTTAATTTGACCTGCACCTGTGGCAACAGCCAAATCAGCAATAAATGTATCTTCAGTTTCACCAGAGCGATGTGAGATCACCGAAGTAAACCCTGCATTGCTAGCCATTTCAATAGCGGCCAAAGATTCAGTCAAAGTGCCAATTTGATTAACTTTGATCAATATCGAATTCGCCACACCTTCATCGATACCTCTTTTCAAAATTTCAGTATTGGTCACAAACAAATCATCACCGACAAGCTGAACACGTTTCCCAATGCTTTCCGTCAACAATGCCCAGCCCTTCCAATCGTCCTCAGCCATGCCGTCTTCAATAGAAACAATCGGATATCTTTCTGCCCAGTCAGTCAGATAGGCAACAAATTCTTCTGAGGTAAGATGCTTGTCTTCAGCATCCAAATGATAAAGACCGTCTTTGTAAAATTCTGAGCTAGCTGGATCCAGAGCAATAAAAATATCTTTACCCGCAGTGTAACCGGCGTTCGCAATTGCTTCGAGAATCACTTCGATGGCTGCTTCATTCGATTCCAGGTTTGGTGCAAAACCACCTTCGTCACCCACCGCAGTATTCAGCCCCTTGGCACTTAATACATTTTTCAATGTGTGAAAAACTTCTGCGCCCATGCGTACCGCTTCAGCAATCGATTTTGCACCAACCGGCATAATCATAAATTCTTGCATATCGATGCTGTTATCAGCATGTGCGCCGCCATTAATAACATTCATCATTGGCACAGGTAAACGCGCTGCATTCACGCCACCCAAATACTGATACAAAGGTAAATTTTTATTATTCGCAACCGCTCTGGCAGCCGCTAGTGATACGGCCAAAATCGCATTCGCACCAAGACGCGCTTTATTTGGCGTACCATCCAGATCGATCATAATCTGATCAATATTTTTTTGATCTGCGGCATCCTGCCCTTTCAACGCAGCCTGAATTTCAGTGTTAACAAAAGCAACCGCCTTGGTAACACCCTTGCCAACAAAACGGCTCGCGTCATTATCGCGCAGCTCAACGGCTTCACGGGAACCTGTCGAGGCACCGGAAGGCACTGCAGCGCGCCCGATGGTGCCGGAAGCTAAAAGCACATCCGCTTCAACGGTTGGATTTCCACGCGAATCAATAATTTCGCGGCCATGTATAGCAACAATTTTTGTCATTCTTCACTCACTTTCAAATAGAAAAAACACTGACCCTTCAGTGTTTTCGAGGTCTTTCAAGCATAGGAAACGGCCTATCGGCCATTCTGTGGCGCATATTCTACGCTATTTTACGGATTACTCATATGATTGGCTTCAATAAAGCCAGATTGTTTGACGGTTTGATCAATATTCATCAGTGTTTCGAGCAGCGGCTCCATTTCAGCCAACGGCCATGAATTCGGCCCATCACTGAGCGCCTGCTCTGGACTTGGGTGGGTTTCCATAAAAAGCCCTGAAACCCCCGCCGCAACAGCCGCACGAGCCAGCACCGGAACAAACTCACGTTGCCCGCCAGAGGTCGCACCCTGCCCACCAGGCTGCTGAACAGAATGTGTCGCATCATAAACCACCGGACAGCCGGTTTGACGCATCGCCGCCAAGCCACGCATATCTGAAACCAGCGTGTTATAGCCAAACGATACACCACGATCACAAACCATAATCGACTGATTACCTGTTTCAAGCGCTTTATCAACAACGTTACCCATATCCCAGGGAGCTAAAAACTGGCCTTTCTTGATGTTCACAGGAATCCCCTGTCGCGCAACATTTTGAATAAAATTAGTCTGACGACAAAGAAATGCCGGGGTTTGCATAACACTCACCACAGATGCCACTTCATCGAGCGGCGTATCTTCATGGACATCAGTCAACACTGGAATATCCAATTGATCCCGCACCATCTGAAGAATGCGCAACCCTTCCTCGATACCCGGCCCACGATAACTTTTTGTAGACGAACGATTCGCCTTGTCAAACGAAGATTTATAGATAAAAGGAATGCCCAATCGCGCGGTAATCTCTTTCATTGAAGCTGCGGTTTCAAGCGCCATTTTTTCGCTTTCAATCACACAGGGACCGGCAATCAAAAACAAAGGTTGCTCAAGACCTACTTCGAAGTCACAAAGCTTCATAGACTTTCTCCTTGTCGCTACTGCCTGTTTGTAAATCTCTCGCCGCCTGAATATAACCACAGAAAAACGGATGGCCATCACGCGGGTTAGAGGTGAATTCAGGATGGAACTGCGCGGCAATAAACCAGGGATGGTCAGCCAGCTCAATCACTTCAACCAACTGGCCATCGACTGATTTACCGGAAACGATTAAACCTGCCTTTTCCAACTCAGCAATATAATTATTATTCACCTCATAACGGTGACGGTGCCGCTCAAAGATCACATCTTTATTATAGACAGTGCGCGCGCGACTGCCCTCGACAAGATTACATTCCTGTGCACCCAAACGCATCGTACCACCCAAATCCGCATCAGCTGCTCGCTGTTCAACATCACCGGAAGAAGTCACCCACTCTGTAATCAGTGCAATGACTGGAAATTCAGTTTCTGGATTAAACTCACTGCTGTGCGCGCCGCTTAAACCTGCAACATGTCGCGCGAACTCAATCACGGCCAACTGCATACCTAAACAGATCCCCATGTAAGGCACCTTGTTTTCACGGGCATAACGAATCGCTTCAATTTTTCCATCAATACCACGTTGCCCAAAACCACCCGGGACTAAAATTGCGTCTACCCCTTCAAGCGCCACAGGACCATTTTTCTCTATATCCTCAGCATCAACATAAACGATGTTGACCTTGGTTTGAGTATGAATACCAGCATGTAACAATGCTTCTGACAAAGACTTGTAGGAATCTGTCAGCTCAATATATTTCCCCACCATCGCAACATTCACTGTCGTAGTTGGATTTTCGAGGTTATAAACAATCTTCGTCCACTCCGACAGGTCGGCTTTAGCAACATCCAGATCAAGCAGTTCTGTGACAATGTCATCAAGACCTTGCTCATGAAACATCAAAGGAATTTTGTAAATAGAATCTGCATCTTCTGCTGAAATGACCGCGCGTTCTTCAACATTAGTAAACAACGCAATCTTACGACGCTCATCCGCAGGCAATGGGCGATCAATGCGACACAAAAGAATATCTGGCTGAATACCAATTGAACGCAGATCTTTAACCGAATGCTGAGTCGGTTTCGTCTTAATTTCACCCGCCGCAGGAATAAAAGGCACCAGTGTTAAATGAATATAAAGCGAGTTCCCACGTCCCTGCTGCAAACCCAGCTGACGAATCGCCTCAAGAAATGGCAGAGATTCAATATCACCCACCGTGCCACCAATTTCAACCAACGCCACATCTGCATCACCCGCGCCGGCAATAATCTTGCGCTTGATCTCATTAGTAATATGCGGAATCACCTGAACAGTTCCGCCCAGATACTCACCACGACGTTCCTTGGCAAGAACAGTTTCATAAATCCGACCCGTAGTGAAATTATTACGCTGTTTCATGGTGGTACGCACAAAACGCTCATAATGCCCCAGATCAAGATCCGTCTCGGCACCATCCTCGGTAACATAAACCTCACCATGCTGAAACGGACTCATCGTGCCGGGATCAACATTAATATAGGGGTCGAGTTTTATAAGCGTGACATTAAGACCTCGGGCTTCAAGAATAGCGCCGAGAGAGGCCGAGGCAATGCCCTTCCCAAGGGAAGAAACAACACCGCCGGTTACAAAAATATATTTGGTCATTTAGATATAGATACCGCTCATAGAAGTAGTCAGAACGGGAGCAGAAGATAACAGATTTGAGCGCTGCACTCAATTGAAATTATTTTAAGTGCTGCTATAAATAATCTGACTACAATTCTATTTTTCTACTATAAGACAATGAAAACAAAGATAATATCCTATTTATTAAGTATGAATATAAGTTCAAGCTGATTTCTCCAGCGTAGCTAGATTTGAAACATGAACATCACGCTGAGGATAAGGAATGGAAATACCCTGCTCGTCAAAAACTTCTTTAATCGTTTGTAACAGATCTGAGCGCACTGACCAGTAATCCGCTGCTTTTACCCAGGGTCGCACGGCTAAATCAACGCTACTTTCTCCCAGCTCCAATACCATTATCGTAACTGCTGGATCTTTTAATATGGTGTTATGATTGGCAATGATATCTTCAAGCAATCGTTTTGCTTGACGGATATTATCCTCGTAACCAATGCCAATAACCAAGTCAATTCTGCGCGTATCACGGCTGGTAATATTAGTGATAGTGCCACCATATATATGACTATTCGGCACCGTAATCTCCTGATTATCACCGGTACGCATCATAGTATTAAATATACGTATTGATTCCACCACGCCAGTTACTCCAGCGGCAGTAACCATATCGCCCACCTTAAAGGGTTTAAACATGATCAGCATTACACCAGCAGAAAAATTAGATAACGAATCCTTTAAGGCCAGGCCAATAGCCAAACCGGCTGCTGCAAATACCGCCAACACCGATGTTGTATCAACACCTAACTGCTCAAGTGCGGCGATGAGCACTACAAGCGTAAGCGTTACATTAATAATATTGCCAGCAAAGTTTCGCAACGACTCGTCTACATCCGAGCGAACCATAAGACGCTCAGTTGCCTTAACAACCAACTTTACCAACCAACGACCCACTACATAGACAACTAAAGCTATAACGATATTAATAAGCCAAGGCATCAAGTATTGATTAATAATATCTACATCGGAATTAAATAATTTATCCATTTTCGACACCTTTACTTATTAAAGATCATTAATAACTTCATATTGAAGACCCGCATTATTGCGGCATTGTTCAATATTACCCTGATTGGCATTTTAAACTAAGAACATTAGAGTAGGATTTATTAATTTGAAATTAATGAATCAATCATCTCACTTGATTTATTCGGAACAACCAAGAAAATTGCACAATCACCCTTCTATCCATCAATCCGCTCAGGCAAGAATACACTGAAAAATTATTAAATTGTAGGCCTAATGTTTTTTTCAAACAGTGTCCAATGTATGGCAGTTTTCGACTGCGGGTTCAACTGGTCGACGCAACATATGCATTAAATCTTTCAGCGGGTGTTTCATAGTTTAGTGTCTTCCTGGGTCGTTCGTTTAGTCTTCTTGCCGCTATGTGTATCCCCAGCCTTTTTGATCGTCACGTTGGTCTAGCGTTTATTGCCGAAAACAAACCTCTAAAAACCTCATTTGATAATAAAATATATCCCCCTTTCTTTCTGCAATTCAGGTGGCAGTGGAGCGGCAGATGACAGTGGGGCCGGCAGTGTAAATTTATGGATGCTAATATTAATTTCATGGATAGTAGTCCTACGTCAATTTTGTAGGTACTGTCACCTTATTCGATGATGGACACACTCATAGAGAAACTCAAAAATCAAACTAACACTATATATGGCGAACATTACCTCACTCAAAAAAATGAACGGCTAATAAGGGTGCGGCTTCAACCCGTCGCTGTTGCCGATCAATATCATAATATAAACATCCTCCGCTGATCGCCATGGAAAACGAAGTGGAGGCGATTAGTCCTCGATAGTCCACGCCGTCTGCCCTTTCGTAGTTATGAGTAATAACGAATGACGAAGAAATGCAGGAGCGGCTATAGTGGGCGTAGCGTCGTTGTGGGAATCATAGCGTAGTGTGATAAGGAATGATGTCGTACGGAGACGTGATATCCCGCAGGACAGTCGAGGATAATGGAATTAACTGTCGCGTTGGCGAGTTGATTTTTGGCAAGGAGGCCAAACAATCGTTCACGAGGTAGCGACACAATCGTGTGTGTATGGAACTGTCATTTAAATCAGTAGCCCAAATGGCCGGATATGGCCCAGAGTGTGTGAAAACTCAATTAAAGATATAATCAGCTTTTCCAATGGATAGTTCACATCATGAGCGATTTCATAGAAGGCGAAGCCCGCACCCAAGCCACCTTATTCCCCGAACGACTCGATGATTATATAGCGGAAGATAATGCCGTTAGAGTCATTGATGTCTTTATTGATGGTTTAGAGCTTTCAGGCATGGGGTTTAAAACCGTCCCGGCCGCCACGGGCCGACCGGCCTAT